>Ga0213835_100009_pt1 | contig 340858 bp, 301 predicted proteins | sample SWPATP01_FD_160576 | JGI IMG/M metagenome (GOLD analysis project Ga0213835, IMG submission 160576) | Coastal seawater microbial communities from Marineland, Florida, United States - SWPA TP0 #1 | ecosystem: Environmental > Aquatic > Marine > Coastal | place: USA: Florida | collected 2016-08-05
GCCTGCTGGATCTCGCGGCGGATCGCCGGGGTGGTCCGGGCGTTCTTGTGCAGGCGGATGTTCATGCGGATTCCTCGGCGCGCAGGTCGTTCAGGACGCCGAGAAGGACTTCGCGTCCAGCCAGCAGCGAGGAGCCATTATGCAGCAGATATTCGTCCGGGACCCGACAGCTACAGTCATGTATTCCCGGCAGAGTCAGGTCACTCATCCGATACTTCGGAATGGATGAAGCCGCGCCGCTATCTTCATTGCTGGAATCGCTTGGAGAAAATGTTGCTGAAGCATTGATTCAAGAGCCCTTCTCCGAGGATGGGCGGCTGACAAACCAGGGTCACGCGCTTGCTGCGGATATGGGACTACTGCTTGCCATTTTGCTCAAGCGAGAGAATCCCGAATTGAGATGGGAAATCATCAGAAAGCCAAAGTCGGATGTGGACTACAATGAGCCTGTGCTTGTGGGTTTTTCCGATGGTATTCCACGCAACCCCATCCGTATTTCGACGTTGGCGGCATTCGGAATCGTTGGAAGAGACAGGGACGGAACGGCTTGGCGGCAGATCTTCGATATTTGGAATGACTTAGGGAAGGTCTGAGTAAGTCATCGGATGAGTGCTAGGTCCGCGATTATTCTGGGTAGTATCTATGTTGATTGATCTGGTGGTCGCGACACTGTTCCTAGCCTCAGCGGTAGTGACCGCGACTTACTTGCTTTGCTTTCGCAAGATTCAGCGGCTTTTGGAGGCATTGCTTCCTGACGAGTGGCGCGAAATGGGCGCCCCGCAAGGTTTTTCGGGCCGTGACTTCTGGGCTGTTATATCTGTGCTCTACAGTCAGACTTTCACAGAGCGATTTCGCCGGATAAATAGTCAGTCAGATCTGGCGTTGGTCAGGCTTTTGTTTCCTGCTTCGATGCTTCTTAACGTCGCTTTGATTGCGCTGATAATTTATGTCAGTTGAGCTTTCACGTTTTTATCTGTGTAAGTGCTTGCCGGATGCAAGCATCCGCGACCCGCGCCGGCCTGCAACGCGGGCGGCTGCAGCTCGTTCTCGCCGGTGGCCTCGGTGAACGTGCCGCCGCCCAGTGGCGGAGGCGAGTGCAATCCCTGGCCGCCCTACGACTGCCTGGACCCGTACGGACAGCCCGACCTGTCCAGCGACACGCAGATTTACGCACTAAGGCGACACCTACCTTTACGCACCCCGGGCGGGGTTGAGTCTCAGGCTGAAACGGTCGTCGATGACGGCGACGAGGTCGGCTTGGCGGTTGCGCTGGTTGATGGCCGGCACCAGCACGACATAGGTGTCGCCGGTGGGCAGGGTGTCGACCACCGGCAGGTGGGGCGGGCCGCCGCGGCCGGCCAGCATCTCCGGCATCGACAGCATGTTGTGGTTGAATTAGGCCTCCAGGGCCACGCAAGCATGCAAAGGGTGTCTGCATTCGATCATTCCGCTCACCCCGAAGAGATTCCGAGAGGCTGACAGCATGAGCAGCGGAAAATCATTTGATTTCAAGTCTTTCGTCGCGGCCGATCCGGGGCGGCGCATTTCTGCTTTGGACTATTTGCACGCGGTGTACCGATTCGAAGGACTGCCAGATGATTTTGTGCTGCTGTTCGCCAAGATGTTCTGGCCTGATTTCAAGGTTGTGGAAGGCCTTGTTTATCTTTCCCACATGTTCGATCTTGAACGCTATCAAGAGCTCTTGAACGAAGGGAGGAAGGCTTCGGAGGCGCAGTTCTGGATGAACCTTACGGAAATAACCTGGGTTTTTGATGAGCTGTCCAGCGATGATGCAATGATCATAGCCAAAGCTCTGTCGAAAACCTGGAATGCCAAGATGGCCTCTGACTTCGGTGAAATATCAACGCCGGCGCGGGCGATCCACGACGATGAGACAGGAGAGGTTTTCGTGACTATTGGCGCTCATGACTAGCGCTCAAGAAGACCGAGGTGAGCCATCGCTATAATTTCTCCCGGTTCTTCGTTCTGTCAGCCCTTGACCGTTTCGGTACCAGCGGTTCGAAACCCAAACGCGAGACAATGAATATGTTCATGACCAATGAGGAGCTGGAGGAAATACGACTACGATGTGAGGCTGCTACGCCAGGTCCGTGGAAGTCTTTCGTTGAAGGAAGGGAGCATAGTAGCGGTTCAAACTTCATCATGGTGGGAGAAGGGAGCAGTCGCAGTAGCGATATTGAGCTAGCGGGAGCTACAATTGCAGATCAGGATTTTATTGCGCATGCAAGGCAGGACGTGCCTCGATTGCTTGAAGAAGTCGCGAGATTAAAAGCCAGGGATGCTCTAAACAACTCGCCCTGAATCACCGACAATGGCACATCCCGGCACGGACGACGAGAGATGCAGCCGACCTTTGGCGACGCCGGGTACCTGAGCAAGGACTAGCGCACGCGCAAGGCGTTTGTTCTGGCCGAGATGGACCAAGTGGTGCCGTGGTCGTCGCTGGTGGCTGGGCGGTCCAATGAACAGCACGAGTGGTATCGATGCGTCAAAGGCTATTCTTCGTCAGGTTCGAAAGAATCTCGCACCCGACGCCACTTAACATCGGCTGTGGTGTTACTGCATACAGTGCCGAAGATGCTGTAGGCGTCATACGTGATCGAATTTTTTCTGGCTCGGATATGCCGGATGTGATCTCTGTGGAAGAAATCAACGATCTATCCGAGCTTGATCAAAAGCATGTTGTTCCCAATATGGGATCTCCGCTTGTTCGAGGCGTTTGGTTTCCATTGCAAAGCTGAATTGGGGGCAGTTGAACGAGGAATGGATCGGCCGTGAGAATGTCATTGGCATGGCATTGCTTGAAGACGGCGGGACTGCTGGTCCAAGGATCTGGAAGGACTGGTGCGACCCGGGTCGCGCGGGCGCTGCGGCCAAGCCGAGGGTCGCCCCGCGGAGCGGTCTACGCCCCGTCCAGCACGTGATGGATCAACACCACGCACTGCGACGCGAACAGCATCGTCGGCCCCAGCGTGATCCGCTGCGCGCCCAGCCGGTCGAGGCTGTGGAAGGTCTTCTTCGGCATCGGGATGTGGTCGGTCAGGATGAAGCAGGGCCGCTCGCCGAAGGCCTGTTCGCCGATCGGGGTGCCCCTGGGGTCCATGACGAAGAGCTGGTGGTCCTCGGCCAGCTGCTTGACCAGCCGCTCGAAGCTGATCGTGCTCACGTTCACCCCGGGCTCCACCGCGCGGGTCTGCTCCTTGTCCATGCCACGGGAGGCGTCCAGGGCGCGGGCCAGCTTCGCCAGCAGGGCCTGTTCGTGGAAGCCCCCGACATCGGTCAGGGCGTTGGCGTCGACGCGGATGCTGCGGGAATAGTCGTGGGTGCTTTCCAGCACCAGGTGCACGACCACGTCGGGCCGGTGCGACTGGGCCACGAAGATGGCGTTCATCAGGGTGTGGGCCAGCACCTCGGTGTGCGCCTCGCCGCCGACGCCGGCCAGCAGGCGGGCGCTATCGGTGGGGGCGGCGCGGGCGCGGAGGACGAAGGTGCGCAAGCTGTGGTTCCGGTCTTGCCTGCAGCCAGGCGAGGCGACAGTATCGCCGAAACGGACGGCGCCTCGGGCGCACAGGGGGACGTGGATGCAGTACGGGGCATGGGTGGCGGCGCTGCTGCTGGCCGCGGGGCCGGTTGCGGCCGGGGAGGCGTCGGGGCCGGCATCGGAGGCCGAGGTGCCGGAGGTGGCCGGGGAGGTCGCCGGCCCGGACGCTGACGCCGGGGCCGCTTTGGCGGCGGCGGTCGCCGAGGCCGAGGCCGTCGGGCGGGCGCTGTTCGTCCACCGCACCGCACAGGAGAGCGCGCGCACGGCAGCGCGCAGTGTGCGCGGCTTCCGCCGCGACCGCGCGGTGCTCGGGGTGCTGAGCACGCCGGTCGAGGACGGCATCGAGGTCGAGTTCATCGGCATCGACGACGACGGCGCCGCGCAGGTCCGCTACCGCGCCAGCGCCGACGCCGCCGGTCGCGTGGCCGCAAGCCCGCAGCGGCTGGCCCCGGCGGAGGCGCTGGCGCCGGAGCGGGTGCCGGCCTTCCAGGTCCTGCGGCGGGCGGCGGCCTATCCGTTCCCGCGCTGCGGCGAGGACGCCGCGGTGGTGGTGCTGCCCGACCCGGCGGCGGGCGAGGGCGCGCTGCGCGCCTACGTGCTGGCATCCAACGCGCGCAACGCCTTCGCCGCCGGGGGGAATTTCCGCATGGACGTGGCGCCCGACGGCGGCATCACCGCCACCCGGGCCTTCACCAACACCTGCATCCAGCTGCAGAGCGACCCGCGGGCGGTGGCGCAGTTCCTCACCCACCTGCTCGACCCGCAGCCCACCGAGATCCACGTGCTGGTGAACCTGATGTCCGCCCAGCCGCTGTACCTGAGCACCGCGGAGAACGGCAGGATCTGGAAGATCGAGGGCGGCTCGATCGCCGAGGTCGACCGCGGCGAGCGCGCGGCGCCATGAGCGGCCTGCCGCGGGTCATGTGGCTGATGCTGGGAATGGCGCTGGCGCCGCTGCCGCTGTGGGCGGCGGACGAGCGGCAGGCGCTGCTGGATCGGGCCGATGCGCTGGAGGCGGAGGGCCGGCCGGCGGAGGTGCTGGCGCTGCTGGAACCCCACGCCGACGGCGACGACGTCGAGGTGATCGCGCGCCTGGCCTCCGCCGCCTTCCTGCAGGCCAGCCAGGGCGACCTGTCCGGTGCGGTGACCGAGGCCTCGATCCGGCCGGCGATCGACTACGCGCGGCGGACCGCCGAGCTGGGCGACCCGATGGGCTGGAACCTGCTGTGGGTGATCTACGCCAACGGCGTCGGCGTGGTGCCGGACATGGACCGTGCGCTGGGCTACCTGCGCGCCGGCGTCGAGGGCGGCGACCCTGGCGCGATGCTCAACATGCTCGAGGACCTGTACTCGGGATCGCCGTGGATCGAGCAGGACGTCGAGGCCGCCTGCGCGATGTACGACCGGCTGATCGACACCGGCCAGCAGCTGCCGCCAGTGGTGCCCTACCTGCGGGCGTGGATGCTGATGAAGGGGGAGTGCGGGCTGCGGGCCGATCCGGCGGCGGGCTTCGCGCAGATCAACGCGCTGGCCGTCGACGGGCTGGAGGTCGCCCAGCGCGTCACCGGGATGGCCCTGAAGGACGGCTGGTTCGCGGCGCCGGATCCGGCGGCTTCGGTGCCGTGGTTCGAGCTGGCCGCCGCCCAGGGCGACGCGGAGTCGATGTGGCAGCTGGGCACCCTGTTCGCCTTCGGGCAGGGGGTGGACGTGGACTACGCACGCGCCGTGGACCTGTTCCGGCAGGCGGCGGAGTGGCACTACCCGCCGGCGATGACCTCGCTGGCGGTGATGTACGCCTCCGGACAGGGGGTGGCGCAGGACTTCGCCAGGGCCCGGGTGCTGTACGGGCAGGCCGTGGCCGCCGGCGAAACCCACGCCCTGCGCAACCTGGCGGTGATGCACGCCCTGGGCCAGGGCGGGCCGCCGGACCCGGTGCAGGCGCAGGTGTACTACCTGCAGCACCGCCACGCCGGCAACCCGGCCAGCGAGCAGCTGGAACAGATGATCGGCGGGCTGCTGGACGCGGCCGGCCGTGCCGAGGCGCAGCAGCGGTTCCAGGACTGGCTGGCGCTGCAGGACATCCTGTCCGTGCAGTAGGGTTGGCCGCGCTCAGTCCTCGTCGGCAGCCTCGCGGCCCTGCTGGCGGATGAGTGCGACCTGGCGGGCGTCCTCGATGGCCTCGCGCACGCCGTCGAGGTCGACGCTGCGCTCATCGACGGTGAAGCGGCCGGTCAGCGGGGTGTCGGGCTGCAGCTGGCCGGCCTCGAAGAGTTCCCACATCTCCTCGCCGTACCAGGTGTCGAACAGTTCCGGGGCCCAGCGCCCCAGCGAGGCGGTGAGGGCGTTGACGTCACGCAGCAGCATCGTGCGCGCGGCATTGTTGCCCGAGGCGCTGACCACCTGCGGGAAGTCGATCAGCACCGGGCCATCGGGTCCCACCAGCACGTTGTAGGCCGACAGGTCGCCGTGGATGAGGCCGGCGCACAGCATCCGCACCACCTCGCGCACCAGCACGGCGTGGAATTCGCGCGCGCGCCCGGGGGTGAGCGTGACCTCGCCCAGGCGCGGTGCCGAGAAGCCCTCGGCGTCGGTGACCAGCTCCATCACCAGCACGCCGTGCACGAAACCGTACGGCTCGGGCACGCGCACGCCGGCGGCACGCAGCTGGTACAGCGCGTCGACCTCGGCGTTCTTCCATTCCTCTTCCTGCTGCCGGCGGCCGTAGCGGCTGCCACTGGCGACCGCGCGCGATTCGCGGCTGCCGCGGGACTTGCGGCCCTCCTGGTACTGCACGCGTTTCTGGAAGCTGCGCTGGGCCATGTCCTTGTAGACCTTGGCGCAGCGCGTCGCCCCACCGGCGCGCACCACGTACACTGCGGCCTCCTTGCCGCTCTTGAGCGGGCGCAGGACCTCGTCGATGAGGCCTTCCTCGATCAGCGTCTGCAGGGCGGCTGGGGTCTTCACGGGCTCCGGGTGGTGTGCGTGCGGTCACGCCGCGACGGCCGCGGATTATCCCCGAAAGCGCAGGCGCATGCGTCCGGGCCCCGGTGATCCGGGTCGCACCGGTCCGGCGCGCTAGCGCTCGATCCGGCAGGCGGTGTCGCCACGCCCGCGGCGCATCGCCCAGCCCAGCAGCGGCGCCAGGCCCAGCTTCGACAGCCAGCCACGGTTGCGCGCCACCACCGGGTAGGCCCGGTCGAGCACCGGGCGCAGCCAGCGCAGCCCCAGCAGCCGGGCCACCCAGGCCAGGCCGGCGCCGGCATAGGCGCGCTCGAACACCCCGACGCCATCGAACCAGCGGCCGTCGGCGTCACGGGCCTGGATATGGGCCAGGGCGGTGTCCACGCTGATGCCGGCCGCGGCCAGGTGCGGGTCGTGGAAGCCCGGCGCCGAGCAGTCGACCAGCCGCAGGCGGTCGTCGTGGTCGCGGGCCTTGAGGCCGTGCAGCTCGGCCCGGCACATCGGGCAGCTGGCGTCGTAGTAGATGGTCAGGGGCCAGGTGGTGTCGGGGCTCATGGGGTCGTCCTGCCTTCACGCAGCAGCTTCTGGATGCGGCTGCCCAGCTTCATGATCTTCATCAGGGTGGCGGGCTCCAGCCGGAGCATCTCCTCGCCCCAGGACGAGAGCGCGTTCATCAGCGCCAGGGTGTCGGCGATGCGCTTGCGGGCACCGGGGTCCTCGGCGGCGAAGTCCGGGTCGTTCACACACGCGGTGAGCATGCCGACGGTGGGGTCGAACTCGCGTGATTTGCGCTCTCGAATGACGGTGCGGAACAGCTCCCACACGTCGGTGGAGGTGGTGAAGTGGTCGCGGCGGTCGCCCAGCTGGTGCACCACGCGCACCAGGTTGAGGTTCATCAGTTCGCGCAGGCTGGTGCTGACGTTGGAGCGGGCGACGACCAGGGTGCCGGCGATCTGCTCGGCGTGCATGGGCTGGCCGGTGATGAACAGCAGGGCGTGGATCTGGGCGACGGTGCGGTTGACACCCCAGCGCGAGCCCATCTCGCCCCAGTGCATGACGAAGCGGTGGCTGATCGGGCTGAGGTCGCTGCTGTGGGATGTGTCCATGGCCGGCTCGATGGGGGGGCTTGTGCAAAGTTTCGGCGCGTCATAAATTTCTGTCAAGACAGAAATAACTGACAGGGGTGGCGGAAGTGGACGTGGCGCGCGGCGGGGCGGTGCCGGTGGTGCTGGTGCTGGGTGGAACCGGCTTCATCGGCCGGCACGCGGCGGCAGCCCTGCTGGCAGGAGGCTGCACGGTGGTGGTGGGCAGCCGCCACCCGCAGCGGGCGCGGCGGCGCCTGGGGCCGGGCCTGCTGGGCTGTGCCCTGAGGGAGGTCCGGATGGAGCGCAGCCTGTGCGCCGGGGACTGGGCGGGCGTGCTCGACGGGGTCGATGCGGTGGTGAACTGCGTGGGCATCCTGCGCCAGCGCGGCCGCGAGACCTACGACCGCGTGCACCACCGCGCGCCGGCAGCGCTGGCGGAGGCCTGCGCCCGGGCCGGCGTGCGGCTGGTGCACGTCTCCGCGCTGGGCTTGCGCGAGGCGGTGCGCAGCCGCCTCCTGCACTCCAAGCGCGCCGGCGAGGACGCCATCCGGGCCAGTGCGGCGGACTGGTGCATCGTGCGGCCCTCGCTGCTCGACGGCGTTGGTGGCTTCGGGGCGCGCTGGATCCGACGCGTGGCGCGCTGGCCGGTGCACCTGCTGCCGTCCAACGCCGTGGGCCGGATCGCCGCCATGGATGTGGCCGAACTGGGCGAGGCGCTGGCGAAACTGGCCGTGGCGCCCTCGGTGGCACCGGGCGGGCGCGAGTACGAGCTGGGCGGGCCGACGGCGCGACCGATCGGCGACCAGCTGCAGGCGATGTCGGGTCGGCGGCGCGGCGCCCTTCAGCTGCGGCTTCCGGCCTGGTTGGCACGGCTGGGCAGCCACGCCTGCGACCTGCTGCACCTCACCCCGTTCTCGTTCGGACACTACGAACTGCTGCGCTTCGACAACTGCCCGCGGCCCAACCGGCTTCCGGAGCTGCTGGGCCGCCTGCCGCGCTGTGTCGCGGCGCCGCCGGATGGCCGGAGGCCGGCTGTGACCGGCGTTGACACCACGGCGGGAAACAGCCGGTATGATCCCGCCGCGGCCGCCGCTCGGGCATGGCCCCGATGACGAACCGGGCCGGGGAGGACCCCCGGCCACTCACGCCGGTTCCGTTGGGTCCTGCCGGTGCATCAGGCCGCGAGTCCATACAACCAACAGCATCTGTTACAGGGGGAAAATCCATGCGTTTCGTGATCAGGGCGGCGGCTGCCGCGTTGTGTGTCTTCGTCGTGTCCGGGTGCGTCACCCGTCCGGCCCACTGGGGCCCGCAGAAGGACCTGCCCAGGCCGCTGGCGACGGAGATGACGGTCGAGGTGCGGGTGCCGAGCGAGGAGATCGCCGTGCACGTGATGCCCGGCAATGCCGCGATGTACGGCGGCGGGCTGCTGGGCGTGCTGATCCAGACCAGCGTGGACAGCGCGCGTGCACGCGGCGCCGAAGGCCGGGTCGCCCAGATCCGCGACGCCATGGCCGGCAACGACTACCGGGAGATCTCGCGGCAGCTGGTCGAGCAGCACCTCGACCGCAGCCTCGTCGCGCCAGTGCTCGACCTCGAGCTGCTGACCGCCTCGCTGGAGCAGCAGCGGTTGGACGCGACCCTGGGCTCGCGCCGCAACGTGATGGTGCTCGAGCACGACTACTACTTCGAGGCGGCGTTTGGTCACATCCAGGTGGAGCTCGTCGCGCGCATCGGCGACCGGGTGGTCGACGGACGGCGCATGAACGAGGAGAACATGCGCTACTACAACCGCTTCTACTACACGGTGCCGCTCCCCGAGGCCGATACCGTGCGCGGGCGCGACGACCGTGCCGAGGCCTGGTATGCCATGGGTGCCGAGGCCATCGACGCCATCGTCCGCGAGGGCATGCGCGAGACCATCGCCATGCTCAACCACGACCTGGCCGGCGGCCAGGGCGAGGCCGAGGGCCCGCGTGTGCGCTACGTGAATCGCGCCAATAGCGGCTTCGGCACGACGATGACCCGCAACGGCCGGGCCGACCGTGTCTGGGTGCGCGAGAGGTCGGCTCCGTTCCTGCACTCCGTCCCGGCGCCGTGAGGCTGGCGATCGCGCTGGCTCTGTGCGTGGCGGCGGCGGGCTGTGCCGTGCCGCCGCCGCAGCGCCACGCCATGGACACGCTGGTGGTGGGCTCGTCGGGCACGCCGCTGGCGTCGTGCGGCCTGTGGCTGGACTCGGTGACGGACCTGCGTCCGGAGGACCGCCGCAGCAGCAACCACGGCATGCTGCGTGTCGAGGTCGAGCAGGTGCCCGAGGCCGTGAGCGCGATGCTGGCAGGGCTGGGCGTCGGCGACGCCGGGGCGCCCGGGGACGCGGTCACGGTCGAGGTCCTCAACGCCTACCTGTCGACGGTGGCGGGAATGCGGGCCTTCAACCTGGTCCTGCGGGTCCGGCACGCCGATGGCGGACAGTGGGTGGCCCGCGGCCGGACGGTCAGCGTGCCCTGGACGATGACCCAGGCTTCGATCAGGAACACGCTGGAACTGGCCCTGGAGGATGCCCGCGACGCGCTGGTCCAGGGCCTGGCCTCGCGTTGCGACGGGGCCGTCGCCGCCCGCTGACCCGTGCCACCTTCGCCCGGTCGCCGGCCGGCGTCATGCCGGCGCTCGGGCACACCTCATGGCGTCGGCTAGAATCCGGCGCCATGAGCATCGTCCTGACCGAGTTCGCCCGCACCCGCCTGTTCCCGCGCCAGCCGCGCCGCAACACCATCCAGGACACCACACCGGAGGCCTTCGAGCAGCGGCTCAATGCCCAGCCGCCGCTGAAGGTGCTGCCCGGCTACGCCCCGTTCTGCACGCTGCACGTGCACCGCAACTGGACCTCCACGCGCTGCATCGCGGTGCCCATCACCGAGGACAACCGGCACCTGCTGCGCTCGGACTACGAGGCGCGCAGCAGCGACGAGCTGCCGGTGCTGGTGCGCTGGTTCGAGGGCGTGGACCCGCCGGTGGCCGACTACCTGGTGGTCATCCTCTACAGCCGCGAGCAGCTGTTGAAGGAGGGGACGCCGATCCAGGCGGACTGGGGCGTGGTCGGCTGCCTGTACACCGCGCAGCCCGAGGAGATCCCGATGGCGCCGATCACCATGCTGCGCAATGCGCTGGGCGTGGAGGAGGGCGGCTCGGGCGTGGCGATCGACCGCGAGGCCTACGCCCGCGGCGTGGACTTCTGGAGCCGGCACGCGAACTGGCGGGGCTGAGGCCGCGCTTCGTGATCGGCGGCCCCGGCGGGGTGTTCACTCCGTCACCAACTCTCTGAACGCGTCTTGGGTGCGGGGCTGTGGCCGTCGCCGGAGGGCGTGGATCCCGCGTTAGGGTGGTTCCGTCTTTTCGGCAATCACCCACACGGAGGTCAGTGATGAGCACGCCCGGCGAACGCCTTCCCGAAACCCACCCCGCCCCCCAGCGCCCCGCGGCTTCCGCAGCCCCGGCCGGTGGCGCCGTTGCACCCGTCGATCAGGCCGTGTCCTGGGCCGCCATCCTTGCCGGTGCGGCCGCGGCCGCGGCGCTGTCGCTGGTGCTGGTCATCCTCGGCCTCGGCCTGGGGCTGTCGGCCGTGTCCCCCTGGGCCTTCGAAGGCGTCGACGCCGACACCTTCGGCTGGTCCACCATCGCCTGGATCTGCATCACCTCGATCCTGGCCGCGGGCATGGGCGGCTACCTGGCCGGTCGGCTGCGCACGCGCTGGACCGGGGTGCACGCCGACGAGAGCTACTTCCGCGACACCGCCCACGGCTTCCTGGCCTGGGCGGTGGCGACGCTGCTGACCGCGGCGGTCCTGACCACCGCCATTGGCGGCATCCTGGGCACCGGTGCGAAGGCCGGCGCGGGTGCCGGGCTGGCCGCGGTCGCCGCCGGCGGTGCGGCCGCCGACGGCGAGGCGGCCGACGAGGCGCTGGACTACCACGTGGACCAGCTGCTGCGCCGGGCACCCGGACAGCCGCAGTTCCCGCAGACGCGCGCGCCGGACGCAGACGGCCAGGCGCAGGCGCCGCGCTTCGCCCCGCTGCTGACCGAACGCGACACCGACGCCTCGGCCTTCCGCGACGAGGTGCGGCGGGTCTTCATCGCCGGCCTGCGCGACGACGGGCTGGACGAGGAGGACGCCCGCTACCTGGCCGAGCGGCTTGCCGTGGTGGTCGGCATCGACGCCCAGCAGGCCCAGGCCCGCGTCGACCAGACCTGGCAGCGCCTGGCGTCCGCGCACGAGTCCGCGCTGGAAGCCGTCGACGAGGCCCGCAAGGCCACCGCCTACGCCGCTCTGTGGCTGTTCATCTCGCTGCTGATGGGCGCGTTCGTGGCCAGCCTGATGGCCACCTTCGGCGGCCGCCAGCGCGACGCCTGACCCCCTCACCCGGAGAAGGAGTTTCCCGTGAAGTTCATCCTGCTGTGGTTCCTCGGCGTGCCGATCCCCGTCCTGATCCTGATCGCCCTGCTGTTCTGACCAAGCCCCTCGGCGGGCCGGGCAACCGGCCCGCCTCGCCGTGCGCGGTGCCGCGGCCGTCCCCCTGCCGGCTTCCGGTTACCATCGGCCGCTGGTCAGGTTCCGGGGGTGCGGGTGGCGGACAGCGGGGACAGGGAAGCCGGTGAGGTGTCGACACCGTCGACGCGCGGGCGCATCGGCCTGGTGCTGGGGCCGCTGCTGTTCGCGCTGGTGTACTTCCTGCCGGCGCTGACCGGGCTCGACGACGCCCCGCGCGCGGTGCTGGCGGTGACCCTGTGGGTGGCGACGTGGTGGATCACCGAGGCGATGCCGATCCCGGCCACCTCGCTGATGCCCATCTTCCTGCTGCCCATCACCGGCGGTGCCGACGAGCGCACCGCGACCATGGCCTACGGCAACCCGATCGTCTTCATGTACATGGGCGGCTTCACCATCGCCCTGGCGATCCAGAAGTGGGACCTGCACAAGCGCATCGCGATGGTGATCCTGTCGATGGTCGGCGCCGGCGGCAAGCGCATCGTGCTGGGCGTGATCCTGGCCACGGCCTTTCTGTCGATGTGGATCTCCAACGCCGCCACGGCGCTGATGATGCTGCCCATCGGCCTGGCGCTGATCGAGGAGATCCGCCGCGAGCAGCTCTACGACCCGCAGACGCTCAAGCGCTTTGCCAAGGGGCTGCTGCTGTCGATCGCCTATGCCGCCTCGATCGGTGGCCTGGCGACGCTGATCGGTTCGGTGCCCAACGCGGTGTTCGCGGCGGTGTCGGCGCAGAACCTCGGGCGCACGGTGAGCTTCGCGGAGTGGTTCGTCTTCGCAGCCCCGCTGTCGGCGCTGATGCTGGCGATCCTGTACGTGTACATGACCCGCTTCCGTTTCCGCATCGCCGGTGGCCAGGACGTCGGCGCAGGCTTCGCCCGCGAGCAGCTGAAGCGGCTCGGGCCGATGGGCTTCGAGGAGAAGGCGGTGCTGGCGGTGTTCGCCACCGTCGGCACGCTGTGGATCTCCAGCGGCTTCCTGCCCGGGCCGCTGCGGCTGTCGGACACCTCGATCTCGATGATCGGCGCGGTCAGCCTGTTCCTGTTGCCGGCGCGTCGGGGACGGGGGCGGCTGATGGGCTGGCCGGACATGCGCAACCTGCCCTGGGGCCTGCTGCTGCTGTTCGGCGGCGGGCTGTCGCTGGCGGCGGCCTTCGAGAGCTCGGGGCTGACGCAGTGGTTCGGGACGCTGCTGGCGGGCCTGTCGGTGCTGCCCTTCGTGCTGATCGTCTTCGCGCTGGGGGCGATCGTGCTGCTGATGACCGAGATCATGTCCAACACCGCGGTGTCGAACATGCTCATCCCGGTCGGCATCGGCCTGGCGTTGGGCATCGGCGCCGACCCGCACACCATCATGGCGGTGATCGCCCTGTCGGCCAGCTGCGCGTTCATGCTGCCGATCTCCACGCCGCCGAACGCGGCGGTGTTCAGCTCCGACTACATCACCATCGACGACATGGTGCGCGCCGGCATCGGCATGAACATCGCCGCGGTCAGCCTGATCAGCGGCTTCGTGCTGCTGTGGCAGCCCATTGCCATGGGCGGCTGAGTCAGGGCGTCCGCCGCACCGACAGGGTGTACTCGCCGCTGCCCGAACCACCGAATGCCCGCACCTGCACGGTGTAGGTGCCGACGGGCAGGTCGGCCTGCAGGCGCGAGTCGGTGCCGTCGCCGCCGTCGTCGTCCTCCAGCGACACGCCCCGGCCCTCGAGCGAGACCACGGTGTCGAAATCGTCCGAGCCCACGTCGATGATGTAGCTGCCGGCGGACTCGACCTGGAAGGTGTAGCGGTTGGGCGAGCCGGCCTCCAGCCAGCCGACGACGGCCTCGCCCGGGCTCAGCGGGCCCTCGTTGACCACCTGGCCGCGGTCGGGCGCCGGGCGGCTGGACACCGCCAGGGTGTAGACGCCGTGGCTGTCCCCGCCGCCGAAGGCCTGCACGCGCAGGGTGTAGGTGCCCGGCTGCAGCAGCGCCTCGACCCGCGAGTTGGTGCCGTCGCCGCCGTCGTCGTCGCGGCGCGAGAAGCGCTCGCCCTCGACCTCGAGCACGGTGTCGAAGGCGTCCGAGGACAGGTCGATGGTGTAGAGCGCGGCCTCCTCGACTTCCAGGACGTGGGTGGTCTCGGCGCCGTCGAACCAGCCACGCACGCGGCCGCTGTCGGCGATGGGGGTGTCGGCGTCGACCTCGATGCGCTGGGCGGTGAGCGAGAACGGCCCGAAGGCGCGGTGGTCGGTGCCGCTGACCACCAGCGTGTAGCTGCCGCCGGCACGGGTCCGGAAGCCCACCTGGGCGCCGGTGCCCATGCCGTAGGTTTCCGCGGAGCGGGCGACCAGGGCCTCGTCCGCGTCGAGCACGCTGAGGCTGCCCTGGAACGGCGCGTCGAGGTCGACCAGCAGCACCGAGTCGGCGTCGGCCTCGACGCGGAAGCGCTCCAGCCGGCTGCCGTCCTTGAGGTTCACCGGGCTGCCCGAGGTCAGTTCGCCCCGCAGGCGCTCACCGGCTTCCAGCCGTGGCGTGCCGAGGCCGGCTCCCGCGCCGTTCCAGCGGTCCAGATGCGGCGTCACCAGGATGCCGCCCACGAAGGCGGCGATCACCAGCACCACCGTCGTTCCCGCCCACACTCCGCTGCGACCAGCCATGTCCGTCTTCCTGTCGTGATGCCCCGGCCGGGGCGGTGGGCGCGGCAGCCGTCACCGCGCGTCAGGCCGGGAATTGCACACCACCCACGGTCTTCACACAAGCGGCCCCGGACGGCCATCCGGTATCCTGACGGTTTTGCAGCGGGGCACCGCCATGAGCAGCCACATCCACCCGATCGGAACCCCGGGCCAGCCCTGGTCGCAGGCCGAGCGCGACGCCTGGCTGGCGCGCCAGGTGCGCCACCGCAGCCATCGCGACGACGTGGTCGCCCGCGTCGAGGCGCTGCGCGACCGCTTCGACGTCGAGCAGTACGGTGAGCTGGTCTACGGCGAGGAGCGCTTCCCCCTGCTGGCGGTGCGCAGCCGCGACTGGCGCGACGACCGCCCGCTGGTGCTGGTCACCGGCGGCGTGCACGGCTACGAGACCAGCGGCGTGCACGGGGCGCTGCAGTTCCTGGAACAGCGTGCGCAGCACTGGGCCGGGGACTTCAACCTGCTGGTGGTGCCCTGCGTGAGTCCCTGGGCGTATGAGCGCATCCACCGCTGGAACCCGCACGCGGTCGACCCCAACCGTTCCTTCCGCGAGGACAGCCCCGCGCCGGAGTCCGCGGCCCTGATGCAGCTGGTGGCGCCGCTGAAGGACCGCTTCACCGTGCACGTGGACCTGCACGAGACCACCGACAGCGACGAGACCGAGTTCCGCCCGGCGCTGGCCGCCCGCGACGGCAAGCCCTTCGAGCCGGAGGGCATTCCCGACGGCTTCTACACCGTCGGCGATGCGGAGAACCCGCAGCTGCCGTTCCAGCAGGCCATCATCGCGGCGGTGTCGAAGGTCACCCATATCGCACCGGCGGATGCGCGCGGCGAGATCATCGGCGAGAAGATCGCCGCCGAGGGCGTGATCCTGTACCCGTTCAAGCCGCTGGGCCTGTGCGGTGGCGTGACCGATGCGCGTTTCACCACCACCACCGAGGTCTATCCCGACAGCCCCCGGGCGACCCCGCAGCAGTGCAACGACGCCCAGGTGGCGGCGGTCGAGGCGGCGCTGGCCTTCGTGCGCGACCACGGCTGAGGCGACGCCCCCGGCCCGGCGCGGCCCCGGCCGCGGCGACGGTGGCCGACCCGCCGGGCGTTCGCGTTTCCTGTTTCGGGACCGGTTCCGGGAAGGACGTGCATGGCGTCGATCAGCGGGGTTGGGGGGCCTGCCGGCATCGGCCGGGCGCAGGGTGGGCAGGAGCGTCGGGGTCGCCGACGCGGCGGGTGGATCGGCCTGGCGCTGCTGGCGCTGATCGCGCTGGTCGGGCTGCGCTCGGAACTGGGCACGCGGCTGGACGGGTTCACCATCGACGAGCCCTGGCACATCGTCGCCGGCGCCAGCTACGTGCGCACCGGCGACTTCCGCCTCAACCCCGAGCACCCGCCGCTGGCCAAGCTGTGGGTGGGCGCCTGGATGCCCGAACGGCTGCTGGCCCTGCCGGCGCCCACGGTGGTGCAGGACAAGCCGCAGGAGCGCGACCTGGTCGAGACCGCGGTCTTCTCCCAGCCCGACGTCGACGCCCTGCAGGCCCGGGCGCGGCTGGCGATGATGGCGCTCAACCTGCTGCTGCTCGCCGGTGTGGCCGCGTTGTGCATGCGGGCCTTCGGCTGGCGGGCGGGCGTGGTGCTGCTGGTGCTGGTGCTGGTGGAGCCGACCGTGCTGGCCCACCTGCCGCTGGTGATGACCGACCTGCCGGTGGCCTCGACGCTGGTGATGGCGGGGCTGGCCTGTGGCCTGCTGGCCTGGCGCTGGCAGTGGCGCTGGGTGCCGGGGGCCGGGGTGGCGATCGGGCTGGCGCTGGCCGCCAAGCATTCGGCCCTGCCCGGCGTGGCGGCACTGGGGCTGGCCCTGCTGGCGCTGGTGCTGGCCGGCGCGTGGCGGCTGGGGGCCGGCGAGGGGGCGCAGCGGCTGGTGAAGCTCTCCGCCTGCGTGCTGGTGTCGGTGTGCGTGGTGTGGGCCAGCTACGGCTTCCGCTTCCATGCCGGGCCGGACGGCAGCGACCACTACAACCGCCCGATGGCGGACAAGCTGGCCGACCTGGAGCGGCCGTGGATGGCGGGGACGGTGGCGTTCGCGGACCGGTACCGGCTATTGCCGCGGCCCTACCTGTGGGGCCTGGCCGACACCCTGCGCGCCGGCGTGGATGGGCGCGGCCCGGCCGAGCACCGCCTGTGGGGCGTCGACCACCCGGGTGAGCCCCCGCTGCACGCCTGGCCCAGCCTGGTGGTCTCGAAACTGCCGCTGGGGCTGGCCGCGCTGATGCTGCTGGGCGCCGGCGCGCTGCTGTGGCGGCGGCCGGACGCCCCGGTCTGGCGGCCGGCGATGGCGCTGTTGCTGGTGATGGCCGCCGGCACGCTGGCGGCGCTGATGGCCTCGCGGGGGATCTATGCCGGGGTGCGCCACGCGCTGCCGCTGGTGCTCACCCTGCTGGTGGTGGCCGCGGCCGGGCTGGCGGCGGTGTGGCGGGGGCAGGGGCGGCCGGGCTTCGCGGTGCTGGCCGCGGCGGGCCTGCTGTGGGTGGGTGCGGCCGGGGCCACGTTGCGCGAGCCGCGCCTGTACGAGTTCCACAACACGCTGGCCGGCGGCAGCCAGGACGCCTGGCGCCAGTTCCGCAACGAATCCGTCGACCTGGGCCAGCGCACCCGCGAGCTGGCGCGCTTCCACGACGAGCACATCGTGCCCTCGGGCCTGCCGCTGTACGTCGGCTACGGGGTGATGCCGCGGGCCGAGGCGCATTACCTGCCGATGGCCGGGAAGTTCGTGGCCTCGATCCACGAGGACAACCCCGGGGCCAGCTGGGAGGGCTGGTTCGCCTACCGCATGAGCGCCACCGAGCCCGAGCCGCGCTTCGACTGGGACCCCGAGGAGGTCTTCCGCGACAAGCAGCTGGTGGCGCGCTTCGGCATGCTCGGGGTCTGGCGCGGCCGCTACACCAGCCCGCGCGGCTGGGCGTCGTCGATGCGCAACCGGGTCTACGAGTACGTCCACGTCGAGGGCGGGGACGACTGGGACCTGGTCGCGCGGCGGCTGGAGGAGACCCTGGCCGTCGACCCGCTGGGGGTCTGGGTCGGCATCGACCTGGGCAACGCCCACCTGCGCATGGGCCGTCGCGAACAGGCGATCGCCGGCTACCGGGTGTTCCTGGAGCACGAGGTGTTCCCGGTCGCGCCCACGGTGCAGGAGCTGGTGCGGGCGCACATCGCGCGGGTGGAGGCCGCCGAGGACCTGGCGGCCGTCGCGCCGCTGCGCAACCCGTTCAGCGAATAGCGCCGGGCTTCAGAAGTTCGCCCGCTTCGCCGGCGGCAGGTGCCGGGCGATCTCGGGCTTGAGCTGGCGGGCAAGCTTCCCGAAGCCGGCCTCCGACGGGTGCAGCTCGTCGTTCCAGTCCGCCGGGTCGGGCAGGGCGCGACGCAGGTCGACGTAGGAGAAGTCGGCCGGGTCCAGCTGGGCCAGCACGAGGTCGTGGAAGCGGTCGATCATGCCCTCGGCGAAGGCCAGCTGCTCGGCCTCGGTGGGCAGGATGTGCTGGATGTGGCGCTGGATCCAGTCGCCGACCGTGCGCTTGAACAGGGCCAGCAGGCCGATGTTCTGCACCGTGAGCACCAGCGGTACGCCCATCAGCCGCGGATAGGCGTAGCCGTGGCCGACCACGTGGGTGCCGGCCTCGCGGGTGACCTTCAGGAACCGCCGGTAGGCGGTGGCGATGCGGTCGAAGACGCCGTTGGTGACCAGCATGCCGACCGCCTGGTCGGGTGCCATCGGCGGCGTGGTGGGCTTGAAGACGCGGTGCCGGTCGAGCACGCCGGCGAGGTCGTTGCCGCCGGCGCTGACCACGGCCACGTCGAAGCCCAGCTGGTCGATGCGGCGCCGGAGCGTGTCGAGGTTGCGTCCGGAGAACATGTCCTTGGCGGTGTCGCCGTGGTTGCCCATGCGCAGGTACAGTCCGCCGGTCAGGCGCTCGAGGTGGTCGCCGAGGTCGTGGTAGGGCGGCATGGCCACCCAGGAGTCGCCCTCGACGAGGATCACCGGCGTGGTGTCCAGGTCGGGCAGGCGGCCGAAGCGGCCGTTGCGCGCCAGCGCGCGGTGCACGGCGTTGAAGGCGCCGAAGGTGGTGTGGGTGACGCTCATGGAGGGGCTCCCTGCCGCGGCGGTTCGGTGAAGGGTAACGGGATGGCGGTGGCCAACCGGCCCCGCGGGGCGGCCGATGGTCCCGCCGGCGCCCGATCCGTGCCCGCAAACCGCCACAAGTGGCCGACACACTCGCGTCGGACTTCAAGGGAGGGTGGGGCATGCGTGTGCTGATCGTGCTGGTGGTGGCGTTGGTCCATTCGGTGGCCTGGGGATGCATGGATGTCGAGGAACGCGAGCTGTCGGCGCACTTCCAGGGGCTGTCGGGCAGCTTCGCGCTGGCCTCGCTCGACGAGGGCTGGTTCGTGGTGCACGGGGTCGAGGACGCGAAGCGCCCCCACCTGCCGGCTTCCACATTCAAGATCCCCGCGACCCTGATCGCGCTGGAGACCGGGGTGGCCGCGGTCGACGAGGTGCGCGAGCGCGACCCGGCGCTGGCGCCGGCGCAGGACTGGTGGCCGCGGACCTGGCTGCAGCCGCACGCGATGGCCACCGGCTTCCAGGCCTCGGCGGTGTGGCTGTACCAGTCCCTGGCCCGCGACGTGGGCGAGGCGCGGATGCGCGACTGGCTGCAGCGTCTGGGGTACGGCAACGGCTCCATCGACGGCGGCGTCGACCGGTTCTGGCTCGACGGCGGGCTGGCCATCTCCACCCTGGAGCAGGTCGACTTCCTCAGCCGCCTGCACTGGGGCGAGTTGCCGGTGTCGGACGCCAGCCGGCGCGCGGTGCTCGACCTGATGCTGATCGACCGGGGGCCGGAGTGGCGCCTGCTGGGCAAGACCGGCTGGAGCGGCACCGGCGACGGCACCACGCCCGGCGTGGGCTGGCTGGTCGGCTACGTCGAGTCCGCGCAGGACACCCACGCCTTCGCGCTGCGCATCGATGTCGTCGAGGGCACCGACCCCGGCGTGCGTCTGCGGATCCTGCGTTCGATCCTCGGCGAACTGGGTCTGGACGGCGGCGGGCCGGGTGCCGGCTGAGACGTCAGCCGGAGTCCTTCATGCCCGGCAGCGTGGTGGCGGGCAGGCGCCAGTCCTTGAACTTCACGATGGCCAGGGTTGCGAAGTACAGGGCCCCGAAGGCCACCACGGTGTGCGGGAGCTCGACCCAGTGGCCGCTGCCGGGCAGATCCAGGCCCTGGACGGTCGCGGCGTCGAGCCCGAATCGTGGCAGCGGCAGCAGCACGGTCGCCGTGACGCCGCCGAGGTAGGCCATCGCCGAGACCACCCAGAAGGAGAACATCCGGTGCCGCTGCTCGTCGTTGCCGCCGCCCCAGGCCAGGACCAGCTTGCCGGCCAGCAGCCAGCCGAACATCAGCGCCGGCCACCACGAGGCGAAGGCCAGTGTGAAGGCGGCGATGAACAGCAGGTAGAGCCCGGAGAGGCCCAGCGCGGTGAGCAGGCGGGTGCGGCGGGGCGTGGTGTCCGACAGCACCACCCCGCCCATCAGTCCCGACGCGTGGACCAGGATGAACTCCACCAGCATCACCATCAGCGCGGCCCGCACCGCGTCGGGCCCCAGGGCCAGCGGGGACAGCCAGATCAGCATGAACCACGCCGCCATCCCGGCGTCGGGCAGCGCCTGCAGGAGTCGGACGACGGGGGACTGGTGGGTGGGCATGTGGCCTCGCGGGTCGGAGGCGGGCAGCTTAGCCGATCCCGGGTCGTTGCTCGCCACGGCGTGTACGATGCCCGGCAGCCACCCACTGCCTGGATGCCCGGATGTCCCTGAAATCGACGGTCATGAAGGCCGAGCTGCAGCTCTCCGACCTGGACCGCAACCGCTACGGCACCTTCCCGCTGACGCTGGCGCAGCACCCCTCGGAAACCGACCTGCGGCTGATGGTGCGGGTGCTGGCGTTCGCCCTGTACGCCGACGAGCGCCTGGCCCTGGGCCGGGGCCTGAGCAGCGAGGACGAGCCCGACCTGTGGCGGCGCGACTACAGCGGCGAGATCGAACAGTGGATCGACCTGGGCCAGCCCGAGGAGTCGCGCATCCGCAAGGCCTGCGGGCGGGCCCGGGAGGTGGTCGTGGTCAGCTACAGCGGCCGCAGCGCGGCGGTGTGGTGGGAGAAGCAGCGCGGCTTCCTGCAGCGCCAGAAGAACCTGACCCTGATCGACATCGACGGCGCCCAGGCCGAGGCGCTGGCCGGCCTGGTCGAGCGCTCGATGCGGCTGACCGTGATGATCCAGGACGCGGTGGTGCAGGTGATGTCCGACGCCGGCAGCGTCGAGGTGACGCCGCGGGTGCTGGTGGGGCAGTGGCCCGACCCGCCGGCGTGAGGCGCACGCTGGCGATGCCGTGCCGCCCGTCGCCGGGGCGCACGCGTTAGCATCGGGCCCTCATGAAGCTGGAGGCCGATGCCCGATGAAGGTCCAGATCGCGCTGGAGTGGTTCCTCAACCCCGACCACCTGCCCCTGATCACGGGGATCACCGAAGGCTGGTTCGCCGCCGAAGGGCTGGCCGTCGAACTGGTGGAGCCCGAGGACCACTACGACGGCCTGGCGGCGGTCGCCGCCGGCGAGATCGCCTTCGCCTGCAACGAGCCCCTGCACATGGTCGATGCGCGGCGACCCGGGCTGCGCGCGCTGGGCTGCTTCTTCGAGACCGAGGGCGGCATCGTGCTGCATCGCGAGGCCGCCGCGCGGCTGCTCGACGGCGGCGGCGTGCGGCTGGCCTCGCCGGTGGCCGGTGGGGTCACCGACCGCATCGCCCGCGAGATCCTCCGTGGCTGGGCGCAGGCGCAGGGCCGCGCGGTCGATCCGTCCACGATCGCGATCGAGGGCGCGGGCTTCATGCACCTGGACAACCTGCGGGCGGGCTACGACGGTGCCTGGCTGTGCTTCGCCAACTTCGAGGGCGTGGAGGCCCGCCAGGCCGGCCTGGACCATGTCTTCGTGACCGCGGCCGAGGGCGGGTTCCCGAACTTCAGCGCGCTGGAACTGTTCAGCGGCGAGGCGTTCCTGGCGGCCAACCCGGCGGTGGTGGAGGCGGTGGGGCGGGTGGTCGGGCGTGGCGCGCAGGCCTGCATCGACGACCCCGGCTTCGCGGCGCGGACCTGGTACGCCCACAGCGGCACCCGGCCCGGGCCGCTGATGGACGCGATCATCGCCGACACCTGCCCGCGCCTGGTCGCACCGCTGCGGCGCGACGCGGCGCGCTGGCGCCCGATGTGGCGCCACTTCCAGGACCTGGGCCTGTCCGAGGTCGACGAGGCTGGCTTCGAGGCGCTCTACCGCTGATCGGTCGCTGTCGGGCCGGCGGCCGGCGCGCGCCGCTGCAGGTGCGCCAGCAGGTGCGGGTTGAACCGCTCGGGGTGGGTTTCCATCGGGTTGTGTCCCGCCTCCGGGATCACGACCCAGTGCGGATCACGCAGGCGCCCTCGCGTGCGTTCGCCGACGGCCACCGGCACCCAGGCGTCGCGCCCGCCCCACAGCAGCAGGACGCCGGCCGGCAGCGCGTCGACGTCCAGCGGCAGGTCGGCGGCGCGCGCGGTCAGCACGGCCGGCGCGGTCCCGGCCAGCAGCAGCGGTTGCCGGTAGCCTTCGACCTCCTCGGGCGTCGGGCGGCGCCCGTAGGCCGAGGCCAGGGTGTCGGCGAAGCGCCCGGGCCGCAGCAGGCGGCGGTGGGCCACCACCTCGGCCCAGCGGCCCAGCGGCGGGACGCGCAGCAGCGTCGAGGCGACCCCGGTCTCGCGGCGCATGCCACCCAGCCCGCCACCGACCAGGACCAGGTCGGGCTCGCGGTGCGGCAGCTGCTGCGCCATGCGCGCGACCACCGACGCGCCCATGGAGTGCCCGACCAGGGCCAGCGGTCCGCCCTCGTGCGCAAGTTCGAGCACCTCGATGGCGCAGGTCGAGGGCGCCCGGTCGGGTGCGCGGCGTGCGCCGAAGCCGTAGGGCGGCAGGTCGATGGCGTCGACCCGGTAGCCCGCCGCGGCCAGCGCCGGTGCGGTATGCCGCCAGGAGAACGTGCTGCCGGCGAAGCCGTGCACCAGCACGACGTGTCCGCGCGCCTCGCCGGTGGCCGGCCAGCTGCGCACGTGCCAGCGGGTGCCGCAGGCCTCGACCATCCGGCCGTCGGGGTAGGGGCTCTGATCCGGCGTCGGGCTGCGCTCGGGCATCGGCACCAGCCAGGGCGCGACGGCCAGCCCCAGCAGCAACACGGCCAGCCCGATCGAGGTGTACTTCACGAACCGCAGGACGATGCGCATCGGAGGGCCTTCCGGCAGCCGTTTCGGGAGCGGCGCCCACGCTAGCACGGCCGCGCCGCGCGGCGGCGCAAGGGACCATGAAGCGCCTGTTCAGCCGCGGACATCACCATGGGGGTGTCGTTCACCGCCGCTTGAGGAGGGACCCATGCCGTACGAGCGCAATGCCGACCTGCCCGACCAGGTCCGCGACCATCTTCCGTCCCACGCGCAGGACATCTACCGCGAGGCCTACAACAGCGCCTGGGACCAGTACGCCGACCCCGCCGACCGCCGCGGCGATGCGTCGCGGGAGGAGGTCGCGCACCGGGTCGCCTGGTCGGCGGTCAAGGAGAAGTACGAGAAGGGCGACGACGGCGACTGGCACCGGAAGTAGCCCCCGGGTCGGTCAGGGCGTCGCCGCCTGTGCCCGCATCGCCACCTGTTCCTGCCAGTTGATGAAGGGCGTGCCGGCGTCCTCCCGCAGCAGTTCGGCCGCCGCGCGTGCGCGCACGGCGTGGTAGCGGCCGAAGCCTTCGCGGGCCCAGCGGCGTCCCATGGCGGCGATGGATTCGTGCTGCAGGTTGCCCAGTGCGTGCACGCGGGCCATGCCGTGCTGGCCCGGGACGACGGTGCCGTCGGATTCGATCACCAGCGGGTTGGCCAGGGCCGACAGCGGGGCGGCTTCCGGTGCCGCCGGGGGCGGCGGCAGCGACTCGAGCGCCCGGCGCTCGGACAGGTCGATTTCCAGCCGCATCGCATCGCCGACCACCGCCCGAAGCCGGGCGGCGAGGATGAAGGCGTAGGACAGCTCGGTGCCGTCGGGGTGGGCGTCGTGCAGGCATTCCAGCGCACGGCCGGCGCCCTCCAGCGGGTGCACCTGCAGCAGGCCGGCGCCCTGTTCCAGCGCGTACTCCGCCACCCAGGGCAGCTCGTCGAGGTTGTGCTGGGTCAGGGTGAAGATGAAGCCGAAGGGGATGCCGGACTCGCGCAGGGCCGGGATGCGCTGGTCCATGCGCTTGAAGGCCGTGGACGAGCCGCGGATGTGGTCGTGCGAGGCCGGCCGGCCGTCGATGCTGACCGCGACCAGGTCGACGTTGCCGGTGAGGGCGTCGAGCAGTGGTGCGGTAAGCCGGGTGCCGTTGGTGGTGACCGTCACGGTGAAGCCATGCGCCCGGGCCGCCCGCACCGCTTCGGGCAGCTGCGGGTACAGGGTCGGCTCGCCGCCGGAGAAGCCGGCGATGGTGTAGCCCTCGGCGGCGGCATCGGCCAGCGCGCCCTCGATGAGCCCGACCGGCAGGCCGTCGCGGATGGTCGGGCCGGAACTGCTGTAGCAGTGCAGGCAGCTGAGGTTGCAGAAGCGGGTGGGGTGGATCTGCAGGATCCGGGCCTGGGCGCATGGCATGGCGTGTCTCCGGTCAGACCTTGAACTGGACGCGGAAGAGGTCGGGCTTCGGGATGCCGTAGGGGAAGATGTCGAGGTTCAGGCGCAGGTCGCCGAGGTTGGTCAGGTCGCGGACCAGCTCGGGCAGCTGCGAGACCTTGGCGTCCACGGCGCCGAAGAAGATGTCGGGCCGGGGCTGGCCGCGGATCCACCAGTCGACCAGCTTGAGGTCGCGCTGCTGCAGGACGCCGTGCAGCTTCTTGAGGTCCTCGGGGTTGATGACGCGCGATTCGAAGAGCTTCTCCGAACCGCGGATGGCGGTGACTTTGCGTGCGGCAATGGCCTTCTTCATGGTGCTCTCCATCGGTTGTGCGTGCGCCGGGCGGCCGGTTCGGCCGCGGCGGCCGGGCCCGATGCGGGACCGGCATCCACACCAACGCCGGCTCCGGGCCGGGTCGGCCGCGTCCATCGACGAATCAGTGTTTTTCCTACACGCCCCTGCGGCGACGTCGGACGCTCGGCCGGCGCGGGAGGGGTCGGCGCCCGGGGACCGGGCGTCCATCGCGCCATGTCCGCGTTCGTCGCATCGCCGCTGCCGCGCCCGGGTCGAGGCCGTATGCTCCTCGGCAATCCGATCCGCAGGAGCCCGACGTGACCCGCAGCCTCGCCTTCATCGCCCGCATCTGCCTGGCCTGGTTGCTGGCCGTGCTGGTGCTTTCGGCACTGTGGCGCGAGCTGCCGCTGTTCGGCCGGTTGGAGTGGCCGGTGGCGCTGGCCAGCATGGGCATCATGGTGCTGGTCTTCGTCGGGGCGGTCTCGCACCTGGGGCGGGTCCGGCTGGTCGCCGGCCGGGTCGACCGCGAGACGCTGTCGAACCGGCACCGCCGGATCGTCGAGCTGCCAATGGACGCCGGCGAGGCCTTCGACCTCGTCGAGGCGGCGGTGCGCGAGCTGCCCGAGGCCAGCGAGATCAGCCCGGCCCGCGACAGCCTGCAGGTCTCCGCCTGCGTGGCCCGGCCACAGGACTTCAGCCGCCATCCACTGGGGCGCTTCAACCCGCTGCTGTGGTTCGGCATCCCCCGCAACCGCATCCTGGCCACGGTGACCCCGGCCGGCGACAGCGCCAGCCTGACCCTGATCTGCGAGCCCGAGAGCCCGGCCTGGAGCGACTGGTTCCTGGTCGACGACGGCACCAACTTCCTCAATGCCGAGGCGATCGGTCGGGCCATCACCCGCCGCGTCGCCGAGCGCCGCCGCAGCGAGAAGCAGAGCGCGCACCAGACCCGCACCGAGAAGGAGCTGACCGTCGCGCGGCTGAACATCCTCCAGGCGCAGGTCGAACCGCACTTCCTGTACAACACCCTGGCCAACGCGCAGCTGCTGTGCCGCAGCGACGCCGCCGGCGCCGAGCGGATGCTCGGCCACCTGATCCAGTACCTGCGCCATTCACTGCCGCGCACCGGCGACGCGCTGTCCACGTTGGGCGTCGAGCTGGAGCGCGCCACCGCCTACCTGGAGATCCTGCGCATCCGCATGGGTCCGCGGCTGGTGGTCGACGTCGACGTGCCCGAGGCCCTGCGCGGCACGCCGATGCCGCCGATGATGCTGCAGACGCTGGTGGAGAACGCGATCAAGCACGGGCTGGAGCCGCGCACCCGCGGTGGCCACGTGTGGCTGCGTGCCAGCCGCACCGAGGCCGGGGTGGCGGTGACTGTCGCCGACGACGGCGAGGGCTTCGGCAGCGGGACCAGCGGCACCGGCATCGGCCTGCGCAACGTGCGCGAGCGCCTGAAGCTGGTCTATGGCGACCGCGCCGGGCTGGCGGTGGTGGCGAATTTCCCCTCGGGCGTGGCGGCGACCATCACCGTGCCCGAAACCTTCCAGGAGACCGGGAATGACTGAGCACCGACCCACCTGCGTGGTGGCCGAGGACGAGCGCCTGCTGCGCGAGGACCTCGTCGCCCGCCTGGCCGAGGCCTGGCCGGAGCTGAGGATCGTGGAGGCCTGCGAGGACGGTGCGGCCGCGGTCGAGGCGATCGAGGCCCACCGCCCCGACGTGGCCTTCCTGGACATCCGCATGCCGGGTCTGACCGGGCTGGAGGTGGCCTCGGCCGCCGCGCTGTCCAGCCCCGGGACGCGGGTGGTGTTCGTGACCGCCTACGACCAGTACGCCATCGACGCCTTCGAGCGCGGGGCGGTCGATTACCTGCTCAAGCCGGTCACGCCCGACCGGCTGGAGACCACCGTGAAGCGGCTGCAGAGCCGCGTCGGTGGGCTGGATGCCGCGGCGCTGGCGGCGGTGATCGAACGGCTCGGTCCGCTGCGTCCGGATGCCGGCGCGCCCGCGCCGCTGACCTGGATCACGGCCAGCGCCGGCCGCGAGACGCGGCTGGTGCTGGTCGAGGACGTGGCCTACTTCCGCGCCGACAACAAGTACACCGTGGTCGTGACCGCCGAGGGCGAGGCACTGCTGCGCACCCCGATCAAGGAGCTGCTGGGGCAGCTGGACCCGGCGATGTTCAAGCAGATCCACCGCTCGACCATCGTCAACCTGCGAGCGGTGGCCAGCGTGGTCCGGGAGGACGGGGGGCGGGGGTGCGTGCGCCTGCGCGGACGCTCGGAAACCCTGCCGGTGAGCGCGGCCTACATGGGTCTGTTCCGTCACATGTAGCCGGACCGGACGTCGTTCCGGCGAGGCCAGGGAGGTTGTCGAGATGGGAATCGTGATCGCGTTGTTCCTGCTGCTGGCGTCGCTGACCGGCGCCGAGGCACCGCTGTGCGCCGAAGGGCCGCTGCCCGCGCCGTTGAGGGCCCTGTGCGCGGAAGCGCCGGTACCCGCGTGGGGTACCGGCGGCCCGGTTCGCTGGGAGACGCCGCAGCGCGTGGCCGGTGCCGGCATGGTGGCCGGCACGGTCCGCTGAGCCCTCAGGGGTTGTAGTAGTTCACGTACAGGCCCATGCGGATGTCGGCGTTGCTGTCGCGCTTGGAGAAGCGGATGACCTGGAAGGTGTACTCGCCGGACTGGGTGGGGACGAAGTCCACCGACTCGAACGGGTTGTCCCAGGACACCGAGGCGGCGACCAGCTGCCCGGAGGGGTTGTAGACCAGCAGGCCGAGGTCCATGCCGATGGCGTTGGCGGCGTTGCGGTTGTTGTAGGTGTGGGTGCCGCGGTTCATCCACGTCAGCGTGGCACGCACCTGGTCCCAGGATGCGGGGATGTAGACCTTGCGGGTGACGCGGTTGTCGTTGACGCCGTCGAGGCCGTCGAAGTGGTTCCAGGAGTTGCTGCCGCCCGACCACCAGGACCAGTAGCCGTTGCGGGTCGTGGTGCGGAAGTCGATGCCGCCCAGGCCGACCCGGTCGTAGCCGCCGGTGACGCTGGTGGTCGCGCCGGCGAGGATCTGCGCCTTGGCGAGGTAGGGCCGGTAACGCAGGTGCGCGGAGTGCGAGAGCATGTTCGCGGCGAAGGCGGCGGCGTGCGGGGTCGACATGCTGGTGCCGCCCATGGTGAAGCCGCCGGCGGTGATGCCCACGCCGGGGGCCACGATCTCCGGCTTCTGGTTGCCGATGAACGGGTTGCGGAACGAGGAGCCCGGGGCGATGGCGCCGGTGTTGTGGTTGTAGTTGCCGACCGTCACCAGGTTCAGCGCCTTGGCCGGCGAGCGCACGTTGCCGCTGGCGTTGCCGGTGTTGGCCGCGCTGTTGAACATCGCCAGGTTGCGGTCGTAGGCGTAGTTGTCCCAGTTGCGGTCGAGCGTGGTGTAGTTGCGGTTGTCGTTGGTGCTGTTGGAGCGGGTGATGATCTGGATCGGCGGGTTGCCGCCCAGGCCCCACATGTCCCAGAAGGTGGGCAGGGTGGCGCCGCCGCGGCAATAGAGGTGGCTGTCGGGGGAGACCGCGCGCAGGATGCCGCCGACATTGCGCGAGTGGTTGGTCTCGCTGCCCCCCAGTCGGGTGTAGTTGTCGAAGCGCGAGGGGTGGGCGCAGCCGCTCTCGGTCATGTAGATGCCGATGCCGGCACCGCGCCGGGTCGGGAAGGGCAGGGCCCAGCCGGTGATGTTGGTGGCCACCATGGCCGAGGCGATGTCGTCCTCGCCGCGGCGGTGGATCTCGATGCCGGCCAGCATCGGGTCGCCGGACTTCTCCAGGCCCAGGATCTGTTCGGCGTCCAGCAGCAGGGTCAGGCCGGTTCCGGCCACCGCCAGCGACTCCTCCAGCCCCTTGGCGTCGAGCAGGCGATGCCGCTCGGCCCAGGCCAGCAGCTGCGCGTTGCGCTCTTCGGCCAGTTCGCCGGCGCGCTTGAGCGTGCGCTCCTCGTGGGCGCGGTTGTAGGCGTCGAGTTCCATCAGGCCCATGCGGCGGCCGTTGACCTCGGCCTCGACGATCTCGCCCTTGTGGTTGTCGATGTTGCCGGTGGACAGCGGCAATGCGGGCAGGCGGCTGACCAGGTCGAGCGCGATGTCGACCTCGATGGGCTCGCTGCTGCCGGTGGCGATCCACTCGCGGAGGTCCTTCGACAGCAGGTCGGTTTCGACCTGGGGCAGGTCGCGGCGCTGGACCTCGCGGCCGGAGCGGTCGCGGATGATCTCGCGCGGCTCGCCGCGGTGGTCGATGTGGCGCTCGAAGACGAAGACCTCGCCGGCGACTTCGCGGACCTGGCGGTCGAGCAGCGTGTCGGCGGCGGCGGGACCGCTGGCGAGGATGAGGCCGGCGATGGCGGCGGCGATCGGGGTGAGGCGGTGCAGCTGGCGCATGTCGATGTCCTTCCGGTGGCTGTCGGGTTCGCACATCGAACACGCAGCAGGGCGACCGGGCTGGACAGCCTTTCGCACGTTTTACGCCACAAGCCGCCGACGACCGACACCCGGCCGGGTGGTTTTCCTACACGCGGCCGCTCAGCGGCCTCGGATCACCGACAGCGCCAGCCAGGCCACCGAGACGCTGCCCAGGGCGAGGATGAGGTAGAGCACCCAGCGCAGGCGCGAGGGTGCCTCGACGGGGACGGCGAGGGCGGCCGCCCCGCCCAGTTCCAGCGCCGCGCCGGTGCGCGCCAGCGGAGGCTGCCACTCGGCCCCGGCGCGGTCGCGCTGGGCCTGGACCAGGGCCTCGATCGGCGCCTCCGCGCGCGTGGCCGTGGCGCTGCCGGCGGCCAGCCGGAACGGCGCGGGGCCCTCGGCGGCGAACACCAGGTGCTCGGGCAGGTGGCCCAGTTCCAGGCGCGGCGCCGGCAGGCCCGGGGTGTCGCCGACCAGGCGCCAGTGGCGGTCGCGGACGCTGCGGTCGAGCGCCGTCGGCGGCCCGTGCGTCACCGTGCCGGCGTCGCGCAGCGCCCACGCCACCGTCTCGGGACCGCGCGGGCGCCAGGGCGCGTCGGCGTCGTCGCGGCTGTACAGGCGCCAGCGCTGGGCGCTGGTTCCCTCCGGCACCGCCGTCCACAGCACGATGGCCTCGCGGCCGGCACGGGTGTAGTCCACCGTGGTGCCGCCGCTGGAGGCGACCGGCTCCCCCTGCAGGGCGATCCACTGCGGCGTCGCCGGCGCCCGCTCGGGGCTGAGCTCGGCCTCGACGGCGCCGAAGGCCGGTACGCCGCTGCCCGACACCAGCGACAGCCGCAGGTAGGGCGATCGCAGCGGTGCGCCGGTTTCGATGCGGTCCTGGCGGATGCGGTGGCCGTCGTGCACGCGGTCGACCAGGCGGATGCCGGCCACCACCGTGCGCCAGTTCTCCAGGTCCTCGGAGGCATCCAGCCGGTAGCTGGCGTCGATGCCCCCGTGCTCGGACGGCCAGTCGAGCCGCAGCGCGGTGACCGCGGCGCCCGCGCCGCTGGCGTCGACCAGCAGGCCGGTGGCGGCGGCAGCGGCCCCGGTGCCCGCCTGGGCTTCCACCGAGGCCAGGCGTGCCTGGGCGTCGATGCGCGTGACCACGCGCCAGTCGCTGTCGGGGCGTCCGTCGTGGGAGGGCACCGGGAACACCGGCAGGCGCACCCGTCGGGCGGGCGCTGCGGCCGGCAGCACCGTCTGCAGTGCGGAGGGTTGCTGACGGCCCTCGGCATCGAGCACGACCAGGTCGCGCAGCTGCGGGTCCCGGGCCGTGGCATAGACCTCGGCGTCGAGTTCGACCCGGTGCAGGGGGGCCTGCGGCTGTTCGAGCTCGAGCGGCCAGCCGGTGGCGAAGCGGTGTTCGGCCGGGCTGGCCTGGGCGTTCGGGGCGAAGGCCAGCAGCAGGGTGCCGGCGACCAGGGCGTGCAGTGGGGTCATGGCCGGGTCTCCGCGGCAGGTGTCGGGTCGTCGGGTCGGGACGGGGGGGCAGGCGCCAGCCAGCCGACCACGGTGCACAGCAGTCCGTAGCCGATGAAGGAGGCGATGCCGGCGAGGTTGCCCAGGTGCTGGCGGTCGACCAGCACCAGCTTCAGCAGCACTACGCCCATCAGCACCGCGCCGGCCAGCCACAGCAGCCGCTGGCGACGGCGCGAGCCCAGCACCCAGGTCACCACGCCCAGGACGCTCCACACGATGCTCAACGCCGACTGGGCGATCGCGCTGCTCCAGATGTCCGGACCCCAGGGCGCGCCGCCGAGGTGGTGGCTGGCGCGCAGGGTGAAGTCGGTGACCACGGCGAAGCCGAGCAGGGCGAGGACGACCGGCCGCCACTCGCGCACGGCCGCGCCGGCGCCGGCGGCGAGCAGCAGCGGCCAGGCCGTGAGCGCCAGCGCCACCATGGCCAGCTCCAGCGGGTTGAGCACCGGCACCCAGGGCAGGGGGCTGGCGTCGCCGACGGTGGCGCCCAGCGCGATGAGCGCCAGCAGCCCGAGCGCCAGCACGCCCAGCGCCATCGGCGGGCGCCAGCCGACGCCGGCGTCGCGGACCGGCCAGGCGATCGCGCCGGGCGCCCGCAGCACCAGCACCGCCAGGATGACCAGTGGGACCGCCATGCCCGCGTCCTGCCAGCCCATGCCCAGCTCCGCGAGCCCTGCGCCGCCGCCGAACAGGTGCATCAGCCCCAGCGTCCAGCACGCCGCCCAGGCCGCGAGTGCTGCGGTGACCGGCCCGTCGCCGCTGCGGAAGCCGCAGCGCAGCGCGGCGAACCCGCCCAGCGCGAGCGCCAGCCAGGCCAGGGGCAGCCAGTCGTCGACGGGCAATGCGTGGTGGACGGGCAGGTTGAAGGCCGCCAGCGCCGCGATGGCCAGGCCGGCGGCGGCGGTCCGGTCCAGTGCCGCGGACATCCGCCGCCGCTGGGCGACGGCGATCAACGCCAGCGACAGCGCCATGAAGACGATCCAGCCGCCCGGGCGCTCGGCCGCGGGAAGGTGCCGGGCGATCTCGCGACCGCCGGCCAGCAGCCACCAGCCCAGGCCCCACAGCAGGCCGGTGAGCGCCAGGCCACCGCGCCCGGCGGCCCGCGCGGCCGCCGCGGTGGCCAGTCCCGAGACCGCCAGCAGCAGCGTGCCCATGAACAGGGTGTTGGCGACCATCGTCCCGCGTGGCGTGCCGGCGTCCCAGGCCACGAACACGGCCAGCGCCGCGAGCACCTGCAGCGCCAGGCCCGACCACAGGGGCAGGCGACGCTGCTGCCGCAGGCCCAGCCAGACCAGGGCCGCGCCCTCCACGGCGAACACCGCGGCGGTGGCGCCGGCGGAAAGGGCCAGCGGGACCGACAGGGTGGCGAAGCCCACCGCGATCACCGCCCAGGCCTCGGCCAGGGGCTTGAGGGTGCCGCGCCGTCGCAGCGCCACCGCCAGCAACGCATGCACCAGGGCGACCGCCAGCGCGCCGAACGCCAGCATCAGCCGGTCGCCCTGCAGCAGCCCGGCCAGCGCGACGAAGGCCAGCAGCGGGTTGCCGAAGACCAGGGTGCCGTCGACCAGCCGGTGCTCGCGCAAGGCCCGGTGCCGGGCGTGCAGCAGGGCCACCAGCAGGTACAGACCGAAGAACAGCACCAGGAACGGCAGCGTGCTGGCCAGCTGCTCCGGACGGTAGGCCAGCACGCCCCAGGCCATGCCGATGGCGAAGGTGGAGACGAAGCCCAGCAGGTTGAGCACCGGCCACTGCCGCTTCAGCGCCACGCCGAGGATGCCCAGGTTGAGCAGGGCGTAGTAGCCGAACAGCACCACGTGGCTCCCCTGGCCGGTCGACACCAGCACCGGCGCCAGGAAGCCGGCCGCCAGTGCCAGGATGGCCAGGGCGCGGGCGTTCTGCACCACGGCCAGCACCGCGGTCGAAGCCACCAGGACCACCGCGGCCGGAAAGGCCAGCGTGACCGGCAGGAGGTCGAACACCCGGAAGGCGCTGAACACCGTCATCAGCAGCACGCCGATGGCGCCGCCCTGGAGGCTGAGCGCGAACACCCGCCGGCGATCACGCTGGCGCCAGCCCAGCCACAGGCCGGCGACGGCCGCCGCGGCCACGCCGGCCAGGCGGAGTTCCAGCGGCACGCTCATCCAGCCCTGCTCGCCGGCGTAGCGCAGCAGGGCGGCCACACCGGCGATGAGCACCAGCATGCCGATCTTCACCGGCACGTTGCCCTCGGAGAACCACAGGCGAACGCGCCGGGCCAGCCGGGTGGGCAGGTCCGGGCCGGCCGCTGCGGCGGGGGCGGGTCGCGGCGGTGCCGGCCCGGCGCCCGGTGGCGCGGCGGCCGTCCTCGGGGCCGCGGTGCGGGCGGCGGCAGGCGCGGTGGCCGGGGGGGCAGCCGGTGCGGGGGCTGGCTGCGGCGCGGGGGGCGGTTGCGGCGACGCGGGCCCGGGTGCCGGTGTCGGTGCCGGTGCGGGTGCGGGTGCGGGTGCGGGTGGCGCCGCCGGGTACTCGCCGCGCAGCGCCTGGATGGCCAGGTGCATCTGCTGCACGCGGCGTTCGAGATCCAGCACCCGGCCACGCAGGCCCAGCACCACCACCAGACCCACCACCAGCACCGCGGGCACCGCCAGCACGGCCAGGACCAGCATCAGGATCAGCGCTTCCATGACGACGTCGAACCCCCCGTGGCGGCCCCCCCGCCCGACGGCGCCCATCATGCGGCATCCCGCCCGTGCTGGCACTCCCGGCTGAACGCCGGCCCGCCGGGGCGTTGCAGTCCGCGCCGTCTGCGCTTAGCGTCGGGGTCCGGTCGTCCGGCGCCAGGCGCAGGGACCGGTATTTTTCGGGGAGTTGCGACAATGATGCGGATCGTGGTTTCACTGGGTGTGCTGGCCCTGGCCGGCGCCGGGATGGCCGTGGCACAGCAGGGCCTCGACGATGGGCTCCAGGACGCGGTGTCCGCCGGTCGCACGCTGCATGCCCACGAGCGCGCGCAGCGGGTGGCGGAGGAGGCGGGCCGGCAGTCGCGCGACTTCCGTCGCGACCGGGACATCGTCATGGCCCTCAACACCGAACTCGGCGACGCCATCGAGGTCGAGTTCATCGGCGAACAGGGCGGCCAGCCGGTGGTGCTCTACCGCGCCCGGACCCGGCTGGACGGCGGCCTGCTGTCCGCGCCCGTGGCGCTGGAGACGCCCGAGCGCCTGGCGCCGGAGCGCGAGCCGGCCTACCGGGCCTGGCGGCGCGCCTCGGGCTACCCGCTGCAGCGCTGCGGGGAGGACGAGCGCATCCTGGTCTTCCCGGGCACGGCCACCGGCGAGGACGGCTGGCACGCCTACGTGCTGCCCGAGCCCGGCGGCCGCCGCGGCCTGGGCCTGGCGGGCAGCCACCGGCTGGAGTTCGTCGGTGGCTCGGGCATCGCCCGCGCGCGCGCCTTCAGCCAGGGCTGCGACGACCTGCAGGAGCCGCGACGCGGCGGGGTGGTCGAGGCCGAGCACCGGCTCGACCCGCAGCCCACCGAGATGCACGTGCTGCTGCACCTGCGCAGCGGCCTGCCGCTGGAGGTCAGCACCAACGGCGGCAGCCGCTGGCGGGTCGATGCCGCGGGCATCCGCCGGCTGCAGGACTGAACCCGGGCCCCGTCACGGGCCGGCTCCGGCCGCCTGCTGTTGCGAAAACCAACTCAAACAGGCAATGGGTCGGCCATTGTGCTAAACTTGTGCACTTTGCCAATCAGCACCTTGGCCTGCGCCGGCATCGGGTTCGCCCGGTTCCCGGTTCCACCAGCCGCCTTCAAGGCTGGGCAGCGCATCACGGGTCGCCGGCGTGGCTGCGTCGATGGTTCCCCGCGTCCCTGGAAGGTGCTCCGCTACCGCGGTGTCACCGCCGTGGTCCATCCGAACCCGACGGAGGTCCACCCCATCAGCATCCCGCATCCGTTTCCCGAACAGACGTTGCCGCGCTGGAAGCGCGCGGTCATCAAGGTCGGCTCCAGCCTGCTCACCGACGGCCGTGGCGGCCTGGGCAAGCGCAATGCCGCAGCCCTCGCCCGGCTGATCTCCAACTTCCACGACCAGGGCCGCGAGGTGGTGCTGGTGTCCTCCGGCGCCGTCGCCGCGGGTCGTGGGCTGGCCGTGCAGACCAGCGGCACCCTTGGCCAGCGGCAGGCGCTGGCCGCCCTGGGCCAGACGCCGATGCTGGCGCTGTGGCAGGGGCTCAGCGACCAGCCGGTCGCCCAGGTGCTGCTCAGCCACGACGACCTGTGCAACCGCCGCCGCTACCTCAACGCCCGCGAGACGCTGGGCGAGCTGCTGCGCCTTGGGGCGCTGCCGATCGTCAACGAGAACGACACCGTCGCCATCGACGAGCTCAAGCTCGGTGACAACGACAACCTGGCCGCCGCCGTGGCCACGCTGGTCGACGCGGACATGCTGATGATCGCGACCGACATCCAGGGCCTGTACACCGGCAACCCCACCCGCGACCCGGATGCCGCGCCGCTCTCGCGCGTGGAGGAGATCACCCCGGAGGTGATGGCCATGGCCAGCGGCGCCGGCACCCTGGGCACCGGCGGCATGGCCACCAAGCTGGAGGCGGCGATGAAGGCCGCCGCCGCCGACATCGACACCGTGCTGTTCTGCGGCCGCGACCACGCGACCGTCGCCCTGCTGGGCCGCGACCGCCTGCGGGGCACCTACATCCCGGCCCACGGCGAGCGCCTGGACGCGCGCAAGCTGTGGCTGCGGCACACGCCCTCCAGCGGCAACCTGATCCGGGTCGACGACGGCGCGGCCGCCGCCGTGCTCGACAACGGCGGCTCGCTGCTGCCCGGCGGCGTGGTCGCCGTGGAGGGCGACTTCAACCCCGGGGCCATGGTCGAGGTGCTGCCCGCGCGCGGCAACCGCCGCATCGCCCGCGGCCTGGTGCAGTATGGGTCCGACCAGCTGCGTCGCATCGCCGGTCGCCACAGCCGCGAGATCGGCGAGCTGCTGGGCTTTTCCACCTGCGATTCGGTGATCCGTCGCGAGGACCTGGTTCTGCTCAGCGAGGCGGCCGCCGCACCAACGCCGGAACTGTTCATGGCCGCTGTGGCCGGTGCCCGCGAAACGCCGCGTCGCGCGGCGTCGCGCCCCAACCTGGAGACCTGCCGATGAGCGGTTATGTCCGCACCCTCGCCGAGGCGGCCCGCACCGCCCAGCGCGCGATCGCGGCCCTGGACGGCGAGGGTCGCCGCCGGCTGATGCAGGCCATGGCCGACCACGTCGACGCCGGGCGCGCGCAGGTGCTGGAGGCCAACGCCGAGGACATGTCGCGCGCGGAGGCCAACGGCACCACCGGCGCCATGCTCGACCGCCTGCGGCTGGACGACGCCCGCATCGACGGCATCGTCGCCGCGATCCGCGAGATCGCCGAGCTGCCCGACCCGGTGGGACAGGTCACTTCGCGGATCCAGCGCGACAACGGGCTGGTCGTGGAGAAGGTCCGCATCCCGCTGGGTCTGGTCGCGATGATCTACGAGGCCCGGCCCAACGTCACCGCCGACGCGGCCGCCCTGTGCCTGCGCGCCGGCAACGCGGTGCTGCTGCGCGGCGGCTCGGAGGCGCGTTCGAGCAACATCGCCATCGCCGCCTGCCTGCACCGCGCACTGGAGTCGATGGACCTGCCCGCCGCGGCGGTCTCGCTGCTGGAGGACACCGCGCGCGAGCACGTCACCGAGCTCATCCAGCTCAGCGACCTGATCGACCTGGCCATCCCCCGCGGTGGCGAGAAGCTGATCCGCTTCGTCGCCGACAACGCACGGGTGCCGGTGATCAAGCACTACAAGGGCGTGTGCCACCTCTACGTCGACCGCGCCGCGGAGCCGGCGACCGCCACCCGCCTGCTGCTCGACGGCAAGCTCTCGCGCACCGGCGTGTGCAACGCGCTGGAGACGCTGCTGGTGCACGCCGACGTCGCGGCGGACTGGCTGCCCGGGGCCGCGGAGAAGCTGATGGCCCGCGGGGCGGAGCTGCGCGGCTGCGAACGCACCCGGGCCCTGGTGCCCGGGGCGGTGGCCGCCACCGACGCCGACTGGGACGCGGAGTACCTGGCCCCGGTGCTGGCGGTGCGCGTGGTCGGGGACATCGACCAGGCCATCGCCCACATCCACCGCCACAGCTCCGACCACACCGAGGTCATCGCCACCACCGACACCGCCGCGGCCGACCGCTTCGTCGCCGCCATCCGCAGCTCGGCGGTCGGCGTCAACGCGTCCTCGCGCTTCAACGACGGTGGCGAGGTCGGGCTGGGCGCGGAGATCGGCATCTCGACCACGCGCCTGCACGCCTACGGCCCGATGGGGCTGGAGTCGCTGACCATCGAGCGCTACGTCCTGCGGGGCGGCGCGGGCCTGGTGCGGCACCCGGACCTGCTGGACTGAAGCCTCAGGCGCGGTCCCCGGCCAGCTCCTCCTCCAGGCGCCGCGACACCGCCTCGGGGGAGCCGGTCCGGCGGGCCAGCACGCTGTAGAGCACCGGGATCACGAACAGGGTCAGCACGGTGGAGACGCTGACCCCGGAGAGCACGACCACGCCGATGACCCGCCGGGTCTCGGCGCCGGCGCCGGAGGCCAGCACCAGCGGCACCGCGCCGGCGACGGTGGTGATGCCGGTCATCAGGATCGGCCGCAGCCGCAGCCGGGCGCCCTCGATGATGGCCTCCTCGAAGGCCTGCCCCTGGTCGCGCAGCTGGTTGATGAACTCCACGATCAGGATGCCGTTCTTGGCTGCCAGCCCGACCAGCATGACCAGTCCGATCTGGCTGTAGACGTTGAGCGAGGAGCCGGTGACCCACAGCCCGAACAGGCCGCCGCCGACCGCCAGCGGCACGCCGAGCATGATCACCAGCGGGTGGATCCAGTTCTCGAACTGAGCGGCCAGCACCAGGAACACCACCGCCAGCCCGAGCAGGAAGACGAAGACGATCGAGCGTCCGGCCTGCATGAAGTCGCGGCTCTGGCCCTTGTAGTCGATGATGACGTTCGCGGGCAGCTCCGAACGGGCGGTTTCCTGAAGCCATGAAAGCGCCTCGCCCAGGGTCAGGCCGTCGGCCAGGCCCGCCTGCAGGGTGATCGAGCGCACACGGTTGTAGCGGTTGAGGCTGGTGGAGTCGGCGAAGTCGTTGAGCGTGACCAGGTTGGCCAGGGGCACCAGCCGGCCGCTGCGGTCCGAACGCACGTACAGGCCGTCGAGCGCGGCGGGGCTGCGCTGGTCGGCGCGCTCGCCCTCGACGATGACGTCGTACTCCTGGCCGTCCTCGATATAGGTCGTCACCCGCCGGGAGCCCAGCATCGTCTCCAGGGTGCGGCCGATCCGCGAGACGGTCACGCCCAGCTCGGCGGCGCGGTCGTAGTCGATGACCACCTCCAGCTGCGGCTGGGTTTCGCGGTAGTCCCAGTCCACGCCCTCCAGCCCGGGGTTGTCCCGGTCGATGGCGGCCAGCAGGATGTCGCGCCACTCGGCCAGCTCGGCGTAGCTGCCGCCGCCGATGACGAACTGCACCGGGTTCTGGAAGCCGCCGCCGAAGCCCTGGCGCATCGCGACGTTGAACTGGATGCCCGGCAGGTCGGCCAGGCGTTCGCGCACGTCGGCCATGACCTCGGCGGCCGGGCGGCGGCTGCCCCAGTCGTCGAGCACCATGATCACGATGCCGGTGTTGAAGAGGGCCAGGTTGTTGAAGTCGCGCGGGGCGCGCACCAGCATGCGCCGCACCTCGCCCTCGTCGACCAGCGGCATGATCCGCTGCTCGATCTCGTCCATGTACTGCTCCATGAAGGCGTAGGACGCCCCCTCGGGTCCGTTGACCAGCACGAAGAAGGCGCCGCGGTCCTCGCCGGGCGCGTACTCCGAGGGCAGCAGCAGGAACAGTCCGGCCGCCGCGGCGAACAGGGCCAGCATCACCCCGATCGCCAGCGCCCGCACCCGCATCACCCGCACCAGCGCGCGGGCATAGAGGTCGCGGCCGCGCTCCACGCCGCGGTCGATGGCGCGGGTGAGCCGGTTGTCGCCCTGGCGCGGGCGCAGCACCTTCGACGCCAGCATCGCCGAGACGCTCAGCGCCACGAAGCTGGAGAAGGCGACCGCCGCGGCCATGGTCAGCGCGAACTCAGAGAACAGCCGCCCGAGGTCGCCCTGCAGCAGGGCGATCGGGACGAAGACCGCGATCAGCACCAGGGTGGTGGAGACGATCGCGAAGGCTACCTGGCGGGTGCCGCGGAAGGCGGCGACCAGGGCGCTCTCGCCGAGCTCGTCCATCCGGCGCCGGACGTTCTCCAGCACGATGATGCCGTCGTCGACCACCAGGCCGATCGCCAGCACCAGGGCCAGCAGGGTCAGCAGGTTGACGCTGAAGCCGAAGATCGACAGGGCGATGAAGGTCGACACCAGGGCCAGCGGCACGGCCACCGCCGGCACCAGCACTGCCCGCAGCGAACCCAGGAACAGGAAGATGGTGACCATCACCAGCGCGATGGCGATGAACAGGGTCCGGTAGACCTCGCGCACCGCGCCCTCGATGAACACCGATGAGTCGAAGCTGGGCAGCAGCTGCAGGCCGTCGGGCAGCTCGGGGTTGAGCCGGTCGACCTCCGCGCGCACGGCGCGGGCGACCTCCAGCGTGTTCGCGGTGGACTGGCGGATGATGCCCAGGCCGACCATGGGCTCGCCGTTGCCGCGGAACAGGGTGCGGTCCTCCACCGTGCCGCGCTCGACCCGGGCCACGTCGCCCAGACGCACCAGCACGCCGTCGTCGCCGCGGCGCACGACCAGGCGCGCGAAGTCCCCGGCGTCGAGGAACTGCCGCTGCACGCGGACGGTGAACTGGCGGCCGCGGGATTCGATGGCGCCGGCGGGCAGCTCGACGTTCTCCGCCCGCAACGCATCCTCGATGTCGCCGACGGCCAGGTCGCGGGCCGCCAGCGCCTCGCGGTCGATCCACACGCGCATGGCATAGCTCTGGGCGCCGCCGACCTGGACCCGGGCGACGCCGTCGATGATCGAGAAGCGGTCGACCAGGAAGCGCTCGGCGTAGTCGGTCAGGTCCGGCGTGGTCCAGCCTTCGCCGGCCAGGTTCCACCACACGATGACGTCGGCGTTGGCGTCCACGCGCTGGACCTCGGGCGGGTCGGCCTCGTCGGGCAGGTCGCCGACCACCCGGGCGACCCGGTCGCGGACGTCGTTGGCGGCGGCCTCGACGTCGCGCCCCAGCGAGAAGCGGATGGTGATCTGCGACTCGCCGTCGCGGCTCTGGGACTCGATGAACTCGATGCCCTCGATGCCGGCGATCGACTCCTCGATGCGTTCGGTGATCTGGGTGTCGATGACGCTGGCCGCGGCGCCCGGGTAGCGGGTTTCCACCGACACCACCGGCGGGTCGATGTCGGGGTATTCGCGCAGCGGCAGCTGGAAGAAGGCGACCAGCCCGAAGATGACCAGCAGCAGGCCGGTCACCGAGGCCAGCACCGGCCGGCGGACGGCGAGGTCGGAGACGATCACCGCTCGCGCCCGTTCGCCAGGATCTCCGCCAGGTCCTCGTCGCCCTCGATCTCGGCACGGACCCGGACGCGGTCCCCGTCGCCCAGGCGCAGGCCACCGTGGACCACGACGCGCTCGCCGGCGGAGAGGCCGTCGAGGATCTCCACGCGACCGTCGTGGCGGGTGCCCAGCTCGACGGCGCGGCGGGCGAGCTCGCCCTCATCGCCGTCGGGCACCACCAGCACGTGGTGCTGGCGGCCGCGGCTGTGGATCGCCTCCTCGGGCACCACCACCGCCTCGCGTTCGCGGCTGTCCAGCCGCACCGACATCAGCAGGCCGGCACGCAGCCGACCGTCCGGGTTGGGAATCTCCGCGCGGACCTGGAAGGCGCGGCTGACCGGGTCGATGGTGTTGTCCACACCCGTGACGGTGCCCTGGAAGCGCTGGCCGGGGAACGCGCGCGACACCGCGTCCAGTGCCAGGCCCGGCTCCACCAGCGGCAGGAACACCTCCGGCACGCCGAAGTCCAGCTTCATCACCGAGTCGTCGACCAGGGTGGTGACCACGGTGCCGGGCGAGAGCAGGGCACCCACCGAGACCTGGCGCAGGCCCAGCAGGCCGTCGAAGGGGGCGGTCACCAGGCGGTCGGCGATGCGGGCCTGCACGGCGCGCATGCGCGCCTGGGCGGTGCTGGCCTCTCGCTGGCGCTGGTCGAGCACCGCGCGGGCTTCCTGACGCTGCTCGGCCAGGGCCTGCACGCGCTGCAGCTGGCGCCGGGCCTCATCGAGCTCGGCTTCGGCCTGGGCCAGTTCGGCACGCTGTTCGCTGCTGCGGATCACCACCAGCACGTCGCCGGCGGACACGCGCTGGCCGTCCTGGAAGCGGATGGATTCGATGGTCCCGGAGGCGACCGCGGTCAGGTCCGCGGACTCGTTGGCACGCAGCGTGCCCAGGGCCTGGATCGGGTCGGACAGGATCTGGCTGCGTGCCTGGGCGACCAGCACCTCGGGCGGGTCGGCGAGGGCGGTCGGCGCGGCGAGCAGGCCGGCGACGACGATCAGCAGCACACGCATTCGCGGGGGTCCTCGATGGGCCGGGCGGGCATGGCCCGCGCTGGCGACCCCCTTACCGTCGCCGCCCCGCCGTGGCGGGGCGGTGAACGCGCGGTTTCAGGCGGCGCGCACGGCCGCCGGCAGGGTGCCGGTCAGGTGGCCGTAGAGGTCCTTGGGGTCGGCCAGGTCCGGGATCAGGCCGGCGTCTCGGCCCAGGCCCAGTTCGCCGGCGCACTCGCGCAGCAGGCGCAGCGCCGAGTAGTCCTCCAGCGCGAAGCCGACGGAGTCGAAGACGGTGACCTCCTCGGGCCCGCTCCGGCCCGGCGCACTGCCGTCGAGCACGCGCCACAGCTCGGTGACGGCGAAGTCCGCCGGCATCTGCTGCAGGTCGCCCTCGATGCGGGTCTGCGGCTCGAACTCCACGAACACCCGTCCACGCTCCAGCACCGCGGCCTCCAGTTCGGTCTTGCCCGGGCAGTCGCCGCCAACGGCGTTGACGTGCATCCCCGGCTCGAGCATCCCGGCGGTGAGGATGGTGGCGTTGGCCTTGTCGGCGGTGACGGTGGTGACGATGTCGGCGCCGCGCACGGCCTCGGCGGTCGAGGCGCAGCGCACCACGCGAAGGCCAGGCACGGTGGCCAGGTGGCGGGCCAGCTTGTCGGTGGCACGCGGGTCGACGTCGTACAGGCGGACCTCCTCGATGCCCAGCAGGTGGTGGAAGGCCAGGGCCTGGAACTCGCTCTGGGCGCCGTTGCCGATCAGCGCCATGGTCCGCGAGAACGGGCGCGCCAGCAGCCGCGCGGCCATCACCGAGGTCGCGGCGGTGCGGATGGCGGTGGTCAGCGTGAGCTCGCTGAACAGGGTCGGCATGCCGGTGTCGACATCGGCCAGCACCCCGAAGGCCATCACCGTGGGCAGGCCTTCGCGGGTGTTCCTGGGGTGGCCGTTGACGTACTTGAAGCTGTACTCGCGGGCGTCGGAGACCGGCATCAGTTCAATGACGCCGACCTCGGAGTGCGAGGCCAGCCGGGCGGACTTCTCGAACTCGCCCCAGCGGCGGAAGTCGGCCTCGAGGTTGCCGACCATGCGCGAGAGCACCTCCGGCAGTCCGAGGGTCTCGACGATGCGGGCGACGTCGTGGGTGGTGAGCAGGGTGGTCATGGCAACTCCGGTGGGGTGGACGGCGCGGCAGCGCCCGATGTCCCATTGTCCGGCGCCAGCTGTCAGGGCGAAACGGCAGGAATGCACGCTCAGTGCAGGTATATTGAGCATAAAGACAGCAATAAATGACATAATGCGGAAATGGACGCTCTCGACCACCGGCTGCTGGCGCTGCTCAGGCGCGATGCGCGCACCAGCATCGCCGACCTCGCCAAGACCCTCGGCGTGTCGCGCGGGACGGTGGGCAACCGCATGGCGCGGCTGGAATCCGACGGCGTCATCGCCGGCTACACGGTCCGCCTGCGGCCCGATGCGGCGCGCGAGGAGATCCGCGCCTGGACCAGCATCGCCATCGAGGGCAGCCAGTCGGCGGTGATCCGCGCGCTGCTGGGCGAGCCCGGCGTCGACGCCCTGCACGACACCAACGGCCGCTGGGACCTGCTGGCCGAGCTGCGGGTCGACACCCTCAACGACCTCGCCGCGGCCTTGGAGCGCATCCGCCGCATCCGCGGCATCAGCGCCACGGAAACCAGCATCCACCTGCAGTCCTTCCGCTGAGGTGTATCGGCGGGTTCAGCCGCTTCGCGATACCCTGAGCCGTTCCATTGAAGCAGCAGTCTTGGAGGTCGACATGGCCACCGGTTGGGCCGGCGACGGCGCCGTGCAGGAACAGATCGACGCGACGGTGAAGGACGGCATCCGGCGGGCCCGCGCCCGTCTGGGCCACGGGCCCGGGCGCAGCCACTGCGAGGCCTGCGATGCCGCGATCCCGGAGGCGCGCCAGCGCGCCGTGCCGGGGGTTCGCCTGTGCGTGGCCTGCCAGGAGGCCGAGGACCGCGCGTCGGCCGCCGGGGCGGGCTACAACCGCCGCGGCAGCAAGGACAGCCAGCTGCGTTGAGATGACCCCGCGCAGCGGCCAGCGCCGGCCCGGGGTCGCCCGCCGCGTGCTGCGGCTGGTCGGCCTCCTGGCGCTGGCCTACGCGGCCTGGCTGGGGCTGCTGTACCTGCAGCAGCGTCCGATGCTGTTCCCCGGCACCGGTCTGGGGCCGGCGCTGGCGCAGGCGCGCCTGCCCGATGGGGCCTCGCTGGTGACGCTGGAGGCCGGCTTCGGCCACGTGCTGGCGATCCACCTGACCGCCGCGGTCGACGACGGACCGGCGCCGGCGCTGATCTACTTCCACGGCAATGCCGAGACCGCGCTGCACAACGTGGCCGCCTTCAGGCCCGTCGCTGCCGACGGTGTGCAGGTGCTGATCGTGGAGTACCCCGGCTACGCCGGCACCGACGGGCGCCCGGGTCGAGACAGCCTGGAAGAGGCCGCGCGGCTGGGCTTCGACTGGCTGGCCGCGCAGCCCGGGGTCGATCCCGATCGCATCCTGGCGGTGGGGCGCTCGATCGGCAGCGGTCCGGCCGCGTCCCTGGCCGCCGAGCGGCCGGTGGCCGGGGTGGTTCTGTTCGCGCCCTTCTCCTCGCTGGCGAACATGGCGCGGGCCTACGGCGCGCCGGCGCTGCTGCTGCGCGACCGCTTCGACAACCGTGCCGCGATCGAGGGCTACCCCGGACCGGTCCGCGTGGTGCACGGCACGCGCGACCGCATCATCCCCTTCCGCCAGGGCGAAGCCGTCGCGGCGGCGGCTGCCGACGGCGCCCTGTGGGCGATGGACTGCGGGCACAACGACTGCCCCTTCCTTGGCCGGGAGGTGCTCCAGGCCCTGACCCGTCTGGCGCACGGAGAGCCGATGGACTGGGGCGCCGGGACGGACGGCTGAGCCACAGGCTCCGTGCGCGTCGGGGGGCGGCCTCTCCGCTGCGTCCGCTCAGCGGTCGGTTTGCGCGCGGAAGCCCTGCTGGCGCCAGTCCAGTTCAGCCTGCCCGTCGGCACCCACGGTGACGGTGAACAGGTCGTCGTAGCGGGACTCGTCGATGTCGGAGACCTGCTGCCCCGACAGCGCGTGGACGATCGCCGGGATGGTGTTGGAGTGGCCCACGACCACCACCCGTCCGCCGCGGTGCCGGGCCAGGATGTGGTCGGCCAGGCGCCGGGCCGCGGTCCCGGTGTCCGCCGTGCCGTCCCACAGCGGCTGCGGTTCCAGTCCCGCGGCGCGTGCCAGCGGCAGGGCGGTGAGCCGGGTGCGCTGCAGCGGGGTGACGTAGATCGCGTCGATGCGCTCACCCGCCCAGCGCCCGGCCAGCGCCTGCGCGCGTGCGTTCCCGGAGGCGCTGAGCACCGGGTCCCGGCCGTCGTCGGCCTTTTCGGCGTGGCGCAGGACGTGGACGATGGTGTCGCCGGTGGCCACCGGCTCGGCGGCGCTGCAGCCGGCGACCGCCAGCGCCAGGGCCGCGAACACCGGCAGCATCCGCGCCGGCGGCCAGGCGCTCAGCCGATCCAACCGCGCTTCTCGCAGCGGCCCGAATAGTCGACCAGGAAGGCGGCGATGATGATCAGCAGCACCGGCAGCACGGCGCCCTCGATGCCGTACTCCGCCCAGGCCGGGGTGACGGCGTAGCTGCCGCCGACCTGCACCAGCAGGGCCAGCAGGCTGACCATGTACAGGGTCACCGCGACCCGGCGGCCGAGCAGCAGCATCAGCGAGGCCAGGGCGCCGCCGAACACCGCCACGGCGAAGGCGATGGTGATCCACACCGGTGTGGCTTCCACCACCCGGGCGCGGGCCTCGTCGATCGCGGCGAGCGACTCCGGCGACAGGGCCATCTGGGTGAGGAACATCGCCACGCCGATCAGGTTCCAGACCAGGGCGGCGATGGCGATGGCCCAGAAGGAGAGGGGGCGGGGAATGTCCGGACGGCTCATGGGCGGTGTCCACGGGTTGGGAAGGCGTGAAGATAGCGCGAAGTCCGGCCGCCGGCGACTGCGATCCGGGTTAGGCTCGGGGCCGGAGTCTCGGCGTGGACAGACGAATGCGTGGATCGCGGAGTGGTGGTGTGTCGGGGGTCGTGGTGGCCCTGGTGCTGGCCTTGTGCGGGGGGGCGCACGCGGCCGGGTCGTGGTCGGGGGACAGCTTCGAGCAGGCGCGCCGCACCGGCGAGGCGCGGGTGGTGTTCGCCTACGTGCCGGCGGAGGGCTTCGCCGGCACCGGCGCCGACGGCGAACCCGACGGGGCCACGGTGGCCCTGCTGCGCGATTTCGGCGACTGGGTCCAGGCCCGGCACGGCATCGCGCTGGCGATCGACTGGCGGGAGGAGACCGACTGGTCGCGGTTCTACGCCCGGGTGCGCGACGGCTCCGGCGGGGTGTTCGGCGTCGGCAACGTCACCATCACCGAGGCCCGGCGCGGCGAGCTCGCCTTCTCGCCACCCTACATGGGCAACGTCGCGGTGCTGGTCACCCACCGCCGGGTGCCCGAGCTGGCTGTGCTCGAGGACATCGGCGACGCCTTCGCCGGGCTGGGCGCGGCCGTGTTCCCGGGCACCCTGCACGAGCAGCGGCTGGATGCGCTGGCGCAGGCGCACTTCAGCCCGCCGCCGCACACGCGACCGGTTGCATCGAACGATGAGCTTATCGCGCTGGTCGCCGGCGACGGCGCCTGGTTCACCTATGTCGATGCCTACAACCTGCTGCGCGCCCAGGCGCGAGGACTGCCGCTGCGCCGGCACCCCGTCGGCGACGACGCCTCGGAGCGGTTCGGGGTCATCATGCCGCACGGTTCGGACTGGGCACCGGTGATCGAGGCCTTCTTCGAGGCCGACGGCGGCTACACCCGCACCCCGCGGTGGCGGGACCACCTCCGCAGGCACCTGGGCGAGGCCCTGGCCGAGGAGCTGGCCGGGCCTCCGGCGCCCGACCCACCGCGCTGAGCACGGGCGCGGGGCCGGGTTTCGGGTAAGCTGCGCGCCGTTTCCGGGGTTGGATGGAGCAGGAGTGGGCGAGCAGCATCCGCCAGGCTGGTGGCAGCGATTGATGGCCGCGTTCGGGCGCGGCCGGGACGGGCATCCGCGGCCCTTCGTCAAGCGTGGCCTGCGCTACACCTCGCTGCAGTTCGACCGGCTCGACGCCCAGAGCCGGATGCTGACCTTCGACCCCGACCGGCTGCTGATCGACTACACGCGCACGATGATGGGGGCGCTGCTGTTCCAGCCGCGACCGCGGCGCATCGGCATGATCGGCCTGGGCGGCGGTTCGCAGGCGAAGTTCATCCACCGCCACCTGCCGTCGACGCGGCTGGAGGTGGTGGAGATCAACCCGCACGTGCTGCGGCTGCGGCGACGTTTCAGGGTCCCCCGCGACGACGCCCGCCTGTCGGTGCAGCTGGGTGACGGGGCGGAGTGGATCCACCGCCAGGCCGGTCGCTTCGACATCCTGCTGGTGGACGCCTACGACCCCTCGGGCATTCCCGAGGCGGTGTCGACGGCGCGGTTCTATGCCGGTTGCCGCGCCGCCCTGGCCGCCGACGGCGTCATGGCCACCAACCTCTACACCAGCGACGCCGGGCGCCACCTGCGCCGGCTCGGCCACGCCTTCGGCGGGCGCGTGGCCGTGGTCGAGGAAAGCGGGATGAGCAACCGCGTCGCCTTCGCCTGGGTCGGGGACCCGTTCCAGGGCGGGGCGGTGGCGGTGGCCGAGCGCCTGGCCCAGCTGCCGCGACCGGCGGCCGCCCAGCTCACCGCGGTGTTCCACGCGGTGGCGGGGGTGCTGCCGACGACCGGGAGCCCGGGTCGGCGCTGAGTCGCACCAGCGTCATGTTCGGGGCGGAGCATGGGCCCTGATGGACATCCTGATGCTGTCGGACGTGTACTTCCCGCGGGTCAACGGGGTCTCGACCTCGATCCGCACCTTCGTCCGCTGGCTGGATGCACGGGGTCACCGCGTGACCCTGGTGGCCCCCGACTACGGCGACGACGGGGCTCACGATCCGCCCGGACAGGTCCAGACCCGACGGCTGCCCGCGCGCACGATCTTCTTCGACCCCGAGGACCGGCTGGTGCGCGGCGACGCGGTGGCCGCGGCCGCCGAGCGCCTGGCCGGGGAGGGGGCCTGGGACCTGATCCACGTCCACACGCCGTTCCGCGCCCACCAGCTGGGCGTGCGGCTGTCGCGCCGGACCCGGACCCCGGTGGTGGAGACCTACCACACCTTCTTCGAGGAGTACGTTGGCCACTACCTGCCGTGGCTGCCGGAGCCGCCGCTGCGCTGGGGCGCGCGCTGGGCGTCGCGACGCATGTGCCACGAGGTCGACCACCTGATCGTGCCCACCGGGGAGATGGCCGGGGTGCTGGAGGGCTATGGCGTGCGGACGCCGTCGACGGTGCTGCCCACGGGCGTTGACCTCTCGGAGTTCGGCCGCGGCGACGGGGCGGCGTTCCGGGCGCGCAACGGCATCCACCCCGGGCGTCGGGTCATCGTCACCGTCAGCCGGCTGGCGGTGGAGAAGAACATCGCGTTCCTGCTCAGGATGCTGGTCCGGCTGCGGGAACAGGTCCCCGACATCCTGCTGCTGATCGCCGGCGAAGGTCCCGACGGCCCGCGCCTGCGCCGGCTGGTCCGGGAGCTCGGGCTCGACGAGCACGTGCGTTTCTTCGGCAACCTCGACCGCCGGACCTCGCTGCTGGACTGCTACCGCGCCGGGGATGCCTTCGTGTTCGCCTCGCCCACCGAGACCCAGGGGCTGGTGTTGATCGAGGCCATGGCCCAGGGCGTCCCGATCGTCTCCACCGCGGTGATGGGCACGGCCACGGTGCTGCGCGGTGCGCGCAGCGCACGGGTGGCGCCGGAGGACGAGACCGGCTTCGCCGCGGAGGTCGCCGCACTGCTCGGCGACCCGGCCGCGCTGCGGGCGCTGGCCGACGCCGGGCCGGCGGACGCCCGGCGCTGGGACGTCGAGCCGCTGATGTCGCGGGCCGAGGACCTCTACCGCCGCCTCGCCGGTACCCGGGCTCCGAACGGCGGGCGCCTCAGGGCCGGGTCGCAGGCCCGATGACGCCGGCCTCGAACAGGGCCTCGGCGATGAGCCGGCCCCAGCGCGCCTGTTCCTCGGCCAGCAGCAGCTGGTCCTGGCGGATCTCGAACAGCACGTGCGGCAGCTCGCGACGGATGGCGTGGTGCTCCAGGGTGAAGCCCAGGGTGTCGCGGCCGTCGTAGGGCTGGTTGTCGCCGATGTCGATGCCGTGGTCGCGGAAGCGCTGCAGCAGGTCGGGCAGCCAGGGCTGCGCCTGCTGCCACATCACGCCGGCCGGCCAGGGGCGGGCGCTTTCCCCGGACATCGCCGGCGTGAAGCTGTGCACCGACAGCAGCGTCGGCCGGATGCCGTGCAGCAGCAGGCCGTCGAGGTGGTGGTCGATGGCATCGTGGTAGGGCGCGAAGTAGGTCCGGAGGCGACGCGCGCGCTCCGCGGCGTCGAGTCCGAGGTTGCCGGGGATGCCGTGGCCGTCGCTTTCGGCCAGGACCAGATGGTCGGATTCGGGGTGGCGGTTGAGGTCGACCACCAGCCGCGAGCTGCCGCCGAAGACGGCCGGGCAGTCCAGGGCCCGGGCGAGGGCGCGTGCGACGCCGGCGGCACCGGGGTCCCAGGCGATGTGGTCGCGACGCTGTGGTCCGGACAGCCCCAGGTCCCCCAGCTCGGGCGGGATCGCCCGGCTGGCGTGGTCGCAGACCACCAGCAGGTCGCGCCGGTGGCCGTCGCGGTAGAGGAAGGGGGCCTTGAACCGTGGGCCGCCCCGGCGCCGTTCCGTGGTCATGACGCCACCGTGCCACGCGCATGGTTTAGGCTCGGTGACTGGTCCAGGGAGGCGAGCCATGGGCGCCACACAGGTGTTTGCCGAAGCCGGGAGCGGCGCGGAGCGGGAGCGCTTCGAGCAGCTGCAGGGCCAGCTGGTGCATCTGTTCCGCGACGTGCTGCGGACGCCGGACGCCCCCAGGACGGTGGTGGTGGTGCCGGGGTTGAGCCTAGACCAGGACGTGCTGGCGCGGGTGGACGGCGTGCGCTACTACGAGGAACGGCTGCTGAGCATGCTGATGTTCCTGCGCCAGCCCAACACCAAGGTCGTCTTCGTCAGCAGCGAACCGATCAGCCAGGTCATCATCGACTACTACCTCAGCTTCCTCTCCGGGGTGCCGGGCGAGCACGCCCGGCGACGGCTGGTGATGCTCTCCGCCCACGACGCCTCGCCGGTGTCGCTGACACGCAAGATCCTCGACCGCCCGCGCCTGCTGGCGCGGATCGCCGCGGAGATCCGCGACCCCGCGGCGGCCTACCTGTCGGTGTTCAACGCCGGTCCGGAGGAGGTGACCCTGGCCACGCGCCTGGGCGTGTGCATGTACGCCTGCGACCCGGCGCTGCAGCACTGGGGCAGCAAGACCGGCAGCCGCCGCGCGTTCCGGCGCGCCGGCATCGACATGCCGCCGGGAGTGGAGGACCTCCCAGACCTGGACGCCGCCTGCGAGGCGACCGCGGAACTGGCCGCCGCGGACCCGGGCCTGAGGCGGGTCGTCATCAAGGCCAACGAGGGATTCTCCGGCGAGGGCAACGCGGTCCTGGACCTCGCCGGGGTCGGTGAGCGGCCCACGGCGACGCAGCTGCGCCAGGCGCTGCCGGGCGTGCTCCGGTTCGAGGCGCCGGAGATGGACTTCGAGGCCTTCGATGCGCTGTTCCGGCGGCACCGTGGCATCGTCGAGGCCTGGGTCGAGGGCGAGGGCAAGCGCACGCCCTCGGTGCAGCTGCGCATCAACCCGCTGGGCGAGGTGGAGCTGCTGTCCAGCCACGACCAGGTCATGGGCGGGCCGACCGGTCAGGTGTTCAAGGGCAGCACCTTCCCGGCCGACCCGGTCTACGCCACCCGGCTCCACGAGCTGTCGCTGGCGGTGGGCGCCGTGCTGCGCGACGAGGGCGTGGTCGGGCGCTTCGCCGTGGACTTCGTCAGCGTTCCCGACGGGGAGGGCTTCCGTCACCATGCCATCGAGATCAACCTGCGCAAGGGCGGCACGACGATGCCGTTCCAGATGCTGGAGTTCCTGACCAACGGCAGCTACTGCCCGGAGTCGGCGCGCTTCGCCGTGCCGACCGGCCAGCAGCGCTGCTACTACGCCTCCGACAACGTCGCCAGCCGGCACTACCGGCGCCTGATCCCGCACGACCTCATCGATGTGCTGGTGGCGCGCCGCCTGCATTTCGACGAGACCCGCCAGCAGGGCGTGGTGTTCAACCTCATCGGCGCGCTATCGGAGTTCGGCAAGCTGGGCATGATCTGCATCGCCGACACGCCGGAGCGAGCGGAGCGGATGTTCCACGACACCGTGGCGGTGCTCGACGAGGAGGCCCGGGCCGGCGTCGAGGGCCTGCCGCCGCAGCCCTAGCGCGGGCGACGCCACGACGACGCGGACTGTGCTTTCATGGGGTGACTACGCTGGAGGGCATCGCGATGACGGCTTTCAATGTCCTGGGAACCCCGCTGCAGGCCTGCAGCCATTCGCCCAAGACCGGCTACTTCCGCGACGGCTGCTGCCACACCGACCCCGGCGACCGCGGCATGCACGTGGTCTGTGCGGTCATGACCGAACGCTTCCTCGAGTTCTCGCGCCAGCGTGGCAACGACCTGGTCACGCCACGGCCGGAGTTCGACTTCCCCGGCCTGCGCCCCGGCGACCGCTGGTGCCTGTGCGCGCACCGGTGGGTGGAGGCCTGGGAGCACGGCGTCGCCCCCGACGTGGTGCTCGAAGCCACCCATCTCAACGCCCTGGGTGTGGTGCCCCTGGATGAACTGCGCGCCTACGCGGTGCGGCCGGGGGACACCACGACGGGCTGATCGGTGTCCGGATGCATTCCAACTGTGAAGGCGGTCACACTGTCGACCCCGCCCACACCCTAGTTTGTGCGGGTTGCCTGCTGGAGTAGCGGCTGGATGATCACGGACGATTCCCTTTCCCTGTTGTCGGCGGCGTCCGCGGACGCCCTGGAGTCGCGCCTGGATGCGCTGCTCGAACGCTTCGGCGTCACCCGCTGGGTGTACGCCCTGGACCTGCCGGTGCATGGCGGCAGCCGCGAGCAGTTTTCCATCGGCGCCTATCCCGACGCCTGGGTCTCGCGCTACCTCGACGAGGGCTACCTGCAGGTCGACCCGATCGTCGCCCACTGCGCGCAGTCGGCGCTGCCGGTGCTGTGGACGAACGCCCGCCGCAGCGTCGAGAACGCCGAATCGCCACGGGCGGCGAGGGCGCGACGCATGTTCGGCGAGGCCGATGAGCTGGGGATGGGGGCGGGGCTGAGCGTTCCGCTCCATGGCCCCGGCCACAGCTGGGGCCTGATCTCCTTCGCGGGTCCGCGTGTCGCCGCGGAGTCGCTCCGCGAGCGCCTCTCGGAGCTGCACCTCATCGCCGTGCACGCCCACGAAGTGGCCCGGGGCTTCGCGCCCGGGCAGGGCGCGGACCAGCCGCCGCCATCGCTGACCCCGCGCGAGCGCGAGTGCCTGCAGTGGGCCGCGGAGGGCAAGACCAGCTGGGAGATCGGCCGTCTGCTGCGCATTAGCGAACGCACCGCGATCTTCCACCTCAACAACGCCAGCCGGAAGCTGGGCGTCTGCGGTCGCCAGGCGGCCGTGGCACGGGCGGTCGCGCTGGGCCTGCTGAGCATCCGCTGAGTCCCGACTGCCAGATCTGACAGCTGTTGGAACCGACAGGATCGGGCTCTGCTGTTGCCTCCACACACCTTGGGGAGCAACGCGGATGTATCAGATCCATTGTGGCAGGGCGGGGGAAGCGGGGATGGGCGCGGCGCGGCTGGACGCCATGTTCCGGTTGCGCGCGGAGGTCTTCCACCAGCGGCTGGGCTGGGAGGTCGCGGTCAGCCAGGGGCGCGAGGTCGACTGGTTCGACGCGGTGGGACCACGCTACGTGGTGCTCGATGGCTGCGGCGGGTCACCCGGGGCGCTGGGCTGCGCCCGCCTGCTGCCGGCGGAGGGCCCGAACATGCTGCGCGACGTGTTCGGCTTCCTGCTCGATGGCCGGCCCTGTCCGCAGGGTCCCGACCTGCTGGAGGTCAGCCGTTTCGCCCTGTCCGACGCCGCCGGCCGTGGCGGCTACGGGTTCCGCGAAGCCGCCGCGATGCTGGTGGCCGCGGTGCTGGATGAAGCCGCGGATGCCGGCGCAGGGGCCCTGGTCGGTGTGACCTCGGCCGGGTTCGAGCGCCTGCTGCGCGGGCTCGGGCTGCGGGTGTCGAGGCTGGGACGGGTGCGACGGATCGGCAGCGTGGCCAGCCTGGCCTTCGAGCTGCCGCTGGACGCGGGCAACCTGGCGGCCGTGGCGCGTCACCGGGCACCACGGCCGCTCCCTGTCGCCGCCTGATCGGCAGGTCCTTCCGTGGACGGTTGCGGCCTCCGTGCCGCAACCCGTCGCCGGCTCAGGCCAGGGCCCGGGCCGGTTCCTCCATGGACTGGTGTCGGGGACGCAGCATCGCCAGCGTCTGGTCCCAGAGGTTTCGTCGTGCGTGCAGGGCGTCGCGTGCCGCCTCGCGGGCGCCGTGCAGCTGGGACGGGTCGGCTTCCAGGGCCCGGCTGATGAGCCGCTGTGCGGCCGGCCCGTGGGTGTCGCCGTCGAGCTCGATGTGCCGCTGCAGGTAGTACACGAAGCAGGGCGCGTCCTCGACCGGCACCCGCCACAGCTTCAGCAGGCCCAGGAACATGTCCGGGATGATGTTCTCCCGGCCGTGGAAGAAGCTGGCCATCACCTCCAGGGTGCTGCCGTGCAGGGCGGTGCCCAGGGTGCTGACCACGAAGTCGCCGACGAACTCGGGCACGTCCGGGTGGTTCAGCGCCTCGGCGGCGTCCACGCCGCTGCGGATGCGCCGCATGAAGGCCTCGAAGGGCGCGGTGTCGGCCCCGACCTCGCGCATGGCCGAGAGGTAGAGCTCCAGGTGGCTGGCGGCCCGGCCCTCGGGGTCGACGTCGCTCTCCTCGGCCAGGACGATGTCGTTGATCAGTCGTGCGGCCTCCGGGTCGGCCGGCGGCATCCACGGCAGGCGGGTGCAGGTGAGGTCGATCTGCAGCCGCTTGACCAGCGACATGAAGTCCCAGACCGCGAACACGTGCACCTGCATGAAGCGTCGCAGCGCCGGCATGCCGTCGATGGAGCGGAACAGGTCGTGGGCCTCGAGCTGGCGGCGCAGGTCGAGGATGCCGGGGTCGAGCAGGGGGTCGCTTTCCGTGCGGCTCATGGGTGGTGCACTCCCGTGGTCAGGCTGGCTGGTACAGCGGGTACAGGCTGCGTTCCTCGCGCTCGATGCGCTGGGTCAGCAGTGCGCCGACGGCGTGATAGTCCTCCATGAAGGCGGCCCGCGCCGCCGCGTCGAAGTTTCCGGACTGGTACTTCTTCACGAAGTCCACCACGCCGCGGGCGATCTGGTTCATCTCGCGGCGGAAGCTGCGGATCAGTGCGTAGTTCTCGGTGTCGCCGGCGAGGCTGTTCTCGACGTAGTTGTAGAAGCGCACGTTCTCGGCGATCAGGTGCGCCTCCAGGCTGGTCTTGAACTTCAGCAGCATGGCCGGAACCGGGCCGAAGTCGTCGCGGCGGGCGCAGTCGCCGATGCGCCCGAAGAGTGCGACGAGGTCGCGGTGGTCGTTCTCGAGGCTGTGGATGAGGTCCGGGTCGAAGCGCAGCTGTCCGCGCGGTGCCGGTGCAAGTGCCGGTGCCGGTACGGTTGCGGCGTAGCGTTCGCTGACCGGCCGCGTGTGGCCGCGGTCGGATGCCGGCTCGCGGCCGAGGAGTCGTGCGATCAGGCCCATGGTTTTCCCCTGTTGCGCGTGGAGTCGCTTGAATCGGCCCGGCTGGGCGCCCCGGACCCACGATATCGCCGGGCGTCGTCGCGGCCAGCTGTCAGAACTGACAGGGCGTGGTTCCGATACCATCCGGCAGGGCATCCACACGCGCGGCGACGGGGGACGGGGTGGCGACGGAGAATTCGAGGGCGGGCGCGATCGGCGCCTGGGTCGAGCGGGTCGGGCGGCGGATCCCCGATCCGGTGATCCTGTTCATGGTGTTCTGGCCGCTGGCCTTCGTGCTGACCATGCTGCTGGGTGGCTACCAGTTCCAGAGCCTGGGGCCGGGCGGCGAGACGGTCACCCACGAGGTGCGGCCGATGCACCACGCCGAACACGTGCGCTGGATCTTCGACAACGCCCTGCTGCAGAACTGGCTGGGCTTCGGCGGCGGCGTGCTGGCGGTGATCCTGATCGTGGTGATGGCGGTGGGGGTGGCCGAGAAGTCCGGGCTGCTGGGCGCGCTGATCAAGCGCGCCGGCGCGCACATCCCCACCCGCTGGCTGCCGTTGATGCTGGTGTTCCTGGGCATCATGAGCTCGATGGCCACCGATGCGGGCTACCTGATCCTCATCCCGCTGGCGGGCATGCTCTACGCCGGGCTGGGCCGCAACCCGCTCATCGGCATGGCGGCCGCCTTCGCCGGTGTCTCGGCCGGCTTCAGCGCCAACCTGGTGCCCGGTCCGGTGGACGTGATCATCGGCGTGAACGCGCAGGTCTTCGCCGAGGCGCAGGGTGTGCCGTTCGAGACCGCGGGCGGGCGGACCCTGGTGCCGCTGACGATGAACTACTTCTTCATCGCCACCTCGACCTTCGTGCTGGCCTTGGTCGGCGCCTGGGTCACGCGCCGCTTCGTCGAGCCGCGCCTGGTCGACCAGCCCTGGACGCCGCCGGAAGGCCTGGACGCGCGCGAGTTCAGCCTCGACGACGACGAGCGTCGCGGCCTGCGCGGGGCGGCCTGGAGCCTGCTGCCGATGCTGCTGGTGGTCGGCGGGCTGATGGCGGGTCCGCTGGCGGGCTTCACCGACGAGGCGGGGCGCGCGGTGCGGCCCTGGCAGGACAACATCATCCTGCTGATCTCGCTGGCCTTCGTGATGGTGGGCGTGGGCTTCGGGGTCGCGGCGCGGCGCTTCGGCAGCCTCGCCGATGTCGTCGGCGCCATGGTCGGGCAGATGAACACGATGGGCTACATCCTCGTGCTGACCTTCTTCTGCTACAACTTCCTGGGCCTGCTCAACTACAGCGGGCTGGGCACGCTGATCACCCACGTGGGGGCGCAGGGCCTGCTGACGATGGGCCTGCAGGAGCGTCCGGTGCTGCTGCTGGTGGGCTTCATCCTCACCACCGCCCTGATCAACCTGCTGGTGGGTGGGCTGACCTCGAAGTGGATGCTGCTGGGGCCGATCTTCATCCCGATGCTGTATGCGGTGAACCCGCAGATGACGCCGGACCTGGTCGCCGCGGCGTTCCGGGTCGCGGACTCCTCGACCAACATCGTCACGCCGATGATGACCTACGCCGGCGTGGTGCTGGCCTTCATGCGCAAGTACCGGCCGGGCTTCGCCTTCGGCGACATGCTGCTGATGATGCTGCCGTACTCGGTGGTGTTCCTGCTGGTGTGGACGGTGCTGCTGGTCGGCTTCTTCGTGCTGGGCATACCGCTGGGGTTCTGAGCACGCTCAGCGGCTGGTGCCGGCTTCGGCCGCGGCCGTACGGCGGGGCCGCCTGGCCGCGCCGTCCGCGGCGCGCAGCAGCGTGCGCGCGAGGCGGTCGGCCTCGCTGTGGTGCCGGGACACGTCGGCCGCGGCCTGCGCCCCGATCGCGCGGTAGGCCGCCTCGGGCAGGCTGAAAACGTGCTCCAGCGTCGACTGCCAGGCGTCGGCGTCGCCCTCGGGCACCAGGAAGCCGTTGACGCCGTGGCGGATGTACAGCCGCGAGGACAGGGCGTCGGTGGCCACCACCACGGTGCCGAAGGACATGGCGTTGAGCAGGGTCTGGTCGGCCGTGCAGCGGGTCAGGCCCGGGACGATGGGCATGGCGAAGACGTGGGCGTTGGCGACCTTCTGCCAGTAGTCGCCGATGCGCCAGTCGCCGACGACCCGGATGTTGGGCGCGCCCCGGGCATGGGCCAGGGCCTGCTCGGTGGCCGGCGAGGGCGGCAGGCCGACCTCCAGCGTCCAGCCGCCGCGGCGCACGGCCTCGAACAGGGTGGGGTAGTCGCGGTAGGAGTGGCCGCCGCTGACGATGATGCGTTCGTGCGGGTCGGCGCGCCGGATGTCGTAGCCCTGCAGCGAGGTCGACCAGGGCAGCGGCCGGATGCATTCGCGGGGCAGCCCGAAGTGGTGGGCGTAGAGTTCGACCTCCTCGGGGGAGTGCGGCTGCACCTCGTCGATGATGCGCCGGCCCAGGCGCAGGATCAGCCGCTGCAGCCGGCCGGCCATGCCGCCCTTGGCGTGCCAGTGGGCGTCGTTGATCTGGTGCGGCGCGCGGATCCAGGGGCACAGTCCGGCCACCGCCAGGTACAGCAGGTCGGCGCGTTCGCCGCCGTTGACCAGCACCACGTCGGCGTCGGCGGCCGCGGCCAGCATGCCGCGGATGTGCGACAGCAGCCCGGCGATGCCGCGACCGCGCCAGCGCTCGGGCTCGGTGTGCACGGCCTCGTCCCAGAACGGCGTCTTGGTGAAGGGCAGGGTGGAGACCACGTGCAAGGGCGCCACGGCGGCCAGCGCCCTGTGCCTGAGTGCATCGCCGGTGAGTTCGGTTGCGCGGCTGTCCGCCGGTGCGTGGGGCGTCGGTCCGGTGTGGAGCGCTGTCTGGGGCATGTCTTCTGCGTCGATCGATCGGGCGGCGGTCGGGCGCAAGACTCGATGCACGGGCAGGGGGAACGAGGCTCGGCGGCGTGGGGCCGGCATCGGCCGGCATGGGAGTCAACGCAGTGCGGGGCGCGCACAGGTCAGCATCACGCCCGGGAATGCGAGAATCGCAGCATGAGTGCTTCCGAATCCTCCGGCCCCCCCGCATCCGGCGACCCGCGCCCTGAGCCGCCCGAGAAGCCGCTGCCCTCGGAGTGCTGCGAGGGCGGCTGCGACCCCTGCGTGTTCGACCTGTGGGCCGAGGCGCAGGCCCACTACGAGGACGAACTGGCCCGCTGGGAGGCGCGTCGACGCGGCCGCCCGCTCACGGCGTCCGGGGACGCGGACGAAGGTTGAACTCGGCCCGGATGGCGGGTTCGGGGTCGAAGGCCGGCGGTCCGTCCCCGGGCTCCGGCGCCAGCGCCAGGGCGGCGTGGCGCTCCCCGCCGCTGCCGATGCGGCCGTCGGGCCAGCGCAGGAACCAGTCGCTGCCGGTCGCACCCAGCAGCGGCGCGCATTCGGGCGTCACCACCGTGGTCACACCCATCGGGCTGTCCAGCCGCGAGGCGGGGTCTGTGCGCAGCAGCATGACGCGCAGGCCCTCGAGGGTGTAGTGGTCGTTGACCGCCTCGGCGATGCGCTCGGCTTCGCAGTCGCGCTCGCAGCGCGCGTCGGTCAGCACCACCAGCATCAGCCGCGCCCGACGCAGGTCCGGCGCCGACACCCGCAGGGCCTGGCGCAGGCAGTGCTCGGCCAGTGCCAGCCGGTCGTCAGCGGAACCGGCGGGGTCGATCCAGCGCTCGACCACCGCCGCCGCGCCGGACCCGCCGCCGTCCGCCGCAGCGCCGGGTACCTGGACCGCAGCGGGCGCGGCGGTGTCGGGCAGCGGCAGCGTCGGCAACAGGCGCCAGGCCATCCACAGCGCCACCGCCGGCACCACCAGCAGCACGAACACAAGGCGGATCACACGTCCCATTCCACTTCCCCCCGGCACAACGCCGTCCACGGTAACCGCAGCCCGCGGCGCCGTCAGCCCTCGACGGGGCCCGGGCCGGGCGTGTGCCACAATCGGGCGCGATTCCGCGGCGACGATGCCGCCCCTTCACCACGCAAACGAGGAGAGCTGCCGATGAGTCGTTGGCAACGCCCGCTGTCGATGCTGGGCCTGGTGCTGTTGAGCCCGCTGGCCCTGGCCTCGGGCATGACCCTGGAACAGATCGCCCGCACCCAGGCCGCCGTGCAGGCGGAGATCAGCCCCGACGGGCGCGAGATCGCCTACATCCGCTCGGTCCCCCGCGAACCCGGGGTCGGCGAGGACGGACCCAACCGCACCGAGCTGCGCGTGGTCGACACCGAGGGCCGCGACCGCCTCTACGTCTCCAGCAGGACCGCGTCGGGTGCCCTGGGCTGGATGCCGGATTCGCGCTCGATCACCTTCCTCGCCCGCCGCGACGGCGACGACCAGCGCTCGCTGCATCGCCTGCCGCTGTACGGCGGCGAGCCCGAGCGCATCGCCCAGCTGGGCTCCGACATCCGCAGCTACAGCCTGTCGCCGGATGGCCGCCAGGTCGCCCTGCTGGCGCAGCAGCCGGAGTCGTCGGAGCGCCGGAGCCTGCGCGAGAAGGGCTTCAGCCAGGTCGTGTTCGAGGAGGACTGGCGTCCGGTGGAGCTGTGGATCCATGACCTCGCCGGCGACGGTGCCGAGCCGCGCAAGCTGCCGGTCGAGGGCTCGGTGCAGTCGGTGCACTGGAGCCCGGGCGGCGACCGCCTGGCCCTGGTGGTGACGCCGCGGCAGCTGGTCGACGACACGATGATGTTCGCCCGCGTGCGCATCGTCGACACCGCCGGCCGTGAACTCGGACGCGTGGACAACCCGGGCAAGCTGGGCAGCCTGGCCTGGTCGACCGACGGCGGCCACCTGGCCATCATCAGCGCCGAGGACATCAACGACCCGCGCGAGGGCCGCCTGACCGTGGTCGGCCGCGACGGCGGCGAACAGCGCGACCTGCTGCCCGGCCTGGAGGGGCACGTGTGGCACGTGGGCTGGCGCGACGCGCAGCGCATCGTCTTCATCAGCTACGAGGGCGTCGAGGCCCGGGTCGGGGAGATCGGCGTCGACGGCAGCGGACAGCGCGACCTGCTGCCGGCCGGTGGGCCGATCTGGTCCTCGCTGAGCCTGTCCACCGGCGGTGACCTGGCCCTGCTGGCCAACAGCCCCGAGCACCCCGGCGAGGTGTTCCGGCTGGCCGCCGACGCGACGCAGGCGCAGCGCCTGACCGATTCCAACCCGTGGCTGGCCGATGTCCGCCTGGCCCGCCAGGAGGTGGTGCGCTACGCGGCCCGCGACGGGCTGGAGATCGAAGGCATCCTGTTCCACCCGCTGGAGCGCCGAGGCGACCAGCGCGTGCCGCTGATCCTGGCGGTGCACGGCGGGCCGGAGGCGCACTACTCCAACGGCTGGCTGACCAACTACGCCCTGCCGGCGCAGCACGCCGCCGCCGAAGGCTATGCGATGTTCTTCCCGAACTACCGCGCCAGCACCGGGCGCGGGGTGGCCTTCACCAAGCTCAACCACGGGCGGCCGGCGAAGGAGGAGTTCGACGACCTGGTCGACGGCGTCGACCACCTCATCGACATCGGCCTGGTCGACCGCGACCGTGTCGGCATCACCGGTGGTTCCTACGGCGGCTACGCCAGCGCCTGGGGGGCGACCTACTACACCGAGCGCTTCGCCGCCTCGGTGATGAACGTCGGCCTGTCGGACAAGATCGGGATGATGGGCACCACCGACATCCCGCAGGAGCTGTACCTGGTGCACTACCTGACCTGGCCGTGGGAGGACTGGCAGATGTACACCGAGGCCAGCCCGATCTACTACGCCCACCAGTCGCGCACGCCCACGCTGATCCTGCACGGCGACGCCGACCCGCGCGTGGACGCCACCCAGTCGCGGACCATGTTCCGCTACCTCAGCCTGGCCGGGCAGGCGCCGGTGCGCCTGATCCTCTACCCGGGCGAGGGCCACGGCAACGTGCGCGCGGCGTCGCGCTGGGACTACTCGCTGCGGCTGATGCGGTGGATGGACCACTACCTCAAGGGCGAGGGTGGCGAGATGCCCCCCTACGAGATCGACTACCGCCTCGAGGACTGATCCGTCCGCCGGTCCGGATCGCGCGGCCACCCTGCGGGGTGGCCGCGTCGTTTCATGCGCGCACTGCCGTGTCCCGGCGCTGCCTGCTGGCCTCGAACAGGCACACCGCCCCAGCGGCGCCGACATTGAGCGACTCCACCCCGGCGCGCATCGGGATGCGGATGCGCAGGGAGGCGGTTGCGGCGACCGCCGCGGAGACGCCCTGGCCCTCGGCGCCGAGCACCAGCAGCAGGTCGCCGTCGAGACGGCAGTCGAAGAGGTCGGTGGCGCCGTCGAGCGCGGTGATGGCGCGGGTGCCCTGGAAGCCCAGGGCGGCGGCGACCGGATCGACCCGCTCGACCACCGGCAGCGCGAAGTGCGCGCCCATGGCCGCGCGCAGCACCTTCGGCGACCAGGCGTCGGCGCAGCCGGTGCCCAGCCAGGCCTGGTCGACGCCGGCAGCCGCCGCGGTGCGCAGCAGGGTGCCGACGTTGCCGGGGTCCTGGACGCCGTCGAGCAGCAGGCACCAGCCGTCGCGGCGCAGCGACGGCGGCTCCGGCACCGAGGCGATCGCCAGCACCGGGGTGGGGCTGGGCATCTGCTCGAGCGTGTCGAACAGGTCGGCGGCCAGCCGGCTGCTGCGGGCACCCGGGGCGTGGTTGAGCGCGGTGGGCGGGCTGCCCTCGCGATGCAGCAGGTGGTGCAGCGACCAGCCCGCCTCGAGGGCCGCCTCGACCAGGTGCAGGCCGCTGAGCAGCGTCGCGCGTGCCTTGAGCCGCTCGCGCCGGCTGCCGGCCAGCTTGAGCGCCTGCTTGAAGACCGGGTTGTCGCGGGACTGGATCAGGTCCACGGGTGGGCGACCGTTGGTGGGGGCAAGGCCCTATTATGGGCCCGGCGCGGGCGAACCCGCCGGCGCGAGGCCTGGGGTCGAGGGAGCTTCGATGGGCATGTTGTGGGAAGGACTCACCGCCGCGCGCGACATCGGACGGGTGCAGCACATCGCCGCGGTGCTGATCCGCTACGGTTTCGGCGACGCGGTGCGCCGGGTCGGGCTGGCCGGCATCCTGCGCCGGGCCGGCAAGGTGCTGCCGCTGGAACAGCTCGAGGAACTGGTGTCGCTGCCGACGCCGGAGCGGGTGCGGCGTGCGCTGGAGGACATGGGGCCGACCTTCATCAAGCTCGGCCAGGTCATGGCCACGCGCGTGGACATCTTCCCGCCGGACTGGATCGCCGAGTTCAGCAAGCTGCAGGGCAACATCCCGCCGGTCGACTTCGACCGCGTGCGCCCGCAGATCGAGGAGGACCTCGGCGCCCCGCCGGAGGCGGTCTTCGCCGAGTTCGACACCCGGCCCATCGCCGCGGCCTCGATCGCGCAGGTGCACCGTGCGCGGCTGCGCGACGGCACTGAGGTCGTCGTCAAGGTCCGCCGCCCGGGCATCGAGCCGGTGGTGGAGGCGGACATGCGGCTGCTGCAGCGCCTGGCCGCGATCGCCGAGGAGGAGTCGCCGGAACTGCGCCGCTACCGCCCCTGCGCGGTGGTGCGGCAGTTCCGCAATTCGCTGATGCGCGAGCTGGACCTGGCGGCGGAATGCCGCCACGCCGAGCGCATCGCCGCGAGTTTCGCCGACAACCCGCACATGGTCGTGCCGACGGTCCACTGGGAATACACCGGCAAGCGGATGAACGTGCAGGGCTTCGTCGACGGCATCCGCGTCTCGGATACCGCGGCCCTGGACGCGGCCGGCCTGGACCGCCCGGAAATCGCCTCGCGCGGTGGCCAGGCGGTGCTGAAGATGATGTTCGAGGACGGCTTCTTCCACGCCGACCCGCACCCCGGCAACGTGTTCTGCCTGCCCGGCAACCGCATCGCGCTGATCGACTACGGCATGGTCGGGCGGCTGTCGGAGCAGCGCCGTGGCCAGGTGGTGACCCTGCTGCACGCCATGGTCGAGCGCGACGTGCGCCGGGTCACCGACGTGCTGCTGGACTGGAGCGACGAGCCGGGCCTGGACGAGGAGCAGCTGGCGCAGGACGTGGACGCCTTCGTCGACCGCTACCACGGCCTGGCGCTGGAGCAGCTCGACCTCTCGGCGATGCTGGTGGACATCACCACGGTGCTGCGCGAGAACCACCTGGCCCTGCCGCCGGACCTGGCGCTGCTGATCAAGGTCTTCATCACCCTGGAGGGCATGGGCCGCCAGCTGGACCCGGGCTTCGACATGGTTGGCGAGGCGCGGCCGTTCCTGGAGCGGGCCGTGCTGGGGCGCTACGCCCCGAAGGCGGTGCTGCGCAAGGGCTGGCAGGTGCTGTCGGACTCCGCGGTGGTCGCAGCCGAGTTGCCCCGCGACCTGCGCCGGCTGATGCGTGCCGCGCGGGAGGGCCGGGTGTCGGTGCGGGTGGACATCGACCGGCTCAAGCACTTCGGCGAGCAGGTCGACCATTCCGCGAACCGGCTGACGGTGGGCCTGGTCACCTCCGCGCTGATCGTGGGTTCCTCGATCGCCCTCACCGTCGACGCCGGGCCCCAGCTGATGGGCCTGCCGCTGTTCGGGCTGCTGGGCTTCCTGGGCGCCGGCGTCGGCGGGGTGTGGCTGCTGGTGTCGATCTGGCGCAGCGGGGGCGGCACCTGATCGACGCCCCGGCGGCGGGTATCATGACGCGATGGCCAAACTGCTCCTGAACCTGCGCCACGTCCCCGACGACGAGGCCGACGACGTCCGGCAGATGCTCACCGAGCACCGCATCGCGTTCTACGAGACCGATCCGGGGCGCTGGTGGATCTCCGCCGGAGGCATCTGGGTGCGGCACGATTCCGACGTCCCGGAAGCCAAGCGACTGATGGCCGACTACCAGGCCCGGCGCGCGCGACGCGCCCGCGCCGAGCACGAACAGGCGGTTCGCGAGGGGCGGGCGGAGACCTTCGGGGACGTCTGGCGGCGCGACCCGGCGCGCGTGCTCACGGTGTTCGCCGGCATGGTCCTGATCCTGGGCCTGATGGCGTTGCCGGTGTTCCTGCTGTTCCGCTGAGGGCGGCTCAGGCGCGCGGGTGGAGGCGTCGTGCGGCCTCGTGCAGGTCCAGCAGCAGCCCCAGCGCGGCGTCGCCGTCCAGCCTCAGCGGATCGAACTCGGCGGTCGGGGCGTGGCGCAGCAGGCGCTCGGGGGTCAGCGCGCCGGCCGGCACGTAGCCCATCGACCAGTCGGAGAAGCTGCGCTGCCGGACCGGGCCATAGCGCAGCAGCATCAGTTCGTCATGGCGTGGGTCGCCGGCGATGCGGTGGTAGGTGCGGTTGACCGCCTCGCGTCCGCCCTCCAGGCACTGCAGGAAGAAGCTGTGGTTGAAGCACAGCGCGCCGGTCACGCCGACGGCGGCGTTGTTGCGCTGCGATACCTCGACGATGTCGGTGAGCTGGGTGCCGCTGGCCTCCGGGGTCAGGCGGCTGGCGTAGACGAGCTGGACGAGGGACACGGCAGGGTGGGTCCGGCGGCGGGGAAGTCGAAGATGCCGGGCCGGGCGTCTTTCTTGCATGAAGATTAACGAACGGCGTCGTAGGATGCGGCGACACCCACGCGAGAAGGAGTTCGGCATGCACGTTCCCACCCTGTTCCGGAACATCGGCCTCGGCGCCGCAGTGGCCCTGCTGGTCGCCGCCTGCGCGGCACCCCAGCCCTACCAGCCGCCGCCGTCGCAGCCGCAGCAGCAGCCGGCCCCGCAGCAGCAGCCGCAGCAGCGCAGCCGCACCGCCACGGGCGCCGGCGTCGGTGCCCTGGCCGGTGCGGTGATCGGTGCCATCAGCGGCGACGACGCCCGCGACCGTCGCCGTCGTGCGGTGATCGGCGCCGGCGTCGGCGCGATCGCCGGCGGTGCGGTCGGCAGCTACATGGACCGCCAGGAGGCGCGCATGCGCGAGGAGCTCGAGGGCTCCGGCGTCGGCGTGGTCCGTGACGGCGACGACCTGATCCTCACCATGCCCGAGGCGATCACCTTCGGCTTCGACAGCAGCGACCTCAACCCGCGTGCGCTGGGCGTGCTCGACCGCATCGGTGCGGTGGCGATGGACTACCCGCAGACCCTGGTCGAGGTGACCGGGCACACCGACAGCGTGGGCTCCGACGCCTACAACGACCGCCTGTCCGAGCGCCGCGCCCGGGCCGTGGCCGACTACCTCGGCGGCCGCGGCGTGTCCAACGACCGCATGATCGTGATCGGCGCCGGCAAGCGTTACCCGGTGGCCAGCAACGACACCGAGCAGGGCCGGGCGCAGAACCGCCGGGTCGAGATCACCTTCATTCCGATCCGCCAGTAACCGCAGCCGTGCGGGCATCGGCGTGGCGGTGGCTGCCCCTGGCGGCCATCGCCGTCCTGGCGGGCTGCCAGTCCGTGGGCTACGTCGCCCACGTCGCCCACGGGCACGCCGAACTGCTTGCCGCACGCGAGGACATCGACACCCTGGTCGCCGACCCGTCCACGCCGGAGTCGCTGCGCCGGGACCTGACCGTCCTGCGCGAGGCCCGCCGGTTCGCCGTCGCGACGCTGGGCCTGCCCGACAACCGCAGCTACACGCGTTTCGTCCAGCTCGACCGGCCGGTGGTCACCTGGGCGGTGTTCGCGGCCCCGGAGTTCTCCGTCGACCCGCTGCTGCACTGTTTTCCGATCGCCGGCTGCGTGCCCTACAAGGGCTACTTCCGCCGGGAGCTGGCCGAACGCGAGGCCGCCCGGCTCCAGCGCGACGGGCTCCAGACCCACATCGGCGGGGTGGGGGCCTACTCCACGCTGGGCTGGTTCGCCGACCCGCTGCTGAGCACCATGCTCGAACCCGGGCTGGACGCCGCGGTGTCGACGCTGTTCCACGAGCTGGCCCACCAGCGTGCCTACGCGCCCGGCGATGCCGCCTTCAACGAGTCCTACGCGGTCTTCGTCGAGGCCGAGGGGATGCGCGCCTGGCGGCAGCTGCAGGGCTGGCCGGCACCGGATGCCGCGGCCGCCGGGCGCGCCAGGGCCTTCACCTCATCGGTCCTGGCCCTGCGCGAGCGCCTGGCGCGGCTGTACGCCTCCGGACTGGACCCGGCGCGCATGCGTGCGGTGGTCCAGGCCGAGCACATTGCGTTCCGGGCCGCCCACCGGCGGCTCCGGCAAACCCCGGAATGGGCCGCGGACCGCCGCTTCGATGGCGTGGTCGACGGTCCGCTGGACAACGCCAGGCTGGTGCCGTTCGGCCTCTACGACGGCCACGTCGCAGCCTTCCGGGGCCTGTTCCACCAGCTCGATGGCGACTGGGAACGGTTCCACGCCGCGGTCGAGGCGCTGGCCGCGCTGCCGCGGGACCAGCGCTGGGAGCGGCTGCTGGCGCATGACGCCGACGCCGGGCCGGTCAGCGGTCGCTGACGCGCGGCGGGTCGACGATGCCCAGCAGCTCGACCTCGAACACCAGCGAGGCGCCGGGCGGGATGACGTTGCTCGCCCCACGGTCGCCGTAGCCGTACTCCGCCGGCACCATCAGCACACGCCGGCCGCCTTCGCGCATGCCGGCCACACCCTCGTCCCAGCCGCGGATGACCCGGCCGGCGCCGATCCGGAACTCGAACGGGCGTCCGCGCTCGAGCGAGGTGTCGAAGCGCTCGCCGCGGCCTTCCGGAGCGGAGGCGTCGTGCAGCCAGCCGGTGTAGTGGACACTGACCAGGTCGCCGACCCGGGCCTGGTTGCCGTCGCCGACCACGGTGTCCTCGACGGCCAGGGCGTCGATGTCGCCGCCGGTGAAGGCCGGGGGCTGGGGGCTGCAGGCGGCCAGAAGCAGGATCAGCAGGGAGGCGGGTGCCAGGCGCATGGGGGTCTCCGGTGTCGTGGGCGCCCAGCATAACCGGGCGCCGGGGGCTTGCCGATCCGTCGCAGCCGTGTAGGCTGCCCGCATGCCCTCATCGACTCCGCCGGACGACGCGGTCCGTCCCGGCCCCCTGCAATGGGCCCTGCGAGCCGCCGGCGTGGTCGTGGTCCTGGCCCTGCTGGTGGCGCTCTGGCAGTGGTTCGACCGCGAGGCCTTCATGGCCTGGAAGCAGCAGGCCGGCCCGGTGCCGTTCTTCGCCGCCATGGCGGTGCTTCCGGCGCTGGGCCTGCCGGTCACGCCCTTCTTCATCGTCGCCGGCGCGACCTTCGGGGTCGCTATGGGACTGGGCGGCAGCCTGGCGGCGCTGCTGGTGAACTTCAGCCTGTGCTACTGGATCGCCCGCAGCGGCCTGCGCCCGTTCCTGCTGCGGGTCCTGGGGCGCTTCGCCAGCCGCATCCCCGATTTCGACGGACGCCGGGACAGGGCGGTGGGCTTCGTGCTGCTGGTGAAGTTCGCCCCCGGCGTGCCGGCCTTCGCCAAGAACTACCTGCTGGGCGTGGCCGGCGTGCCGTTCCGCCTGTACCTGGTGCTGTCGATGCTGATCAGCGGGGTCTATGCCGCCGCCTTCGTGCTGCTGGGCGAGTCGGTGCTCGAGCGCGACGCGTCCGGCGCCGCACTGGCCGTGGGTGTCCTGCTGGCCTCCGGCCTGGCCTTCTGGTGGGTGCGCAGGAAGGGGATGATGAACTGACGCTGGACGTCACGTTTTGCCCTTCCTGGGCGCTTCGTTGTAGGGTCGAAGCCGGCAGCGCCGGAATCCCCCCGTCCGCCACGCATCCGTCCACGCCCGGTTCGCGCGCTGCGTTCGGGCCGATCACAAGGAGATCCACAATGGCTACGACCCGACTTCCCCACGCCATCGCCGCGGGACTGGTCGCCGTCGCCCTGGTTGGCTGCACCGGCTACATCAAGCGCGACGAGTTCGACGCCACCGTGGCCGAACTGCGTGCCACCGACCGCGACCTGCAGCGGCAGATCACCGGGTTGTCCGAGGCCATGGAGCGCCGGCTCGCCGACCACGATGCGCGCATCACCCGCATGGCCGGCCGCCTGAGCGTCGACATGACCGCCCACTTCGCCTTCGACGACGCCAGCATCCGCGAGCAGGACCGCCCGGTCCTCGACGAGTTCGCCGCGGTCATCCGTGAACACCACCCGGGGGCCGTGATCACCGTGGAGGGCTTCACCGACGCCGCCGGCTCGGCCGAATACAACCGCCGGCTCGGCCTGCGGCGGGCCGAAGCGGTGCGCGACTACCTCGTCAACCAGGGCGGCCTGGGCGAGGCCAGCATCCGCGCGGTGAGCTACGGGCAGGACGCCAACCGCCAGATCCGCCCGGGCGCCTGGGGCGAGGACGGCCTGGCCAACCGCCGGGTGGCGCTGGTCGTGGACTACGTGGAGTCGCCGCGCACGCGCTCCTGAGCCGTGCGCGTGGGCACGCCGCAGCGGGGCGGGTCGGTCGACCCGCCCCGCTGCGTTTGTGTAGATTGCCCTGCAGGTGCGAAGCGGAGGAGCGTATGGACGTCGAGGGCAGGACCCGGCGCAGCCTGATCTCGGCCTCGCTGGGGGTGGGGGCGCTGGCGCTGTTCCCGGCGGCGCCCGTGCTTCTGGCGGCCGACGCGGCCACCGCCACGGTGCCCGCCGGCGTGCTGGCCAAACCGCTCTCGGCGGGCACCGAGCCGGTGCCGGTGGTCGGTGTGGGCACGGCACGTCGCTACGACGTCGAGCCCGGAAGCGACGCCTGCCAGCGCCTGGCGCAGGCGCTCGTGGCCTTCGCCGGGATGGGGGGGCGCCTGGTCGACACCTCGCCGTCCTACGGCCGTGCCGAGGCGGTGCTGGGCCGGATCCTCCGCGAGCACGACCTCCGCGACCGGCTGCTGCTGGCGACCAAGGTCGGGGCCGGCGGCGAGGGTGAGGACGCCGGCCGGGCCCAGATCGAGGCCTCGTTCCGGCGTCTGGGCGTGGAGCGCATCGAGCTGCTGCAGATACACAACCTGGCCGGCATCGGGACGATGCTGCCGGTGTTGCGGGCGCTCAAGGCCGATGGCCGGATCGGGCTGGTCGGCGCCACCACCGCGTTCAAGGACCAGTACCCGGCCCTGGAGGCGGCGATGCTGCAGGGGGGGCTGGACGTGGTCCAGGTCGACTACGCGATCGACAACCGCGAGGCCGCCGAACGCATCCTGCCGCTGGCCGCCGACCTGGGCATCGGCGTGCTGGCCAACCTGCCTTTCGGCCGCGGCCGGGTGTTCCAGGCCCTGGGTGGTCGCCGCCTCCCGGACTGGGCGCAGGCCCTGGGAATCAGCAGCTGGGCCCAGTTCGCCCTGAAGTACGTGGTCTCGCACCCGGCGGTGAGCTGCGCGATTCCCGGCACGGCCACCCGCGCCTACGCCGAGGACAACTTCGGGGCGGCGCTGGGGGCGCTTCCCGACTCCGACACCCGCCGCCGGATGGTCGACCTGCTGGAGGCGGGTTGAATCAGTCCGCGGCCCGGAGCCGCTGCAGGTCGGCGGGGTCCAGGCGCAGCACCGGGTAGCGCTGGAAGGCCTCGTCGTACCAGGGGCTGCGCTGGTAGAACCAGTAGAGGATCGCGCGCGGGTCGGCCGCAAACGCCGCATCTTCCGACCGCTTGGCCTCGAAGGCCTCGCGCAGCTGCGGGTCGGACTCGAGCATCTGCCGGGCGATCGCCTCCATGACCCGCGGCTCGGCGTATTCCTTGCGCTCGAAGACGGTGTTGAAGAAGCCCCAGCGCAGCAGCGCGTCGGGCGCTTCGGGTTCGAGCAGGTGGGCGGCCAGGCGCGCCAGTGGCTGGTCCGCCGGCACCAGCAGGCTGCCGGCCGGGATGTCGATGCGTTCGCGGGCGCGCTGCGGGCTGACCCGGGTGAGGACCTGGCGGCCCTCGACCGGGGTCGGGGAGAATGCGGGATCGTGCAGGCGGGTGACTTCGGCTTCGAAGCCGCCGACGGGCCCGACGGGGATGCCGTGGATGCCGTGGTCGGCCAGACGGTCGATGACCTCGCGCCATTCGCCGGGAACCACCCAGGCCGCCGGCAGCGTCACCTCGGCGGTGGCCTCGAAGCGGTCGCGCATCGGCACGGTGTAGGTCACCGGCTGCGCCGGGTCCCAGCGCACCCAGGTGCCGCCGCTGAGCGTGCTGGTCTTTGCGTGGGCGGCGTAGCCGAGGAACTCGACCTCGCGGGTCTCCTCGGTGGTGCGGAAGTCGACCGCCAGGGACCCGCCGGCGGCGGCCAGTGCCACGGTCCCGGCGTCGGCCCGTTCGACCGCATCGCGCAGCGCCTGCCCGTCGGCGGCCAGCGTGGCCAGCAGTTCCTCCAGGATCGCGACGTTGACCTCGGTCCGGGTCCGGAAGTCCTTCAGCATGTGGGTCTCCAGCAGCAGCCCGGCGCGGTTGGCGACCGCGGCGTAGCCGGTGGAGTAGCGCGGGCTCGACGCCCATTCGAACAGGCCCTGTCCGGGGTCGGTCGGGTCGGCCATCATGACGTAGGTGAACAGCGGCCAGCCGCGGCGCGCCATGGCCGGGGCAACGGTGCCGTTGAAGGCGCGTTCCTGCCAGGCCTCGATGGCCGGGTGCAGGTTGCCCGCGCGCTCGAAGGCCCAGGTCATCGCGTACTGGTAGTCCGCGCCGTTGGTGTTGTGCATGTCCACCAGCATGTGCGGCCGCCACCGGTTCCACAGCCCGAGCCAGGCGCGCATCTCCGGTGCATCGGCCTTGGCGAAGTCGCGGTTGAGGTTGAGGTTGTTGGCGGTCACGCGCCAGCCCATCGCCTCGGGGCCGTTCTGGTTGATGCGGTTGTGGGGCGAGAAGCGCTCGTGCCCGTCGACGTTGAACACCGGCAGCAGCACCAGCACCACGTCCTGCAGGTGGTCGTGGTGCCTGCCGTGGATGGCGATGTCGCGCACGAAGGCCATCAGCGCGTCCTTGCCCTCGTTCTCGCCGGCGTGGATGGCGGCCTGGACCAGGACCACGGTGCGTCCGTCGGCATGCGCCTGGTCGGGATCGCGCACGCCGTCGGCACTGACCACCACCCGCGCCAGCGGCCGGCCCTGCGGGGAGCGGGCGAACTCGGCGTAGTCGACCAGCGGGCTGGCCTCGGCCAGTGCGCGGAACCACGCCAGGGTCTCCTCCAGCCGCGGGGTGCGCTGGAAGTCGCTGGCCTCCGCCGGCGTCCGCCAGACCGGCGCCTGCGTCGGGTCCGTGGCATCGGCGGCGCTGGCGTGTGCCAGCGACAGAGCCAGCAGCGCGGCGACAAGGTGCGGCATGGTCACTTCTCCACGAAGGCGCGTTCGAAGACGTACTGGCCCGGGACGCCGATGCGGGGCGCGGCGGTGAAGCCGCGGGCGTCGAGCAGGGTGCGGAAGTCGGCGAGCATCTGCGGGGAGCCGCAGATCATCGCCCGGTCGTGCTCGGGGTCCAGCGGGGGCAGGCCGAGGCTTTCCGCCATCTGCCCGCTCGCCATGAGGTCGGTCAGGCGGCCCATGGTCTGGAACGATTCCCGCGACACGGCCGGGTAGTAGAGCAGCTTCTCGCGGATCACCTCGCCCAGGTACTCGTGGTTGGGCAGTTCGCGGGTGATGTAGTCGCGGTAGGCCAGGTCCTCCACGCCGCGCACGCCGTGGGTGAGCACCACCCGGTCGAAGCGCTCGTAGGTCTCGGGGTCCTTGATGGTGGCCAGGAACGGCGCCAGGCCGGTGCCGGTGCCCAGCAGGTAGAGGTTGCGGCCCGGCCACAGGTCGGAGATCAGCAGCGTGCCGGTGGGCTTTCGGCTGACCAGCACCTCGTCGCCCTCGCGGATGTGCTGCAGGCGCGAGGTCAGCGGGCCGTCGGGGACCTTGATGCTGAAGAACTCCAGCTGCTCCTCCCAGTTCGCGCTGGCGATCGAGTAGGCGCGCAGCAGCGGGCGGCCCTCGACCATCAGGCCGATCATCACGAACTGGCCGTTCTCGAAGCGCAGGCCGTCGTCGCGGGTGGTGGTGAAGCTGAAGTAGGCGTCGGTCCAGTGGCGCACGGCCAGGACCTGTTCGGTGGCGAAGCTCGACATGGTCGGGGGCAGGCTGGGAGGAGGGGCTGGCGCCCGGCGGGCGCGGCGCAGCCGCGAATTATAGCGCGTTGCACCGCCGCGGCCGTCCGGCGCTCACCGGCGCCCCAGTTGCCTGCGGTTATGCTCGCGCCATGGCCGCTCCCCGTTTCGACAACCGCTTCATCGCCCGGCTGCCCGGCGACCGGCTCCACGACAACCGCCCGCGCCAGGTGCCCGGCGCCGCCTACTCGCGGGTCGACCCGACCCCGGTGGCCGCCCCGCGGACGCTCGCGGTGGCGGGGTCGTTGGCCGGGACGCTGGGGCTGTCGCCGGAGCGGTTGGGCGATCAGGGCTTCGCCGAGGTGTTCTCCGGCAACCGCCTGCTGCACGGCATGGCGCCGTGGGCCAGCAACTACGGTGGCCATCAGTTCGGGCACTGGGCCGGACAGCTGGGTGATGGCCGGGCCATCTCGCTGGGGGAGTGGGTCACCGCCGACGGATCCCGGCACGAGCTGCAGCTCAAGGGCGCCGGCCGGACGCCGTATTCGCGCGGCGCCGACGGCCGTGCGGTCCTGCGGTCCTCGCTGCGCGAGTTCGTCTGCAGCGAGGCCATGCACCACCTCGGCGTCCCGACGACGCGGGCCTTGAGCCTGGTGGCGACCGGCGAGCAGGTCGAGCGCGACATGTTCTACGACGGCCACCCCCGGCTGGAGCCGGGGGCGGTGGTGTGCCGGGTCGCGCCCTCGTTCATCCGCTTCGGGCATTTCGAGCTGCCCGCCGCCCGTGGCGACACGGGTCTGCTCGAGGCGCTGCTGCGGCTGTGCGTGGAACGCGATTTCCCCGGGCACCGGGCCGACACCGTCGACGGCCGCGCGGCCTGGTTCACCGAGGTCTGCGAGCGGACCGCCGAGCTGGTGGCGCACTGGATGCGGGTGGGCTTCGTGCACGGCGTGCTCAACACCGACAACATGTCGATCCTCGGCCTCACCATCGACTACGGTCCCTACGGCTGGCTGGACGAGTTCGACCCGGACTTCACCCCCAACACCACGGACTCGGCGCACCGGCGCTACCGCTTCGGTGCCCAGCCGGAGATCGGCTGGTGGAACCTCGGACGCCTTGCCGCTGCCCTGTCGCCGCTGTTCGACGGCCCCGAGCCCCTGCAGGCGGGACTGGACGCCTACGCCCGGCGGTTCGAGGCCGCCCAGGCGCGGATGATGGCGGCGAAGCTCGGCCTCGAGCAGGCCGGCGAAGGCGATCTTTCGCAGCTGCGCCGGTTCTTCGGCCTGCTGCGGCAGGCGCGCCTGGACCACACCCTGGCCTTCCGCGCGCTCTCCAGGGTGCCCGAGGACGGTTTCGATGTCGCGGTGTTCGAGCCGGCCGCCTACGAGCCTGCCGCGCTGGCCGGCGCCGTCGACGAGCTGGGGGCCTGGTGCCGCTGGCTGCAGCGGCGCTGGCGGGAGGACGGGGCCGGGGAGGCCGCGCGCCGCGTCCGCATGCGGCGCGCCAGCCCGGCCATCGTCTTTCGCAACTACCTGGCCCAGCAGGCCATCGATGCGCTCGAGCGCGAGGGTGACGCCGGGCCGCTGCAGGCCCTGATGCAGGCGCTGGCCGAGCCCTACGCCGAGTCCGCGGAGGAGGGCCCGTTCGCTGCGCGTCGTCCGGAGTGGGCGCGGAACCGGCCGGGGTGTTCGATGCTCTCGTGCAGTTCGTGACGGGGGACACACCTGGCGGCCGGGACCGGCCCGGATCGCTGGGCAGGCCGGGATGGCTCGGGCATGATGGGTGTCGGGTCGTGGGAGCCGGAGCCGGATGCAGATCGAGGAGCGGGAAATCCCGGTGGGGGAGCTCAGGCACGGCATGTTCGTGTGCCGGCTCGACCGCCCGTGGGAGGAGACCCCGTTCCTGCTCCAGGGCTTCCTGATCGAGTCCGAGTCCGATCTGGCGACGTTGCGCCGCCTGTGCCGGCGGGTGTGGATCGACATCGAGAAGAGTCATGCCCGGGGGGCATCGACAGGCCCTGGGTTCAGCAGCAGTGGTGCCGCCGCCGGCCTGTCGCCCACGCAGGCCTTCGCGCGGGAACTGCCCGCCGCCCGCAAGGCGCGCGAGGCGGCGATGGCCGCGACCCGCAGCCTGCTCGACGCCGCGTCCCGGCAGCACGCGCTGCCGACCGACGCGGTCTCCGCCACCGTCGTGCCGGTGGTCGAGTCGGTCTCGCGCAGTCCCGACGCCTTCTTCTGGCTGCAGGCCCTGGCCGAGCGCGATGCCTACCACTACACCCACGCGCTCAACTGCTGTGCGCTGGCGGCCACCCTGGCCCGGCACATCGGCCTGCCGACCGGGCTGGTGAACGAGGTGGCCACCGGTGCGCTGATGATGGACATCGGCAAGGCCGCCCTGCCCGCGGCGGTCTTCGACCACCCCGGGCCGCTGTCGGACACGCAGCGGGACACGGTCCGCTCGCACGTCGGGCTGAGCCTGTCGCTGATGGCGAAGTCGGGTGTTTCCACGCCCGACCTCGACGCGATGGTGGCGTCCCACCACGAACGGCACGATGGCTCGGGCTACCCGGAGGGCCTGCGCGGTGGGCGCATTCCGCTCTACGGCCGCATCCTCGGCCTGGTCGACACCTACGACGCCATGGTCAGCGCCCGGCCGCACCAGGCCGCGAAGTCGCGGCATGACGTGCTGCAGTACCTCTACCGGGAGCGCGACTCCTTGTTCCAGAGCGAGCTGGTCGAGCAGTTCTCGCAGTGCCTGGGCGTGTACCCGACCGGCTCGCTGGTCGAGCTCAACACCGGCGAGGTGGCCGTGGTCATGAACCAGAACCCGGCCCGGCGCCTGTTCCCGCGGGTGACGGTGCTCACCCGGCCCGACAAGACGGTGGACCCGGCCTTCCGCCAGGTCGACCTGCTGGTGGAGTCGGCGGATCCCGATCCAGAGCGGCAGCTGCGCATCGTCAAGGCACTGCCCGACGGGGCCTTCGGCCTGGACGTCAGCGAGCTCTACCTGTGAGCCGGGGCGCGGCCGCGTGCTGAACTTCGATGCCCTGGTGGAGCGTCTTGCCGGTTCGATCCCGCCGGACGGGTCGCGGCCCACAGCCGTGGTCCTGGTGCGCACCGAGCGCTTCCACCAGCTGTGCGGGTTCCTGGGCTATGCGGTCGCGGAATCCCTGCGTCGGGAGGTGGAGCAGCGGCTGCGGCGGGCGCTGCGGCCGGCCGACTGGATGACCGGGGTCGGCAACTGCGATTTCGCGGCGGTGCTGCCGGGGCTGATGAGCGCCAGCCATGCGGGGCTTGCGGCCCAGCGGCTGCTGCGCGAGTACGAGCAGCCGGTCGAGGTCGGGGGCCGCACCATCAAGCTCGCCGCCCACATCGGGGTGGCCGTGGCACCGCAGCACGGGGAGGACCCCGCCCAGCTGTGCCAGGCGGCCGAGCGCGCGCTGGCCGAGGCACGGGCTCTGGAGCAGGGCTTCCTGGTGGCCAGTGACGGCGAGGACGAGGCCGCGCTGTTCGAGGACCTGCGCGAGGCCCTGCGCGACAACCGCCTTGCGGTGCACTTCCAGCCGATCTACGAACTGCACGGCCGCAGCATCGTCGGGGTCGAGTCGCTGGCGCGCTGGCAGTGTCCCAAGCGCGGCTTCGTTAGCCCGGACCGCTTCATCACCCTGGCCGAGCAGACCGGTCTGGCGGGCGAGCTCACCCGCTGGAGCGTGCATGCCACCCTGCGCGAGCACGCGCGGCTGCGCGAGCGCATCCCGGCGCTGGGCTGCTCGATCAACCTGTCCCCGAAGGCGTTTCCGCAGCCGGGCCTGGTCGAGCATGTCCTGGACGCGGTCAAGCTGTGGGGGACCCCGCCGGAAACGGTGACCCTGGAAGTCACCGAGACCGCCGTCATGGAGGACCCGCGGGTTTCGGCCAGGATACTGGAGCGCTTCGACCAGGCCGGCATGGGCATCGCCATCGACGACTTCGGCAAGGGCTACTCGTCCTTCGCCTACCTCAAGCAGTTCCCGGCGCGGGAACTGAAGATCGACCAGAGCTTCGTGTTCGACGTCCTCAGCGATCCGCGCACCGCGCGCCTGATCGGCTCGATGGCCGAACTGGCGCATCACCTGGGGATGGAGGCCGTCGCCGAGGGGATCGAGACCGAGGAGGCGCTGGAGGCGGTGCGCAGGCTGGGCTGCGACCGCGGCCAGGGTTACCACCTGGCGCGGCCGATGCCGCCGGACCAGGTGCTGGAACTTATCGCCCGTCAGGCGGGCGGCTGACGCCGGGCCGGGTTCAGCACACGGCGGCGAGCGAACGGATGATGGTCGGGCCGTGCGAGGCGCGGGTGAGGCGGCGGTAGCACTCCGCGTCGAGCCGCTGGTACTCCTCGCTGCCTTCCAGGCCCTGGCTGGCCAGTTCGAACAGGCGCTCGACGATGGTTTCGTCGGACAGGGCGCCGGCGGGATTCACCGGCAGGGGGCTCACCTGGGACATGTGCGTGACTCCGTGCGTGGACCTTGGTCCTGAACGTGCACGAAACGTGCCACCGCCAGCGACGCGCGGACGGCGGGTTTGGAAGGCGTGAAAGTGACGCCCAGCGGCAGCCGGCCGGCCCGTCGCGTCAGCTGGCGACCGGCCAGGCCAACTCCCCGTCGACCACCACGTGGGCCTGTCCCCCGACCCAGACTTCGCCGTCACCGTCGATGGCCACGCGCATCCGCGCGTCACGGCCGATCTCGCGCCCCTGGCTGACCCGGTAGCCCCGCGCCAGCGGGCCGTCGGGCTCGGCGTGGGCGAGCCAGGCGCCGATCAGGCCGTTGGCGGCGCCGGAGGCCGGGTCCTCGGTGATGCCGACGCCGGCGGGGAAGGCGCGTACGGCCAGCTCGTAGTCCTCGCTGTCGCTGCGTGCGAACACGCACAGCCCGAGGCTGTCGCTGGCATGCGCCAGGGCGGCAATGGCGGCGTGGTCGGGGTGCCAGCCGCGCAGGGCGGCTTCGCTGCCGATTTCGGCGATCCACCAGCGCCGACCGCCCTCCACGAAGGCCGGGGGCAGGACGCCCGCGGGCAGCGGCGCCAGCAGGGCGCCGAGTCCGGGGTCGGCATCCAGCCCGGTGCGCAGGACCTGGGCCCCGGGCGCCCGGACGGCGATCACGGGCGGGCCGTCGCCGTCCTCGACGCGCAGCGGCAGCAGGCCGGCGCCGCACTCCTGCACCAGGCGGCCGTCCCGTGCGCCGGCGAAGCCGGTGGCCAGCACCGCCATCGCGCTGCCGACGCTGGGGTGGCCGGCGAAGGCGATCTCGCGGTGCGGGGTGAAGATGCGCAGGCGGTAGTCGGCTTCCGGCACGGTCGGCGCCAGCACGAAGGTGGTCTCCACCAGGTTGGTCCAGGTGGCGAAGGCCTGCATGTCGCCGGGCGACCAGTCCGCGGCGCCGAAGACCACGCCCAGCGGATTGCCACCCCCCGGCGTGGCGCAGAAGACATCCAGTTGCAGGAAACGCAGGTGGTTCATCTGTTCCGTCCGTGGGATCGGGGGGCGATTATCGCCCCGGTGGCGGCAGACGGCGAGCGGGCCTACTCGCGGCGTGCGTTGGGATCGAGCAGGTTGTCCTCGCGGGCGGAGGCCTCCAGGTCGACCTGGCGGTCGATCGGGTCGGGCAGGTTCGCCAGCGAGGCGCCGGGGGCCTCGGGCTGCGTCGGGACGTTCGCGCCACCATCGGCAAGCGTGCGTCGGACCAGGCGCATGGCCTCGCTGAGCGCGCGCGCGTGGCTGGTGTCGCGCTGGTTGACCCAGGCACTGACCACCAGGTTCGCCCCGCCGCCGGCCACCGCGGTCACGACCACGGCCGGCGCGGGGTCGGCGAGGATGCCCTCGATGTCCCGCAGGCAGGCCAGGGCCGCGGCCTGGGCGGCCGACACCGAATCGCCTTCCTTGAGCCGGACTTCGAACTGCAGCCGCCGCAGCGGGTTGTGGGTGTAGTTGAGGATGACGCTCTTGAACACCAGCGCGTTGGGCAGGCGCAGGTGGTTGCCGTCCTCGGTGACCAGCACCGTGGCCCGGGGCGTGAGCGCGGCGACCCGGCCTTCGTGGCGGTCGACCACGACGTGGTCGTGTGGCGCGAACGGCTGGCGCAGGCTCAGCAGGATGCCGGCGATGTAGTTCTCGGCGATGTCGCGGAAGGCGAAGCCCAGCGCGATGCCGACCACGCCGGCGGCGCCCAGCAGCGCCCCGACCAGGGCGGTGGCGTTGAGCAGGTCCAGGGCGACGAGGATGCCGGTGACCAGCACCGCGCCGTGCAGCGCCTGCCGCAGCAGTCCCTCGACGAAGGGATTGCGGCGGCGGCCGGGCAGCGGCAGCCGGGCCACGCGCGCCCCCAGCCACCAGGCCAGGGCCACGATCACCGCGGCGACCACCAGCAGGGGCAGGGCGGCCAGCAGCCCGCGCAGGCGTTCGCCGATGTGCTCGAGCACCGGCTGGGCCCGGACCGCGACGTCGGTGTCGATGCCCAGCTGGTTGTCGACGTGCACCACCCCGTCGGCCTGGCCGGCGATGGTGGCGGCGAGCTGTCGGCGGCCGTCGTCGACGGCCTCCCCGCGCAGGGTGACGATGCCCCCGGTCACCTCCACACGGGCCTTCTCCAGGCCGGGGATCGCGGCGAGCCGGCTCGACAGCCGCGCGCGCAGGCGCAGGTCAGCCTCGCGCAGCTCGGCCAGCTCGGCGGGGTCGGCGGCCTCCAGCAGCTCCGTCGACGGCGCCGGTGGCGCGTCCTGCGCAGCGGCGAGGGCGGCGAAGGGCAGCAGCACGAGCAGTGCCGCGAGTCGCGCCAGCCGGCTCATGGTGCCGGCATCCACGGTGGCAGCGGCAGCCCACGCGACTGCATGAAGCCGCGGTCGAAGAGCTTGGACTCGTAGCGGCTGGCGGAGTCGCACAGGATGGTGACGATGGTGTGCCCCGGGCCCAGCTGCCGCGCCAGGCGGATGGCGCCGGCGACGTTGATGGCGCTCGACGCCCCGACGTAGAGGCCTTCGCGCCCGATCAGCGACCACAGCACCGGCACCAGTTCGCTGTCGGGGATGCGGAAGGCGTCGTCGATGCGCGCGCCCTCGAGGTTGCCGGTGACCCGGTTCTGCCCGATGCCCTCGGTGATCGAGCTGCCGCTGCTGCGCATCTCGCCGGTCTTGATCCAGTCGTGGACGCCGGCGCCGTCCGGGTCGGCGGCGGCGGTGACGATGCCCGCCCGCTTGTGCTTCAGGAAGGCCGAGACCCCGGCCAGCGTGCCGCCGGTGCCGACCGCGCAGATGAAACCGTCGACGCCGCCGCCGGTCTGCGACCAGATCTCCGGGCCGGTGCTGCGGACATGGCCCTCGCGGTTGGCCGGGTTGTCCCACTGGTTGGGGTAGACGACGCCGTGCGGGGCCTTGTCCGCCATCGCCTCGGCCAGCCGGCGGGCCTGGTGCACGTAGTTGTCGGGATTGGCGTAGGGCACGGCCGGCACGGTGCGCAGGTCCGCACCCATGCCGCGCAGGGCCGACTGCTTCTCCGCGGACTGGGTCTCGGGCATCAGGATGATGGTCCGAAGCCCCAGCGCGTTGCCGGCCAGGGTCAGCCCGATGCCGGTGTTGCCGGCGGTGCCCTCCACGACGGTGCCGCCGGGTTCGACCTGCCCGCGCTCCAGCGCATCGAGCAGCAGGTACTTCGCCGCGCGGTCCTTCACCGAACCGCCGGGGTTCATGAACTCGGCCTTGGCCAGGATGGTGCAGCCGGTGGCTTCCGAGGCGAAGCGGATCTCGAGCAGCGGCGTGCCGCCGACGTGGTCGAGGAAGGGGGTGGACGCGGTCATCGGGCTAGTGGACCCGCTGATGCCGCGAAGGGCAAGTGAAGCGCGGGGAACACTGCGTCTTTGCGCGCGCGGGCGTATGGTGGGGGCGTGCTCGAAACCGGAGACCTGCGATGAGCCGCAACCGATCCTCGATCCTGGCCGTGGTGCTGGCCGCGGGCCTGCTGGCGGTGCTGCTGCTGGCCCTGCGTCCGCCGGCGGCCATCGGGCGCGAGCTGGCCGTGCCGGAGTCGCAGCTGGTCGAGGCCGAACTGGTCGGTGTCGGGCAGTTGCCCGGGCACAGCATCGCCGTGGCCCTGCTGCGGGTGGACGGCGAACCCGATCCGGTGGCCATCTTCATCGGGCTGCCCGAGGCCGAGGCCATCCAGCGTGCCCGGGGCGGCGTGACCCCGGCCCGGCCGCTGACCCACGAGTTGGGCGTGGGCCTGCTGGACGCCACCGGTGCCCGCGTGCAGCGGCTGGTCATCGACGAGATGCGCGACGGTGCCTACTTCGCCGCGCTGGAACTCAAGCTGCGCGACCGGCGCGGCACGGTCTGGGTCGACAGCCGCCCCAGCGACGGCCTGGCCCTGGCCGTGCGCCACGAGGCGACGATCCTGCTGTCGCCGCAGGTGGTCCGCGCCGGCACCACCCTGGACCCGGCAAGCCCCGAGGCCGACGCGACCTTCACCCAGCGGCTGTAGCCGACGCCGGCCTGCGTTGCCGCAGGGCGTGGATGATCCACGCCGCCAGGGTGATGCCGGCCGCCCCGAGGAAGGCCAGGCGCCCGCCGCCGATGTCCCAGGCGGCCGCCGCCAGCAGGGCGCCCAGCAGGCCGCCGGCGCCGTTGCCCAGCGCGTACAGCAGGCTTTGCCCGGCGCCGAGGTTGCGACCCGGGAAGAAGCCGGCGAGCAGTCGCATCGACGCCGCATGGAAGGCACCGAAGCTGAAGGCGTGCAGCAGCTGCACCGGGAACAGCAGCCACAGCAGGCCCGGGAACAGGGCGATCAGGCCCCAGCGCAGCACCGTCACCAGCAGGCACAGGCCGAACAGCGCCTGTGCGTCGACCCGCGCCATGACCCGCGGCATCAGCCAGAACATCGCCACCTCGGCGACCACGCCCACCGCCCACAGCGCGCCGACCACCGCGCCGCTGTGCCCGGCGGCCAGCATGTGCAGGGTGAAGAAGACGTAGTAGGCCCCGAAGCCCAGCTGCATCAGGCCCGAGACCAGCAGGAAGCGCCGCACGCCGGGCTGGCCCATCAGCGCGCGCAGACCGGGCCCGCCGATGCGCGCCGGTGGTGCCGGCGCGGCCCGGTGTGTCCAGGCGGTGGCGGCCATGAGCACCAGCAACGGCAGCACCAGCAGCGGGAACACCGCCTCGCCGAGCACGTCCATCGCCCAGCCCACCGTCATCACCGTGAGGATGAAGCCCAGCGAGCCCCAGGCCCGCAGCCGGCCGTAGAGCGATTCGCGGCCGTGCAGCGCATGCAGGCTCATCGCCTCGAACTGCGGCAGCACCGCGTTGTAGAACAGGCCGAAGACCAGCAGGGCGACGAACAGGCCGGCGAAACCCGGCGTCGGCATCAGCAGCCCGAAGCCCAGGGCGCACAGCAGGCTGCCGGCGAACAGCCAGCGGCCGGGGCGCGGCGAGTGGCTGTTGATCGCGCCCCAGCCCAGCGGGCCGACCACGCGGGTGGCCCACATCAGGCTGACCAGGATGCCGATGGCGTAGCTGCCGTGGCCGGCGCTGTCGAGCCAGCGCGAGACGTAGGGGCTGTAGGCCCCGAGCGCGGCGTAGTAGAAGAGGTAGAACGCGCCGAAACGCCAGGGGAGGGCGGTGGACATCGGCGCATTATGCCGGTGCCCGACGACGGGGGCGCATCGCGGCGCCCCCGTCCCGTGCCAGGGCTCAGCGTGCGCCGGCCCGGCCGCGCATCACCGGCGGCGCGGTGATCACCGGTCCCTGCGCGCGCTGCTCCAGGCGGCCAAGCCGCCCCTGGTCGGACAGCGCGACGTCGCGCAGCTGGAACGGCGCCCGCAGCCCGCCGGCGATCACCTCGGCCGGCACGTGCAGCTCGATCGTGCCGCCGCCGGCTGGCAGCCAGGCCGCGGCGTGGGCGTTGGCGGCGGGGACCAGCCGACCCGAGGCGTCGGTGCCGTGCAGCACCGCCCGGACCTCGTAGCGGCCCTCGCTGGCGGTCTCGACCTCGAAGCCCACGCGCACGCCGTCGGACAGGTCGCCACGGAAGCCACCGGCCAGCCGGGCGGTCGGCGCGGCCACCGCCACCGCGGTGCGCACATCGCGCAGGACCTGCGCGCCGTCGCGGTCGTGGACCGCGAAGGCGTGGACCTCCCACAGGCCCGGCACGCCCGACGCCTCGCGCGGCAGGTCGATCCCGGCCAGGATGCGGCCGTCGGAAGCGACATCGAAGTCGATGTCCCAGCTGCGACCGTCGGGCGCGGTCAGCAGTCCGCCCACGCGCCGGGCGGTGACGGCCTGCCCGGCGTCGAGCAGCCGCCCCTCCATCTGCAGGCGACCGCCGGCCAGCGCCGGGCGCCCCTCGTCGGCCAGGGTCAGCGAGACCGGCGAGCCGGGCTCGAAGACGTGCACCAGCAGTCGGCCGCCGGCCGCGCGGTTGCGCAGCTCGAAGCGACCCTCGCCCAGCACCGGGTCGATGCGCAGGGCCATGGTGCCGTCCGGGAAGCTGGCGTCGGTGGCGCGCAGGGCCTCGTAGTCCGCGGCGTCGGCGAAGGCCTGGGCCCCGGACAGGCGGCGGCCGTCGATCGACAGCTCGAAGTCCTCCAGCCGCAGGGCACCCGCGCCGCGGCTGCCCGCGACCGGGCTGATGCGCACCAGCGCGCCCGGGGCGGTGGTCTGGATGGCGTAGCCGCGCTGCAGCTCGTCGGCCTCGATGGTCTGCCAGTACTCGCGGCTTTCAGCCACGAACGGAGCCGGGGCAAGGATCGCCTGTGCAGGGTCCAGCGCCCAGGCGAACTGCACCGGCTCGCGCTCCATCGCCAGGGCCGGCGGCGGGGCGGCGACCAGCCGGGACGGCACGACGTCGCCGGCGGCCGGAGCCGCCAGGGTGCCGGCGGTGCCGGCCAGCGCCAGCGGCGCGGCGGCGAGCAGGGTGGCGACCAGCGCGGAGCGGATCAGGTGGTGCTTGCATGCGTTCATCGTGATCCTCCTCACAGGTCGTTGCGCAGCACGACGTCCAGCCCGAAGCACTGGCGGCGACTCTGGTTGTGGTTCAGGCGCTTGCCGAAGGCCTGGGTGTCGGTGAACCAGGTGGTTCCGGCCGCGCGCTGGCTTGCGCAGTCCAGGAAGCCGTCGGAACAGCTGCTCAGCCAGTGCTTGGTGATCGACAGGCCCACGGACTGGAAGTAGCCGCCGCAGTACGCGTCGCCGTTCCAGACCGCGGCGACCACGTCGGTGCCGACCACGTTCCAGAAGCCGCGCGGCAGGGCGGGGCGGCCGGCGGTGCCGTAGAGCCAGTTGGCGTTGTAGCTGGCCATCCAGGCCACCTGCTGCTGGCGCACCGCGTCGTTCTGGTAGCCCAGCAGCCAGCCCAGCGCCGCCTCGAACAGGTTGCCGTTCATCACCGCGTCCGCCAGCGGCGTCCCGGCCGAGGACGGGGCGACGGCGTTGACCCAGCGGGTGCGCTGGATGATCAGCGGGTAGCGGCTGTCCCAGGTCGGGTTGGACAGGATCCAGCGCATGACGTTGCCGCCGTTGGAGTGGGTGATCACGACCAGGTCGGTGATGCCGCGCTGCTGGATGAAGTCGTGCAGCACGCCGGCCAGGCAGCCGGCGGCACGGGTGTCCCACATGTACTGGTCGAAGGCGCAGTTGGCGACCACGTAGTTGTCCGGGTTCGGCAGCCCGGCGCGGACCGAATCCACGAACCCGCGGGTCCAGTAGTCGTCGAGCGCATTGGACTGGTTGCTGGTGCCGTGCACGAAGGCGACACCGGTGTTGGCCTGCGCGACGAACGCGCACGCCGCCAGCAGCAGGCTGGCGATCACTCTGAGCATGGTTGTCTCTCCCCAGGAAGAACCGATGGGGCCGCGGCCCGGATGCTTCCGTGCCGGCCGCATGCCCGCGATGCAGGTCGCGGCGCCCTCCCGCGCCGCGACCCTACGCGACCGTATCCAAGCCGCCGGGGGATGTCATGCTGCGTTGCAGCCCCCGCAGTGCAGCAATCGCCGGCCCGTCGCCTAGAACTCCAGGTCGAGCGCGGCGCAGAGGTAGTCGACCAGCGGGGCGGCGCCGCGGAAGCCGTCGACCACGGCGTCGAGGAGCCCGGGTCCGCAGACCACCGTCTCGTCCAGCGGCTGGGCGACGACGAAATCCTTGCGCTTGAGGTCGTCGATCAGCGGGTGGTCGGCGGGGTAGCCGCGCGGGCTGCGCACCAGCGATTCCCCGCCCCAGTCGAAGCGGTGGACGAAGTCCGGGGCCCGCGTGGCGCGGGTCCAGGCATCTGGGTTGTCGAGGATGAAGTCGCGGATCCGGCGCTGGGTGGCGGTCTCGGGATGCCACAGGCCGCCGCCGAGGAAGCAGTTGCCCGGCTCGATGTGGATGTAGAAGCTGGGCGCATGCACCTGCCGGGCGCGCTGGTGGAAGCAGCGTGCGCCGCTCCAGGTCTTGTAGGGGCGCTTGTCGTTGGAGAAGCGCACGTCGCGGTGGATGCGGAACAGCGAGCCACCGGCGCGCCGGGGGTCGGCCACGTACTGCGGGGAGATCGAGGCCAGGGGCGCCTGCAGGTCGGCGATCAGGCGCAGGAACGGTTCGCGCAGGTGCGCCTCGTAGTCGGCCTTGTGCGCCTGGAACCAGGCACGCTCGTTGTGGTGCGCCAGCGCGCGCAGGAACCGGAAGGTGCGTGGACCGAAGTAGGGGCTCATGCCGGCGGCAGGATCCGCGGCGTGACCACGAAGGCGTGCAGCAGGGCCAGCACGCAGATGGCGCTGCCCCCGTAGACCAGCCACAGGGCCCGCGGGGTCGGGCTGGGGCCACCGCCGCGGCGCGACCAGCGGTCGCCGAGGATGGCGACGGCCGCGGCCACCAGCCCCACCAGGGCCGTGCCGCGGGCGGCGACCGGCAGGCCGACCAGGTTGAGGTTCACGGCGGCCAGCCCGAGGAAGCTGGCGGCGATGCCGCAGACGATGGCGCGGAAGACGGCGGGGGTCATGGCGGGGCCGGCGGGTCGGGGTGGGTCAGGACGGCAGCGTGGCGCGCAGTCCGCGGCCCCAGTCCTCCAGGGCCTGCAGCAGTGCGCGCTGCTCCGGGCGCGTACCCGGGTCGGCGGACAGTGTGCCGATCAGCTCGAAATAGGCCGTGAAGCCGAGCTCGGCGCTGCCGTCGTCGTCGACCAGGCGGGCGCGCCGGGTGTCGTCCCAGCGCCGGCGCTCGGCGTCGGAGAGCGTGTCGGGCCAGTTGCGCGCACGGTAGCGGAACAGCAGCTCGTCCAGGCGGCGGTCCTGAAACCGGAAGCCGGCCGTGCCCAGCTGCTGCGGCGGCGTGGCCCGCAGCGCGGGGAACTGCCGCCGGTCGGCGTCGGGCAGGAAACCGTCGTACAGCGAGGCGTCGACGTCGCCGGCGGGCGGAAAGGCGTTGGACTCGAACACGCGGCGCACCTTCTCGGGCAGGCCGTTGCTGCGGCGGATCGCCTCCGCGTTGGCCAGGCAGGCCGCCAGGTCGATGCCCAGGCGCTGGTAGTCGGCCTCGCGCAGGTGCTCCAGCGGCACCAGCGCCGGCACCTTGTTGAGGTGGATCTCCTTGAGCGGGACGCGCGCGGCGCCCTCGGGCAGCTCGTCGAGCGGCGTGTAGAGCCGCTGCGCGATGTCGCCTGCCGACAGGTGCAGCAGGTCGTGCGGGTCGCAGTCGAGGTCGAAGCAGACCACGCGGCTGTCGATGGCCGGGTGCCGGGTGATCGGCAGCACCAGCGCCGCGCAGTGGCGGCTGGCCGGATAGCGGCCGGAGACGTGCAGCAGCGGCACCTGGTTGGCGACGTCGACCACCCGCGCCGCGGCGCGCTTGTCGCGCAGCCGCAGGTAGTAGTCCCACAGCCTGGGCTGGGCGTCGCGGGCCTTGCGCGCCAGGGCGATCAGCGCCTCCACGTCGGCCATCGCGTCGTGGGCCCGGCCGTGCTCGATGCCGTTGGCGGCGGTGAGGTGCTCCAGGCGGAAGGAGGTGTGTCCGTCCTCGCGCCGGGGCCACGACAGCCCGTCCGGCCGCAGCGCATGCATCAGCCGCATGTGGTCGAGCAGGTCCCAGCGCGAGTTGCCGTTGCGCCACTCGCGCTCGTAGGGGTCGTGGAAGGTGCGGAACAGGCCGTGGCGGACGAACTCGTCGTCGAAGCGCAGCGAGTTGTAGCCCACCGCGCAGGTGCCCGGCTCCGAGAGCACCTCGTTGACGCGGGCCATGAAGGTGGCCTCGGGCTCGCCGCGCGCGAGCGCCTGTTGCGGCGTGATGCCGGTGACCAGCACCGCCTGCGGCGAGGGCAGCAGGTCGTCGGCGGGGCGGCAGAACAGCTCCACCGGTTCGCCGACCGGCTCCAGGTCGGTGGTGGTGCGGATGCCGGCGAACTGGGCGATCCGGCTGCGTCGGGGGTCGGTCCCGAAGGTCTCCAGGTCGTACCAGAGGAAGCTGGCCATCAGGCCGCGTCCAGCGGCACCAGGCGCTCGGCGACCAGGCGGTCGGCGGCGTCGAGGTCGACGTCCTCCAGCCGTTCGACACCGCGGGTGAGCGCCTTGAGCATGTCGCTCTGGATCGCGCCACGGGCCAGGGCCGTGGCGTAGGGCACCAGGGTGAAGCTGACCATCGCGTAGCGCGGCACGAACACGCCGGGGTGGCGGTCGGCCAGGACCCGCTCCAGCGCACGCATCAGCAGGAAGTCGGCGTCGTCGACGCGGTCGCGCATCTCGATGTAGTTCTCCAGCGCCATGCGCTGGATGGCCTCGGCGTTGGGCCGGCGGTCGGCCTCGTAGGCGGCCAGTGCCGCCGGGACCTCCGCGCCGTCGGAGAGCCGTCGCGCCAGCGCGACGCAGTCCTCGAAGGCGCAGTTCATGCCCTGACCGTGGAAGGGCACCATCGCGTGGGCCGCGTCGCCCACCAGCACCGCGCAGCCGGCGTGCGTCCAGCGGTCCAGGTACAGCGTCGACAGGCCGCTGACCGGGTTGTCGACGTAGTCGCGGTCGAAGTCCGGCAGCAGCGGCAGCAGGTCCGGGAAGTCGCGTTCGAACAGGGCGCGGGCGTCGGCCACCGTCGGCAGGGTCTGGAAGCTGGCGACCGGGCCCTGCGCCGGCGGCGCCTCGCCCTCGGGTGGCCGGCTGGGCAGGAACAGGGTGACGGTGAAGCTGGCCTCGGTGTTGGGCAGGGCGATGCACATGTAGCCGCCACGCGGCCAGATGTGCAGGGCGTTGGCCTCCAGCAGGAAGCTGCCGTCACCGCCCGGCGGGATCTCCAGTTCCTTGTAGTCGTGGCCCAGGGGCTCGATGCGCTCGCCCAGCGGCTGCACGGCGTCCATCGCCCGGCGCACCGCCGAGCCGGCGCCGTCGGCGCCGACCAGCAGGTCGAAGGGTTCGCAGCTGCGGCTGCGCGCGTGGTCGTCGACGATCTCCAGGCTCCGCCGCTGGAAGTCCACGCCGTCGATGCGCGCGTTGAAGCGCACGCGTGCGCCGGCCGCCTCGGCGGCGTCGAGCATGACGATGTTCAGCCGGCCCCGGTGGACCGACCAGATGACCTCGGAGTCGTCGCGACCGTAGCGCTGCAGCTGGGTGCGGCCGTCGTCGAAGTGCACCATGCGGCCGCGCATCATCACCGCCTGCTCCATGACCGCGGACTCCAGCCCGGCCAGGCGCAGGCCGGCCAGGCCGCGCGAGGCCAGTGCCAGGTTGATCGAGCGGCCGCCCTCGTAGCCGCGTCGGCGCGGATCGGGGCGGCGCTCGAGCAGCTCCACCGACCAGCCCTGGCGGGCCAGCAGCGTCCCCAGCAGGGCGCCGGCGAGGCCGGCCCCGGCGATGGTGATGCGACGGCCGGCCCCGACCATCAGGCCCGCGACCCCCGCCAGGCCTGGACCGCGCCGATGAAGCGGTGGACGTCGATGAAGCGGTTGTACAGGGGCGTGGGGGAGATGCGGATCACGTCGGGTTCGCGCCAGTCGCCGAGCACGCCGGTGGCGGCGAGGTGCTCGAACAGGGCGCGGCCCTGGTCGCGGCCGCCGCGCACGCGCAGGCTCAGCTGGGCCCCGCGGCGGTCGGCCGCCTCGGGGGTGAGGACCTCCAGCACGTCGCCCAGCTCGGCGGTGACGCGGCGGTGCAGGTAGCCGGTGAGCTGCTCGGACTTCGCCCGCAGCGCGGCCATGCCGGCCTGCTGGAACAGCGCCAGCGAGGCCCGGAGCGGCGCCATGCCGAGGATCGGCGGGTTCGACAGCTGCCAGCCGTCGGCGCCCGGCGCCGGCGTGAACTCCGGTGCCATCTGGAAGCGGGTGGCCGGGTCGTGCCCCCACCAGCCGGCGAACCGGGGCAGGTTCGCGTGGGCGTGGCGCGCGTGCACGAAGGCGCCGGCCACCGCCCCGGGGCTGCCGTTCATGTACTTGTAGTTGCACCAGGCCGCGAAGTCCGCGCCGCTGTCGTGCATGGCCAGCTGCAGGTTGCCCGCGGCGTGGGCGAGGTCGAAGCCCACCACGCAGCCCTTCGCCTGCGCCATCCGGGTGATCTCGGCGATGTCGAAGGCCTGGCCGGTGCGGTACTGCACGCCGGGCCACAGCACCAGCGCGATGCGGTGGCCGTGCTCGTGCAGGCAGCGCTCGATGGCCTCCATCGAGATCGTGCCGCCGGCTTCGTCACCCGGCAGCTCGATCAGGTCGGTGGCCGGGTCGAAGCCGTGGTGCAGCAGCTGCGATTCGGCGATGTGCCGGTCGGACGGAAAGGCGCCGGCCTCCATCAGGATGGCCGGACGCTCGCGCGTGGGCCGGTAGAAGCTGACCATGAGCAGGTGCAGGTTCACCGACAGCGTGTTCATCGCCGTGACCTCGATCGGCTCGGCGCCGACCACCTCGGCGAGGCCCTCTCGCAGGTGCTCATGGAAGTGCATCCACGGCGGGTTGCCGCGGAAGTGGCCTTCCACCGCCAGCGTCGCCCAGTCGTCCATGGCCGCCTGCACCATCGCCGCCGCGCCACGCGGCTGCAGCCCCAGCGAGTTGCCGACGAAGTAGGTCAGTTCCCCGTCCTCGTGCGGCGGGATCAGGAATTCGTTGCGGAAACGGCGCAGCGGGTCCGCGGCGTCCTGGGCCAGGGCCCAGCTCTCCGTGCTCTGGTTTTCATCAAGCATCAGTGGTTTACCGGTTATTTTTCAGGAAAAACGTGAGGCCGGGAGCCCCAGCCACTCCAGCGCCGTGCCGTGGTACAGGCGGGCCTGGGCGGTGGGGTCGAGGCCGAGGGCGGCGATGCCGCTGCCCGGGGCCTGCTCGCCCAGCGGAAACGGGTAGTCGGTGCCCAGCATCACCGAACCGGTGCCGGCGACCTGCAGCAGGTAGCGCAGCGCGGCGTCGTCGTGGACGCAGGAGTCGAAGTACAGGCGCCCGAAGTACTCGCGCGGGTTGCGGGGGTTGTCGGTGGCGACCAGGTCGGGCCGCATCCGGAAGCCGTGTTCGATGCGGCCGATGGTGTAGGGGAAGCTGCCGCCGCCGTGGGCCAGGCACACCCGCAGCTTCGGGAAGCGTTCCAGCACGCCGCCGAAGATCAGGCAGCAGGCCGCGCGCGACTGTTCGGCGGGCATGCCGACCAGCCAGGGCAGCCAGTACTTGGGCATCGACTCCGCGCCCATCATGTCCCAGGGGTGGACCAGGATGGCGGCGCCGAGGTCCTCGGCGGCCTCGAAAAACGGCGTGAGCGCGTCGTCGTCGAGGTTCCAGTCGTTGATGTGCGAGCCGATCTGGACGCCCTGCAGGTCCAGCTGCTCCATGCAGCGCTCCAGCTCCTGCACCGCCAGGCGCGGCGACTGCAGCGGCACGGTGCCGATGCCGGCATAGTGACGGCGGTGCCGGCGGCAGGTCTCGGCCATGTGGTCGTTGAGCGCCTGGTGCAGCTCCAGCGCATGGTGCGCCTTGGCCCAGTAGCTGAACATCACCGGCACCGTGGAGATCACCTGCACCTGCACGTCGAAGCGCGCGTAGTCGGCGATGCGCTCCTCCGGGTCCCAGGTCTTGGCCCAGATCTCGCGGAAGAACTTGCCGTCCTTGTAGATGCGGGAGCGGCCGTCGTCGCCGTGGTGGATGACCGGGAAGCGGGCGTCGCCGTACTTCTTCGCCAGGTCCGGCCAGGTCCGCGGCAGGTAGTGGGCGTGGGTGTCGATCTTGAGCATGTCTGCGGGAGTGTAGACCAAAGCAGCCGGCCGTCGCCGGGGCTGCGTCGCGCGCCGGGGTGGGGCACGATGCCGCATGGCAACGGTCACCCACAGCCCACCCTGGCCGGACTTCGGCCGCCGGCGCACCCTGGTGCTGCCGCTGTCCGGGGACTGGCTCCAGGGCCTGCCGGAGCGGCTGGTGATCGACGGCATCGCCCTGGCCCGCAAGCCCGAGGTGCACCTGACCCTGCTCGATCGCGAGGCCTCGGCGAAGGTCCTCGCCGCGCCCGGCGCCGAGGCGGTCCGGCGGGTCTTCCTGGACGCCGGCGACTGGACGGTGCGGCCGCTGCCCGGCCTGCGGCTGCTGCGTCGGCAGCGGCCGGGCGACCTGCGCCACAGCCTGGTGCGCGACGCCGCGTGTCCGTCGCTGGACCGCTTCCGCGACGGACTCGGGCTGGAGCCGGTGCCGGCCCACGTGACGCTCTACACCGCGGGCGACGCGACCGGCATCGGACTGCCCGACGCCGCCAGCCTGGCGCGGCTGACCCTGCGCAGGGTGTCGCCGCGGGAGCTCAGCCCGGCGGGTTGACGTGGCCGCAGTGGCTGCAGGTGCGGTTGGTCGCGTCCGCGTTGTAACGCTGGAACACCGGCGGGAAGTCGCGCTCGATGTCCTCGAGCTGGAAGTACTCCTCGTAGACGAGGTGGTTGCACTGCTCGCAGTACCACTGCAGGCCGTCGCGCTCGCCGGCCAGGCGCCGGCGTTCGACCACCAGGCCGATGCCGCCGGCGCTGCGCTGCGGCGAGTGCGGGACCTTCGGCGGCAGGTAGAAGATCTCGCCGGCGCGGATCGGGATGTCGCGGACCCGGCCGTCCTCCTGCACCCGCAGCACCATCTCGCCCTCCAGCTGGTGGAAGAACTCCGGGCCCTCGTCGTAGTGGAAGTCGGTGCGCTGGTTGGGGCCGCCCACGACCATGATGATGAAGTCGCCGTCGACGATGCACTTGTTGCCCACCGGCGGCTTCAGCAGCTCGCGGTGCTCGTCGATCCAGCGCTGGAAGTTGATCGGCGGGGCCAGCATGGCGGTCTCCGGTTCGGGCCTGGTGCCTATCCTGCCATCCAATGCGCCAGCCAGGCGTAGGCGGGGATGCCGATGGCCAGGTTGAACGGGAAGGTCAGGCCCAGGGCCGCGGTGATGCAGCGCCCGGCGTCGGCTTCGGGCAGGCCCGCGCGCACCGTGGCCGGGGCGGCGATGTAGGAGGCCGAGGACAGCATCGCGCCGAACACCGTCGCGCCCCCGGTCGAAAGGCCGGCGGCCAGGCCCAGCCACACGCCGATCACGCCGTGCGCCAGCGGCACCAGGGTCGCGAACAGGGCCAGCTTCCACCAGCCGCGGGCGAGCCCGGCCAGGCGCCCGGCGGCGAGCATGCCCATGTCGATCATGAACAGCATCAGCACGCCCTGGAACAGCGCGAAGTACATCGCGTCCACGGCCTTGATGCCGCCGGGGCCGCTGATGGCGCCGATGGCCAGGCCGCCGACCAGCAGCAGGCAGGTCTTGCCGGTGAACACCTCGCGCAGGGTGTTGTGGCGGGTGTCGTCGGCGGGCCTGTCGCCGGCCAGGCCGCGCTGCCCCAGCCACAGGCCCAGCAGCAGCGCCGGCACCTCCAGCGCCACCACCAGGGCCACCAGCACGCCCTCGGCGGGGTCGCCGGCGCGCTCGACGAACTGGTTGGCGGCGATGAAGGTCACCGCCGACACCGAGCCGTAGTGCGCGGCCAGCGCCGCGGCCTCGCGCGGGGTGTCGCGCATGGCCCGGCGGGCGATGGCGTAGGCGGTGAAGGTGGTCGCCACGCCGGCGCCGATGGTCATCGCCAGAAGCAGCATCAGCTCCGCGGGCGGCTGCCCGCGCAGGGCGACGCCGCCCTTGAGGCCGATGGCCAGCAGCAGGAAGATCGAGAGGTAGGCCTGGATCTGGGGCGGGATCTCCAGGTCGCTGCGCACGGCGCGGGCGAACAGGCCCAGTCCGAAGGCCAGCACCACCGGCGAGGAGAGGTTGGTCAGCAGCAGGTCCATGGGGGCCTTATGGGCGGCGGTGCGCCACGCACTTGAGTTCGATCGCGATCGGGGTCGGCAGGGCGTCGATGCCCAGGGTGGTGCGGCACGGCGCGGTCGCGGGGTCCGGGAAGTATTCCGCCCAGACCGCGTTGTAGGCGGCGAAGTCGCGCGCGATGTCGGTGAGGTAGACGGTGACGTCGACCAGGTCCTCCCAGCGCGCACCGGCGGCCTCCAGCACGTGGCGCACGTTGGCCATCACCGCGTGGGTCTGGGCGGTGATGTCGTAGTCGTCGAGCAGGCCGTTGTCGTCGTAGACGTTGCCGGGCACGGCGTTGGTGGCCGGGTCGCGCGGGCCGAGGCCGGACAGGAACAGCAAATCGCCGACGCGGCGCGCGTGGGGATAGCGGCCGACCGGTGCCGGTGCGGCGCCGGCCTGGATGGCCTCGTCGTCGTGGACGCTCATGCCTTGAGTTTCTCCATGCCGGGTACACGGCGGCCGTGCCGGACCTCGGCGATCGCGCGATCATAGTTGCGCGACAGTGAACCGGGGCCGTCGATCCCCTCGCCGAGCTGCCGGATCCGGCCGTCGAACAGGGCGTAGATCCAGGCATGGACGGTCAGCGGCTGGCCCCGGGCCCAGGCGTCCTGGACGGTGGTGGAGCGGCAGACGTTGACCGCCTGCTCGATGGCGTTGAGCTCGCACAGCCGGGCGTGGCGCAGCTTCTCGTTGTCCACGTCGGCCAGCAGGTCGGCGTGCCGGTCGCGGACCTGGCCGACGTGCTGCAGCCACAGGTCGGCCAGGCCCACGCGGGTCCCGGCCATGGCCGCATGCACGCCCGAGCAGCCGTAGTGGCCGCAGACGATGATGTGCCGGACCTTGAGCAGGTCCACGGCGAACTGGATCGTGCTCTGGCAGTTGAGGTCGGTGTGGATGACGACGTTGGCGATGTTGCGGTGGACGAAGATGTCGCCGGGCATCAGCCCGGTCACCTGGTTGGCCGGCACCCGCGAGTCCGAGCAGCCGATCCACAGGTACTCCGGCGCCTGGTCGCGGGAGAGGCGGGCGAAGAACTCCGGGTCCTCGCGGCTGACCTGCTCGGACCATTCGCGGTTGCGTTCAAGGATCTCGTCGACGGAAGACACGGTTCACTCCAGTGAAAGACAGATGTTCCTGGGATCGGTGAAGAAGCGCATGGCCTCCAGCCCGCCCTCGCGGCCCAGGCCGGAGCGGCCCAGGCCGCCGAAGGGGGTGCGCAGGTCGCGCAGCATCCAGGTGTTGACCCAGGTGATCCCGGCGCGCACGCCGGCGGCCACGCGGTGCGCGCCTGCCAGGTCGCCGGTCCACACGTTCGCGGCCAGCCCGTAGTCGCCGGCGTTGGCCAGGCGCAGCGCATCGGCCTCGTCGTCGAAGGCCTGCAGGGTCAGCACCGGGCCGAAGATCTCCTCGGTGTTGGTGCGCGCATCCGGGCCCAGGCCCTCCAGCAGGGTGGGCGCGATGAAGCGACCGCGCGCACAGCGCCCGGTGGCCTCGACGCGGTCGCCGCCCGCCAGCACGCGCGCGCCTTCCTCCCGGGCCAGGGACAGGTGGCCCATGACCTTGTCGAAATGGGGCCGGGACACCAGCGGTCCGAGGTGGATGCCGTCGTGCAGCGGATCGCCCACGCGCAGCCTGCCCACGGCTTCGACCAGGGCGTCGCGGACCTCGTCGTAGGCCGCGCGCTGCACCAGCAGGCGCGAGGTGCACAGGCAGATCTGGCCGCTGTTCTGGAAGGCCGATCGCACCAGGGTGTCGACCAGCCGCGCGCGCGGGGCGTCGGCGAAGACGAGGGCGGGGTTCTTGCCCCCCAGCTCCAGCGACACCTTCTTCAGCAGCGGCGCGCAGCGCGCGGCGATCTCGCGACCGACCGCGGTCGAACCGGTGAACGACACGCCGGCGACCTGCGGATGTTCCACCAGCGCCGGGCCGATGTCGGGCCCGCGTCCGTGGACGATGTTCAGCACGCCATCGGGCAGCCCCACCTCACGCGCGAGCTCGCCGAACATCCAGGCCGTCAGCGGCGTCACCTCCGAGGGCTTGGCGACCACGCAGTTGCCCGCGGCCAGCGCCGGGGCGATCTTCCAGGTGAACAGGTACAGCGGCAGGTTCCACGGGCTGATGCAGGCGACCACGCCCAGCGGCGGGCGCAGGGTGTAGTTCAGGCCGGCCTCGCCGTGGTGGCTTTCGCTGGCGAACTGCAGGGCCGCGGCGGCGAAGAAGCGCAGGTTGGCGACCGCCCGCGGGATCTCGATCTCGGTCGCCAGGCGCAGCGGCTTGCCGGCGTCGAGCGATTCCGCGCGCGCGAAGTCCGCCGCCCGCGCCTGGAGCGCGTCGGCCAGCCGGTTGAGCCAGCCCGCGCGCCAGGACGGCGGCATGCCCGACCAGGTCGGCTGCGCCGCCGCCGCCGCGGCGACCGCGGCATCGACGTCGGATGCGTCGCCGGCCGGGCACAGGGCGTGGATGTCGGTGGTGGCGGGGTCCTCGACCTCCAGCCAGTCGCCGCCGGCCGGCGGCACCGGCTGGCCGCCAATGAGGTGGCTCAGTCGCGTGGGCATCCCGACAGTCTAGCGGGCGGGCCCACGATACGGACAGGTCAGGGGCTCAGCACTGGCAGCGCGGACACCAGTACAGGCGTCGCCCGGCGCTTTCCTGGCGCTCGACCGGCGTGTCGCAGGACAGGCAGGGTTCGCCGGCACGGTCGAAGACGGCGAAGCGGAAGCCGGTGTGGACCCGGCTGCCGCCTTCGGCCGCGATGGCGGCCCGTCGCCGGCGGCCGCGCTGGCGGTAGCTGCGTCGCGGCACGTCCAGCAGGGCCTGGGCCAGGCGCAGGCGCTCGTCGGGGTCGAGGTCCAGCGGCCGTCGAAGCGCCAGCAGGCCGGCCTCGAACAGGACTTCGGAGCGCAGGTAGTTGCCCATGCCGGCGAGGAAGCCCTGGTCGAGCAGCAGCGCGGCCAGCGAACGCCGCCGGAACCGCGGGGAGGACAGGCGTTCGAACACGGTGCCGGCGTCCAGCCCGGGGTCCAGCACGTCGGGCCCGAGGCGCTGCAGGAAGGGGTGTTCGTGGATCCGGTCGCTGGGCCAGATCTCGATCTCGGAGGCGGAGTAGAGCAGGGCGGCGCGCTCGGCGGTCTGCAGCCGGACCCGCAGCGAGCGCGTGGTCGCCGGCAGCCGGCCGGCCGGCGCGGTCTTCCAGACCCCGTAGAGCTGGTTGTGCGAGTACAGGGTCAGGCCGTTGTCGAAGCGCGTCAGCAGGGCCTTGCCGTGGGGCGTGAACGCCTCGATGGACGCGCCGGTCAGGCGCCTGGCGTAGGGCTGGAGGTGGTCGAAGGCGAACGCGACCTCGAGCAGCGGCCGTCCGGCGACGGCCCGGGCAAGCTGGTCGGCGGCACGGCGGATCTCGGGGCCTTCGGGCATGGGCGCTGCGTCCGGTCGGTGCCTCGATCATGACCTGCGTGTCGATGCGGGCCATGTGAACGCGTGTCCTGGATGATCGGAACTTGCGGCCGGCGGGGGTGTGTGGCCTGCTTGCCGGTCCCTCATCGAATCCAAGGGCAGGTCATGGATGATGGCGTTGCAGGGCCTGCACGGGCCGACGCCGGTTCGGGGCTCGTGGTGGCAAATGTCTGCAAGGGCCTGCTTGGAGGCGCGGTGCTGCTTGCAGTCCCCGCTTGCGGACAGGCTACCCGTGAAGCGGGCCCGTCTGCAGGCTGGCTCGTGCTGTCGGTCGAGCGCCCGGCATACCACGGTGGGCGCCGGGATCAGGCGCTCGAAGAAGCCTGTCGGGGCTGGCGGCTTGACGCGGTGCAGGTGCGGTCCGTGTTCGAGCACAGCGAGCGCTTCCGGGAGCGCCCCTACGCCGAGTTCTACCAGCTCGGCTGCAGCATCGGGGGGACCATCCAGGCCGACGGCCGGATCTGGTCGTTCCGGATCGATGCCGGAGGCGAGGGCGTCTGGCGGGCCGGCGGGGAAGTCCGTTACTTCGGGTGCAGGGCGCCGCAATGCGATGCCCTGCTGCTGATCAGCCACGACGGCATGACGGGGGACTGAGCGCCTACAGCCAGGGCGCGATCTCGGGATCGACTGCGGGCTGGTCGCCGGGCGGGACGCTCTGGGGCTCGTGGTATTCGAAGCCGATGCTGCCGTTCTCCACGCGCGCCACGCGGGCGCCGGCGACGTGGGCCGGGCCGGGGGCGGACTGGAAGTACAGCGTGACGACCTCGGCGACGGCCAGGTCGAAGCCCGGCGGGCGGAAGATGCCGCAGCCGCCCTCGGAGAGGTCCTGGATCTGCGCCAGCCAGGCGCGGTCCTGGCGCGCGACCAGCACGTGGGCGGCGAACGGGACCCGTTCGCCCCAGCGGCGCTCGGCGTCCTCGCCGGCCAGGCTCACAGCGACTTCGTCCGCCCGCCGTCGACCGGCAGGTTCACGCCGTTGATGAAGGCCGCCGCCGGCGAGCACAGGAAGGCGATGGCCGCGGCGGTCTCCTCGGCCCGGGCGAAGCGGCCGGCCGGGACCGTGGCCAGCATGCCGCGCGCGATGGCGTCCTCGGAGGTTCCCGCCTTCTCCGCGTTGGCCTTGATCAGGCCCGCCAGACGGCCGGTCTCGGTGAAGCCGGGCAGCACGTTGTTGACGGTGATCCCGTGCGGCGCGAGTTCGGTGGCCAGGGTCTTGGCCCAGGCGGCGACCGCACCGCGAACAGTGTTGGAGACGCCCAGGTTGGGGATCGGTTCCTTGACCGAGGTGGAGATCACATTGACCAGGCGGCCGTAGCCGGCCTCGCGCATGCCCGGCAGCACGGCACGCAGCAGGGTCTGGCCGCCGATGAGGTGGCGGCGGAAGGTGGCCAGGTAGGCGTCGTCTTCGGCTTCGCTGGCCGCACCGCCCGGCGGGCCGGCGGTGTTGTTGACCAGGATGTGGACCGGCTTGCGCGCGACCAGGTCGGCGACCGCCGCAGCCAGCCCGGCGCTGTCGTCCATGTCCACGGCCAGCGCGCCGTGGGCCTGGCCGTCCTGGGCGTGCAGCGAGGCGACCACATCGGCCAGGGCATGCTCCCGGCGGGCCAGCACGGTGACGTCGGCACCCAGCAGCGCCAGTTCGCGGGCGGCGGCGGCGCCGATGCCCTCGGAGGCCCCGCAGACCAGCGCGTGGCGACCGGAAAGGTCAAGGTCCATGTCGTCCTCCGATTCGATGCCCGCCCCGGGGCGATCTGGAAGTGTGCCCCAGAACCGGGCTCAGCGTGCAACCAGCCGCTGGGTCATCAGCTGCGCCAGGGCCGCCTCGTCCCCGGCCGCTGGCGGGGCGAGCGTGGCGAGGTCGAGGCCCAGGTCCCGGGCATCCTCGGCGTCGAGGCCGTCGAGCTCGCGGTAGTCGGCGTCCATCAGGGCGGCGCGCGCGGTGTCGGGGCTGTCGTAGACCAGCAGCCGGCCGTCGTTGTCGAGGATGTCGGCGGTGCCGGCGTCGAGCTCGCGCAGGCGGGCCCACATCAGGTGCTCGCCGACCACGGCCAGCCACCACTGCGTCGTTGCGTCGTTGCTCATCGCCGTCCCCCTAGAACTGCTTCGCCAGCCAGTACACGCTGCCCGCCGCGCCCACCAGGCACACCGCCATCAGCCAGCGCGCCGGGGCGGCCAGCTTCGGCAGCACCGGGTCGGCGTGGTAGCGGTAGCGACCGGTCATCAGCCAGCGCAGGAACACCGGGTCGAAGGCGGAGTCGCCGACCGCCGACTGCCGGTCCTGCAGGTGCCGGTAGGTCAGCGGTCCGAAGATCGCGTAGCCCGACAGGCCCGAGATCGCCAGGGCCATGGCGGTGAGCAGGAGCAGCAGGTCGGCCATCAGAAGGTCGCGTGTCCGGGCGTGCGCGGGTAGGGGATCGCGTCGCGGATGTTGTTGAGACCGGCGACGTAGCAGATCAGGCGCTCGAAGCCCAGGCCGAAGCCGGCGTGGGGCACGGTGCCGTAACGGCGCAGGTCGCGGTACCACTGGTAGTGCGCCGCCTCGATGCCGAACTGGCCCATGCGGCGGTCGAGCTGGTCCAGGCGCTCCTCGCGCTGGGCGCCGCCGATGATCTCGCCGATGCCCGGGGCCAGCACGTCCATCGCCGCGACCGTGCGGCCGTCGTCGTTGAGGCGCATGTAGAAGGCCTTGATCTCCTCGGGGTAGTTCATCACCACCACCGGGCGGCCGACGTGCTTCTCGGTCAGCCAGCGCTCGTGCTCGGTCTGCAGGTCCAGACCCCACTCCACCGGGAACTCGAAGTGTTCGCCGGAGGCCTGCAGGATCCGGATGGCCTCGCCGTAGTCGATCCGCTCGAACGGCGAGGAGACGAAGTCCTCGAGACGCTCGATCGCTTTCTTTTCAACGCGTTGCGCGATGAAGCTCAAGTCATCCATGCGCTCGGAGAGCACGGCCCGGAACAGGTACTTCAGGAAGTCCTCGGCCAGGCTGGCGATGTCGGAGAGGTCGGCGAAGGCGACCTCCGGCTCGATCATCCAGAACTCCGCCAGGTGGCGGGCGGTGTTGGAGTTCTCCGCGCGGAAGGTCGGACCGAAGGTGTAGACCTTGCTCATCGCCAGGCAGTAGGCCTCGACGTTGAGCTGGCCGGAGACGGTCAGGAAGGCCTCCTTGCCGAAGAAGTCGCGGCGGAAGTCGACCGCGCCGTCCTCGCCCCTGGGCAGGTTGGCCAGGTCCAGGGTCGACACCCGGAACAGCTGGCCGGCACCCTCGGCGTCGGAGGTGGTGACGATCGGGGTGTTGATCCAGTAGAAGCCGTTCTCGTCGTAGAAGCGGTGCACGGCCTGCGCCAGGCAGTGCCGCAGGCGGGTGACCGCGCCGAAGAGGTTGGTGCGCGGGCGCAGGTGGGCGACCTCGCGCAGGAACTCCAGGGAATGGGCCTTGGGCTGGATCGGGTAGGTCTCCGGGTCGTCGACCCAGCCGACGACCTCCACGCGGGAGGCCTGCAGCTCCAGCGACTGGCCCTTGCCCTGGCTCTCGACCAGGGTGCCGGTGGCGATGAGCGCGCAGCCCGAGGACAGGTGCTGGACCTCGTCGGCGTAGTTGGCCAGGCCCGAGGGCGCCACGACCTGGATCGGGTCGAAGCAGGAGCCGTCGCTGAGGTTGATGAAGCTCAGCCCGGCCTTGGAATCGCGCCGGGTGCGCACCCAGCCACGGACCGTGACCTCGGTTCCCGGGGGGTACGCCCCGGACAGTGCCTGCTCGACGCTGACCACCGCCATGCCTTGATTCTCCGTCGGGTGGCGGCCACCTGTGGTGGACGGGGCCGCGAAACCCCGCATGATAGCGGAACGCGGCGGCTTTCTTCAGGTCCGACACACCGGCGCGGCCCTATACTTGTACCGGTACCGCCACACGAGGTTGAGCATGGCCATCACCCTGACTCCCGCCGCCCTGGAACGCGTCCGCCGCTTCGTCGCCGCCGAGCCCGGCGGCCAGGGGCTGCGCTTCGGCGTCAAGCGCACCGGCTGCTCGGGCTGGGGCTACGTGACCGACCTGGCGGTCGATCAGCGCCCCGACGACACGGTCTTCGAGGTCGAGGGCGTGAAGGTCTTCGTCGACGCCGACAGCCTCCCGCTGGTCGACGGCACCGAGATCGACTTCCAGCGCCAGGGCCTCAACCACGTCTTCACCTTCACCAACCCGCAGGCCACCGCGGAGTGCGGCTGCGGGGAGAGCTTCACGACGGTGGCAGGAGCCTGAGAAGCGCGGACGGGTGAAGGGGAGTGGGAAACGGGTGGTGACGGCCGCGGGAGCGCCGGTCCATCGCGCCCTGCATGAAGCGGGAAACGCGCAGCGAGCTGGAACCTCACGGAGCCCGCCCCCCGCCCACGCCTCGACCCCATCTCCCGTTTCCCACTCCCATTGACCCGTTCCCGCTCTACTGGACCGGGACACTCATTCCTGCGACAATGCCCGGCTCCCTCACGGGAGTCCCTTGCTCCACCGCACCGACGGGGAGCTGACCCGCCCGGCGTCCGCCGGCGTCATCCGCAAGGAGTCACCAACAATGCGTCACTACGAAGTCGTGTTCCTGGTCCATCCCGACCAGAGCGAGCAGGTCTCGGCCATGGTCGAGCGTTACAAGTCCCTCATCGAGGGCGAGGGTGGCACCATCCACCGCCTCGAGGACTGGGGTCGCCGCCAGCTGGCCTACCCGATCGACAACCTGGTCAAGGCCCACTACGTGATGCTCAACATCGAGTGCAGCCAGGCCGCCCTCAACGAGCTGGTGGACACCTTCCGCTTCAACGACGCGGTGCTGCGCCACCTCATCGTCAAGCGCGAGGAGGCCGACACCGAGCCGTCGGCGATCATGAAGAGCAAGGACGAGAAGAACGAGCGTTCCGACCGGGGCGAGCGCGGTGAGCGCCGTCGTCGCGACGACGACAGCGATTCCGACTCCGACACCGCGTCCGACAAGGACGATGACGGCGACGACAAGTCCGCCGCCGCCTGACCCCGAATCCAGGAGACGACCCCATGTCCAAGTTCTTCCGCCGCCGCAAGTTCTGCAAGTTCACCGCCGAGGGTGTCAAGGAGATCGACTACAAGGATCTCAACACCCTGCGCCAGTACCTGACCGAGAACGGCAAGATCGTGCCCAGCCGCATCACCGGCACCAAGGCCAAGTACCAGCGCCAGCTGGCCACCGCGGTCAAGCGTGCCCGCTTCCTGGCCCTGATCCCGTACACCGACAACCACGACATCTGATTCCTCGCGGCCCCGGGCGACCGGGGCCGTCGTTGCATTCGGACAGCCACCGCGCTGCGGGCCCCCGCGTCCGCTAACGAATACCGGAGAGACACCATGGAACTGATCCTTCTGCAGAAGGTGACCAACCTCGGCAACCTGGGCGACAAGGTCAACGTCAAGCCCGGCTACGGCCGCAACTACCTCATCCCCTACGGCAAGGCCGTCCCGGCGACCGCCGCCAACCTGGCGGAGTTCGAGCAGCGCCGCGCCGAGTACGAGGCCAAGGCCGCCGAGCAGCTGTCCGGCGCCGAGGGCCGCAAGGCGAAGCTGGAGAACGCCGAGGTCACGATCAAGGCCAACGCCTCCACCGAGGGCAAGCTGTTCGGCTCGGTCGGCCCGCGCGAGATCGCCGAGGCCTTCACCGCCGCCGGCGTCGAGCTGGAGAAGGGCGAGGTGGTGATGGGCGAGGGCCCGATCCGCCAGGTCGGCGAGTTCGAGGTCGAGGTGCGCCTGCACGCCGACGTCGGCACCACCGTCAAGGTCAAGGTCGAGGGCGAGCTGGTCTGATCCGGCGCGCCAGGTACGACCGCAAGGGGCGCCCTGGGGCGCCCCTTGTCGTTGGCGGCCGTCTCGCGCTGTGAGACGCCTCCCGGCTATACGGTGGCTGTTGTCCACCACTTGTCCACAGGGTTGTGCGCAACGCTCGCGGGGCCTCCGGGGCTAGGATGGCCGGCCACGCGCCGTCCGCCCGCGCCATCCACGCCCCGAGAGTCCATCCATGGCCCTGAGCCCGGAACGCAAGCCCTCCGACGCAAGCATCGAAAGCCTGCGCCTGCCGCCGCAGTCGGTGGAGGCCGAGCAGGCGGTGCTCGGCGGGCTGATGCTGCAGCCCGAGGCCCTGGACCGCGTCGGCGACTTCCTCAAGCCCGAGGACTTCTACCGTCGCGACCACCGCCTGATCTACCAGGGCATCACCGCGCTCTCGGAAAAGGGCCGACCCTTCGACGCGGTCACCCTGGGCGAATGGTTCGAGGCCAACGAGCTGGCCGAGCAGGTCGGCGGCAGCACCTACCTCATCGAACTGGCCTCGACCACGCCCTCGGCGGCGAACATCACCGCCTACGCGGAGATCGTGCGCGAGAAGGCGGTGCTGCGGCGCCTGATCGAGGCCGGCACCGAAATCGTCAACGACGGCTTCCAGCCCGGCACCCGTCCGGTCAACGAGGTCCTGGCCGACGCCGAGCAGAAGGTCTTCCAGATCGCCGAGCAGGGCGCTGCCGGGCGTCGCAACTACGTCACCCTGCGCGACGCGATGAAGGACGCCTTCGCGCAGTTGCAGGAGCGCTACGAGAACCAGGGCCAGATCACCGGCCTGCCGACCGGCTTCGAGCAGTTCGACGAGATGACCGCCGGCCTGCAGCCCTCCGACCTGATCATCCTGGCCGCGCGCCCGGCGATGGGAAAGACCACGCTGGCGCTGAACATCGCCGAGTTCGCCGCGCTCAAGACCAGGAAGGCCGCGGTGGTGTTCTCGATGGAGATGTCGGCCTCGCAGCTGGCCTTCCGCCTGATCTCCTCGATGGGCCGCGTGAACGCCACCCGCCTGCGCAACGGCATGCTCGAGGACGAGGACTGGAGCCGGGTGAACTCGGCGATCAAGATGCTCTCCGAGGTCAAGATCTTCATCGACGACACCCCGGCCCTGAGCCCCAACGACGTGCGCTCGCGCTGCCGGCGATTCAAGCGCGAGCACGACCTGGGCCTGGTGGTCATCGACTACCTGCAGCTGATGCAGGTGCCGGGCAGCAGCGAGAACCGCACCAACGAGATCTCGGAGATCTCGCGCGGGCTCAAGGCCCTGGCCAAGGAACTGCACGTGCCGGTCATTGCCCTGTCCCAGCTCAACCGCGGCCTGGAGTCGCGCACCGACAAGCGCCCGGTCATGAGCGACCTGCGCGAATCCGGCGCCATCGAGCAGGACGCCGACATCATCGTCTTCATCTACCGCGACGACTACTACCACAAGGACTCGCCGGACCAGGGCCTTGCCGAGGTGATCATCGCCAAGCAGCGCAACGGCCCCACCGGCACGACCAAGCTGAAGTTCTTCGGCGAGTACACCCGCTTCGACAACCTGGCCTACGACAACGTCGGCCACTTCGAGTAGGCGCCCGCGAACCGCCACCTCGCGCCTGTGCAGCGCCCCGGGCTTCGGGGACAATGGCCGCCCCGACAGCCCCCGCGAACCCGATGAGCCGTCCCGTCGTCGCCCGGATCGATCTCGCCGCGATCCGCCACAACCTCCAGCTGCTGCGCCGCCGCGCCGGCGGCGCCCGGGTGCTGGCCGTGGTCAAGGCCGACGGCTACGGGCATGGCCTGGAGCGGGTCGCCGGCGCCCTGGAGGCGGCCGACGGGTTCGGCGTGGCCTCGCTGGAGGACGCCGTGCGCCTGCGCGAGGCCGGCTTCGGCCAGCGCATCGTGCTGCTGTCGGGTTTCACCACGGCCGCCGACCTGCCGCGGCTTCGGGCCCTGGCGCTGGACACGGTGGTCCACCACGACAGCCAGTTGGCCGTGCTGGAGGAGGCCGGCGCCGACGGGCCGCCGCTCCGGGTCTGGCTGAAGATCGACAGCGGCATGCACCGCCTGGGCTTCGCACCCGGCCGGGCCCGCGAGGTCCATGCCCGGCTGTCCGCACTGCCCTGGGTGGCGGAGGCGCCGGTGCTGATGACCCATTTCGCCAGCTCCGACGTCTTCGACGGCGAGCTCACGCACGCGCAGATCCGGGCCTTCGCCGAGGCCGTCGAGGGCCTGCCCGGCGAGCGTTCGCTGTCGAACTCCGCCGCGGTCCTGGGCTGGGGCGAGGCGTCCGCACAGTGGGTCCGGCCCGGCGGGGCGCTGTACGGCATCTCGGTGGTGGAGGGCCGCAGTGGTGCCGATTTCGGGCTGAAGCCGGCGATGGCGCTGTCCTCGGCCCTGATCGCCATCAACCGGGTCGCGGCCGGGGAGCCGGTCGGCTACGGCGGCGCCTGGCGGGCACCGGAAGCGATGCCGCTGGGCGTGGTCGCGCTGGGCTATGGCGACGGCTACCCCCGTGCCGCGGCGCCCGGCACGCCGATGCGGCTGCGCGGCGTCGAGGTGCCGGTGGTCGGCCGGATATCGATGGACCTGGTCACGCTGGACCTGCGCGGCGTGCCCGGGGCGCAGGTCGGCGACGAGGTGCTGGCCTGGGGCGACGGCCTGCCGGTGGAGCGGGTCGCGGCCTGCGCGGGCACCATCGGCTACGAGCTGGTGTGCTCGATCACCCGACGGGTGCGCTTCGAAACCGCCTGAGCCGCCACGCCGCCTGCACGGGGCCGGCGTCATCCTGCGCCGATGAGCACGCCACCTGCGATTCCCTCGCCACTGCGCAACCTGGTGCTGGTCCTCGGCGACCAGCTCGACGAGGGTTCCGCCGCGCTGGAGGGCTTCGACCCCGAACGCGACGCGCTGTGGATGGCCGAGGTGTCCGGCGAGGCCGTGCACGTGTGGAGCCACAAGGCGCGGATCGCGGTCTTCCTGGCGGCCATGCGCCATTTCGCGCAGCGCCTCGCCGGGCGCGGCTGGCCGCTGCGCTACCGGCGCCTGGGCGAGTACGACGAGACGAGCCTGGCGGCGGCGCTGGAGGCCGATCTGGCGGCATTCGCGCCCGAGCGCGTGGTGGTGGTGCAGCCCGGCGAGCACCGGCTCCTGCAGACGCTGCAAGAGGTGGTCGAGGCGGCCGGCGTGGCCTGGTCGGAACGCCCCGACACGCACTTCTACTGTGATCCGGCCGACTTCGCGGACTGGGCCAGGGGGCGCAGGACCCTGCGCATGGAGCACTTCTACCGCTGGATCCGCCGGCGGGAGGACGTGCTGCTCGACGACGGGGCGCCGGCCGGCGGGGCCTGGAACTTCGACAGCAGCAACCGCGCGAGTTTCGGGCGAGCCGGCCCCGGCGCGCTGCCCCGGCCGGCCTCCTTCCGGCCCGATGCGACGACCCGGGCGGTGCTGGAGCTGGTCGAGCAGCGCTTCGGCGACCACCCGGGCAGCCTGGCGCACTTCGACTGGCCGGTGACAGCGGCGCAGGCGCAGGCGGCGCTGGAGGACTTCATCGAGCACCGGCTGCCGGACTTCGGCCGCTACCAGGACGCCATCTGGGCCGGCGAGACCTGGCTGTATCACTCGCGCCTGTCGGCGGCGATGAACCTCAAGCTGCTCCCGCCGCGCACGGTGGTCCAGGCCGCCGTGCGGGCCTGGCGCGACGGGCACGCCCCGATCGAGGCGGTGGAGGGCTTCGTGCGCCAGGTGATCGGGTGGCGGGAGTTCGTGCGTGGCGTCTACTGGCTGCGCATGCCGGACATGGCGGGTGAGAACGCCCTGTCGGCCGACGAACCCCTGCCAGGCTTCTACTGGACCGGCGACACCGACATGGCCTGCCTGCGCGAGGCGATCGGCCAGACGCTGGAGTACGGCTACGCCCACCACATCCAGCGGCTGATGGTGACCGGCCTGTTCGCGCTGCTGCTGGGCGTGCGCCCGCGCGAGGTGCACGAGTGGTACCTGGCGGTCTACGTCGATGCGGTGGAATGGGTGGAGCTGCCCAACGTGCTGGGCATGAGCCAGTACGCCGATGGTGGCCGCATGGTGTCCAAGCCCTATGCCGCCTCGGGTCGCTACATCCAGCGGATGTCCAACCACTGTGCCGGTTGCCGGTTCGACCCGGGGGAGGCGCTGGGGCCGCGCGCCTGCCCGTTCACCACGCTGTACTGGGACTTCCTGGCCCGCCACCGCGAGCGCTTCCGCGACCACCCCAGGGCGGGCATGCAGTGGCGCAGCCTGGATCGACTGGACGAAGGGCGACGCCAGGCCATCGGCGAAACTGCGACCGCGTTCCGCAACCGGCTCCGCGAAGCGTGACCGCCGTCGCGGTCGCGCCGGGCTTTATCCGGCAGGCAAGTTGATGTAGGTTCGTCTTTCGCGTTTCTGCGCGAAGTCGCCCCGATACAGGGGAGAGGGCGGCTCTTTTGGTGCTCATTTGAGCGAACTGGGGAAAACCTCTACATGAAGAAGACGTTGATGGCGTCTGCCACGGCCGTGGGCCTGGCGGCGATGCTGGCGGCCGGTTCCGCCGCGGCAAAGGACCAGGCGGGGGAGCGCGTCTGGATTGGTTTCAACGAGGGCCAGCAGCAGTCGCTGTCCCGCATCCTGCAGCGCGAGGGCGCACAGGTGCATTTCGAGTTCAACGAACTCGGCGCGATGGTGGCCACGCTGCCGCGCGAGTCGATCCGCCGCCTGTCGGATTCGCCGGCCGTGCGCTTCATCGAGCCCGACCTCCGGCGCTACCCGATGTCGCAGACCACGCCCTACGGCATCGACCTGGTGCAGGCGCGCGACGTGTGGGATTCCAACCGTGACGGCCAGCTCGACCCGGGCGCGCCGACCGGCGAGGGCATCACCGTGTGCGTGATCGACTCCGGCCTGACCGCCAGCCACGAGAACTTCGAGGACGTCGAGGTCATCGGCGGCCACCCGGCGGGCTGGGACAACGACCGCTGCGGCCACGGCACCCACGTCGCCGGCACCGTGGCCGCCGCCAACGACGGCCGCGGCGTGGTCGGCGTCAGCCCCGGTGGCGTCTCGCTGTTCATCGTCAAGGTGTTCGGCAATTCCACCAACGATTCCTGCCAGTGGACCTACAGCTCCAGCCTGGTGGACGCCGCGACCCGGTGCGCCAACGCCGGCGCCAAGGTCATCAACATGAGCCTGGGCGGTGGCGGGTCGAGCACGGCCGAGGGCAACGCGTTCCAGAACCTGCAGGACAACGGCGTGCTGAGCATCGCCGCGGCCGGCAATTCCGGCAACTCCTCGCTGAGCTACCCGGCCTCCTACGACAGCGTCGTGTCGATCGCCGCGGTGGACCAGAACGCCAACCGCGCCAGCTTCTCGCAGTTCAACAGCCAGGTCGAACTGGCGGCCCCGGGCGTGGGCACCCTGAGCACCCTGGGCTTCGCGGCATCCGCGTTCCAGGTGGCGGGCCAGACCTACGGCACCAACGTGCTGACCAATTCGGTGCAGACCAGCGTCAGCGGTGACCTGATCGAGGCCGGGCTGTGCCTGGACCCGCTGGGGGCCGAGGCCGCTGGCAAGATCGTGCTGTGCCAGCGTGGCGAGATCCCGTTCGCCGACAAGGCGCTCAACGCCCAGGCCGGTGGTGCGGTCGGCGTGGCGATCTACAACAACGAGCCGGGCAACTTCTCCGGCACCTTCGGCACCACCAGCGTTGCAATCCCGGGCATCAGCCTGTCGCAGGCCGACGGCCAGGCGCTGGTCGCGGATTCGCTGGGGCTCTCGGCGATGCTGTCCACGACCTACACCTACCCGACCTCGGGCTACGGCAACATGAGCGGCACCTCGATGGCCTCGCCGCACGCCGCCGGCGCCGCGGCCGTGCTGTGGTCGGCCAAGCCGGAGATGACCGCCGCCGAGGTCCGCGCCGTCCTGGGCGCCACCGCGCAGGACCGCGGCACGCCGGGCCGCAACCACCAGTACGGGCATGGTCTGATCCAGCTCAAGGACGCGGTGGACTACGTGCTCGACGGCAACGAGCCGCCGCCGCCCCCGCCGCCGCCGCCGCCGCCGGCGATCGAGGAACTGGCCAACGGCGAGACCGTGTTCATCGAGCACATCGCCTCCGGCGAGTTCGACCGCTACTTCATCGACGTGCCGGCCGGTGCCAGCGACCTGGTCGTCAACCTGGCCGAGACCGCGAGCACCGGGGGCGACGCCGACCTCTACGTCCGCTTCGGGGCCGAGCCGACCACGACGGACTGGGACTGCCGTCCGTACGACATCGGCAGCGACGAGACCTGCTCGTTCGAGGCGCCGCAGGAGGGCCGCTACTACGTCTTCGTCCGCGCCTTCCCGTTCGACGGTGACGTGGCCGACGTGGAGCTGACCGCCAGCTTCCAGGGCGGTGGCGGCGGCGACGCGGGTCCCGAGGGCCTGGTCGTCACCACCTCGGGCATGCGTGGCCGCGCCACCCACACCCTGTCCTGGGAGGGGGGTGCCGACCAGGTCGACGTCCACCGCAACGGTTCGGTGGTCCACAGCGGTGCGAACACCGGTGGGTTCCAGGCGACCGCCCCGGCCGCACGCGGCCCGTTCACCTACATGGTCTGCGACCACGACACCGACGACTGCTCGGAGCCGGTGACGGTCAACTGATCCACCCGCAACACCCTCCGGCTGCGGCCGGCACGAAGCCCGGGCATGGCCCGGGCTTCGTCGTTTCGCGTGGAGGTGCGGGGCGGTCTCCACGGCCCGGCAACGCGCCGCGGCGCATGCTTGCCGACATTTCCCGGGGTGGCGTTCATGGCAAAGGCTCTCATCTGGTTCCGCAAGGACCTCCGGCTGTCCGACAACCCGGCGTTGGCCGCCGCGCTGCGGGACGGGTATGCCCCGGTCCCGGTCTATGTCCATGCCCCCGACGAGGAGGGGGACTGGGCCCCGGGCGCGGCCAGCCTGGCCTGGCTCGACCGCAGCCTCAGGCGCCTGCACGCCGGGCTGGACACGCTGGGTTCGGGTCTGGTCGTGGTCTCCGGTCCCAGCAAGCAGGCGCTGGAGCGGCTGGCCCTGGCGCACGGTGCCGAGGCGGTCTACTGGAACCGGCGCTACGAGCCGGCGGTGGTGGCGCGCGACACCGCGATCAAGTCCGACCTGCGCGGACTCGGCATCGCCGCGCGCAGCTTCAACGGCAGCCTGCTGGTGGAGCCCTGGCAGGTGGAGACCGGCGACGGTGGGCCCTACCGGGTGTTCACCCCGTACTGGAAGAAGGCCGCGGGCCACCTCGGCCACATCAGGGTGTCGGATGCCCCCGGCTCCCTGCCGTCCCTCCCCGAGGGGCTCGACGCGGACTGCGTGGGCGAGCCTGCCATCGACGCGCTCGAGCTCGGGCCGAGCCCACGTTGGGACACGGGCTTCTGGGAGCGGTTCACGCCGGGGGAGGGCGGGGCGCAGGACGCGTTGGGCGCCTTCGCCGACGACGCCGCGCGCAGCTACCTCGACCTGCGCGACCGCCCGGACCGCACCGGCACCTCGCGGCTGTCGCCGCACCTGCACTTCGGCGAGATCTCCCCCCGGCAGGTCGCCGTGCAGCTGCGCGAGCGGGTGGGCTCCCCGGCGGCGGAGCGGCACGTGCAGGGCTATGTCCGCGAACTGGGCTGGCGGGAGTTCTCCCACCACCTGCTGCATCACTTCCCCGACACGGTGACCCGCAACCTCAACCCGCGTTTCGAGGACTTCCCGTGGCGCGACGACGCCGACGGGCTGGCGGCCTGGCAGCGCGGGCGCACCGGGGTGCCGATCGTGGATGCCGGCATGCGCGAGCTCTGGCACACCGGATGGATGCACAACCGCGTGCGCATGATCGTCGCCAGCTTCCTGACCAAGAACCTGCGGCTGCACTGGCACCACGGCGCACGCTGGTTCTGGGACACCCTGGTCGATGCCGACCTGGCCAACAACACCCAGGGGTGGCAGTGGACGGCCGGCACCGGCGCCGACGCCGCGCCGTACTTCCGGGTCTTCAATCCGGTCACGCAGGCCACGAAGTTCGACCCCGACGGCGACTACATCCGTCGCTGGTGCCCGGAGCTGGCGAAGCTGCCCACGAAGGCCGTCCACGCGCCGTGGGAGCATGACGGGGAGCGCCGACGCCTGGCGCCGGACTGGCCGCAGGCGCCGATCATCGACCTCGCCGACAGCCGTCGCGCCGCGCTGGCCGCCTACGACACGGTGAAGGGCCCGCGTTGACGCTCCCCGGGGCCCATGCTTCACTCGATCCATGTCGTGGGGAGGTGTGGATGAGCCAGAAGGCGTCGTTGGGGCCCAAGCGCGAGTCGATGTCCAAGGTCGACACCGCCTGGCTGCGGATGGAGCGTCCGACCAACCTGATGATGATCACCGGGGTGCTGATGTTCGCCGAGCCCCTGACCCTGGCGCGGCTGCGCGCCGTGGTCGAGGAGCGCTTCCTCGGCTACCCGCGCTTCACCCAGAAGGCCGTCGACACCGCCACCGGGGCCTCCTGGGTCCGCGACGAGGACTTCGACCTGGACTGGCACGTCCGGCTGACCGCGCTGCCGGGCAAGGGCGGGCAGGTCGAACTCGAGCGGCTTGCCAGCCAGCTCGCCTCCACCCCGCTGGACCAGTCCAAGCCGCTGTGGCAGTTCCACCTCGTCGAGCGCTACGACGGCGGCAGCGCACTCATCGCCCGCATCCACCACTGCTACGCCGACGGCATCGCCCTGGTGCAGGTGCTGCTCAGCCTCACCGATGTCGCCCGCCGGCCGGGCAGGGGCTCCGACCTGCAGAAGGCCTGGCTCAAGGACGATGGCGTCCGGGTGGCCAAGCGCGTGGGCGCCATCGACCGCACCATCGCACTGGGCGGAAAGATGCTCGAGAAGAGCATGGAGATGTACCGCGACCCGACGCTGCCGATGGTGCTGGCGAAGGAGGGCAGCGCGATCGCGCGCGAGCTCGCGCACGCGCTGAGCCTCTCCGACGACCCCAAGACCGTGCTCAAGGGGCGGCTGGGCGTCAGCAAGCGCGTGGCCTGGGCGAAGCCGCTGGACCTCGACGAGGTCAAGGCCGTCAGCCGCGCCTGCGACTGCACGGTCAACGACGTCCTGCTCGCCGCGGCCGCCGGTGCCCTGCGCAGCTACCTGCTCGACCGCGGCGAGGCGCTCGACGGGGTCACCCTGCGGGCGACGGTGCCGGTGAACCTGCGGCCGCTGGAGCATGCCCGCAAGCTGGGCAACCACTTCGGACTGGTGTTCCTGGAACTCCCGGTCGGCGAGCCCAATCCGGTGCGCCGGGTCGAGCGGGTCGCCGCGCACATGCGCGAGCTGAAGAACGCCCGCCAGGCCATGGTGACCTACGGCCTGCTGGCGGCGGTGGGCATGACCACGCCGGCGGTGCAGCGCTTCGCGCTGGAGCTGTTCAGCCGCAAGGCCTCGCTGGTGGCGACCAACGTGCCGGGGCCGCAGATGCCGCTGTACATGGCCGGTGCCGAGATCCGCGAAATGATGTTCTGGGTGCCCCAGAACGGCTCCATCGGCCTGGGCATCTCGATCCTCAGCTACAACGGCCGGGTCCACTTCGGCCTGATCGCCGACGCCCGGCTGGTGCCCGACCCCGAGCAGGTCATCCGCCGGTTCGGGCCGGAGTTCGAGAAGCTGCTTTACGTGGCACTGATGGCGGACTGGGATGCGCCGGTTGGTGCCGGGGAAGCCGAGGCGGTCGGCGACCGCTGAGCGGCACCCTGCATCGGCGCCTGCGCCGGTTGCCAGGCCTCCGGGTCCGCCAGCCAGGGGATGCCGCTGTCCAGCAGCCGCTGCCGCTGCAGCTCGCGCTGGCGGTTCTCGCGTTCCACGGCGGCCCGGACCGGCTCGTGTTCAAGCAGCGGGTGGAACCAGGGGATGCTGGTGACCAGCGGCGTCATGCCGAAGCCGTGGGGCAGGGCGTCGAGCCGGGCGGCGGCCTCGGCATAGCGGTGCATGGCCACGTCCAGGAAGAAGGCGCGCTCCTCCGCGCCCCGCGGCCATTCGCCGCGCACCGTGTCGATCGCGGGCAGGGCCATGCGTTCCAGTTCGCGTGCCCGGGCCAGGTCCCCCCGGTGCATGGCCAGGCCCGCCAGCAACACCGGGACCTCGGCCTGCGACCAGCTGATGTTGTCGGCATCGGCAAGGTCCGGCCCCTCGGCGAGCGCACGTTCGAGCATCGCCTCCGCGGCGGTGTACTCGCCGGCGCCGATCAGCGCCCGGCCCTGCCAGGCCAGCGCGTCGGGCGTCTCGCCGTGCCGCTCCAGCAGGGCCGTGGTGCGGTCGAGCACCGCCTGGGGATCGTCGCGGGCCAGGTGCCAGAACAGTTCCGCCTGCGGCCCGGGTTCGAACCCGGGAATGCGGGCACGCCATGCGTCGGCCACCTCGAAGGCCCCCGCGCTGTTGAACGCGGCGGCGATGCGGTAGACCAGCGCTGGCGATTCGGACACGTGCTCCAGCCCGTCGGCGGCCGTCAGCGCATCGGCCACCCGGTCGTCCAGGACCTGGTGGGTTCGAGCCAGGTGCCACCAGGCCTGCTGCGACTCCGGGAACAGCCTGACCGTCTGCAAGGCCAGGGCGGTCGCCTCCGACGGCGACTCCAGCAGCAGCACTCCGACCAGGCGCGTGCGTGCGGACACGTTCATCGGGTCGAGGGCATGGGCCCGGCGGATGTGGCCCTCCGCGGTGCGCATCAGCCCCGAGACCTGGTAGCTGGACGCCAGCCAGCCGAGGATGTCGACGTCGCTGGGCCGCAGGGCGTGGGCACGGGCCAGGGCTTCGCGCGCCTCCACGATCCGGCCGGCTTCCAGCAGCAGGTTGCCGCGCAGGGCGTGGGACTGTGCGTCGGCGGGGTCCAGTGCCAGGGCGACCTGCAGCTGGGCTTCGATCAGAGCCGCCTTCTCGACCCGGCTCAGCTCCGGTGAGAGGTAGACGGCGGTGGCCAGCTCGGAGCGGGCCGGCGCGAAGGCCGGGTCCAGCGCGACCGCCGACTCCAGCAGCGCGATCGCCTCGCGGATGGAGCGGGCGTCGCGGCGCTGCCATGCCTCCCGGCCCCGCAGGTAGAGTTCGTAGGTTTCGCTGCTGGTCTGTCGCAGGAGCGGCAGCTGCAGTCCGAGCGCGTCCGCGCCGGCCACCGCCTGGAGCACCTGCTCGGCGATGTCGTCCTGGATCGCGAAGATGTCCGCCGCCGTGCGATCGAAGGCCGCCGACCACAGCTGGGTCTGGTCGACGGTGCGCACCAGCTGGGCGGACACGCGCAGGCGTTCGCCGACGCGCTGCACGCTGCCGTCGAGCACGGTGCCCACCTGCAGGGCCCCGGCGATGGTCGGGATGTCCGCGTCCCGGTGGGCGAAGGCCGACGCCCGGGCGATCACGCTGAGCTCGGCGATGCCGGCCAGGCTGCGCTGCAGGCTGTCGGCGATGCCGTCGCCCAGGTGCGCCAGGCTGCCGTCGGGGCTGGTGTCCTTGAACGGCAGCACCACGATGCGCGTCGGGTCGTGGGCCGCGGCGGTGGCCGGTGCCACGGCGGGCTGTCCGTGCGGCAGCCGGGGGAGGCCCAGGGCCAGGGCCACGGCGAAGGCCACGATCGCGGCCCCGGCGATCAGCGGGACCGAACTGCGCCGCCGGCCGGCCGGGTCGGGGGCGGAACGTCGACGCTCGAGCGCCGGTGCCGGAGGCGGCGCATCGGTGGCGGTGGTCTGCGCCGGTGCCAGGTCGTGCACGGATCCGGTGAACCGGTAGCCGCGGCGGGGCAGGTTCTCCACCAGGCCCGGGTCGCCCAGGGCGCGTCGAAGCTCGTAGATCGCCTGGGTGAGGCTGGATTCCTCGACGACCTGTCGCGGCCACAGGGCGTCCATCAGCTCGTTGCGCGACAGCACCCGGTCGCGGTGGCGCACCAGCTCCACCAGCAGGGCATGGACCTTGGGCTTGAGCGGCACCGGCTCGCCGTCGCGGAACAGCCGCCGGCGGCGGTGGCTGAGCACGAACCGGCCAAAGGCCTGGTCGGGCGGGTCGCCCGCGCTGAGTGTTTGCTGATGCGGTGCTGATGGTTCCATGAAGACCCTCGCCGCATGCCCCGGCCATGCTGGGGGCCCGGTGCCCGTGGGCCCGTGTCCGTCCTGCATCCAAGGAGTATTGTCATGCAATCCAATGCACTTCGCACCGTTTTGCTTCCGGTCCTGGCCGCCGGCCTGATGGCCGGGGCCGCGGCGGCCCAGGACCTGCCCCACATGGGCGTCAGGCTCGATGTCCCGGTCGAGTCGCCCGGCATCCCGGCCTACATGCGCCTGGCCGACTACCAGTGGCTGCCACGCAACGAACAGTGGACGGCTCTGGTCTTCTACCGCGAGCCGGGCTGTGTCCCGCCGGACTTCAACCTGCTGCAGTTCACCCACTTCCCGGGTCCCGAGGGCCTGGGCGCCTTCGCCTGCCCGCTGGTGGTGGAAGGCTACGACCTGCGCTTCGCCTCGCTGGACCCGAGCCTGCCGCCGGAGTTCATGCGCATGTTCAACCGCTCCCCCGAGCAGCCGGTCTGGTTCGTGGACAGCACCGCCTTGAGTGCCCTGCTGGACCGGGGCTACGTGTACATCAACGAGATCGAGGACCTGCCGTCGCTGGTCCGCGGTCGCGCCTGGCAGTTCGACGAGCGGCTCTACCCGTCGATCAGCAACCCCGAGCCCGGCCTGACGATGCACGCCCGCGGACGCCTGGAGACCGGCGCCCTGTTCGAACTGTTCTGGCACAACCACCCGGCCCGCGGCGAGAACCACCTGGAGCTGAGCATCCGGCCGCCGTCGGGCGGAACGGCGCCGGTCCGTGGTCGACGCGCTGCCTGCGACATCGATCCGACGCTGCCGCCCTGCCAGGACTGAGCGGCCGGCATGAAAAACCCCGGCCGTCGCCGGCCGGGGTTTCGTGTGTGGTGGAGGTGGGGGGAGTTGAATGCTGCTCTGTGAGCATTGGTGTTGCTGCGTTCGCATTCTGAAAGGTATCAGCAGGGCACTATCAGGGCACTAGAATCGAAGAATCTCCTGCACTGCCCCCTGATTGCGCTGGATCACCTGCAGAATCGCTTCCTCACCAGGCGGCGTGTTGATGAAGTCGGCGACCCTGCGCTGATCGTCGAGGATGATCGTTCGCAGCTGCACCGGAGTCGCGCTGGCGCCACCGTTGAGTGCGTTGCGCGGGTTATCCCGGGCGAGGACCTCCTCGCCCGTTTGCAGCACTGCAGGAACCTCGCCGGGCTTGAGACCCGCGAACCCGCCCTGGTGGTAGCGCGGTGCGCTGGCGAAGGTCCACGGCGCAACCTGGCGCGTGGGTGCGCCACCAGGCCGCACGATGCCGCCTTGGTGGTAGACGCCCGCGCCGCCGTAGCTGGCCGCCAGCAGGCGAGCCGAGCCCGGAAACAGGGCTTCCATGATCTGCAGCACTGCGATGGTCGCCAAGGCTCGGGCAGCCATCTGCGCCATACCCGCCGCGAAGTCGCGCACGAAGTCTTTGAAGGCATCGCCTGCTGACTTCGCACCGCTGGCCACGTCGGTAAAGAAGTTCGTGAGCCCGCCGATCGCTACGTGCCCGGCCGCCGCCCCGAACCTTTCGAGCTCGGTGCTTGCCTCCTCGATGCGCTTGGTCATCTGAGCAGCGGCATGCTCCAGGATCCGTGTCCGCTCCTCCAGAGTGATGACGTGCTCGGCCATCAGCTCATCCAGGCGAATGACCAGCTGCACGTAGCGCTCTTCAGCCGTATAGGTCGCCTGAACCAGCGCCTCAGCCTCACGCTGGAGCCCAGTGATTCGCCCACGCTCCTCCGTTTCAGCCCGCAGGGCGTCGAGCTTGTCGGCCAGGTTCAGAATCTGCTGCTTCTGCGCGGCGTCCAGTGACTGCAGCGCTCCTTGCTCGATCTCGTAGCGAATCCGCGCCGCCTCGCCGGTTTCACCATACAAGTCGATCTGGCGACGCAGCGCCTCCTCCTGCGCCGCGAACACGTCTCTCTGGCTCGACGTTCGGCCGCCAGTGCCATCAGCTCCAGGCTGGCTGGCGGGCGTGATCACCGGTGGCCGAACATCTGCAGCTGCCGCCTCAGCGATTCGGCGCGCACGCGCCAGAGCCTCGGCCTCAAGTTGCCGACCCACCTCAAGCCGACGCTGTAGCTCCTCGCGCTCGGTCAGGAGCTGCTGGTAGTAGCCATCGCGCTGTAGCGACGCATCCGAGCGGCCGGTTGCGCGCGACCTGATTCGATTCTCCAAGCGGTCTAGGGCCTGCTCGGTCCGCACGATGTCGTCGATGGCCGGACCAGCGACGCGCGCCGCGATCTCCTCCCCGACAAACTTCATCACTTCCGCCGTCGTCGTCACGAAGCGCGCGAGAGCGCCGACAGCAGCAAGTGCACCCTCCACGATTACCTGGAATCCGGACTTGACCTCGGGGCTGTTGAGTAGCTCAGCCAGCCCGTTAATCGCGTCAGTGGCGCCTCGTACGCCATCGCCACCTGCGTCGCCCTCAAGCAAGTCGCCGAACGCGTTCTTGAGGCTGTCGATGGCTCCGCCCAGCGTATTGCGTGCCGCTGCTGCAGCACCGCCGAAGGTGCTTTCCAACCGACGCAAGATAATGTCTTGGGCGGCCGCCACCTGTCCCGTCTCGACAAGGCTCTGAATCACCTTGCGCTGATCGTCAGTGAAGGTGACGCCGAGCTCCCGCAAGGAGCGCATGCCGGCCATCGGATCGTTCAGCGATCGCGCGAGCTGCTGGGTCGCGCTCGGCAAGTCTGTGCCGAGTGCGGAAGCGACATCGGCAGCGGCCTCGATGGTGCGCTTGAACACATCGCCATGCAGGTTGGTGAACTGCAGCGCGATCGCCTGGGCCTCGATAACCAGCTCATCACCGAAGGTGGTCGCCGACTGCATTTCGGAGGCCATTCGCTTGAGCTGGTCAGCCGAGAACCCGGCCGATTCGCCAGTGGCCCGCAGCCTTGCTTCAAGCTGCCGCTCCGCGCGTTCCTGGGCAATGGTGGCCCTGGTGACGGCGCGGATGGTCGACACCGCGCCGATGCCGCCGATGAGCCCCGCAACACCGGTCCGCAGGCTGGAGGTGAAACCATCCGCAGCCTTGCGCAGGTTCCCAAGCTCGCCCTTAATCTGAGAGAAACCTGCGCGAAGGCCTTTCACATCCGCAGCGATGCGAACGCCTAGATCCATGGTCGACCTGCCCATCTGTTGCTACTCCTTCCAGGTGCGCCGGCGTTCTGCCCAGCATTCAGGCCATCCGCTTGGATCGACGGGAGTGAATCCAGCACATTCAAGCTTGTCGTGGAACTCGCGAAGGGATAGGGGCGCCCAAATTGTCCAGAGTCCCGGGCGAGGGGGCGGGTAGCTCGCGAATAGTCCGCCCACGAACTGCACCGGGTCGTACACCGCAACCGCGTCCAGGCCGTCGGAGAGCTTTCCACCGATGAAGAAATGTTGCCTCTCCGGCCGAAGCAGCTCCTCACTGAGTTGCCTGGGAATCGATACGGGGTAGATGTTGGTGATTTCAGCCACAGCGCTCTCCACAAGTAATGGGGTTGGATCACGTCCTCGATGACCACCATCGTGCGGGAATGAAAGCAGCCACGGCCGTAGAACCGTGGCTGCAGTATGAGCTCAACGATTGACCGAGCCATGTAGGTAACCGCCGCCCACTGCTGGTGTTGTTGAGGACACCGCCAGCTGGTCCCTACCGGGCTGGGTCACCCCCCGACCGGCACCTTCACCACGCCACGCCAGTCGAGCCAGCGATTGCCGAAGACGTGGCGAACCTTGTAGTTGACGCCATCAACGAAGAACGTGTCCTCGCGCTCGATCGCCGCACCGTCGTGGTCGTCCAGGTACGCGCGTTCAAGCGTGTCGATGTTGTCGGCGGAGGTGAGCAGATAGAACGCGTCAGCGCTGAGCCGCGGCTCGACCACCAGCTCCAGGCGCGAAATCCACGCCGGCTGCAGAGCGTTCTCGCTCCCCTGGTTCATGCTGCGACTTGCAGCGGCAAGCAGCGTCTCTGCCTCCTGCTCGTGCTCCGGCGACACCAGCAGGAAACGCGGCGGCAGGTTGAGGACGCCGCCACCAAGGGCGAGCTGGCGGCGCAGCTTGACGCGGGCCAGGCCAAGGGCCGCGGCGTTCACGCCGGTCTGGGGCTCCACGGTGTTGTTGTGCGAGGCGTGGAAGAGCGGCTGCTCATCCTGCATCCACGGTCCGTCCCCGTCGTTCGCGGCAAACTGTTGATAGATGGTGTCAGCCTCCGTGCGCGCGGCTGCTTGTCCCATCGCCTGCGTGATGCGCAGGAAGGCGCCCAGGTCGTCGTTGACCAGCGTCTCCCACGTGAGGTTGATGATGCGACCGAACTTGCCCACGGCGTAGGGCAGGGACTTGTCTTCATCCATGCTGCCGCGTTCGTACTCGCCGCCCTCGAGCACGTGGCGCAGGTCCGGCGCACTGCCAAGGATCACACGGCTCTGCGGCTTGAAGTCCGGCACCGTGACCTTGCGGGTCCAGGCACGGAAGGTGCCCGGCTCCGCCTCGAAACCAGCGCGCAGCGCTTTGCCCAGCGTGTTCTCGAGGATGGCCGGGAAGTCGGAGGTGGTGAGGATCGCCTTGACCAGCTCACGTCCGCCGCCGAAGCCGTAGCCGGAGGTTCCGCTACGCGAAGCGCACGCTTCCATGATGTCGCGCAGGCTCATGCGCTGCACATCGCGAGCACCCGCGTGCGGCTTGTCGACGCTGATGCCGGCCCGCATCGCCAGCACATCGCTGGCAGCCTCCACGAAGTCGCGACGGGGGCTGCCTGCGCTGCGTGCGTTGGGCTCATAACCCACGCCAACGGGGGACGTATCGCGACCCACCATGGCGAGAATCGTGGAGCTCAGCGACTCCGGCGTGGCTTCCGGGTCCGCCAGAGCCTCCACAAGGGCCGCTTGGACGTCCGCGCCGACATCCTCGCGACCCTGGAACTGACCAGCGATGCTGCGCATTGCCTGGTTCCGGGCGCGGAGCGCCGAGGCTTCGATGGTGCTGGTGTTGTCCTCCGCGCTCGGCACGGTACGGGTGTTGCCTGGCATGTCGGTGTCTCCGTTGAAGTGGTGCAGCTTGGGTGGTGCACGCCGCGCGGCGGCGACGGCGAGCTGAGCGTAGTAAGCCGGGGCACGGGCGCTGAATCGCTCGGCAAGCCGGCGTGAGGCGAGCAGTCCGCGGGACAGGTAGGCCGTTTCGATCTCTTCCTCGACGGACTCTTCCACCTGGTCGGCGAAACCTTCGGCCACGGCTTCATCGCCGGTGAAGTAGTGATCCTCGCCGTCCGCCAGGAGGTCCATCACCTCGGCGTGAGACTTGCCCGACTTCGCGATGTAGGCCTGCGCCATCGCTTCGCTGAACGTGTCGAGCACGTCGGCGTGCTCCCGCAGCTCGCGAGCGTTGCCGCTCAGCGAGGTCCATGGCGCATGGATCATCAGGATCGAGGCCGCCGGCATCGTGACCTCATCACCGGCCATGGCGATCAGCGAGGCGCTGGACATGGCCACGCCGTCGATGGTGACAGCCTTGAACGCCGGGTGGCGGCGCAGCGAGTTGTAGATCGCCAGGCCGTCGGCGACGCTGCCGCCGTAGCTGTTGATGCGCACGTTGATGGTGCGAACCGACGCATCCAGGGCGTTGAGCTGAGTAGCGACCGCTTGCGCGGTGACTGACTCGCCCCACCAGCTTTCTCCGATGTCGCCGTAGATCAGCAGGTCGACGGCATCGGCAGCGAGCGCCGACGGCTGCAGCCGCATCAGCGGCTGAATCGGCTGGCGTCGATGGGCGGATTGCTTGCGAGGCTTTCTGGGCATGCGTCAATGCTCATGGCATCGGCACTGACAACAGAACCCCCCTCGATGTCAGTGGTCGCCCCGGAGGTGAGCACCCGGTAGAAGGATCTCCGATCACCGGGCAGCGGCTTGCACAGAGCTGCTGCGTGGAGGGCGTCGCGAACCGTGCCGGGCTCAGCTTCCGGCATCCTGCGGCTCAGCACGCGCCAGGTCCGCATCATCTCGCTCGACTCCTGGGCGAGCCGGCCAGCGCGCGCCCAGGCGCTGGGCTCGTTGAGCATCCCCGCCGCAGCGCAAATCAGCGCATTGCGTCGATCTCGCTGGGCGACATCTCCGCCCAGCCGCTCCAGGTGGTGGACCGCTGAGGCCACCAGGTCGGCATCTGGCGCTACCCCCGCATCCCGGCAGACCCGGAGCCGCACCAAGGTTTCGGTGAGCTCCATCGCCGTCTCAGTGCGCGACAGGCCGGCCGTCGCCGACAGCGCCAGCATCGCGGTTGGCGCAGTACCACGCGCGGGTTGCACTGCAATCGGTGAGCGCATACCCGCTGGAGGCCACGGTGAGGGCGAACGTGGCGAAGTCGACGGGTGTGGTGATGATCCACTGCGCAGTTTCCGCGCTGTAGATCACCCCCGTCTGCGTCGCCGGGTCATAGGCGACCACCGCAGTCCGGCAGGCGGTGACGATGCTCCGCGCCGCATCCTGCAGGAGCTCGTCGCCAGGGAGCATCGGCATACACAGTTTGGGCACTCCACCCGGCATCAGCGCTGCGCCTCTCCGCCCGGCGGCAGGTCATCGTCTGGCCATCGGATATGCCTCTTCCCCCCACCCCCCTGTGCGGATGATGTCGCGCCGCCATTTGGAGCGTGACGCCGCCACAGGCTGCGCAGTGCTTCGATGATTCGATTCCAGAGGTGGGGCAGGTTGGGCATCTTCTTCTCCATCTACCTTTCAGAGCGCGTGAAATAGAGATGTGCGGGACGTGCGGGAGAAGCGGAGGGCAAACGTGCGCCCTGCGTGCGTTGCTACGTAAGGATGTGCGGGGCGTGCGGGCAGGAACCTACGTGCGCGCGCGTCCTGCGCGCGGCGAGGCATTAGGCGTGCTCATGTACGCGCACGCGTTAAGGCGACAGCCCGCACGTGGACGCACAGCCAGCATCGGCGCGGCTCTCAGGCCGCACGTTTGCCCTCCGCGCTGGGCGCACCGAGGCCGCACTCGACTCGTGTTCGTCACGTGCTCGCGCCCTGCGCCAGGTCCTGGAGCTGGAGCGACATCTGCGGGTCGGCCTCGCGCTCGTAGCGATCCACCAAGAAAGCGAAGTGGCGAACCTGCTCCCCGAGCATCTCCGCTTCACGGCCGGGCGGGAAGTGTTGGGTGCCCCCTAGGAAGAGCACGCTGTGCGGACCGTAGACATACATGCCGTGGGCGTGGCGCTTTCTCGCCAGCAACACCTGGTGCCGGTGGATCAGGGCCCGGGCCAGGAAGCTCGATGACCCGATGGCCGGCACTTCGTTCCGTCTGGCCCACGCCAAGTAGAGCCTGAACACGTCTGCCATGAGTGCCGGCGCCGGCCGGATCCCCGCGATGTTGCCGCGGAGGAGGTCCGCGTAGAACTGGTCCACCAGGGGGCCATGGTTGATGGGCTGGATTTTGGGCACGGTAGGCTCCTACAGGGTGGTGGCACAGCGGTCGGGCCGCAGCTGTTCAGTAACTTCCCCGCCCGCTGTGTGCACAGCGAACGGGCCTCGAATTACCCGCGTCGGTCACCCCTGCCAGGAGGACCCGTCCTGGCTCGCTCAATCAGCACAGGCGCACCGCCACTGCATGCGCCCGCATGCGATAGGGCGGCGCTCTGCAATCACCGGGGGGGGAGGGGGCCGCAAGCACTCTCGTGGCTCACGCAGGACGCGCCGCCGATGCGCGAGGGCGCACCGGTTCGAGCTGTTGGATAAAGGCGACCAGGTCGGACTCTCGAACAAGCGATCGTCCGCCGACCACCACCACTGGCAGATGACCTGCCTTGATGAGTCTGAAGACCTTCGTGCGGCTGATCTTCAGCCGCTCTCGGGTCTCCCGGAGGCTCAGGAGCTGCGGAGGGGGAAGTGGTTCGCCGTCGACGCGGACCATGGTTCGCCCGCCCAGCCGTACTGCCGGAATCTGGCCGGCTTTGAGGCGGCGGAAGGTCTCGGTCTCGCTGATCTGCAGCTGCTCGCGGAACTCGCTGAGGCTCAGGAGCTGCGGTGCTGGTGAGGTCTGGTCGTGCATCGCATGAAACACCCATGAACAAGCTTGGGGCGATTCAACCGCGACTGCCTCAGCGGGTGAAGGGAAAGCGCAGTGCGTCGGTTTCCCTTTACATCTGGCTACACTTTCCTAAGTGCTTTTTTCCATCGGTCAACCAGTCGCTGGATTGCAGACTCTTCCGGATCCTCGACCCGGTATCCGCTGTCCACCCACAGCTTGCGCATGGCGATAGCTCTCAATGCCTGCTCTCTACTGGCTCCCTGCTGCTCCAGGCTCGCAAGCCGAGCGAGGAAGGCTCTCTTTCCCCTGTGCGAGGACCAAGGCCCTTTAAGCTTTTTCTTCAACCTGAGCGCTTCGTCAGCCGCCGCGCCATACCCAATTTCCAACAGGCGCTGCCCTAGCCACTTGCGGTGGACATCGAACATGGGCCCGTCATCGAGCAACCGAGAAGCCATCCACACGAGCTCCGACCTGACCTCATCTGGCGACCCATGCTCCAGCAGCTCACTGATGCATACCGGACTGTCCTCCAGTGGGTCACCCGTGAGGTCCAGCGCTTCGGGGCGCTTCGGTCTGTTCGGCATTTCGCTATCGTCCTGCAGTTGCTAGAGAGGCCGCCGGATCAGTTCCGGCGGCCGCCTGGTAGCTGCTGAATAATCCTCAGGAGCTCATCGGCTTCCATTTACGGACCGGCGAACACGTGCTTCTTCGGATTGGTGCTTTCCCACAGCTGGCCCACGAGCTCATCAACCAGACGCAGGTGATTGAGCACCAGCTGGCTACTCCACACCGCATCATCTTGCTCAAGCTCGCCGTGCGAAGCCGCGACGTTGAGCATGCCCATCACGCCGATACACTGCCCCAGTGTGTTCTGGATTGCGTCGATGCACTTCATCGGGTCGTTCGTCACCTCGTCGGCCCCAAAGGCCTGGAACAGCTCGGGGAGGGCTACACTTCGATCTGCCATTGTCGTTCTCCTGTGGAACGGTGGTGGTAGGCCGTCCGGGGTGCGCACACACCCCGGGCGGCCGTCTTTACGCAGCCCGGCCGGGCTGCGATCTCTTGCCCTCGGCGCGGCGCTGGTCCAGGTAGTCAGCCCAGGCCTGCATCATCTGCCGCCGCTCCTCGAGGTGGGTGGTTCGGTTGTAGGCACGGCCGTTCGGGTCGCGCACCTGGTGGGCGAGCTGGTGCTCGATGTAGTCGGGCCGCCACTTCAATTCTTCGTCCAGGACGGTGCGGGCCAACGCGCGGAAGCCGTGGCCGGTGGTCTTGCCGCCGTAGCCCATGCGGCGGATGAGCATGGTGATGGTGTTCTCGCTCATCGGCTCGCGGAAGTTCAACCGGCCCGGGAAGAGCAGGGCACCCTCGCCGGTGAGCGACCGCAGCTCCTCCAGCCGCTCGATGGTCTGGCTGGCCAGCGGGACCAGGTGCGGCTCGCCCATCTTCATGCGCTCGGCTGGAACCGCCCACAGCTTGCGGTCCCAATCGATCTCATCCCAGCGCGCGGCGCGCAGCTCGCCGGTGCGCACGAAGGTGAGCAGGAGCAGCCGGGTGGCCAGCACCGTCACGTGCTGCCCTTGCTGGGCGTCCAGCGCCGCCAGGAACCCCGGCAGCTCGCCTGAGCTCAGCGCGGCCAGGTGCCGCGGCTTGCGCCGGCGCAGGACCTTGGACAGCCGCACGGCGGGGTTGTCGCTGCAGCGCCCGGTGTTGAGTGCGAAGTCGAACACGCAAGCCACGCGCTGGGTCACGCGCTTGGCGATTTCCAGCGCCCCGCGCTCCTCGATGCACCGGATGGCGGCGAGGACTTCCTGCCGTTGAATCTGGCGTATGGGCCGGTGGCCGAGCTCCGGGAAGACATCATTGGCGAGGCTGGTTCGCACCTGGTCAAGGTGCCCGGGGCTCCAGGCCTCGCGCATGGAGTCGATCCACTCTTCGGCCAGGCGGGCGAAGGTATCGCGTTCCTCGGCTTGCGCGGCCTCGGCTTCGGCCGCCCGGCGCTCGACCGGGTCGACGCCGTCGCGCAGCTCCAGGCGGAAGCGATCGCGCAGCGCCCGGGCATCGGCAAGGCTGAGGTCGGGGTAGGCGCCGAAGGTGGTCTTCTTGTCGCGGCCGGCGTGGCGGTACTTCAAGCGCCAGGTCTTGAGCCCGGTGATGCCCACTTCCAGGAACAGGCCGCCGCCGTCGAACAGGCGCACGGCCGTGGAGGCAGGCTTGGCCGCGCGGATCTCGGCATCGGTGAGCGGTTTTGATCGGCGTGGCATGGACTTGCGACCCCTGTAGTGCCCTGCGGTTCCGTTCGGTTCCCCGGCGTCTCAGGAGGGAACCTAACACGGGTTGAGGGCACTCACAAGGCACTATCCCGCAGCAAGGCCCTGAAACATCGGTGAACATCTGGAAACAAAAAACCCCTGATTTCTCAGGGGTTTTTTGCGATTCTGGTAGCTGCTGAAACGTGCAGAAACCGATTTCTGGTGGAGGTGGGGGGAGTTGAACCCCCGTCCGAAGGCACTCAATCGCCGGATACTACATGCTTAGCCCGCCGTTGGATCTCGTCGCAGGGCAGTACGACGTGCTAGACGCGCCCTGCGACCAGCCTGTTTCGATTTAACCAAGATGGGGCTGACAGGCAGCCACCCCAGGCGATCCCGTGATAATGACCCTACACCGACGAGCACGAGCACAAGTGGGTTCGGGGCTTACGCCTTAAGCGGCGAGAGCGTAGTTGTCGTCGTTGGCAACTATGAGTTTTGCAGCTGGATTAGCGAGGAAAGCTACCCCCTCGGCATGCACCGGTCGAAATCGCGACCCCCGTCGAAGCCATGTCACCCCCGGGTGCCGGATGTTTCGTCCGATGCACGGAGTATGGGGTCGTCGGCCCGCCGCCACAAGGCCGTGTGGACGTCGGGGCGGTCGCCGTTCAGCCGCCCAGGAAGGCGCGATAGTCCTCGATCGTGTCCTCGACGCTGGCCTCGTACAGGCGGCGCCCGGCCTCGATGCTGGCCAGCGACGGGTCGGAGCCGATGCGGCCGTCCGGGAAGCGGCGGCGGTAGTCCTCGGCGTCGGTGAAGCCGCCGCCGGGCGCCAGGGCGGGCTCGGGGCGCAGCGCGTTGGCCCGGTCGGGATGGGCGTGCCAGGTCAGCGAGATTTCCGAGGGGGTGGCGTGGCTGCCCTCGCGCTCGCCGAAGAGCTCGCGCGAGATCGCGCCCACGCGCCGGCCCAGGTACCAGTTCGCCAGCTTCAGGCGCAGCGGCGAGCCACGCCCGGCGAGGCTGTCGGCGGCATGCACCTCGGCGAAGGCGGCCTGCACGGTGGCCACGTTGCCGCCGTGGCCGTTGAGGAAGTAGATGTGCTGGAACCCGTGGCACGCCAGCGAGCGCACGGTGTCCACCAGCACGGCGATCAGGGTGGTCGGCCGCAGGGTGATCGAGCCGGGGAAGCCGAGGTGGTGCTGGGCCATGCCGACGCTGATGGTCGGGGCGACCAGCACGTCGTGGCGCTCGCCGACGCCGTGGGCGACCACCTCCGGGCAGATCGCATCGGTGCCGATGAGCCCGGAGGGCCCGTGCTGCTCGGTGGAGCCGATCGGCACGATGAGGCCGCGACTGCGGCCGAGGTAGGCCTCGATCTCCGGCCAGGTGCTCAACTGCAGGCGCATGGGTGCTCCATTCAGGCGCTGGGGTTGTGCCGGCGCATGACCCGCTGCTTGTCGCGCTGCCAGTCGCGCTGCTTCAGGGTTTCGCGCTTGTCGTGGCTCTGCTTGCCGCGGGCCAGTGCCAGTTCCAGCTTCACCCGGTTCTTCTTCCAGTACATCGCCGTGGGCACCAGGGTGTAGCCCTCGCGCTCGACCGCGCCGATGAGCTTGTCGATCTCGTGGCGGTGCAGCAGCAGCTTGCGGGTGCGGCGGTCGTCGGCCACTACGTGGGTGGAGGCGGAGATCAGCGGCGGGATCTGGGCGCCGAACAGGTAGATCTCGCCGTTCTTCACCAGCGCGTAGGCCTCGGCCAGCGAGATGCGCCCGGCGCGCAGCGCCTTGACCTCCCAGCCCTGCAGGGCCACGCCGGCCTCGAAGCGGTCGGTGAGGTGGTAGTCGTGGCGGGCGCGCTTGTTGAGCGCGATCGTCGATTCGCCGGCTGGGCTATTCTTGGGGTTTGTCTTCTTCTTGGCCATTGGTCCTTCCTGACCGCCCATTGTCGCAGCTGCGGCCCCGGCGGGCGAGGGCGGGCATGGAGGTGGTATGGGTTCGATCCAGCGCAGCGCCCTGGTGCGGCGGCCGGCGCAGGCGATGTACCGGCTGGTGAACGACGTCGCGTCCTACCCGCGGCTGTTCCAGTGGTGCGAGGGTTCGCAGGTGCTCGAGGCCTCCGAGTCGCACATGGTCGCCAGCCTGCGGCTGCGCGCGGCGGGGCTGCGGACCGGCTTCACCACGCGCAACCTGCTGGTGCCGGGCGAGCGCATCGAGCTCGACCTCGTCGACGGGCCGTTCCGCCGTCTCAGCGGGGCCTGGCGCTTCCAGCCGCTCGCCGAGGACGCCTGCAAGGTCAGCCTGCAGCTGGACTTCGAGGTCAGCAGCCGCATGGTCGGCTCGGCCCTGGCGATGGGCTTCAAGGGCCTGGCCGACCGGATGGTCGACGACTTCTGCCGGGTTGGCGCCGCGCATGGCGCCGCCTGAGCCGATCCGGGTCGAGGTGGTGCTGGCGCTGCCGCGGCGCTGCTGGCGGGTCGAGCTGCTGCTGCCCTCCGGGGCCACGGCGGAAACGGCCGTGGCGCGCAGCGGCCTGGCGGCGCTGGCGCCGGAGGTGGACTTCGCCGACACCAGCCTGGCGATCCATGGCCGTGCGGTGGACGCCGGGGAGGCCCTGTCCGACGGTGACCGGGTCGAGATCCTCCGGCCGCTGCTCGCCGACCCCAAGGCGGTCCGCCGCGCCCGCGCCCTGAAGCGCTGAGCAGGCGCGCGGGTCAGCGCACCGGTTCGTAGCGGGCGCAGGTGTCCAGGGCGCGCTGCAGCTGCGTCTCGACCCGCGGGGGCGCCAGGTGGGCCTCCTCGCGGATCAGCCGGCAGTCCTCCACCAGGCGCTGCTCCAGGGCTTCGAGCACTTCGGCGGTTTCACCCAGGCGCAGCAGCTCGATGCCGGCCGGCGTCTCGATGGTGTCGGTGAGCATGCGCTCCCACAGGCTGCGGTCCTTCCACTGGAAGTGCACCCAGGACAGCCAGGCGGCGAAGGCCAGGCCGGCGACCAGCAGCCAGGGCAGGACAAGCAGGGCGACGCGGAGCCCGCGCTTCATCGCCGGGCCCGGCCGCTCAGCGGCCGCGTTCGCGGGGCAGGTTGCCGAAGCGGGCCATCTCCTGCGCCAGCTCGCGGCTCTGGTCGGCGAAGTACTCGCCCTCCCAGCCGGTCAGACGGTCGCCGTCGAAGCGCACGTGCAGGGTGCGCACCTCCTGCTGGCCACGGCCGCGCCGCTGGCTGGCCACGTAGTCCCAGCGGTCGTGGTTGAACGGGTCGGCCACCGAGGGGCTGCCCAGCAGCACCATGACCTGGCGGCGGGTCATGCCGACCTCCAGCTGCTCGACCTGGCGCGCCTCGATCAGGTTGCCCTGGTGCACCGGCTGCCGGTAGATCAGCGCGCAACCGCCGAGCAGGGCGACCAGGAACACGGAGACGATCAGCTTTTTCATGGGGCCTGCATGCGAAGTACCGGAAAGTCCCGGATAATACACGAGGCGTCGGCAGCCGACCGCGGCCCGCCGGTCCCCGTTCAACTGCGATTGGAGCAAGCATGGAATCCCAGGACCTGCGAAACGCCGGTTTGAAGGTCACCCAGCCGCGCATGCGGATCCTCGAGGTGCTCGAGCAGGCCAAGCCGCGGCACATGACCGCCGAGGACATCTACCGCAACCTCATCGACCAGGGCGACGACATCGGCCTGGCCACGGTCTATCGCGTGCTCACCCAGTTCGAGGCTGCAGGGCTGGTCATGAAGCACAACTTCGAGGGCGGCCAGGCGGTCTTCGAGCTCGACCGCGGCGAGCACCACGACCACATGGTCTGCGTGGACACCGGCAAGGTGATCGAGTTCTACAGCGAGGAGATCGAGCGCCTGCAGAAGGAGATCGCCGAGAAGCACGGCTACACGATCGAGGACCACAGCCTGGTGCTGTACGTGAAGCCCAGGAAGCAGAAGTGAGTGGAGGAAAGCGAGAAGTGAGTGGAGAAGAGCGAGAAGTGAGCAGTGAGGGGTGAGGGCTGCGGCCAGCCCCTCTCACTCCTCACTTCTCTTCACTCACTTCTCTTCACTCACTTCTCTTCACTCACTTCTGGCTCTTCGCCGCGCTCCTGAGCATCTGGGCGGCGTGTTCGCGGGTCTCGCGGGTGATCTCGCGGCCGCCGAGCATGCGGGCGATCTCCTCGCGGCGCTGCTCGGGGTCGAGCCGGACCACGCGGGTGTGGGTCCGGCCGTCCTCGACGGACTTCTCGACCCGGTAGTGGGCGTGGCCCTGGGCGGCGACCTGGGGCAGGTGGGTCACGCACAGGGCCTGGCGGCGCTCGCCCAGGGCGCGCAGGGTGCGGCCGACGGTCTCGGCCACGCCACCGCCGATGCCGGTGTCGACCTCGTCGAAGACCATCGAGGCCACGGCTTCGCGCGCCAGGCCGGCGACCTCGATGGCCAGGCTGATGCGCGAGAGTTCGCCGCCGGAGGCGACCTTGCGCAGCGGGCGCAGTGGCATGCCCGGGTTGGCCGACACCATCAGTTCCACCCGCTCGGCGCCCTGAGGGTCGGGGCGAGTGCCGGCACCCGCCTCCAGCACGACCTCCAGCCGGCCGCCGGCCATGCCCAGCGTGTCCATCAGCGCCGACACGGCCGTTCCAAGACGGTCGCCGGCCTCGCGGCGCGCCCGTGACAGGGCCTCGGCGGCCTCGCGCCAGCGCCCGGCGCGCCGTTCGCGCTCGGCCTTGAGCGATTCCACGCTGCCGGCATCCGCTTCCAGGGCCTCGAGTTCCGAGCGCAGGGCCTCGCGGTGGGCGTGCAGCTCCTCGATCGCCACCCGGTGCTTGCGGCCCAGGTCCCCGAGTCGCGCCAGCTGTGCATCGAGTTCGTCGAGCCGCTCGGGGTCGAGCTCGAGGTCGTCGCGGATGCGTTCCAGGCTGGCCAGGGCCTCGTCGAGCTGCACCGCGGCACCCTCGAGCATCTCCGCCACGTCGGCCAGACGCGGTTCGTCGCGAGCCAGGCGCGCCAGTTCGTGGCCGGCGCCGCGCACCAGGTCGGCGGCTGCGGGGTTCTCCTCGCCGGCCAGCCCGGCCTGGGCCCGCGCGCAGCCGGCGATGAGTTCCTGGGCATTGGCCAGCCGGCGGTGCTCGGCGAACAGGGCCTCCACGGCGTCGGGCTCCAGCGTCTCGCGGTCGAGCTCGCGCACCTGGTGGCGCAGCCACTCGATGCGTTCGCCGACGTCCCCGGCGGCCTCGATCCGGGACAGGTGGGCGTCGACCTCGGCCCAGTCCCGGGCGCCGGCCCGGACCGCGTCCAGTTCGGCGGCGTGTCCACCGAACCCGTCGAGCAGGGCCAGCTGGTGCGCCCGTGACAGCAGGGCCTGGTGTTCGTGCTGCCCGTGGATCTCCAGCAGGGTCCGGCCCAGCTCGGCGAGCTGGCCGATGGTGGCCGGGCGGCCGTTGATCCAGGCCCGGGAGCCGCCCTCGGCGGAGACCACGCGGCGCAGCTGCAGGCCGCCACCCTCGTCGTCGAGCGCCTGGGCGGCCAGCCAGGCGGCGGCATCCGGGGCATCGTCGAGCCGGAATTCGGCCACCAGCTCGGCGCGGCTGGCCCCGTGGCGCACCATGGTGGCGTCGGCGCGGGCGCCGGAGAGCAGCATCAGGGCGTCGACCATCAGCGACTTGCCGGCCCCGGTTTCGCCGGAAACGACGGTCAGGCCGGGGCCGAAGTCGACCTCGGCTTCGCTCACGACGGCGAAGTCCTTGAGAAACAGATGGGTGAGCATGTCGGGTCCCGCGCTGGCGGGCGAAACGCTAGCATGGGGCCTGTCGTCCGCCAACAGGTCCGGACTTGCGCCGGGGCGTCGACGACCTTACTTACTTATTGGGTGACTCCAGGTGCCACGCCACGCCATGAACACCGCCTTCGACGAGCTCGACCCCCGCGCCCGCGGCCTGCTGCGCACCCTGATCGCCCAGTACATCCGCGAAGGGCTGCCGGTGGGTTCGCGCACGCTGGCCAAGCGCTCCGGCCTGGACGTGAGCCCGGCGACCATCCGCAACATCATGGCCGACCTCGAGGACATCGGCCTGGTGTCGGCGCCGCACACCTCCGCAGGCCGTGTGCCCACCCCGCAGGGCTACCGGGTCTTCGTCGACAGCCTGCTGCAGCTGCAGCCGCTGGGCGAGCGCGAGCTCACGCGCCTGCGCGAGGGCTTGAGCGGGACGGCGGGCACCCAGGCCATGCTCGGCTCGGCCTCGGAGCTGCTCTCGGCCATGACCCATTTCGTCGGCGTGGTCAGCGTGCCGCGCCGGGAACAGTTCGCCTTCCGCCACATCGACTTCGTGCCGCTGGACGGCCAGCGCGTGCTGGTCATCCTGGTGTTCACCGACAACGAGGTGCAGAACCGCATCATCGTCACGCGCCGGGCCTACAGCCGTGCGGAACTGGAGCAGACGGCGAACTACCTCAACGCCCACTTCGCCGGCCGCTCGCTGTCGGAGATCCGCGCCACCCTGGTCCGGGAGATGAACCAGGCCCGGCAGGCGATGGAGCAGGTCATGGCCAACGCCGTCGACCTCGCCGGGCAGGCCCTGGACCCCGGCGACGACGACGTCGTGCTGGCCGGGCAGACCCGCCTGATGGGCGTGCAGGACCTCTCCGACCTCGACCGGCTGCGCGAGCTGTTCGAGGCCTTCTCGCGCAAGCGCGAGATCGTGCAGCTGCTCGAGCGCTGCGTGCACGCCCAGGGCGTGCGCATCTTCATCGGCGAGGAGTCCGGCGTCGCCCAGCTCGACAACTGCACCGTGGTCACCGCCCCCTACCAGGCCAACGGGCAGGTGCTGGGCGTGCTCGGGGTCATCGGCCCGACCCGGATGGCCTACGAGCGGGTGATCCCGATGGTCCAGGCCACCGCCGACGTGCTCGGGGCGGCCTTGAATCCGGGGCGGCCGGCCCAATAATCGCCCTGCGCGCCGGGCCGGGGAGGCCGGGCGCCTCCAGACACACGTGCCACGCGCAGGGACTCCCACACGATGAACAACGACGACAACAGCCCGGAGCAGGGCGGTAGCGAGCCGGCCGACCAGCACGCCGACGGACACGGGCCGGGCCACGAGGGCGGCGACGAACTGGCGCAGCTGCGCCAGGCGCTGGCCGTGCTCAACGACGAGCGCCTGCGCGAGCGGGCCGACCTGGAGAACCAGCGCCGGCGGATGTCGCGCGAGCTGGAGCAGGCCCGGCGCTACGCCAACGAGAAGCTGCTGGGCGCGCTGCTGCCGGTCTTCGACAGCCTCGAGGCGGGCCTTTCCGCCCAGGGCGACGCCGAGAAGCTGCGCGAGGGCATGCGCCTGACCCTGCGCCAGCTGGAGAAGGTGGCGCAGGACAACGGACTGGTCGGACTGGACCCGTCCGGCGAGGCCTTCGACCCCGACCGGCACCAGGCCATGAGCACCGTGGCGTCCGCCGACCATGCCCCCGACACGGTGGTGCAGGTCTACCAGAAGGGCTACGTGCTCAACGAGCGCCTGCTGCGGCCCGCGCTGGTGGTCGTGGCCAAGCCCGAAGCCTGAACCGCGCGCCCGCGCCCCCTTGAAGCCCGTCCGCGGGCCCCTACATAGCCATCAACACGCGGCGCCGCCGCCCAGAGCATTTCCGGAGCACAGTCATGGCAAAGATCATCGGCATCGACCTGGGGACGACCAATTCCTGCGTCGCCATCATGGAGGGCGGCAAGGCCCGGGTCATCGAGAATTCCGAGGGTGACCGCACCACGCCCTCCATCGTCGCCTTCACCAAGGACGGCGAGGTCCTGATGGGCGCCTCGGCCAAGCGCCAGGCGGTCACCAACCCCAGCAACACCTTCTTCGCGGTCAAGCGCCTGATCGGCCGCAAGTTCACCGACGCCGAGGTCAAGAAGGACCTCGACCTGGTGCCGTACACGATCATCGAACACGACAACGGCGACGCCTGGGTCGCGACCAGCGATGGCCGCAGGATGGCGCCGCCGGAGATCTCCGCGCGCGTGCTGGAGAAGATGAGGAAGACCGCCGAGGACTACCTGGGCGAGAAGGTCACCGAGGCGGTCATCACCGTCCCGGCCTACTTCAACGACTCCCAGCGCCAGGCCACCAAGGACGCGGGCAAGATCGCCGGCCTGGAGGTCAAGCGCATCATCAACGAGCCGACCGCGGCCGCGCTGGCCTACGGCATGGACAAGAAGGGCGGGGACCGCAAGGTCGCCGTCTACGACCTGGGTGGCGGCACCTTCGACGTGTCGATCATCGAGATCGCCGAGGTCGACGGCGAGACCCAGTTCGAGGTGCTGGCCACCAACGGCGACACCTTCCTGGGCGGCGAGGACTTCGACAAGCGCGTCATCGACTACCTGGTCGAGGAGTTCCAGAAGGACCAGGGCATCGACCTGCGCAAGGACCCGCTGGCCCTGCAGCGCCTCAAGGACGCCGCCGAGCGCGCCAAGATCGAGCTGTCCTCGAGCCAGCAGACCGAGGTCAACCTGCCGTACGTGACCGCAGACGCGTCGGGCCCGAAGCACCTCAACATCAAGCTGACCCGGGCCAAGCTCGAGTCGCTGGTCGAGGACCTGGTCAAGCGCACCATCGAGCCGTGCCGCGTGGCGCTCAACGACGCCGGCCTGCGCGCCAGCGACATCGCCGACGTGATCCTGGTCGGCGGCCAGACCCGCATGCCCAAGGTGCAGGCGGCCGTCGCCGAGTTCTTCGGCAAGGAGCCGCGCAAGGACGTCAACCCCGACGAGGCCGTGGCGATCGGCGCGGCGGTGCAGGGCGGCGTGCTGGCCGGTGACGTCAAGGACGTGCTGCTGCTCGACGTGACCCCGCTCAGCCTCGGCATCGAGACCCTGGGTGGCGTGTTCACCAAGCTCATCGAGAAGAACACCACGGTGCCGACCAAGGCCTCGCAGACCTTCTCCACCGCCGAGGACAACCAGTCCGCGGTGACCGTGCACGTGCTGCAGGGCGAGCGCGAGCAGGCCCGGTTCAACAAGTCGCTGGCGAAGTTCGACCTCACCGGCATCGATGCCGCGCCACGTGGCATGCCGCAGGTCGAGGTCACCTTCGACATCGACGCCAACGGCATCCTGCACGTCTCGGCCAAGGACAAGAAGACCGGCAAGGAGCAGCGTGTCGAGATCAAGGCCGGCTCCGGCCTCAGCGAGGAGGAGATCGAGCGCATGGTCCGCGATGCCGAGGCGCATCGCGAGGAGGACGTCAAGTTCCAGGAGCTGGTCACCGCCCGCAACAAGGCCGACGCGGTCGTCCACGCCACCCGCAGCGCGATCAAGGAGCACGGCGGCAAGGTGCCCGGCGAGACGGTCGGCCAGGTCGAGTCGGCGCTCTCGGAGCTTGAGACGGCCATGAAGGGCGACGACAAGGCCCAGATCGAGGCGAAGACCACCGCGCTCGAGCAGGCCGCCCAGTCGCTGTTCGCCGCGGCCGCGGCCGCCGGCCAGGCCGAGGGCCAGCCCGGCGACGCCGGCCAGGAGGGTCCGAAGGACGCCGCCGAGGACGTGGTCGACGCCGAGTTCACCGAGGTCAAGGACGACGACAGCAAGTAAGTTATGCGGCGTCCCCCGGGGCCGGCGCCGATGCGCCGGCCCCGGGCAGCGTCCGGGGATCCCATGAGCAAACGCGACTACTACGAGGTCCTGGGCGTCGGGAAATCCGCCGGCGACGAGGAGTTGAAGAAGGCCTACCGCCGGCTGGCGATGAAGTACCACCCGGATCGCAACCCGGGCGACGCCACGGCCGAGGAGCGCTTCAAGGAGGCCAAGGAGGCCTACGAGGTGCTGTCGGACGCCGGCAAGCGGCGCATCTACGACCAGCACGGTCACGCGGCCTTCGAGGGTGGCATGGGCGGCGGGCGCGGTGGCCCCGGTTTCGCCGACGTCGGCGACATCTTCGGGGACATCTTCGGCGACATCTTCGGCGGCGGGCGTGGTCGCCAGCCCCGGCGCGGCGCCGACCTGCGCTTCATCCTCGAACTCGACCTCGAGGAGGCGGTGTTCGGCGTCGAGCGCGAGATCCGGGTGCCCACCCTGGTCGCCTGCGACACCTGCGACGGCTCCGGCTCCGAGGACGGCAAGGTCGACACCTGCGGCACCTGCGGCGGCCATGGCCGGGTGCGGATGCAGCAGGGCATCTTCTCGGTCCAGCAGACCTGTCCGCACTGCGGCGGGCGCGGCCGCGTCATCGTCAACCCCTGCAAGCGCTGCCACGGCAACGGCCGGGTCGAGGACGAGAAGACCCTGTCGGTGAAGATCCCCGCCGGCGTCGACAGCGGCGACCGCATCCGGCTCTCCGGCGAGGGCGAGGCCGGCCCCCAGGGCGTCCCGGCCGGCGACCTCTTCGTCGAGGTCCAGGTCCGGCCGCACGAGATCTTCGAACGCGACGGCGACCACCTGCACTGCGAGGTGCCGGTGCGTTTCTCCCAGGCCGCGCTGGGCTCGGTGCTCAAGGTGCCCACGCTGGAGGGCGAGGTCGAGATCAAGGTGCCGCCGGAAACCCAGACCGGCAAGCTGTTCCGCCTGCGCGGCAAGGGCGTGAAGTCGGTGCGCAGCCACGGCCGTGGCGACCTGTTCTGCCGGGTCGTGGTCGAGACGCCGGTGCGCCTGACCGCCCGCCAGCGGGAACTGCTGGAGGCCTTCGAGGAGACCTTCGAGGGCGAAAGCGCGCACAAGCATTCGCCGCGTTCGAGCTCCTTCCTCGATGGCGTGAAGCGCTTCTGGGACCGGGTGGTTTCGTGAGCACGGCCCCCGCCACCGGGGTGGCCACCCGGGCCGGGGGCAGGGCATGAGCGCCCCGGTGCGGGTGCTCGTCCACGGTGCCAGCGGGCGGATGGGCGCGGCCTTGCTCCGCCTGCTGCCCGAACGCCGGGACCTGACCCTGGTCGCCGCCTGCAGCCGCCGCCCGGTCGAGGGCTGCGCGCGCTGGCATGCCCTCGACAGCCTGGGCGGCGTGCCGGAATTCGATGTCGCCATCGACTTCAGCCTTCCCGAGGCCTTCGACCCGCTGCTGGCCCTGTGCCGGGCGCGCGGCAGCGGCCTGGTGTCGGGGACCACCGGCCTGGCGCCGGCGCAGCTGGCCGCCATCGGCGCGGCGGCGGCGGAGGTCCCGGTGCTCTGGGCGGCGAACTTCAGCCCCGGCGTGACCGTCCTGCGCGACCTCGTGGAGCGCGCCGCCCGCGCCCTGCGCGAGTGGGACGCCGACATCGTCGAGGCCCACCACGTCCACAAGAAGGACGCGCCCTCGGGCACGGCACTGGCGCTGGGCGAGGCGGTCGAGGCCGGTTGCGGCCGGGAGCCGGCCTACGCCGCCCTGCGGGCCGGCGACATCGTCGGCGAGCACACCGTCCAGCTGACCGGCCCGGGCGAACGCATCGAGCTGGTCCACCGCGCCGCCAGCAGGGACATCTTCGCCGCAGGCGCACTGCGGGCGGCCGCCTGGCTCAACGGCCGCGACCCGGCCGTCTACGGCATGAACGACTGCCTCGGCCTGGGCTGAGCGTGTGCGCGGGGTGAATGGACAGGTGCCGGCCGGCACCGTATCATTTCCGCTCGCCTGACCACCCATTCGCGAACCCGGACGCATCGTCGCCCGGGGCGTCCTGCCGGCCGGCATCCGGCGCTGGACCGCGAACCCACCACCCAAGGCGAGACTCCGTGATCCAGCCTGCAATCCTCGTCCTCGAAGACGGCACCGTGTTCGAGGGCCGCTCCGTCGGCGCGCCCGGCCTCAGCGTCGGCGAAGTCGTCTTCAACACCTCCATGACCGGTTACCAGGAGATCCTCACCGATCCCTCCTATGCCCGGCAGCTGGTCACCCTGACCTGTCCGCACATCGGCAACACCGGCTGCAACGCCGTCGACGACGAATCCACCGCGGTGCATGCCGCCGGCCTGATCGTGCGCGACGTGCCGCGGCGCCCCAGCAGCTGGCGCAGCGAGGCTTCGCTGCCGGCGTGGCTGGCGCAGCGCGGCGTGGTCGCCATCGCCGACATCGACACCCGGGCGCTGACCCGGTTGCTGCGCGACCGCGGCGCACAGAGCGGCGCGCTGATGGCCGGGGAATCGATCGACGTCGACCAGGCGCTGGAGGCGGCGCGCAAGTTCCCCGGCCTGGGCGGCATGGACCTGGCGAAGACGGTCAGCACCGACGCCGCCTACCCGTGGACCCAGGGCCGCTGGGACCTCGACGGCCAGGCCTTCGGCGAAGGCGGGGGCCGCCACCGCGTGGTCGCCTACGACTACGGGGTCAAGCACAACATCCTGCGGATGCTGGCCGAGCGCGGCTGCGACATTACCGTCGTGCCGGCCACGACCCCGGTCGAGGACGTCCTGGCGATGTCGCCCGATGGCGTGTTCCTGTCCAACGGCCCGGGCGACCCGGCGCCGTGCGACTACGCCATCGCCGCCATCGGCACGCTGATCCAGCGCCGGGTGCCGCTGTTCGGCATCTGCCTGGGCCACCAGCTGCTGGCGCTGGCGGCCGGCGCACGCACGCGCAAGATGAAGTTCGGCCACCACGGCGGCAACCACCCGGTCCAGGACCTGGATTCCGGACGGGTGCTGATCACCGCGCAGAACCACGGCTTCGCGGTGGACGAGGACAGCCTGCCGGCGAACGTGCGGGTGACCCACCGCTCGCTGTTCGACGGCACCAACCAGGGCATCGAGCTCACCGATGCCCCGGCCTTCAGTTTCCAGGGGCACCCCGAGGCGAGCCCCGGACCACATGACGTCGCCGGTCTGTTCGACCGCTTCGTCGATTCGATGCAGGCAAACGGCCCGGGGAGGGCGCAATGAAGGGAACAATCAGGGGGCTTCTCGTCGCGGCGTGGCTGCTGGTCGGCGGCGTGGCCTGGGCCGCGCCGCAGGTGGCGGTCGAGGACTTCTTCAGGGACGCGGAGTTCACCAGCGTCACGCTGTCGCCGGACGGCCGCCACATCGGCGTCACCGTGCCTGAGGTCGACCGCACCGTCCTGGCGGTGCTGCGGGTCGAGGACCGCGAGCTGATCGGCAAGTGGGACTACGGCCGCGAGATGCACATCGAGGACGTGATCTGGGCCAACAACGAGCGGATCCTGTTCCGGGTCACGGTCAAGCTCGGTTCGCTGGACCAGCGTGTCATGCCGGGCGACATGTACGCCTCCAACATCGACGGCACCCGCCGCATGGACATCCCCAACGGCAACACCTACGGGATCGTCAGCCTGCTGCGGGACGACCCCGAGCACATCCTGGTGCAGCGCTCGATCGACCAGGGCTTCCTGTTCCGGATGAACGTCTACACCGGCCGCATCAACACGGTGGCCATCGCGCCGCTGGACAGCGCCCGGTTCATCGTCGACCACGACGAGACCCTGCGCTACGCGGTGGGCAGCAACCGCGACAACACCGTCCAGACCCTGCGCCGCGTCGGCGACGACTGGGAGGTGGTGGACCGGGCCGACTTCGGCAACTCGATCCGCTCGCCGTCGGGCTTCTCGGCCGACAACCGCCGGGTCTACTTCTCCGTCAGCGACGCTGGCGAGCCGCCGCGCATCGTCCTGCTGGACCCGGAAACCGGCGAGGAGACCCTGGTGTCGCGCGACGAGGTCGCCGAACCCGCCGGCATGATCCGCAGCAGCGACCGCCGCACCATCCTGGCCGTGCAGTACTACCCGCATCGCCCGGTGATCGACATCATCGAGCCCGAGCACCCGGAGGCGCAGCTGATCTCCGGCCTCATGGAGTCCTTCCCCGACCACGCGGTCAGCTTCCACGGCTGGTCCGACGACGGGAACCTGCTGCTGTTCCGCACCTACAGCGACGTCGACCCGGGCTCGTTCTACCTCTTCGACCGTGGCCGCAACGAGGCGCGCTACCTGCTGTCGAACCGCAACTGGATCGACCCCGCGAAGATGTCGCGGATGCGGCCGATCCGCTTCGAGGCCCGCGACGGCACCCCGATCAACGGCTACCTGACCGTGCCCGAGCACCTGGAGCCGCGTGGCCTGCCGATGGTGATGATCGTGCACGGCGGGCCGCACGGCGTCCGCGACCATTGGGGCTGGAACCCCGAGGCGCAGTTCCTGGCCAGCCGCGGCTACGCGGTGATGCAGCTCAACTACCGCGGTTCGGGTGGCTACGGCTCGTCCTTCCTGCGCGCGGGCTTCCGCCGCTGGGGCACCGCGATGCAGGACGACCTGACCGACGGCGTGAACTGGATCACCGGCATGGGCATCGTGGATCCGGACCGCGTGTGCATCTACGGTGGCAGCTACGGCGGCTACGCCGCGCTGATGAGCGTGGTCCGCGAGCCCGACCTGTACCGGTGCACCATCGGCTACGTCGGCGTGTACAGCATCCCGATGATGTTCACCCGCGGCGACATCCCGCGCTCCACCAGCGGCCGCGACTACCTGCGCCGGGTCCATCCCACCGATGCGGCCGAGCAGCGGGCGCAGTCCCCGGCCTACAACGTCGAGCGCATCCGGGTCCCGGTCATGCTGGTCCACGGTGCCCGCGACGAGCGCGTGCCGGTGGCCCAGATGAACTTCCTGATCCGGCAGATGGCCGCGGCGGGCAAGGAGCCGGAGCTGGTCATCAACAAGCGCAACGAGGGCCACGGCTTCCGCAACCTCGAGAACAACGTCGAGCTTTACACCGCGATGGCGGAGTTCCTCGACCGTCACATCGGCGAGAAGCGCAGCACCGCTTCGACCACCCCCTGAAGGCACGAACCCCATGCCCAAGCGCACCGACATCAAGACCATCCTCGTCATCGGCGCCGGCCCGATCGTCATCGGCCAGGCCTGCGAGTTCGACTACTCCGGCGCCCAGGCCTGCAAGGCGCTGAAGTCGGAGGGCTACCGGGTGGTCCTGGTGAATTCCAACCCCGCCACCATCATGACCGACCCGGAGACCGCCGACGCGGTCTACATCGAGCCGATCAACTGGCAGACGGTGGAGCGGATCATCGCCAAGGAGAAGCCCGACGCGGTGCTGCCGACGATGGGCGGCCAGACCGGGCTGAACTGCGCGCTGGACCTGGCCGACAACGGGGTGCTGGAGAAGCACGGCGTCGAGCTCATCGGCGCCTCGCGCGAGGCCATCCGCATGGCCGAGGACCGCGAGCTGTTCCGGGTGGCGATGGCCGAGATCGGGCTGGAGTGCCCGAAGGCGGAGGTGGCGCGCACGCTGGAGCAGGCGCTCGACATCCAGACCCGGGTCGGCTACCCGACCATCATCCGGCCCAGCTTCACGCTGGGTGGCTCGGGTGGCGGTATCGCCTACAACCGCGAGGAGTTCATCGAGATCATCAAGCGCGGCCTGGAGCTGTCGCCGGTGAACGAGGTGCTGGTCGAGGAGTCGGTGCTGGGCTGGAAGGAGTACGAGATGGAGGTGGTCCGCGACCGCGCGGACAACTGCATCATCGTGTGCTCGATCGAGAACCTCGACGCGATGGGCGTGCACACCGGCGACTCGATCACGGTCGCCCCGGCGCAGACGCTGACCGACAAGGAGTACCAGCGCCTGCGCGACGCCTCGATCGCCGTGCTTCGCAAGATCGGCGTGGATACCGGTGGTTCCAACGTCCAGTTCGGCGTCAACGCACAGACCGGGCGTGTCGTCGTCATCGAAATGAACCCGCGGGTCTCGCGCTCCTCGGCGCTGGCGTCGAAGGCCACCGGTTTCCCGATCGCCAAGGTCGCCGCCAAGCTGGCGGTGGGCTACACCCTCGACGAGCTTCGCAACGAGATCACCGGCGGCGCCACCCCGGCGAGCTTCGAGCCGTCGATCGACTACGTGGTCACCAAGATCCCGCGCTTCGCCTTCGAGAAGTTCCCGGCCGCCGAGCCGCGCCTGACCACGCAGATGAAGTCCGTCGGCGAGGTCATGGCGATGGGTCGGACCTTCCAGGAGTCGCTGCAGAAGGCGCTGCGGGGCCTGGAGACGGGCCACACCGGGCTGGACCCGACCGGCCTGGCGCTGGACACCGAGGAGGGCATGACGGCCCTGCGCCGGGAGCTGCGCGAGCCAGGCCCGGACCGCATCTTCCACCTCGCCGACGCCTTCCGCGCCGGCCTCTCGGTGGAGGACGTGCACGCCATGAGCTTCGTCGACCCCTGGTTCCTGGACCAGATCGAGGAGATCGTGTCGATCGAGGCGCAGCTGGCCGGTGACGGCCTCTCGGGCATCGACGTGGCGCGGATGCGCCTGCTCAAGCGCAAGGGCTTTTCCGATGCGCGCATCGCCGAGCTGTGCGGTACCGACGAGCAGGCCGTGCGCGTGCTGCGCCACGCCCTGGGGGTGCGCCCGGTCTACAAGCGGGTGGACAGCTGCGCGGCGGAGTTCGCCACCGCCACCGCCTACATGTACTCCACCTACGAGCAGGTCTGCGAGGCCGAGCCCAGCGACCGCGAGAAGATCATGGTGCTCGGCGGCGGCCCGAACCGGATCGGGCAGGGCATCGAGTTCGACTACTGCTGCGTGCACGCCGCCCTGGCGCTGCGCGAGGACGGGTTCGAGACCATCATGGTCAACTGCAACCCGGAGACCGTCTCCACCGACTACGACACCTCCGACCGCCTGTACTTCGAGTCGCTCACGCTCGAGGACGTGCTGGAGATCGTGGAGCTGGAGAAGCCCCGCGGCGTCATCGTCCAGTACGGCGGCCAGACCCCGCTGAAGCTGGCGCGGGCGCTGGAGGCGGCCGGGGTGCCGATCATCGGCACCTCGCCGGACTCCATCGACCTGGCCGAGGACCGCGAGCGCTTCCAGCAAATGATCCAGAAGCTGGGCCTGCGCCAGCCGCCCAACCGCACCGCGCGCACCGCCGAGCAGGCGGTGGCGCTGGCCAACGAGATCGGCTACCCGCTGGTGGTGCGCCCCAGCTACGTGCTCGGCGGCCGGGCGATGGAGATCGTCTACTCCGACGCCGACCTGGCCCGCTACGTGCGCGACGCGGTGAAGGTCTCCAACGAGTCGCCGGTGCTGCTGGACCGCTTCCTGGACAACGCCGTGGAGGTCGACGTCGACATCGTCGCCGACAGCCAGGGAAACGTGCTCATCGGCGGCATCATGGAGCACATCGAGGAGGCCGGCGTGCATTCCGGCGACAGCTCCTGCTCGCTGCCGCCGTACTCGCTGTCGGCCTCGGTGCAGGACCGCCTGCGCGGGCAGGTGGCGGAGATGGCGCGCGAGCTGAAGGTGGTGGGCCTGATGAACACCCAGTTCGCGATCCAGGACGAGGAGATCTTCGTGCTGGAGGTCAATCCGCGCGCCTCGCGCACGGTGCCGTTCGTGTCCAAGGCCACCGGCGTGCCGCTGGCCAAGGTCGCCGCCCGCTGCATGGTCGGCCGCAGCCTGGCCGAGCAGGGCGCCACCACCGAGGTGATCCCGGACTACTACTCGGTCAAGGAGGCGATCTTCCCGTTCGCGAAGTTCCAGAACGTCGACCCCATCCTCGGCCCGGAGATGCGCTCCACCGGCGAGGTGATGGGCGTGGGCCGCACCTTCCCCAAGGCCTTCTCGCGCGCCCAGGAGGCCGCCGGCATCCGCGTGCCGCCGGTGGGCAAGGCCTTCGTGTCGGTGCGCGACCCGGACAAGGCGCGCCTGAAACCGGTGCTGGAGATCCTGGTCTCGCGCGGCTACTCCCTGGTGGCCACCGCCGGCACCGCGGCCTTCATCCGCGAACTGGGCTTCGACTGCCAGCACATAAACAAGGTCATCGAGGGCCGGCCGCACGTCGTGGACCTGATCAAGAACGGCGAGATCGCCTACATCGTCAACACCACCGAGGGCAAGCAGGCCATCGCCGACTCGTTCTCGATCCGTCGCGAGGCCCTGCAGCACCGGCTGGTGTACTCGACCACCATCGCCGGCGCCCGGGCCCTGCTGCTGTCGACTGAACATCGCGGCGAAGGCAGCGTATCCTCGCTGCAGGAGCTTCACCGGGAGCTGTCCGGCGCCGCCTGACCGGCGCCGGTCCGTCCACACTCACCAGGAGTCACCCCATGAGGTCACCCCTCACGCTGGAGGGCGCCAAACGCCTTCGCGAGGAGCTTGATCGGCTGAAGTCGGTCGAGCGTCCGCGGATCATCGAGGCCATCGCCGAGGCGCGTGCCCACGGCGACCTCAAGGAGAACGCCGAGTACCACGCCGCCCGCGAGCAGCAGGGCTTCACCGAGGGCCGGATCAAGGAGCTGGAGTCGGTGCTCAGCAATGCCGAGCTCATCGACATCTCCAAGCTCTCCGCCGGCTCCAAGGTCGTCTTCGGGGCCACGGTGACACTGGCCGACGTCGAGACCGACGAGGAGAAGACCTACCAGATCGTCGGTGACCTGGAATCCGACATCAAGCAGGGCCGGGTGTCGATCAGCTCGCCGCTGGCGCGTGCGCTCATCGGCAAGCACGAGGGCGACACGGTGGTCATGCAGGCCCCGGGCGGCGAGCGCGAGTACGAACTCGTCGAGGTCCGCTACGAAGCCTGAGCCGGCCATGCCCACGACCCTGCTCCTGCCGCCGGCCGCCCGTCTCTCCGGCGCGCTGCCCGAGCCGCTGGCGCGCCGCCTGGGTCGTGCGGACTGGCTGGAGCCCGGGAAGCCGGGGCATCGGGCACAGCTCCTGCGCCAGTTCGACCTGCTGCCCCGCGGCTGGCCGGTGGCGGCGCTGACGCGTGAACTCGATGCCGGCGATGCGGCCGGCGCGACCTGGTTGCGGGCGGACCCGGCCTGCGTGCGCGCCGACCTCACCGCGGTGCGGCAGATGGCCTGCGGCAGCCTGGGCCTGGACGGGGATGAGGCCGACGCCCTGCTCAAGCCGTTGAAGCTGCTGTTCGGGGATGCCGGCTTCCCGATCTCCCGGACAGCGCCCGAGCGCTGGTACCTGATGCTGCCGCCGCAGTCGCGCCTGCCGGCCTTCGTCGACCCCGAGGAGGTCCTGGGCGACGAGATCCACGACCACCTGCCCGACGGGCCGGAAGGGCGCCGGTGGCGGCAGCTGCTCAGCGAGGCCCAGGTGCTGCTGCACAACCACCCGGTCAACGCCGGCCGGCTGGAGCGCGGCCTGCCGCCGGTGAACAGCCTGTGGTTCTGGGGCGGGGGCACGCTGCCCGACCACGTCCGCAGTTCAGCCGCAGGGGTGTTCACCCGCGAGGTCACCCTAGGGGCGCTGGCCGCGCGCGCCGGCCTGGAACCCGGGCCGGTTCCGGCCGCACCCGGGCCGCTGCCGGAGGCCAGCGTGCTGGACCTGCGCGCGCTCGGCGATGGCGTCGCGCTCTCGGCCTGGGTCGAGGCGCTGGCCGCGACGAAGGGCGGCCTGGCCCTGGATTTCCAGGACGGGCGGCGGGCGATGCTGCTGCCGGGGCAGCGCTGGCGGTTCTGGCGGCGAGCGTGGTCGGCGCCGCGGGCATGAGCGCCGGCGGCCGGATCCGCCGGCGCGACCCGGTCACGGTGGCCCCCGGGCACGGCGGCCAGCGCCTGCACCCGCTGATCCAGCGGCTGTACGCCGCCCGCGGCGTGGACCTGGACGTGGAGGCCGAGCTCAAGCTCTCGCGACTGCATCCGCCCCAGCTGCTGGGGGGGCTTGATGCGGCCGTCGACCTGCTGGCCGCCGCCATCGCCGGCGACCGCCACATCGTCGTGGTCGGCGACTTCGACTGCGACGGCGCCACCGGCACCGCCGTGGCCGTGCGCGGCCTGCGGATGCTGGGCGCACGCCGCGTCGGCTACCGGGTGCCCAACCGGGTCGAGCACGGTTACGGCCTGTCGCCGGCGCTGGTGGCGGACCTGGCGCCGATGCGGCCCGACCTGCTGTTGACCGTGGACAGCGGCATCGCCTGCCTGCCCGGCGTGCAGGCCGCGCGCGACCGCGGCTGGCAGGTCGTGGTCAGCGACCACCACCTGCCAGGCCCGGCGCTGCCCGCCGCCGACGCCATCGTGAACCCCAACCTCGACGGCGACGCGTTCCCCAGCAAGGCGCTGGCCGGCGTCGGCGTCGTGTTCTACCTGCTGCTGGCGCTGCGCCGGCGGCTGCTGGGCGAGCGGGCCTCGCAGGTGGACATCCCCGCGCTGCTGGACCTCGTCGCGGTGGGCACCGTGGCCGACCTGGTCCCGCTGGACTACAACAACCGCGTGCTGGTGGCCGCCGGGCTGGCGCGGATCCGGCGCGGCGACTGCGTTCCGGGCATCCGGGCGCTGGCCGAGGTCGCGGGACGCCCGCTGGCCCTGCTGGGCGCCACCGACATCGGCTTCGGCCTGGCCCCCCGGCTCAACGCCGCCGGCCGGCTCGAGGACATGGCCGTGGGCATCGAATGCCTGCTCTCCGACGAGCCGGTCCAGGCCGGCGCGCTGGCCGCCAGCCTGGACCGCATCAATGCCGAGCGCCGGGACATCCAGCAGCGCATGGTCGACGAGGCCGACGCCCTGGTCGAGCGGCTGGCGGTGCACGCCGACGGCCCCGCGCCGCTGGTGTGCCTGTACGACCGGTCCTGGCACCCGGGCATCGTCGGCCTGGTCGCCTCGCGGATGAAGGACCGGCTGCATCGGCCGGTGCTGGCCTTCGCGCCCTCGGAGCCGGGCAGCGCGACGCTGCGCGGCTCGGCGCGCTCGATACCGGGGCTGCACATCCGCGACGCCCTCGCCGCGGTCGACGCACGCCACCCGGGCCTCGTGGAGCGTTTCGGAGGACACGCGATGGCGGCCGGCCTGACCCTGGCCGAGGACGCCCTGCCGGCCCTGCAGGCCGCGCTGGCGAAACACGTGGCCGAGGTCCTGGACCCGTCGCTGCTGTCCCGCGAGATCCTCTCCGATGGTCCGCTCCACGCCCACGAGTTCACCCGCGAGACCGCCGAGCAGCTGCGCCTGGCCGGCCCGTGGGGACAGGGTTTCCCGGAGCCGGTCTTCGACAACGACTTCGACCTGGTCGACTGGCGCGTGGTCGGCGAGCGCCACCTGAAGCTGCGCCTGGGCTGCGAGGGCATCGCCGAGCCGCTGTCGGCGATCCAGTTCGGTTGGGACGGGGTGGTTCCGCCCCGGCGCCTGCGCGTGGCCTACCAGCTCGACCTCGACGATTTCCGCGGGCGGCGTTCGATCCAGCTGCTGGTGCGCCACATCCAGCCCGCCTGAGCCACTGGCAGGGCCGGTGCTCTGGTAGACTGGGGGGCTTTCCCACGACACGCCAACCACGGATCCGCGGAGATGATCGAACTCAATCCCGTCCGTCAGCGCATCGCCGGCCTCCGCGGCCGGCTGGATGCGCTGAGGGGGTATCTTTGACCTCGATGCCAAGGCCGAACGCCTCGAAGAGGTGAACCGCGAGCTGGAGCTGCCCGACGTCTGGAACGAGCCCGAGCGGGCCCAGGCGCTGGGTCGCGAGCGCGCAGCCCTGGAGAAGAACGTGGTGGGCATCCGCCAGCTCGACGAGGGCCTCTCCGGTGCCGGCGAACTGCTGGACCTGGCCGAGTCGGAGGCCGACGAGGAAACCGCCCGGGCCGTGGTCGACGACCTCGACCGCTTCGAGCGCGAGGTCGAGCAGCTCGAGTTCCAGCGGATGTTCTCCGGCAAGCTCGACGGCGCCAACGCCTTCATCGACATCCAGGCCGGCGCCGGCGGCACCGAGGCCCAGGACTGGGCCGAGATGCTGCTGCGCATGTACCTGCGCTGGTGCGAGGCGCGCGGCTGGAAGACCGAGCTGATGGAGGCCAGCGGCGGCGAGGTGGCCGGCATCAAGTCGGCGACCATCCGCGTCGAGGGCGACTTCGCCTACGGCTGGCTGAAGACCGAGACCGGCGTCCACCGCCTGGTCCGCAAGTCGCCGTTCGATTCCGACAACCGTCGCCACACCAGCTTCACCTCGGTGTTCGTGGCCCCGGAGGTCGACGACGAGATCGACATCGAGATCAACCCCGCCGACCTCAGGACCGACGTCTACCGGGCATCGGGCGCCGGCGGCCAGCACGTCAACAAGACCGAGTCCGCGGTGCGCATCACGCACGTGCCCAGCGGCATCGTCGTGGCCTGCCAGAACGGACGCAGCCAGCACCAGAACCGCGACACCGCGATGAAGATGCTCGCCGCCAAGCTCTACGAGATGGAAATGCAGAAGCGCAACGCCGAGCGCGATGCGCTGGAGGCGACCAAGTCCGACATCGGCTGGGGCAGCCAGATCCGCAACTACGTGCTCGACCAAAGCCGCATCAAGGACCTGCGCACCGGCGTGGAGCGCTCGGACACGCAGAAGGTCCTCGACGGCGACCTCGACGAGTTCGTCGAGGCCGCGCTGAAGTCCGGTCTCGACGCCGGCGCCCGCCGCAGCGACGCGGTCTGAACCCACACCGACACTCCCACGGAACCATCCCCGCGATGAACGACGCCGCCAGCCCGACGCACACCGACGAGAACCACCTCATCGCCGAGCGCCGCGCCAAACTGGCGACGCTGCGCGGCCGCGGCGTGGCCTTTCCCAACGACTTCCGGCGTGCCGACTACGCCGCCGACCTGCAGGCCGCCTTCGCCGATGCGGAGACCTGGACCGCCGAGGCGCTCGCCGCCGATGGCCGCCGGGTCGCGGTCGCCGGGCGGTTGATGGCCAAGCGGGTCATGGGCAAGGCCAGCTTCGCGCAGCTGCAGGACATGAGCGGTCGGGTCCAGCTGTGGCTGCAGGCCGATGCGCTGGGGGAGGCCTACGCGGCCTTCAAGACCTGGGACGTGGGCGACATCGTCGGCGTCACCGGCAGCCTGACCCGGACCCGCACCGGCGAGCTGTCGGTGCAGGCCGACGGCCTGCGCCTGCTGACCAAGTCGCTGCGCCCGCTGCCGGACAAGTGGCACGGGCTGGCCGACGTCGAGCAACGCTACCGGCAGCGCTACGTCGACCTGGTGGTGACGCCGGAGGCCCGCGAGGTCTTCGTCACACGCTCGAAGGTGATCGGTGCGATGCGGCGCTGGCTGGACGCGCGCCGCTTCCTCGAGGTCGAGACCCCGATGATGCACTACATCCCCGGTGGTGCGACCGCGCGTCCGTTCGTCACCCACCACAACGCGCTCGACCTGGACCTGTACCTGCGCGTGGCGCCGGAGCTCTACCTCAAGCGCCTGGTGGTCGGCGGCTTCGAGCGCGTCTACGAGATCAACCGCAACTTCCGCAACGAGGGCGTGTCGACCCGGCACAACCCCGAGTTCACGATGCTCGAGCTCTACGAGGCCTACGCCACCTACCAGGAGGTCATGGACCTGACCGAGGCGGTGATCCGCGACGTCGCCGTGGAGGTGCTGGGCCGGACTCAACTCCACTGGGACGGTGCCGATATCGACATCGGGCCGGCGTTCCGCCGCTGGCGCATGGACGAGGCGGTGCATGAGTGCAATCCGGAGATCAGCCTGGCCGACTGCCGCGACCGCGAGGCCCTTGCCGCGCACTGCGGCCGCCTCGGCATCGCGGTCAAGCCGGGCATGGGGTGGGGCAGGCTGTTGCTGGAGATCTTCGAGCACACCGTCGAGCCCGGGCTGGTCCAGCCCACCTTCATCACCCACTACCCGGTCGAGGTCAGCCCGCTGGCCCGCGAGTCGGACGCCGAGCCGGGCATCACCGACCGCTTCGAGCTGTTCATCAACGGCAAGGAGATCGCCAACGGCTTCTCCGAGCTCAACGACGCCGAGGACCAGGCCCGGCGCTTCCAGGCCCAGGTCGAGGCCAAGGAGGGCGGGGACGACGAGGCGATGCACTTCGACGCCGACTACATCCGCGCCCTGGAGGTCGGCATGGCCCCCACCGGCGGCCTGGGCATCGGCATCGATCGCCTGGTCATGCTCTACACCGGCTGCGCCTCGATCCGCGACGTGCTGCTGTTCCCCTACATGCGTCCGGAACACTGAGGCCGGCTCCGGCGGTTTGCCGGTCGCCGGGCCCGGGTTAAGCTGGTTCCGACGTCGGGCGCGCCCCCGCGGCGCTGCCTCGACCCTGCCGGAGGTGTCCGTTTGAACGTCCTGATCGTCGACGACCAGCCCTCGCAGCGCAGCATGCTGCGCCACCTGCTCGAGGACCTCAGTCCGGAGCTGGCCGTGACCGACTTCGGCGACCCGGTCGAGGCGCTGTTGTGGTCGCAGAAGACCCCGGCCGACCTGGTCCTGCTGGACTACCGGATGCCGAAGATGGACGGGCTGGAGTTCGCCCGCCGCTTCCGTCGGCCGCTGTCTCAGCGCGACGTGCCGATCGTGCTGATCACCGTGGTCGGGGACGAGCCGGTCCGCAACGCCGCCCTGGAGGCCGGCGTCAGCGACTTCCTGGTCAAGCCGGTGCGCCCGCGCGAGCTGCGCACGCGCTGCAAGAACCTGCTCGCCTTGCGCCAGCACCAGGAATCGCTCAAGACCCGGGCCCGCAGTCTGGAGCGGCAGCTGCTCACCAGCATGCACGAGCTCGACGAGCGCGAGCGGGAGATCCTGACCCGGCTGGCCAACGCCGCCGCGCGTCGCGAAGGCGGGCGCGGCCCGAACCTCGAGCGCATGGCGCGCTGGGCCGGGCTGCTCGCCGAGGCCCTCGGGCTGGGCGACGACGAGGTCCGCCTGATCGAGCTGGCGGCGCCCCTGCACGACATCGGCATGATCGGGTGCCCCGACCGGATCCTGGCCAAGCCCGGCCCGCTGGACGAGGACGAGCGGCTGGAAGTGCAGCAGCACACCCGCGCCGGCTACGACATCCTCAAGGGCAGCACCAGCCGTTTCGTGCAGACCGGGGCGACCATCGCGCTGTCGCATCATGAGCGCTGGGACGGCAGCGGCTATCCCGAAGGCCTCGCCGGCGAGGAGATCCCGATGGCGGCGCGCGTGGTGGCGGTGGCCGACGTCCTCGATGCGCTTGTGTCGGATCGGCCCTGGCGTGCGGCCTGGACGCTGGAGGATGCGGTGCGGCACGTCGAGGGGCTGGGCGGCGTCGAGTTCGACCCGGCGGTCACCTCGGCGCTGACGCGGCGGATCGAGCAGGTCCGCGAGGTGCACCGCGGCTTCCAGGCTCGGCGGCACTGAGCACACGCCGGCCCCCGCCCATGTCCCGCCCAGCCCGCCATGCCAGCCCGGCCAGTCGATGGCTGCGGCTCCCGGGGCCGGCGGTGCTGGCTGGGCTTCCGGTGCTGGCTGTGCTGATGCTGGTGGGTGGCCCGGGTTTCGCACCACTGTACGTTGGCATGCTGTGCCTGGCGGTGCTGGAGGGGTTCCGGGGCGACCGCGCGGCCTGTCCGATGGCCGGGCTGGTTGCGGCGGCCTGCTTCGCCGTGGTGGTGGTACGGGTGCCGTTCTGGCTGGCCCAGCCCACCCTGGCCTGGTCGCTGGTGCTGGCGCTGGCACTGGTGCCGTGCCTGGCCCACCGGGCGCTGTCGCGACCGCTCCGGGCGGGGACCGGTGACCCGCGGACGCAGCCGCCCGGCCGCCCCGTTGCGGCCATCGTCGAGGAGGCCGGCGACGGCCCGCTGCCCGGCCTGCGGCTGGTGGAGCCCGACGCCATCCAGGACGCCGCCGGCAGCCTGCCCGACCGAGGCCCGGACTCCACCGTCATCGCCTTCGACGATCCTTTCGTGCGCCACCGGCTGCGCGTCGGCCGGCTGAGGGTGCTGGTGGCCGACGACATGCCGTCGAACGTGGCGATGGTGCGGGCGGTGCTTGAGCGGGCAGGGCACCGCGTGGACAGCGTGGGCGACGGCGAGTCCGTGCTCGATGCGATGGCGTCGAGCGACTTCGATGCGATCCTGCTGGACCTGCGCATGCCGGGCATCAGCGGGGTCGAGGTGCTGCACCATGCCCGCGTGCTCCAGGCCAGGTCGGCGTCGACGCCGATCATCGTGCTCAGCGCCGATGCGCGCCCGGCGACCGTCGCGGAGTGCGAGCGGGCCGGCGCTCGGGCCTTCCTCGCCAAGCCGGTCTCGGTGCGGGCGCTGCTCGACGCGCTGGCCCGGGTCGGGCCCCGTGCGATGACCGCGGGTGGTGCGGGTGCGGGAGCGGGCGAGGCGGTGTCCACGGCCATGATGTCGGAACTGCTGGAGATCGGCCTGGGCCAGGCCTTCGTGGAGGGCTTCATCGAGGACTGCGCGCGCGACGTCCGGGCCTGCATCCAGGGCGTGCGCCACGCCGGTGGCGACGGCGACTGGGACGGGTTGCGCGACCAGGTGCAGGCGCTGAAGGGCGTGGCGGGAAACCTGGGCGCGCTCGCCCTGGTGCGGCAGGCCTCGCGCATGCTTTCGGAGAACGACTGGCAGCTGCGCCACGGCTGGCAGGTGCACGCCGCCCAGCTCGACGTGCTGCTGGGCGAGGCGGTCGTCGCCCTGCGCGAATCGCTCAAGCCCGCCGGGCGACGCGGGGATCCCGAGCGCGGCTGAGCCGGCGAGGGCGGCCCTGGCTTGCGGGTCCCGGCGGCATGCACCACACTCCGGCCAGAGCACCGATCCAGGGGGAAGGGGCATGTCCGAACCGGTCCATCCGGGCGTGAGGCCGTCACGCTGCCAGGTCGCAGCCAGGGCGCGGCTGCGCCTGCCCGGCGCGGTCTGGGAGACCGGCGTGGAGGACCTCTCGGCCAGCGGCGCGCTGCTGACGCGGCCACCGGACTTCACGCCCGAGGTCGGGGCGATGGCCTCCGTGGAGTTCTTCGGGACCGAGTTCGCCGCCATCCGCCTCCAGGCCCGCGCCGTGCGCGTGGACGAGGAGCGGGTGGCCTTCGTGTTCGAAGGCCTGGGACCCAGCCAGGAGCAGGAGCTGCGCGACCTGATCAGCGCCCAGGGGGCGCTGAAGGACGGCCTGCGCTGAAGGCGGTCAGTCGGCCGCGCTTTCGCGCAGTTCGCGGCGAAGGATCTTGCCGACGTTGGTCTTGGGCAGTTCGGTGCGGAACTCGACGAAGCGCGGCTGCTTGTAGCCGGTGAGTTCCTTGCGGCAAAAGGCCTTGACCTGTTCGGCGGTGAGGCCGTCGTCCTTCTTCACGATCACCACCTTGACCGCTTCGCCGGACTTCTCGTCGGCCACGCCGACGGCGGCGACCTCGAGCACCTCGGGCATCTGCGCGATGACGTCCTCGATCTCGTTGGGGTACACGTTGAAGCCCGAGACCAGGATCATGTCCTTCTTGCGGTCGACGATGTAGAAGAAGCCCTGCTCGTCCATCCGGGCCATGTCGCCGGTGTGCAGCCAACCGTCGGCGTCGATCGCCTTGGCGGTCTCCTCCGGACGGTTCCAGTACCCCTTCATCACCTGCGGCCCGCGGATGCACAGCTCGCCGACCTCGCCGACGGCCAGGGTGGCGCCGGACTCGTCCTTGATGCAGGCCTCGGTGGAGGGGATCGGCAGCCCGATGGCGCCGTTGAAGTCCTCCAGCGTCATCGGGTTGATGCAGGCCGCCGGCGAGGTCTCGGTCAGGCCGTAGGCCTCCACCAGCGTGCACCCGGTGGCCTTCTTCCAGCGCTCGGCCACCGCGCGTTGCACCGCCATGCCGCCGCCCAGGCTCAGGTGCAGCTTCGAGAAGTCGACCTGGTCGAAGCCCGGCGTGTTCAGCAGGCCGTTGAACAGCGTGTTCACGCCCGTGATCGAGGTGAAGTTCGCCTTGCGCAGCTCCTTGACGAAGCCGGGCATGTCGCGTGGGTTGGTGATGAGGTGGTTGCAGCCGCCGAACTGCATGAAGACCAGGCAGTTCGCCGTGAGCGCGAAGATGTGGTACAGCGGCAGCGCGGTGATGATGGTCTCTTCGCCGAGCTTCACGTTGCGGCCCAGCCACAGCGAGGACTGCAGCATGTTCGCCACCAGGTTGCGGTGGGTCAGCATCGCGCCCTTGGCCACGCCGGTGGTGCCGCCGGTGTACTGCAGGAAGGCGATGTCGCCGGCATCGATGTCGATGGCGGGCAGCGTCTTGCCTTCGCCCTTCTGCAGGGCCTGGGAGAAACGGATGCTGCCGGGGAGGTCGGCGTCGGGCACCTGCTTCTTGACGTACTTCAGGACGAAGTTGATCAGCGGGCCCTTCGGGAAGCCGAGCAGGTCGCCGACGCCGGTGGTGATCACCTGGCGCACCGAGGTGTCGGCCACCACCGAGGCCACGGTGTCGGCGAAGTTGTCCAGCACCACGATGGCCGATGCCCCGGAGTCGGTGAGCTGGTGCTTGAGCTCGCGCGCGGTGTACATCGGGTTGGTGTTGACCACCGTGAGCCCGGCGCGCAGCACGCCGAAGATGGCGATGGGGTACTGCAGCACGTTGGGCATCATCAGGGCGACGCGGTCGCCCTTCTTCAGCTTCAGGTCGTCGAGCAGGTAGGCGGCGAAGCGCGTGCTCAGCGTGTCGATCTCGCCGTAGGTGAGCGTCTTGCCGAAGTTGGAGAAGGCCGGCTTGTCGCGGTAGCGCTTGATTGCCGTTTCCAGCACGGAGACGATGGACGTGTAGTGCCCGAAATCGATCTCCGCGGGCACGCCCGCCGGGTACTGCTTCAACCACGGACGCTCTTGGCTCATGCGCACTTCTCCTCCCTCATTGATTCACGCCGATCATGCCGCCGCGTGTCGTCGACGGCCGATGACGATGGCCCGATCGATTGGACCACAGCCCCCATGGAGCGGCAAGGCGGCATGCGGTGGAGTACGGCGCGTGCTGGCCGCGCTGCTGCTTGCCCTGCTGTGCGCCGGTGTTTCGGCGTGCTCCAGGCCGGAACCGGAGCAGGCGCTGCGCGATCGCATTGCTGCGATGCAGCAGGCTGCCGCGCAGCGATCGGCGGACGGTGTCCTGCGTGGCGTGGCCGAGGAGTTCATCGGTCCACACGGCATGGACCGCGATGGCCTGGGCCGGATGCTGCGCCTGCAGTTCCTGGCCCATGGCAGCGTCGGCGTCCGCCTCGGCCCGGTGTCGGTCGAGCTGCACGGGGACCGGGCGCGTGCCGGCTTCACGGCGGTGCTCACCGGCGGCAGCGGACGCCTGGTTCCCGACACCGGGCGCATCTACCAGGTCGACACGGTGTGGCGGCTGCAGCGCGGGGAGTGGGTGCTGGTGTCGGCGGACTGGGAGTAGCCGCACGAGCTCGGCCGGGGACCGTGGGGCGCACGGAAAAGGGCCGGCGCATGCGCCGGCCCTTCACGTTCCCCGCCGTGTGTCGCTCAGGCGGCCTTGGCGGCCAGCTGGCGCAGCACGTAGTGCAGGATGCCGCCGTGGCGGAAGTACTCCACTTCCTTCGGCGTGAGCAGCAGCACGCGGGCCTCGAACTCGACCGTGCTGCCGTCGTCGCGGCTGGCGCTGACCTTCGCGGTGCGCGATGCGCCGTCCTGCAGGCCGGTGATGGCGAAGACCTCGTCGCCCTTGAGGCCCAGCGACGCCGCCGACTCGCCGTCCTTGAACTGCAGGGGCAGGACGCCCATGCCGACGAGGTTGGAGCGGTGGATGCGCTCGAAGCTCTCGGCGATGACCGCCTTCACGCCCAGCAGGTTGGTGCCCTTGGCCGCCCAGTCGCGCGAGGAACCGGTGCCGTATTCCTTGCCGGCCAGCACCACCAGCGGCACGCCCTCGGCCTTGTACTTCATGGCCGCGTCGTAGATCGCCATCTCCTCGCGGTCCGGGAAGTGCAGGGTGTAGCCACCCTCCTTGCCGCCCAGCATCAGGTTCTTGATGCGGATGTTGGCGAAGGTGCCGCGGACCATGACGTCGTCGTTGCCGCGACGCGAGCCGTAGGAGTTGAAGTCGGCCGGCTGCACGCCGCGCTCGACCAGGAAGCGGCCCGCGGGGCTGTCCTTCTTGATGTTGCCGGCCGGGGAGATGTGGTCGGTGGTGATCGAGTCGCCGAACAGGCCCAGCACCCTTGCGCCCTGGATGTCCTCGATGGCGCCGACCTGCATCGACATGCCGTCGAAGTAGGGCGGGTTCTTGATGTAGGTCGAGGCATCGCTCCAGGCGAAGGACTCGCCGTCGGGCGAGGCGATCTGGTTCCAGCGGCTGTCGCCCTTGAACACGTCGGCGTAGTTGCGGGAGAACAGCTCCGGTCCGATGGTCGCGGCGATGGTGTCGCCGATCTCCTTGCTGCTGGGCCAGATGTCCTTCAGGAAGACGTCGTTGCCGTCGCGGTCGGTGCCCAGCGGCTCGGTGGTGAGGTCGATGTCGGTGGTGCCGGCCAGCGCGTAGGCCACCACCAGCGGCGGCGAGGCCAGGTAGTTCATCTTGACCTCGGCGTGGACCCGGCCCTCGAAGTTGCGGTTGCCCGACAGCACCGAGGTGACGACCAGGTCGCCCTGGGCGATGCCGGCGCTGACCTCGGTGGGCAGCGGGCCGGAGTTGCCGATGCAGGTGGTGCAGCCGTAGCCCACGACGTGGAAGCCCAGGGCCTCGAGGTCGTCCATGACGCCGGCCTTGACCAGGTAGTCGGTGACCACGCGCGAGCCCGGGCCCAGCGAGGTCTTGACCCAGGGGGCGACCTTCAGGCCCTTCTTCGCGGCGTTGCGGGCCAGCAGGCCGGCGCCGAGCATGACCGCCGGGTTGGAGGTGTTGGTGCAGGAGGTGATGGCGGCGATGACCACCGCACCGTCCTTGAGCTTGACCGACTCGCCGTTGATCTGGATCTGGGCCACGCCGTTGGTGAGCACCTCGCGGTTGCCGACCGCCGCGCCACCGCCCTCGTCGACGAACTTCGCCTCCTCGGCGGACTTCCGGTCGCGGGCGGCGACGAACGGGGCCAGGCTCTGGTTGAAGTTGGTCTTCATGTCCGAGAGCAGCACGCGGTCCTGCGGGCGCTTGGGGCCGGCCAGGGACGGCTTGACCTCGGCCATGTCCAGGCTCAGAACGGCGCTGTACTCGGCCTCCTCGGCGGTGCGCCACAGGCCCTGGGCCCGGGCGTAGGCCTCGACCAGGGCGACCTGCTCGTCGCTGCGGCCGGACAGGCGCAGGTAGTTCAGCGCTTCGTCGTCGATCGGGAAGATGCCGCAGGTCGCGCCATACTCCGGCGCCATGTTGGCGATGGTGGCGCGGTCGGCCAGCGGCAGGTGGTCCAGGCCCTCGCCGAAGAACTCGACGAACTTGCCGACCACGCCGTGCTTGCGCAGCATCTGGGTCACGGTGAGCACCAGGTCGGTGGCGGTCGCGCCCTCGGGCAGCTTGCCGGTCAGGCGGAAGCCCACGACCTGCGGGATCAGCATCGAGCTGGGCTGGCCCAGCATGGCCGCCTCGGCCTCGATGCCGCCCACGCCCCAGCCCAGCACGCCGATGCCGTTGATCATCGTGGTGTGGGAGTCGGTGCCGAAGACGGTGTCGGGATAGGCCATGGCCTGGCCGTCGGCGTCCTTGACCATGACCACGCGGGCCAGGTTCTCCAGGTTCACCTGGTGGACGATGCCGGTGTTGGGCGGCACCACCTTGAAGTTGTCGAAGGCCTTCTGGCCCCAGCGCAGGAAGCTGTAGCGCTCCATGTTGCGCTCGAACTCGATCTTGCCGTTGAGGTCCAGCGCCTCGGGCTTGCCGAAGACGTCGACCTGGACGGAATGGTCGATCACCAGCTCGGCCGGGACCAGCGGGTTGATGTCCTTGGGGTTGCCGCCCAGCGCGGTGACCGCGTCGCGCATGGCGGCCAGGTCGACCACGCAGGGCACGCCGGTGAAGTCCTGCAGCACCACGCGGGCCGGGGTGAAGGCGATCTCGGTGTCGGGCTCGGCGGTCGGCTTCCAGTTCGCCACCGCCTCGATCGAGGCCTTGGTGACGCTGACGCCGTCCTCGTTGCGCAGCAGGTTCTCCAGCAGGATCTTCATCGAGAAGGGCAGGCGCTTGATGTCGAAGCGCTCGCCGAACTTCGCGAGGCTGTGGATCGCAACGGTGCGACCGTTGACGTCGAGGGTGGTGCGGGTGGCGAAGGAGTCGCTCATCGATGGCTCCTGGCTGGGTGCGGGTAGGGACTGCGCGCCCGCTCCGGGGCGCTGCAAGCCCCCCATTATAGCCTGTCGCCGCGACACCCTGCGGTGCCGGATGGACTCAGATGCGCTCCAGCCAGTCCCGGCAGGCCCCGACCAGCGCCTTGCGCCGGAACATCAGGTCCAGGTAGCCGCCGCCCAGCTGGCGCCACAGCACCGCCGAGCGCAGCCCGGCGAGCAGCACGGCCCGGATCTCGGCCACCACCGTGGGCTGCCCCAGGTAGGTCGGGTTGCCGTGGACCAGCACCCGCGGCCGCAGCTTGCTGACGGTGCCGCCATACAGCTCGCCCAGCCGGCCCAGGACCGTCGGGTGGGTCGGCCCCCAGTGCTCGCGCTGGCGCTGGATGTCGAGGATGCCGCTGTGCACCGCCCGCTGCACCGCCGGCTGGCGGTTGAAGCGGCGTTCGACGTGCAGCAGCGTCGCCGCCACCCGGGTGATGCTCGGGTCGCGCTGTTCGCCGCTGCTGGCCGCCTCGTAGAGCAGGCGCAGGCCCGGCTCCAGGCCGGCGACGCCGCCGTAGACGTCCTCGGTGGTCTCGGCATCGATCCGGAACAGGCTGTCGATGACCGGCGCCATGCGGTCGGTCTGTGCGTCGCCGGTGGTGGCGATGCGGCGCACCTGCTGCACGGACTGCAGCAGGCCGGCGAGCGCCAGGGCCCTGTCCTTCATGTCTCACCTCGGTTTCTGGATTCCAGCGGGGCGTCGGTGCGTTCGATCACCGCCCCGCCCAGGCACGATTCGCCATCGTAGAGCACCACCGACTGTCCCGGGGTCACCGCGCGCTGGGCCTGCCCGAACACCACCGCCAGGCTGCCGTCGTCGGCGACCTCGACCGTGCAGGCCTGGTCGGGCTGCCGGTGGCGGGTCTGGGCGGTGCACTCGAAGCGGCGGGCCGGCGGCGAGCCCTGGATCCAGCTCGCCGGGCCGGAGCGCAGGCGGGTGGACATCAGCCAGGGGCTGTCGTGGCCCTGGTCGACGTACAGCCGGTTCCCGGGCACGTCCTTGCCGACCACGTACCACGGTGCCTGCGGGCGGCCGCGGACCCCGCCCAGCTGCAGTCCGCCGCGCTGCCCCAGGGTGTGGAAGAACACGCCCTGGTGCTCGCCCAGCACCACGCCCTCGGGGTCGAGGATCTCGCCGGGCCGGGCGGGCAGGTAGCGGGCGAGGAACTCGCGGAAGTCGCGTTCGCCGATGAAGCAGATGCCGGTGGAGTCCTTCTTGGCCGCGGTCGCCAGCCCGGCTTCGGCGGCCAGCGCGCGCACCTGGGCCTTGGGCAGGTGCCCGACCGGGAACAGGGTGACCGCCAGCTGCGCCTGGCCCAGCTGGTGCAGGAAGTAGGTCTGGTCCTTGTCGCGGTCGACCCCGCGCAGCAGCCGCAGTCCGCCGCGGTCGCGCCGGATGCGGGCGTAGTGGCCGGTGGCGATGGTCTCCGCTCCCAGGGCCTGGGCCTCCTCGAGGAAGGTCTTGAACTTGATCTCGCGGTTGCACAGAACGTCGGGGTTGGGGGTGCGCCCGGCGCGGTACTCGGCCAGGAAGTGCTCGAACACCGCGTCCCGGTACTGGCGCGAGAAGTCGCGTGCGTGGAAGGGGATGCCCAGGCGGGCGCAGACCGCCAGGGCGTCGCGGCGGTCGTCCTCGGCGCGGCAGTCGCCGCTGCCGTCGTCGGCCCAGTTGTTCATGAACAGGCCGCCGACCCGGCGGCCCTCGCGGACCAGCAGCAGCGCGGCGACCGATGAGTCCACGCCGCCGGAGACGCCGACGACGGTGTCCAGGCCTTCGTCCATGCTCAGCCCAGCCAGCGCGCGGCGTCCAGCGGCAGGGCCGGGCGCGCGAGGAAGTCCTCGACGACCTGGAGCACCAGCGGACTGCGGTGCCTGGACGCGCAGTCCCGGAGTTCCCCGGCGGTCAGCCACAGCGGGCGCAGGATGCCCTCGTCGAGCGGGCGGCCGGCGTCGTGGGCGATCGGGCGGGCGGCGAAGGCCACGCGCATGAACTGGCGGCCGGAGGCCGGCTCGACCCACTGGTAGATGCCGACCAGCCCGCTGGGCTCGACCCGCCAGCCGGTCTCCTCCAGGCATTCCCGGACCATGGCCTCGGCCAGCGACTCCCCGGCCTCCAGGTGCCCGGCCGGCTGGTTGATCACGTGGCTGCCGCGCACGTCCTCCTCGACCAGCAGCAGGCGGTCGCCGTCGCGGACCAGTGCCGCGACCGTCACGTCGGGGACGAAGACCGCCTCGCGGTCGCTGTCGGGAGGGCCCGGGCGGGCCGGATTTTCCGTGTCTTTCACCGGGCGGATGTTACATGAGGCTGAACGGTCGGGGCAGGGCTTGCGCCGCCCGCCGCGGGGCACCATATAGTGGTGGCGCAAGGGACGAAGCATGAGCCAGGAAAACCAACCCGAACACGAACATGACCATGGCCTGGCCGTGGAGAAGGTGCGCCCGGACGTGGTCCGGCCGCCGCTCTACCAGGTGGTGCTGCTCAACGACGACTTCACCCCGATGGACTTCGTCGTTGAGGTGCTCCAGCTGTTCTTCTCGCTCAATCGCGAGAAGGCCACCCAGGTCATGCTCCACGTCCACACGCGCGGCAAGGGTGTGTGCGGCGTCTTCACCCGGGAAGTGGCCGAGACCAAGGTGTCGCAGGTCAACGACTTCTCCCGGCAGCACCAGCATCCGTTGCTGTGCACGATGGAAAAGGCCTGACCGGCCGGCGACGCCCCCCACCAGGTGCCAGACCCAGGAGGCACACGATGTTCAGCAAGGACCTCGAATTCACCATCGGCCAGTGCTACAAGCAGGCCCGCGAGGCACGGCATGAGTTCATGACCGTTGAACACCTGTTGCTGGCCCTGATGGACAACCCGTCGGCGGCCTCGGTGCTTCGCGCCTGCGGGGCCGACACCACGCGCCTGTCCAGCGACCTGCGGCAGGTGATCGCCGAGACCGTGCCGGTGCTGCCCGACGAGGACGCGCGCGACACCCAGCCCACCCTGGGCTTCCAGCGGGTGCTGCAGCGCGCGGTCTACCATGTGCAGTCCTCCGGCAAGAAGGAGGTCACCGGCGCCAACGTGCTGGTGGCCATCTTCGGCGAGAAGGACTCCCACGCGGTCTATTTCCTCAACCAGCAGGAGATCACCCGGCTCGACGTCGTGAACTACCTCTCCCACGGGGTGGCCCGGTACGTCGACGAGTCGCCGCAGGCGGCCGCCGAGCCGGCCCGCGAGGCCGAGCAGGAGGCCGGCGCGGGCGGGGAGGGCAAGTCCAACCCGCTCGCCGAGTTCGCCGACAACCTCAACGAGCTGGCCCGCGAGGGGCGGATCGACCCGCTGATCGGGCGCGACGACGAGGTCGAGCGCACCATCCAGGTGCTGTGCCGCCGGCGCAAGAACAACCCCCTGTTCGTCGGCGAGGCCGGCGTGGGCAAGACCGCGCTGGCGGAGGGGCTGGCCAAGCGCATCGTCGAAGGCGAGGTGCCGGAGGTCCTGCAGGACGCGGTCATCTACGCGCTCGACCTCGGCGCCCTGGTCGCCGGCACCAAGTACCGCGGCGACTTCGAGAAGCGCCTCAAGGCGGTTTTGGGCGCCTTGAAGAAGGAGCCCGGCGCGATCCTGTTCATCGACGAGATCCACACCATCATCGGCGCCGGGTCCGCCTCCGGCGGGACCATGGACGCCTCCAACCTGATCAAGCCGGTGCTCGCGTCGGGCCAGCTGCGCTGCATCGGCTCGACCACCTTCCAGGAATACCGGGGCATCTTCGAGAAGGACCGGGCCCTGGCCCGCCGCTTCCAGAAGATCGACATCGTCGAGCCGTCGGTGGCCGACACCATCGCCATCCTCAACGGCATCAAGTCCAGGTTCGAGGAGCACCACGGCGTGGAGTACGCCGCCGACGCCATCCGCGCGGCGGTCGACCTGTCGGTCAAGCACATCGGCGACCGCCTGCTGCCGGACAAGGCCATCGACGTCATCGACGAGGCCGGCGCACGCCAGCGCCTGCTGCCCGACGACCAGCGCAAGCACCTCGTCGACGTCGAGGAGATCGAACTGATCATCGCCAAGATGGCGCGGATCCCGACCAAGCAGGTCTCCGCCTCGGACAAGGACGTGCTGCAGAACCTCGAGCGCAACCTGAAGATGGTGATCTTCGGCCAGGACCCGGCGATCGAGACCCTGGCGGCGGCCATCAAGATGGCGCGCTCGGGGCTGGCCAACCCCGACAAGCCGATCGGCAGCTTCCTGTTCGCCGGACCCACCGGCGTGGGCAAGACCGAGGTCACCCGCCAGCTCGCCTTGCAGCTGGGCATCGAGCTGGTCCGCTTCGACATGTCCGAGTACATGGAGGCGCATTCGGTCAGCCGCCTGATCGGCGCCCCCCCGGGTTACGTGGGCTTCGACCAGGGCGGCCTGCTGACCGAGCAGATCGTCAAGCACCCGCACTGCGTGCTGCTGCTCGACGAGGTCGAGAAGGCGCACCCGGATGTCTACAACATCCTGCTGCAGGTCATGGACCGCGGCACGCTGACCGACACCAACGGCCGCGAGGCGAACTTCCGCAACGTCATCATCGTCATGACCACCAATGCCGGCGCCTCGGTGGCCTCGCGCCGCTCGATCGGGTTCACCCGGCAGAACCACGCCAGCGACGCGATGGAGGTCATCCGCCGCACCTTCACGCCGGAGTTCCGCAACCGCCTCGACGCCATCGTCCAGTTCAGCGGGCTGGGCATGGACCACGTCCTGCGCGTGGTCGACAAGTTCATCATCGAGCTGGAAGCGCAGCTGCACGAGAAGCAGGTGGTGGTCACCGCGACCCCGGAGGCCCGCACCTGGCTGGCCGAGAACGGCTTCGATCCGGAGATGGGCGCGCGGCCGATGGCCCGCGTGATCCAGGAAAAGATCAAGCGGCCGCTGGCCGACGAGCTGCTGTTCGGCAAATTGGTGGGCGGGGGACGCGTCACGGTCGATGTGCGCGACGGCGAGCTGCACGTGACAGCCGAGGCCGAACCGGAGAAACTGCTGCCGGCCACCGTCGATTGAGAACCGGATGAGGATCCTGCTGGCGCGTCATGGAGAGACCCCCTGGAATGCCGAAGGGCGCTACCAGGGGCAGATCGACATCCCGCTCTCGCCGGTCGGCGAATCCCAGGCCAGGCGCCTGGGAGAGCGCCTTCGCGACGTGCGCATCGACCGCGCCGTGGCGTCACCGCTGTCGCGGGCCCACCGGACCGCCGAACTGGCGCTGGGCGAGGCCCGGCAGGGCCTGCTGTCCACCGATGCGGGGCTGCTGGAGATCGCGCATGGCGAGTGGGAAGGCAAGCTGGCCGCGGAGATCCGCGACAGCGACCCGGAGCGGCTGGCGGCCTGGCGGGATGCGCCCGAGACGGTGGTGATGCCCGGTGGCGAAGGGCTGCCCGGCGTGCTCGAGCGGGCCTGGGCCTCGCTCGGGGCGGCCTGCGACGGACTGGGGAGCGACGACACGCTGCTGGTGGTCGCCCACGACGCGGTCAACCGGGTGATCCTCTGCCGGGTGCTGGGTCTGCCGCTGTCGCACCTGTGGCGCTTCCGGCAGGCGCCGGCCACGCTGAACCTGCTGGAGGGGGCGGATGTCTACCGGCTGGACGTGGTCCGGGTCAACGACAGCGCCCATCACACCGACCTCTTCGGCGAGGCCGTGCACCGGGCGCTGTGACGCCTTACTTCATGCGGTAGGTGATGCGACCCTTGGTCAGGTCGTACGGGGTCATCTCGACCTTGACCCGGTCACCGGTCAGGATGCGGATGTAGTGCTTGCGCATGCGTCCGGAGATGTGGGCGATGATGACGTGCCCGTTTTCCAGCTGCACGCGGAACATCGTGTTGGGCAGGGTCTCCTGGACCGTGCCCTCCATCTCGATGGAGTCGTCCTTAGCCATAAACCTCGTCGCCGGCGGCAGGATTGCCGCCCTGTGAAGGGCGGGAATTCTACACGTTCGCGAAGCGGCGGTAAAACCTCGACGGTTCAGGGGGCCGGTTCGGCCAGATCGCGGGCCGGCAGTTCCCCGAAGGCCTGCCCGAACCCGGCGCCGTGGCCGGGCAGTTCCGACTGGCGGCGGGCCTGGGCGACGAAGTCGGCGCGCGGCATCGAGGTGGCCCCCAGCAACGCGAGGTGGGGGTTGTGGACCTGGGCATCGAGCAGCGGCCAGTCCCACTGCGCCATGCGTCGCAGCAGCGCGCCCAGGGCGACCTTGGAGCCGCCGGGCACGGCGCTGAACATGCTTTCACCGAAGAACATCCGGCCGATGCACACCCCGTACAGCCCTCCCACCAGCCGCCCGCCGTCGCGCACCTCGATGGAGTGGGCGTGGCCGAGACGGTGCAGCCGCGCATAGGCGGCCTGCATCGGTGCGCCGATCCAGGTGCCCTGCTGGCCGGGGCGGGGTGCGTCGGCGCAGCGCGCCAGCACCGTCGCGAAGTCGCGGTCGGCACTGACCGTCCAGCGGCTGTCGCGCAGGCTGCGGCGGAAGCGGCGGGGCAGGGCGTGGCCGGCACTGTGGAACACCGTCCTGGGGTCGGGCGACCACCACAGCACCGGCTCGCCGGGATTGAACCAGGGGAAGATGCCGTGGCGGTAGGCGTTGAGCAGGCGGCCGGGGTGGAGGTCGCCGCCCATCGCCAGCAGGCCGTCGGGCTCGCGCAGGGCACGCTCCACCGGCGGGAACGGGGCGTCGGGCTCAGCAGGCAGCCAGGGCAGGCGGTACACGGTAGGGATTATGGCGCTGCGCCAGCGCGGCGGCATAGCGCCTGGCGTGCGCCCGCTCCTCGGCGCACCAGGCGCGCAGCGGCTCGACGAAACCGGCCTCGGCGACCCAGTGCCGGCTGCGCGTGAGCACCGGCAGGAAGCCGCGGGCCAGCTTGTGTTCGCCCTGGGCGCCGGGCTCGAAGGCATCGATGCCCTGGTCCAGGCAGTAGGCGATGCCCTGGTGGTAGCAGGTCTCGAAGTGCAGCCCGGGTACGTCGACCCGGCTGCCCCAGTAGCGGCCGTAGAGACGGTCGGGACCTCGAAGGCAGGTGGCGGCGGCCACCGTTTCGCCGTGCTGGCGGGCCAGTACGAGCACCAGCGCGCGGGGCATCGCCTGTGCCAGGTGCCGGAAGAACTCCAGCGTCAGGGCCGGGGCGTTGCCCTTGTCGGTGAAGGTCAGGCAGTACAGGGCGTGCGCCTCGGCCAGGTCGGCGTCGCCGGCCTCGTCGCCGTGCACGATGCGCAGCTCGATGCCGGCGTCGGTCACCTTGCGGCGTTCGGCCAGCAGGTTCTTGCGCTTGCGCCGGTCCAGCGCATCGGCGAAATCCTGGAAGTCCCGCCAGCGCGGGTCGCGGCGCCAGTGGAACTGGACGTCCTCGCGCTCCAGCCAGTCGCCGCCGAAAACGCCGGCCTCGGTCTCGGGCAAAAAGTTGACGTGCAGGCCCGACAGGCCGGCCTCGCGGGCGTGCCCACGCATGGCCTCGATCAGGCTGGCGCGCGCGGCCTCGTCGACGGCCAGCAGCCGGGGCCCGGTGACCGGCGTATAGGGCACCGCGCACAGCCACTTGGGGTAGTAGGGCAGCCCCTGACGCTGCCAGGCGTGGGCCCAGGCGTGGTCGAAGACGAACTCGCCGTGGGAGTTGGTCTTCAGGTAGGCCGGGGCGGCGGCCACCAGGCGTCCGCCCTCCCAGAGGGCGGCGTGCAGCGGTGTCCAGCCCCAGTCCCGGCGCAGGCAGCCGGTGCGCTCCAGGCCCGCCAGGAAGGCGTGGCGCAGGAACGGGTTGCCGTTCCCGGCCAGTGCGTCCCAGGCCGGGGCGGGGATGTCGCTGATGCGTTCGTGGAGCTGGAACCGGCTCATCGACCCTGGCCCGGACGCGGAAGCGCAGCCAGCCTCGCCGGTCCGGGGTCGTCGCGGCGTGACCTGCGTCGGCGACCTCAGTGGTCGCCGGTCTCCAGGAACCGCTCGGCGTCGAGCGCGGCCATGCAGCCGAAGCCCGCGGAGGTGATCGCCTGGCGGTAGACCGAGTCGGCCACGTCGCCGGCCCCGAAGACACCGGGGACGCTGGTCATGGTCGCGAAACCCTCCAGGCCCGAGCGGATCTGCAGGTAGCCGTTGCGCATCTCGATCTGGCCGTCGAAGATCGTCGTGTTCGGCGTGTGCCCGATCGCCACGAAGAAGCCGGCGACCTGCAGCTCGCGGGTGCCCTCGTCCTTCGTGGAGCGGATCCGGATGCCGGTCACACCGGTCTGGTCGCCGAGCACCTCGTCGACGGTGTGGTCCCAGACCAGCTCGACCTTGCCCTCCTTCGCCTTGGCGAAGAGCTTGTCCTGCATGATCTTCTCCGCCCGCAGCGAGTCGCGGCGGTGGACCAGGTAGACCTTGTTGCAGATGTTGGACAGGTACAGGGCCTCCTCGACGGCGGTGTTGCCGCCACCGACAACGGCCACGTCCTGGCCCTTGAAGAAGAAGCCGTCGCAGGTGGCGCAGGCGCTCACGCCCTTGCCCATGAAGGCCTGCTCGCTCTCGATGCCCAGGTACTTGGCGGTGGCGCCGGTGGCGATGATCAGGGCGTCGCAGGTGTACTCGCCGTTGTCGCCCTTGAGCCGGAACGGCCGCTTGGAAAGATCGGCTTCATTGACATGATCGAAAATCATCTCGGTCTCGAAGCGCTCGGCATGCTGCTGCATGCGCATCATCAGGTCCGGACCCATCAGGCCGTGGGCGTCGCCGGGCCAGTTGTCGACCTCGGTGGTGGTCATCAGCTGGCCGCCCTGTTGCAGGCCCGTGACCATGACCGGCTTGAGGTTGGCGCGCGCCGCGTACACCGCCGCGGTGTAGCCGGCGGGGCCGGATCCCAGGATCAGGACGCGGGCGTGGCGGGGGGTTTGCGCGGGGTTGCTCATGTATAATCCTTGCGGCTTTGCGGGGCCGATCGCGGTTGCCGGCGCCAGGGGCGCAGGGCAGGGCATCGGGGGAGTGGCGGGTCGTGTTCAGGCTTCGACCGCTCCGGGAAGCATGGGGGCCGCCGGGGGGTGAATCAAGCCCCGGGATCCCGGCTTCGCCGCATGCCCGTGCGCCGGCCGGTTGGCCGGTTTCGCTTTTTCTGATCAGGGTAAAAACATGCGCATCGGTATCCCCCGTGAGACCAAGACCCTCGAGGGCCGCGTCGCCCTCGTCCCCGCCGCCGCCGCCGACCTGGTCCGCCGTGGCCACGAGGTCTGGGTGGAGACCCAGGCCGGCGTGAAGAGCGGCTTCAGCGACGCGCAGTACGAGGCGCTGGGCGTGAAGATCGCCCCGGATGCCGCGTCGCTCTACGAAAAGGGCGAGCTGATCGTCAAGGTCAAGGAGCCGATCGCCGGCGACCTGCAGCACCTGCGGCGCGACCACCTGCTGTTCTGCTACCTGCACCTGGCCGCCGAGCCGGAGCTGACCCGCCGCCTGGTCGACATCGGCCTCACCGGCGTGGCCTTCGAGACGGTGGAGCTGGAGAACGGCGACCTGCCGCTGCTGGCGCCGATGTCGATCGTCGCCGGCCGCATCGGCGTGCAGGTGGGTACCCACCTGCTGCACGCCCCGATGGGCGGCAAGGGCAAGCTGCTGGGCGGCCTGCCGTCGACCGAGCGCGGCAAGGTGGTGGTGTTCGGCGCGGGTGCGGCCGGCGGCAATTCCGCGGAGCTCGCCGCCTCCGGTGGCGCCAACGTGGTGGTGTTCGAGAAGCGCCAGGACCGCCTGGCCCAGATGATGGCGCTGGGCGCCAACGTCACCGCCCTCTACCCCTACGAGGACGTCGTGGCCCGCGAGCTGGCCACCGCCGACCTGGTGGTCGGCGCGGTGCTGGTCACCGGCGCCAAGGCCCCGCACGTGGTCACCCGCGAGATGGTGTCCGAGATGCAGAAGGGCAGCGTGCTGGTCGACATCTCCGTCGACCAGGGTGGCTGCTTCCAGACCACCCGGCCCACCACCTGGGCGGAGCCGACCTACGACGTCGACGGCGTCACCCACTTCGCGGTCACCAACATGCCCGGCGCGGTGCCGCAGACCTCCTCGCAGGCCATCTGCGCGGCCATCCTGCCCTGGGTGCAGAAGCTCGCCGACGGCGGCTGGCGCGACAACCCGGCGCTGGTGCGCGGCATCAACGTCGAGGGCGGCCGGCTGGTGCACCCCGCGCTGGCCGACATGGCGCTGTAAGCTGACCGCGCCTCCGCCGGCCCCCTGGGCCGGCCCGGGTGGCTGCCGCGCTTCTGGCCGGCAGCCACTTTCGTTTTCAAATCCCGTATATTCAACGGTTAAGACCCAAATCCTGAGGTAGTTTCCAACGGTGGCACGCGCGCGCAGCCCTCGCAGCAGGACCGTCCCGGAGCCCGGCCGCCGCCGACTCTGGCGCGAGCTGGTGCTCGTGGGCGTGGCACCGGTGGTGCTGTTCCTGCTCGCCAGCCTGCTCAGCTACAGCCCCGAGGACCCGGCCTGGTCGCGTTCGGGCGGGGTCACCAGCGTCACCGGCAACATCGGCGGCACCGTCGGCGCCCACCTCTCCGACATCGTCTTCTACTTCTTCGGCTACGTCGCCTACACGCTGCCCTTCGTGCTGGCCGGCATCGTCTGGGTGGCCCTGTTCGGCGGCGAGGACGAACAGCCCGGGTTCGCGCCGGCACTGCGCCTGGTCGGCCTGGTGGCCTTCCTGGTGTGTGCCAGTGGCCTGGTGCAGGTGCAGCTGGGTTCGGCGCCGGCGCTGCCCGCCGATGCGGGGGGCATCCTCGGGCAGCTGGTCGGCCGCTCGCTGGGCTCGATGCTCGGGCCGTTCGGCGCCAACGTGTTCCTGCTCGCCGCGGTCCTCGCGGCGGTGACCCTGGCCACCGGCCTGAGCTGGCTGGCGGTGATGGACCGCCTGGGGCAGTGGACGATCGCGCTGTGGCACTGGTCCACGCGGGGCGCCGGGAGGGTCCGCGACTGGCGCGAGGCCCGGGCCGCCCGCGGCCAGCGCGAGGCCACGCGCCGGGTCGAGACCGCGCGCCGCGCCCGCCGCGAGCCCATCCGCATCGAGCCGCCGCCGGTGGCGGTGGTCGAGAAGAGCGACCGGGCCAAGCGCGAGCAGCAGATCCCGCTGTTCAACGTCGACCCCGAGGGCGGCCTGCCGCCGCTGTCGCTGCTCGACGACCCCAGGCCTCAGCCCAAGGGCTATTCCGAGGAGACCCTGGAAGCCCTGTCGCGGCAGATCGAGTTCAAGCTCAAGGACTTCCGCATCGAGGTCGAGGTGGTCGGCGCGTTCCCGGGGCCGGTCATCACGCGCTTCGAGATGGAGCCGGCGCCCGGCGTGAAGGGCAGCCAGATCAACAGCCTGGACAAGGACATCGCCCGCGGCCTGAGCGTGAAGTCGGTGCGCGTGGTCGACGTGATCCCGGGCAAGTCGGTGATCGGCCTGGAGATCCCCAACGCCAACCGGGAGATGATCTACCTCAGCGAGCTGCTGCGCTCCAAGGAGTACGACAAGGCCGCCAGCCCGCTGACCATCGCCCTGGGCAAGGACATCGGCGGCCGCCCGACGGTGGCCGACCTGGCGCGCATGCCGCACCTGCTGGTCGCCGGCACCACCGGCTCGGGCAAGTCGGTGGGCATGAACGCGATGGTGCTCAGCCTGCTCTACAAGGCCTCCGCGAAGGACGTGCGGATGCTGATGATCGACCCGAAGATGCTCGAGCTCTCCGTCTACGAGGGCATCCCGCACCTGCTGGCGCCGGTGGTCACCGACATGAAGGAGGCCGCCAACGGCCTGCGCTGGTGCGTGGCCGAGATGGAGCGCCGCTACAAGCTGATGAGCGCGGTCGGCGTTCGCAACCTCGCCGGCTTCAACCGCAAGGTCAAGGACGCCGCCGACGCCGGCCAGCCGCTGCTCGACCCGCTGTTCCAGCCCGATGCCGGGCTCGAGGAGACCGCGCCGCAGCTGGAGCCCTTGCCCTACATCGTCGTCTTCATCGACGAGTTCGCCGACATGATGATGATCGTCGGCAAGAAGGTCGAGGAGCTGATCGCCCGGCTGGCGCAGAAGGCGCGCGCGGCGGGCATCCACCTCATCCTCGCCACCCAGCGGCCCTCTGTCGACGTCATCACCGGCCTGATCAAGGCCAACATCCCCACCCGCATGGCCTTCCAGGTCAGCTCGAAGATCGACTCGCGCACCATCCTCGACCAGGGCGGTGCCGAAACGCTGCTGGGCCACGGCGACATGCTCTACCTGCCGCCGGGCACCGCCATGCCCGAGCGCGTCCACGGGGCCTTCGTCAGCGACGAGGAGGTCCACCGGGTGGTGGAGTTCCTCAAGAAGCAGGGCGGCAACCCCGACTACATCGACGGCGTGCTCGACGACACCCAGACCCTGGGCGACGGCGTGGTGGTCGGCGCGAACGGCCTGCCCGAGCAGGCGTCCTCCGGCGACGAGTCCGACCCGCTGTACGACGAGGCGGTGCGCATCGTCACCGACACCCGCCGGGCCTCGATCTCCGGCGTCCAGCGGCGGCTGAAGATCGGCTACAACCGGGCCGCACGCCTGATCGAGGCGATGGAGGCGGCCGGCATCGTGACGCCGGCGGAAAGCAACGGCGACCGCAAGGTACTCGCGCCGCCACCGCCGAAGTGAGACTGAACGCCGGTTGGCCGGTGCCCGCGGCACGCATCCGGCGTTCAGCTCCCGCGCGCGAGACTTCCCCCCGAAACCCCCTAAACCGGAGCCGCCGACGATGCGCCGACGTTCGATGATCCCGCTGATTGCCGTGGCGTCCCTGCTCATGCCCGCATTGGCCATGGCCGGCGAGGCGCGGGCGCTGTTCGACCGCTTCAGCCAGGGCCTGGAGGGACTGGAAGGCCGCTTCGAGCAGCACGTCTACGATGCCGACGGCCGCCTGACCGAGTCCTCGACCGGCACCATCGCGCTGCGCGCGCCGCGCCAGTTCCGCTGGGAGTACAGCGATCCGTTCCCGCAGCTCATCCTCGCCGACGGCGACCATGTCTGGATCTACGACCCGGACCTGGAGCAGGCCAACGTGCGCATCCAGAGCCACGAGGAGCAGTCCAGCCCGCTGGCGGCGCTGATCGACCCGGCCGAGCTCGACCGGCAGTTCATCGTCGGTGAGGGCGGGGCCGACGCCGACGGCCTGGTCTGGCTGTCGCTGCAGCCACGCCTGGACGACGGCCAGTTCAGCCAGGCCCGGCTGGCCTTCGACGCGCAGGCACAGCTGGCGCGCATGCAGCTCGACGACGCCCTGGGCCAGCGCACCGAGGTCGGGTTCAGCGACTGGACGCGCAACCCCGGCTTCGACGCCGGGTTCTTCCGCTTCCATGCACCCCCGGGCGTGGACATCGTCGGCGAGATGGCGCCGGGTGCCGAGGTGTTCCCGGTCGAGTGAGGCCGCCGGTCGGGCTGGCCTACAATCGCGACATGGCCGAAGGCGCACAGACATCCCTGTTCCACGGCGGCGGGGCCCAGGCCCCGCTGGCGGAGCGGATGCGCCCGCGGACCCTGGCGGAGATGGTCGGGCAGGCGCGCCTGCTGGCCGAGGACTCCGCCCTGCGCCGGGCGGTCGAGTCCGGCCGCGTGCATTCGATGGTGCTCTGGGGGCCGCCGGGCTGCGGCAAGACCACCCTGGCCCTGTTGCTGGCGAACTACGCCCAGGCGGAGTTCAAGGCGCTCTCGGCGGTGCTGTGCGGGTTGCCCGAGGTCCGCAAGGTGCTGGCCGAGGCCCAGGCCCGGTTCGAGGCCGGCACCCGCACCGTGCTCTTCGTCGACGAGGTGCACCGCTTCAACAAGGTCCAGCAGGACGCCTTCCTGCCGCACATCGAGCGCGGCAGCATCGTCTTCGTCGGCGCCACCACCGAGAACCCCAGCTTCGAGCTCAATTCCGCGCTGCTGTCGCGGTGCCGGGTCCACGTCCTGGAGCCGGTCTCCGCCGACGACCTGGTCGCCGCGCTGCGCCGTGCCCTGGGCGACGCCGAGCGCGGGCTGGGCGGGGCCGGGGTGTCGATCGACGAGGACGGCCTGGCCCTGATCGCGCAGGCCGCCGACGGCGACGTGCGCCGGGCGCTGACGCTGCTGGAGATCGCCGCCGAGCTGGCCGGCGGGGAAGGGGGGCGCATCACCGAAGGCACACTGGCCCAGGTGCTGGCCGACCGCACCCGGCGCTTCGACAAGGGCGGCGAACAGTTCTTCGACCAGATCTCCGCCCTGCACAAGTCGGTGCGCAGCTCCAACCCCGACGCGGCGCTGTACTGGCTGTGCCGGATGCTCGACGGCGGCTGCGACCCGGTCTACCTGGCGCGCCGGCTGACGCGCATGGCGATCGAGGACGTCGGCCTGGCCGACCCGCGCGCGCAGGCCATGGCGCTGGCCGCCTGGGACACCTGGGAGCGACTGGGGTCGCCGGAGGGCGAGCTGGCCCTGGCCCAGGTCGCCATCTACCTGGCCACCACGGCCAAGAGCAACGCCGCCTACACCGCCTACGGGGCCGCGCGCGCCGACGTGGCCGCGTCCGGCTCCGACCCGGTGCCGATGCACCTGCGCAACGCGCCGACGCGGCTGATGAAGCAGCTGGGCTACGGTCGCGCGTACCGCTACGACCACGATGCCGAGGGCGGGGTGGAGCTGGAGCAGACCTGCTTTCCCGACAGCCTCGGCGAGCGCGTGTACTACCAGCCGGTCGACCGCGGCCTGGAGATCCGGCTGGCGGAAAAGCTTTCCGCCCTGCGCGCGGCCCGGGCGCGGGCCCAGGGCCGCGACGGCGACTGAGCCGTGGCTGGCGACAGGGGCTGCGCGCCGGGATAATGGGAGGCTTTCCCGACGCCTGACCGGAGTGTCCCGATGCTCGATCCGCAGCTTCTCCGCACCGACCTCGACGCGACCGCGCAGCGGCTGAAGCAGTCCCGCGGCTTCGACCTCGACGTGGCGGCCATCGCGGCGCTGGAGGCCGAGCGCAAGCAGGTCCAGACCCGCACCCAGGAGCTGCAGAACCTGCGCAACACCCGGTCCAAGGCGATCGGGCAGGCCAAGGCGCGCGGCGAGGACGCCGCGCCCCTGCTGGCGGAGGTGGCCGGCATCGGCGACGAGCTCAAGGCGGCCGAGCAGCAGCTGGAGTCGATCCTCGAGCGGCTGGCCGCGATCGCGCTGGGCATTCCGAACCTGCCCGCCGGGGATGTCCCCGTCGGCGTCGACGAGTCGGGCAACGTCGAGGAGGCGCGCTGGGGCGAGCCACGGGCGTTCGACTTCCCGGTCCGCGACCACGTCGAACTCGGCGAGCGGCACGGCTGGCTGGATGCCGAGGCCGGTGCCCGGCTCAGCGGCGCCCGCTTCACCGTGCTGCGCGGCCAGCTGGCGCGCCTGCACCGGGCACTCGCCCAGTTCATGCTGGACCTGCAGGTCCAGCAGCACGGCTACCTGGAGTGCAACGTCCCGCTGATCGTCAACGCCGAGGCCATGCAGGGCACCGGTCAGCTGCCCAAGTTCGGCGAGGACCTGTTCCGGACACCGTTCGGCGACACCACGCGCTACCTGATCCCCACCGCCGAGGTCGCCCTGACCAACCTGGTGCGCGAGCAGATCCTCGACGAGGGCGAACTGCCGATGTGGCTGACCGCCCACTCGATGTGCTTCCGTGCCGAGGCCGGCAGCCACGGCCGCGACACCCGCGGCTTCATCCGGCAGCACCAGTTCGAGAAGGTCGAACTGGTCGCCATCGCCCGGCCGCAGGACAGCGACACGATCCACCGCAGCATGGTCGGACACGCCGAGGCGGTGCTGCAGGCGCTGGGCCTGCCGTACCGGCGGATGCTGCTGTGCACCGGCGACATGGGCTTCTCGGCCCGGCGGACCGTCGACCTGGAGGTCTGGCTGCCGGCGCAGCAGGCCTACCGCGAGATCAGCTCGATCTCCAACTGCGGCGACTTCCAGGCCCGCCGGATGCAGGCGCGCTGGCGCAATCCGGAGACCGGCAGGCCCGAGCCGGTGCACACGCTCAACGGTTCCGGCCTGGCGGTCGGGCGGACCCTGGTGGCGCTGATGGAGAACGGGCAGAACGCCGACGGCTCGATCACCATTCCCGAGGTGCTGCGGCCGTTGATGGGCGGCCTGGAGCGCATCGCCTGATCCGGCGTTGACCGCCGCGGGACGATGGGCTTTAGTGGAGCCCATCGTTCCCATCGTGCGACGCCGGCCATGCAGGATCTCAACGACCTCTACTACTTCGCCGTCGTCGTCGAGCACGGCGGCTACGCGGCCGCCGAGCGGGCGCTGAACATCCCCAAGTCGCGCCTGAGCCGCCGCATCGCCCAGCTGGAGAGCGATCTCGGGGTGCGGCTGCTGCAGCGTTCGACCCGCCGCTTCTCGGTCACCGAGGTCGGCCAGGACGTCTACCGGCACGCCCAGGCGATGCTCGGCGAGGCGCAGGCCGCGCGCGAGGCGGTGGAACGGGTCAGCGCCGAGCCGCGCGGGCTGGTGCGTGTCGGTTGCCCGGTGGCCCTGGCCCAGAACCAGGTCGCCGACCTGCTGCCCGGCTTCCTGTCCGCACACCCCAAGGTGCGCGTGCACCTGCACGCGAGCAACCGGCGCATCGACGTCATCAACGAAGGCTTCGACGTCGCCCTGCGCGTGCGCAGCCGCCTCAACGAGGACGGCAGCCTGGTCATGCGCAGCTTCGGCCAGATCCAGGAGCTGCTGGTCGCCTCGCCCGGCTACCTCGACCGCCATGGCCGCCCGACCGCGCCCCCGGCGCTGGACGACCACGCCACGCTGAGCATGAGCGAGGACGAGGGCCGGCAACGCTGGGAGCTCAGCGGGCCCGACGGCGAGGTGGCCCGGGTGGACATCCAGCCGCGCCTGATGTGCTCGGATTTCCCGATGCTCCAGCGCGCCGCCGAGGAGGGTCTGGGCATCGCGCTGCTGCCCGAGACGATCTGCGCGGATGCCGTGCGCTCGGGCCGGCTGGAGGTGGTGATGCCGCAGTGGGTGCTGCCGCAGGGCATCTGCCACGCGGTGTTCCCGTCGCGCCGGGGCCTGCTGCCGGCCGTGCGCAGCTTCATCGACCACCTGGCCGCACAGCTGCCCGCGCGCATCGAGGCCTCGCGGCTGGACTGCGGTCCGGGTCGCTGCGGGCCGTCGGGTGGCTGATCGCCGGGTTTTGGGCGAGAATCCACGTCCCGACCGGAGCGTCGGGACCCACACGGGGAGAGGTGGCCGAGCGGTTTAAGGCACCGGTCTTGAAAACCGGCGATGGGCAACCATCCGTGGGTTCGAATCCCACCCTCTCCGCCAATCCATGGATGGATTCAAGGAGGAAAGAACATGATCCGGGTTTTCCTGCTCGACGACCACGGCCTGGTCCGCACCGGGCTGCGCATGATCATCGACGCCCAGGACGACATGCAGGTCGTCGGCGAGGCCGCCTCGGGCGAGGAGGGGTATCCCCGTCTTCGCCAGCTCAAGCCCGATGTGGTGCTGTGCGACCTGCACCTGCCGGGCGTCAGCGGTCTGGAGATCACCGAACGCGTCGTGCGCGGCGCGCTCGACAGCCGCGTGATCATCGTCTCGGTCCAGGAGGACGGTCCGATGCCGCAGCGCCTGCTGGCGGTGGGTGCCAGCGGCTACCTCGGCAAGGCCTGCGACGCCGATGAGCTGGTGCGCGCGGTGCGCACCGTGGCCGCCGGTGGTCGCTATGTCGCCAGTTCGCTGGCCCAGAAGATGGCGCTGGGGCAGATGCAGGGTGTGTCCTCGCCGTTCGAACTGCTGTCCCCGCGCGAGACCGAGGTGGCGATGCTGCTGTGCCAGGGCAAGCGCATGGACGACATCGCCAGCCGGCTCAACCTGAGCCCGAAGACGGTCGCGACCCACAAGTACCGCCTGTTCAACAAGCTGGAGATCGGCGACAACGTCGCGCTGGTCAAGCTGGCCTCCCAGTACGGGCTGATCGAGGCCAGCGGCTGAACCGCCCGCAGGGCCGCGGCGGTCGCCGCGGCCCTACGGCCACCCGTCAGCGCGGGGTGGGCTGGTCGGACGCCGGGCCGGAGTCGGCCGTGTCGGCGTCCGCATCCGCATCGTCGTCCTGGCCCGCCTCGGGTTCGGCCTTCGCTTCGGCGTCTTCGGTTTCGGCTTCGGCGTCCACCACTGGTGCGGTGGCGGGTTCGGGCGCAGGCGGTCGGCTGACGGTCTCCGGCAGATCCGACGGTGCCGGCACTTCCGGCTGATCGGCCTGTTCGGGCTCGTCGGCGACGGCCGGCTCCGGGGCGCTGGACACCGTTGCGTCCGGGGCCGGCGCCGAGGGAGCTTCCGGGGCGGGCATCGCTGCCTCGCCGACTGGCGCGTCGTCCGCCGCGGGGACCGCCGGGAGCGGGAGGCCCTGCTGGGGATGCGCTTCGGGTGCGGAGGCGTCGGAGCCGGTCACCGTCGAGTCGGGCGCCGCCGCCGGGGGCAAGATCGGCGCGCTGGCGTGCATCGGAGGCAGGTGGCGGCTGGCCGACAGCGCCGCGGCCACGGCCAGTGCGACCTGACGCGGTTCCGGACGGGGCTCGCTGCGCGTCTCGGCCACGGGCCGTCGTTCGGCCGGTTCGCGGCGGGGGCGCGAGGGGCGGGTCGGCGCGGGTGCAGGCGCTTCGGCCTCCGCGGACGGGCTGTCCTCGGCTGCCGGGGCGGTGGGCTCCCCGCCGGGCGCCGCGACATCGATCCCGGCGGCATCGGCCGGCGCTTCGGCGCGCGAGCGACCGCTGGCTTCCGGGGCCGGATCCTGCGTCGCCGGGACCGGCTCGCCCGAATCGTTCGACCCCGGCAGCGGTGCCGGCGCCGGGGGCGCGGCGGCTGCCGCGGCATCCGGTGCGGCCTGCGCCCGGGTGTCGTCCGGTGCCACCGTCGGGGACGCGGTGGGCAGGTCGTCGAAGCTCAGTTCCGACTGGCTGGCGGCCGAGGCCACGGTGTCGCCGTCGGCAGGCAGGCTCGGGCGCTGCTCCGGTGAAGCGTCCGGGTCGGCCCCGGCGGATGCCTGTTCCGGGTTTGCCTCATCGGCATCGCCGGCGGCGGAATCGTCGGAGATGACGTCCGGACCGGCGGCGGCGCCACCGCGACGGCGGCGACGGCCGCCCCTGCGGCCACGCCGGCGGCGGCTGCCCGACGCATCGGTGTCGTTGCCGTCCTCGGCGTTGACGTCCTGCCCGTCGGCCAACTGCCCGGCGTCGGGTCCAGTCGGCTGGCCGGCCGGCGTGTTCTCCAGGTCGACCCCGGCAACCGCGCCGGCGGCTTCGCCGCTGGCCCCCGCGGCCGCCGCGGCGGCCACGGCGCGGCGCGGCTTGGCGGAAGCGGCCTGGCCGCCCGCGTCATCCGGCGCTGCAGCCTTCGCCGCGGTGTCCTTCTGGCTTTCGGCGCCCTTGTCCGCGGGGGCGTCGCCGGCAGTGCGGCCGCGACGTCCGCGACCGCGGCGCTCCTTGCGCTCGCCGCCGTTCTCGCGCTTTACCTCGGCGGGGGCTTCCTCGCGTCGGGCGCCGCCGCCGCGTGGGCCACGGTTGCCGCCGCGCTCCTCGTCACGTCCGCGGCCACGGCGACGGCGACTGCCGCCGCGCTCGCCACGACCATCGGCATCCTCGGCCGGCCGCGAGCCGGCGCTGGCGCGGGGGCGCGCCGGGGCCGGGGCGGGCGCAAACAGGGACTTCAACCAGGCCAGGAAGCCACCGCCGGTGGCGACGGCTGCGGCCGGTGCGGCCGGACGCTCGGGCGCCTCCGGGGCGGCCGCGGCGGCCGGCTGCTCGCGCTGCGGCGCCGGGCGCACCGGCTCGACCTTGGTGACGGCCGGCGGCGGCGGGATGTTGAGGTTGTCCCGGGTCAGGGCGTGGGTCTCGAGCTTGCGCGGCGAGGTGCGGTGGTAGCTGGGCTTGCCGGCTTCCTCGGCCAGTTCGTTCTCGCGCAGGCGGGTGACGTTGAAGTGCGGCGTCTCCAGCTGCTGGTCGGCGACGATGACCACCGGGGCGTCGTGGCGCTTCTCGATCTCCACCAGCGCGCGGCGCTTCTCGTTGAGCAGGTAGTTGGCGATCTCAGGCGGTGCCTGCACCAGCACCTGGCCGGTGTTCTCCTTCATGGCGTGCTCTTCGGCCAGGCGCAGGATCGACAGCGCCAGCGACTCGACGCTGCGCATGCGGCCGTGGCCCTCGCAGCGCGGGCACACGATCTGGGTGGACTCGCCCAGGCTGGTGCGCAGGCGCTGGCGCGACATCTCCAGCAGGCCGAAGCGCGAGATGCGGCCGATCTGCACCCGGGCGCGGTCGTGCCGCAGCGCCTGCTGCAGGCGGTTCTCGACCTCGCGCTGGTGCTTGTTGGACGACATGTCGATGAAGTCGATGACGACCAGGCCGCCGAGGTCGCGCAGGCGCAGCTGACGGGCGATCTCGTCGGCGGCCTCGAGGTTGGTGTTGAACGCGGTCTCCTCGATGTCGCTGCCCTTGGTGGCGCGCGCGGAGTTCACGTCGACGGCGGTCAGCGCCTCGGTCTGGTCCATCACGATCGCGCCGCCGGAGGGCAGGCGCAGCTCGCGCTCGTAGGCCGCCTCGATCTGCGATTCGATCTGGTAGCGGTTGAACAGCGGGGTGGTGTCCTCGTAGAACTTGAGCTTGCGCAGGTTGTGCGGCATCACCCGTTCCATGAACTCGCGCGCGTCGTCGTAGAGCTCACGGGTGTCGACGAGGATCTCGCCGATGTCGTTTCGCATGTAGTCGCGCAGCGCGCGGATGATCAGGCGCGATTCCTGGTAGATCAGGAACGGGGCCGGGCGGGCGAGGGCGGCCTCGGTGATGGCTCGCCACACCTGCAGCAGGTAGTCGAGGTCCCACTGCAGTTCCTCGGCGTCGCGACCGACGCCGGCGGTGCGGATGATGACCCCCATGTCGTCGGGAATCTTCAGCTTGTCCATCGCATCCTTCAGGGCGGCGCGGTCGTCGCCCTCGATGCGCCGCGAGACGCCGCCGGCGGTCGGGCTGTTGGGCATCAGCACCATGTAGCGGCCGGCCAGCGAGATGAAGGTGGTCAGCGCCGCACCCTTGCCCTGGCGCTCGTCCTTGGTCACCTGGACGACGACCTCCTGGCCCTCGCGCAGCAGCTCCTTCATCGACGCCTTGTTCGGGTCGACGCCGGCCTGGAAGTAATCGCGGGAGATTTCCTTCAGCGGCAGGAAGCCGTGCTTGTCGCCGCCGTACTCGACGAAGGCCGCCTCCAGCGAGGTCTCGATCCGGGTGATCCGGCCCTTGTAGATGTTGGACTTCTTCTGTTCCTTCGACGGTTGTTCGATGTCGATGTCGTACAGGGACTGTCCGTCCACGATCGCCACGCGCAGTTCTTCTGCCTGGGTGGCGTTGATCAGCATCCGCTTCATTGTCGTGTTCCTCACGCGCTCGACCGCGAGGAACGCCGGGTGTCCGCGCCCTTGTGCAAGGCAACCCGCCACGGGGGACCGCGGCGCGTCTTGCGAATTCGCCAGCGCTGCCAAACAACCGCAGGGCGTGCCCGGCGGGAGCGCTTGTTCATCAAAAAAACCGCCGGGCACCGTGCCCGTCGGCAACCATTCGGACCCTGGCGGAGGCGTGGAGTTGCATGCCGGCCGCCGGGCTCGAGCGACGACGCCAGCCCGATTCCGACCCGGAACCCGGCTACCATGTGCGGCCAGCGGGGTGTTGGGTGCGGAAGTCCGGGTTCGCCGGGCCGGCTGCCTCGCGTTGACGCGCTGCAGCAGGTCCATTGAAATCAGGACGTTACTTCGCGCGCTGAGTGTATCAGATCGGAGGGGTCGTGAGTCGAGACGGTGTCGGGGAACAACCGGCGGTCAGGATGGTGGAGGTGCCGGGGGACCGGGCCGGGCAACGCCTGGACAACTTCCTGCTGGGCCAGCTCAAGGGCGCGCCGCGCAGCCTGGTGTACAAGCTGGTGCGCAGCGGCCAGGTCCGCGTGGACGGGCGCCGGGCCAAACCCGAGACCAAGCTGTCGGGTGGCGAGAGCGTGCGGATTCCGCCGGTGCGCCTGACCGAGGCCGGAGAGGCCGTGGCGCCGCCATCGGGCCTGGTCGCCCGCGTCGCGGACAGCATCGTGTTCGAGGATGCGCACCTGCTGGCCCTGGACAAGCCCAGCGGCATCGCCGCCCACGGCGGCAGCGGGGTCAGCCACGGGGCCATCGAGCTGCTGCGCGCCGCACGCCCGGGCGAGTCGCTGGAGCTGGTGCACCGCCTCGACCGCGACACGTCCGGCCTGCTGGTGATCGCCAAGAAGCGTTCCGCGCTGACCGGCCTGCAGCGGCTGATGCGCGAGGGGGGCATCACCAAGCGCTACCTGGCCCTGCTGGTGGGCCGCATGCCCGACGGCGAACTGCGCGTGGACGTCGCCCTGCAGAAGTCGACCCTGCAGGGCGGGGAGCGCATGGTGCGCGCCGACGAGGGCGGCAAGGACAGCCTGAGCCTGTTCCGGGTGCTGGAGCGGCGCGGCGGGCACAGCTTCGCCGAGGTCCGCATCGAGACCGGCCGCACCCACCAGATCCGCGTCCACGCCGCCCACGTCGGTCATCCGGTGGCCGGCGACCCCAAGTACGGCGACCGCGAGGCGAACCGGCGGCTGAAGGACAAGGCCGGGCTCAAGCGCCTGTTCCTGCACGCCGCCTCGCTGGAATTCAGCCTCGGTGACGGTCGCGACTACCTGTTGTCGGCACCGCTGCCGGCCGACCTTTCCGGGGTGCTCGACCGCCTGGGCTGACCGGGACGATCAGACCGCGTCGTCGAACAGCGCGTCGGCCTTGGCCGCGCAGATGAAGTCGTTCTCCGACATGCCACCGACGTCGTGGGTCGAGAACCGCACCACGACGCGGTCGTAGTGGACGCCGAGGTCGGGGTGGTGGTCCTCGCGGTGGGCCACGAAGGCCAGCGCGTTCACGTAGGCCATGGTCCGGTGGTAGTCCTTGAACCGGTAGGTGCGGGTGATCGCCCGGCCGTCCTCGACCAGCTCCCAGTCGGGGATCATCTGCAGGTGCGTGCGCGCGCTGTCGGCTGCAAGCCGGTCGGCCTCGCCCTTGCGCGGCTGGCAGTGGGCGGCGGCGAGTCGGGTGGCGTCGAAGCTCATGGGAACGTCCTTGGCTGTTCGGATTCGCGCGAAGTATACGCAGGGCCTGCGTTAGAATGACGGGATGATCGAGATCTCCGACACCGCGCAGGACCACTTCCGCAGGCTGCTGGAAACCCAGGGCGGCGACGCCATCGGCATCCGCCTCTCGGCGGTGGAGCCGGGCACGCCACGCGCCGACGCGCGGCTGGAGTTCTGCGAGCCCGAGGACCTCGACGGGGCGGAGTGGTCGGTCGAGTGCCGGGGCTTCGTGCTCTACGTCGACGGCGCCAGCACCGGTTGGCTGGAGGGTGCCAGCATCGACTTCACCGAGGCCCGTTCCGGCGGGCAGCTGACCATCCGCGCGCCGCGCATCAAGGGCGAGGCGCCGTCCGACGAGGCGGGCCTGGTCGAGCGTGTGCGCTGGGTCGTCGACAACGAGATCAACCCGCAGCTGGCCTCGCACGGCGGGCGGGTGGCGCTGGAGGAGATCACCGCCGAGGGCGTGGTCGTGTTGCGCTTCGGTGGTGGCTGCCACGGCTGCGGCATGGTCGACGTCACCCTCAAGCAGGGCATCGAGAAGACCCTGGTGGGCCGGGTGCCGGGTGTGACCGCCGTGCGCGACGCCACCGACCACGCCAGCGGGGCCAACCCCTACTTCGCAGCCTGAACCCCGGCTGTCGCGCCGCGTCGTTGCGGCCTGCGTCTAACGTCGCGCTAACCCCGGCCCCGATCGGCGCGGGCATGATCGCGGCTTTCCAGCAGGGACGCCGCGATGGGGAAGGGGGCTGTGGAGCGCGATGCCGGAACCGCCCGGGCGGTGGCCCGCGGCTGTGTCTGGGGCTGCCTGTTCGCAGCCCACGCCGGACTCGTGGCCTGGGTGGCGGTCCCGCCGGCGCCGGTGCCACGCGCATCGTCCGAAGGCCAGGGCCTGCGGGTGGAATGGGTCCTGCCGCCGCCACCGCTGCGCGCACCGCCGCCGTCCCCCACGCCACCATCCGCGGCGGCATTCCGGCCGCCGGAGCGGACCCTGCGGGCGGTCGTGGTCCCGCCGGACGCCGCCCGCGCGCCAGCGTCCGTGCGTGAGCCGGCGGCTCCCGGCAGCGACCCCTGGGCCAATGTTCCGGGCCGGGGGCAGGCCGACCCGGAGCCGGAGTTCAGGCTGCCGCCGGCGACCGGCCCGGCGCTGCCACTGCGGCGCCCGGCGGTCGCGCTGCCCGGGGCCGGCGAAGGGCAGGTGGCGGGCATCGAGGTCCGCACGCCGCCGGCGCCGCAGGACGTGGTGGTCGGCGTGGGGGCGATGCTGTTCGGAGGTCGCACGCAGGACTCCTGCGACAGCGTGCGCGCCCGGCTGCTGCGCGCCGGTGCCGGGGAAGACACCGGGCCGGACCTGGAGCGGCTGCGGCGGCTGTGCCGCTAGGGTGGTGGGTGCCCTGGAACGCGAAAGGCCCCCGAAGGGGCCTCCCGCAGCCGACGGCTTGGTGACCCGTCAGTTCGCGTCGCGGGAACCGCGCATGTTGCGCAGCGGACCCGACTGGGCGGCGTAGAAGGCGGCCAGGTCGCGGATGTCCTGGTCGCTGAGCGTGCCGGCGAAGCCGGCCATGATGGCGTTGTCGCGCACGCCGTCGCGGTAGTCGCGCAGCGTCTTCTCGAGGTAGTCGGCGTACTGGCCGGCGATGTTCGGGTACTGCGGGTCGCCGACGCCATTGCCGTCGGGACCGTGGCAGGCCTGGCAGACCTGGGACTTCTGCTGGCCGGCGGCGACGTTGCCGGCCAGGGCCGGGGCGGCGACCAGGGCGGCTGCGGTGGCGAGGGTTGCAACAAGCATCTTCATCAGCGGTTCTCCTCGCCAAGCGACGCCAGGTAGGCGGCGATGTCACGCAGCTCCTGCTCGGTGTAGCCCTCGGCCTGCGCGCGCATGGTGCCGTGCGGACGCTCGCCGTTGCGGTACTGCAGCAACGCCGTCACCAGGTATTCGTAGTTTTGCCCTGCGATCTTGGGAACGCTGTAGCTGGGGTAGGCGTTCTTGTAGCCCGGGATGCCGTGGCAGCCGTAGCAGGTGTAGGCGAGCGACTTGCCGTTCTCGATGTCGGTCTCGGCAAGGGCGGGGCCAGCCATGAGGGCGAGGCCCAGCGCGGACAGCAGGAAAGTTGGCTTCATCGGGAGTCGTTCCGGCCTGGGAATTCCGGTCGACCGGCATTCCGGCGACCACCAAAACCGAAAGTATAGCGGCTCGGCGCTCAAGGATGCAGCCCATGGGCCGAAGGTCACCCAATGACTTGCGTCACGTGTGCGCGCTGTCCTGGATCGGGACACTGTGCGAGCCGGTGCTTGCAAACACTGGTGTAGTAGCCTACTATAACACCACGACATCTACCCAAGGCCCTCCCCATGGACCGCATCCAGCCCCCCGCCGCCCGCATCCACCGCCTCGTTCCCGCCGTCGCCTTCGTGGTGGCCGCCCTGGCGCTCAGCGCCTGCGGCGGCGGTGGTGGCGACGCCAACGCCCAGTCGCCCTCGGCGCCGTCGAACGCCGTTCCGGTCGAGGTGGCCCTTGCCGACCTGCGCCCGATCGCGGCCGCCTGGAGCGGCACCGCCTCGCTGCAGGCCGTCGCCGAGGCCCAGGTCGTCTCCAAGGCCAGCGGCGTGCTGCTGGAACTGCTGGTCGAGGAGGGCGACAGCGTGCGGGCCGGCCAGGTGCTGGCGCGGCTGGACCCCGACCGCAAGGGCCTGGCGCTGTCGCAGGCGCAGGCGCAGCTGCGCAAGCTGGAGAGCGAGTACGCCCGCTCCGGAGAACTGTTCGGCCGCCAGCTGGTGAGCGCCGACCAGCACGAGCGCCTGCGCGCGGAAGTCGAGATCCAGCGCTCGGCGGTCGAGATCGCCCGCCTGGAACTGTCCTACACCCGCATCGTGGCGCCGATCGACGGCGTCATCGCCGAGCGCCTGGTGCGCGCGGGCAACCTGGTGCAGGTCAACCAGTCGCTGTTCCGGCTGGTCGACAACCGGGTGCTGGAGGCGGTGCTCAACGTTCCCGAGCGCGAGCTGGCGACGATGCGCGTCGACCTGCCGGTGGCGATGCAGGTCGATGCGGTGCCCGGCCGCCGCTTCGAGGGTCGGGTCGCGCGTGTCAGCCCGGTGGTCGATGCCGGTTCGGGCACCTTCCGCGTCACCGCGGAGTTCGAGTCCGACACCTTGCTGCGGCCGGGCATGTTCGGCCGCGTCGGCGTGGTCCACGACCAGCGCGTGGACGTGCTCACCGTGCCGCGCGAGGCCCTGGTCGAAGGCGACGGCATGACCTCGGTGTTCACCGTCCGCGACGGCGTCGCGGTGCGCACGCCGATCGAGCTGGGCTACGTCAACGGCAGCTTCGCCGAGGTGCGCGGCGGCCTGGAGGGCGGCGAGCGGGTGGTGACCGTGGGCAAGGTGACCCTGCGCGACGGCAGCGAGGTGCAGGTGCTCAACCTCGACGGCGACCAGGACGGGCAGGACGCGGTCGACGACGAGGCTTCGGCCCCGGCCGGCGACGCCGGCGAAGACGACGGGCAGGACGCCGCCGCATGAGCCTGATCGAGTTCTCCACCCGTCGTCGGGTCACGGTCGCGATGGCGACCTTCACCCTGGTGCTGTTCGGCCTCATCGCCTTCGGCGAGCTGCGGATGAACCTGCTGCCCGACCTCAGCTATCCCACGCTGACGGTGCGGACCGGGTACACCGGCGCGGCGCCCTCGGAGATCGAGACGCTGGTGACCGAGCCGGTCGAGGAGGCGGTGGGCGTGGTCAAGGGCCTGCGCCGGCTGCGCTCGGTGTCGCGCACCGGGCAGAGCGACGTGCTGCTGGAGTTCGCCTGGGGCACCGACATGGACCTGGCCTCGGCCGAGGTCCGCGACAAGCTGGAGGTGCTGCGGCTGCCCTTGGAGGCCGACCGCCCGGTCATCCTGCGCTTCGACCCCTCCACCGAGCCGGTGATGCGCCTGGTGCTGGCCGGCAGCGAGGCCACCGCCGCACTGGGTGCCGGCGCCGAGCAGGCCGAGTTGCGGCAGCTGCGCCGGCACGCCGACGACGAGATCAAGCGGCGCCTGGAGCCGACCCCGGGCGTGGCCGCGGTCAAGGTCTCCGGCGGCCTGGAGGACGAGGTCCAGGTCCTGCTCGACCAGCAGGCGCTGGCCCGGCTCAACCTCGACGCCGGCCTGGTGGTCGAGCGTCTGAGGCAGGAGAACGTCAACCTCTCCGGTGGACGCATCGAGGAGGGCAGCCAGCGGTTCCTGGTGCGCACGGTCAACGAGTTCGTCGAGCTCGAGCAGATGCGCGAACTGCTGGTCACCACCGTCGAGGGCGTGCCGGTGCGCCTGCGCGACATCGCCACCGTGACCCAGGGCCACCGCGAGCGCGAGGCCATCATCCGCATGGGTGGCCGCGAGGCGGTCGAGCTGGCGCTGTACAAGGAAGGCGACGCCAACACCGTGGAGATGTCCGAGGCGGTGAGGCCGCTGCTGGCGCGCCTGCGCGAGGACCTGCCGCCGGGCGCCAGCCTGGAGGTGGTCGACGACCAGGCGGTGTTCATCCGTCAGGCGCTGACCGACGTGCGCAACGAGGCGCTGATCGGCGGCGTGCTGGCGATCCTGGTCATCTTCCTGTTCCTGCGCAGCGGCTGGGCGACGCTGGTCATCGGCCTGTCGCTGCCGGTGTCGATCATCGCCACCTTCTTCTTCATGGGCCAGCTGGGCCTGAGCCTCAACGTGATGTCGCTGGCCGGCCTGGCGCTGGCCATGGGCATGGTCGTGGATGATTCCATCGTCGTGCTGGAGTCGATCTCCAAGGCGCGCGAACGCGGGCTGGGGCCACTGGAGGCGGCGGTGAGCGGCGCGCGCGAGGTCGGCATGCCGGTCATCGCCTCGACGCTGACGACCCTGGCGGTGTTCGTGCCGCTGATCTTCATCACCGGCATCGCCGGACAGCTCTTCGCCGAGCAGGCGCTGACGGTGGCGATCGCGATCGTGATCTCGACCTTCGTCGCGCTGAGCCTGATCCCGATGCTGGCCTCGCTCAAGGCGCCTGCGCCGATGGGCTATGCCGAGGAGCCCGAGGCCGGTTCCAGCGCCCTGCGCCGGCTGCTGGGCTTCGTCAGGGACTTCTGGCGCGCGCCGGCGCCGGATGCGTCCGGCCGCCGCTCGCCGATGCGCTGGGTGGCCTGGCTGGTGCTGCTGGTTCCCAAGACGCTGCTGACCGTGGTGCTGCTGGTGCCGGCGCTGCTGCTGGTCGCCGTGGCCGGTCTGTCGGTCCGGGTCGGCCTGTGGCTGGGCCTGCGCGGCGGGCGCCTGGCCCGAGGCACCGCCGGACGCGTCATGGACGCCCTGGCCGGACGGGTCGGCGCCGGCTTCGACGCCCTGCAGCGCCGTTACCTCGGCCTGCTGCCCTCGGCCCTGTCGCGCCCGGGGCTGGTGCTGGGCATCGCCGCGGCACTGTTCGCCGCCTCGATGCTGGTGGTGCCGCGGCTGGGCATGGACCTGGTGCCACAGCTGGCCCAGGACCGCTTCGAGATGACGGTCAAGCTGCCGCCCGGCACCCAGCTGCGCGACACCGACGCGCTGGTGCGCGGCATCCAGGCCGCCCACGCCGACGACCCCGACATCGAGGTGCTCTATGGCGTCAGCGGCTCGGGCACCCGCCTGGACGCCAGCCCGACCGAGTCGGGCGAGAACATCGGCAAGCTCACCGTGGTGATGGGTGCCGCGGCCGGGGCACGGACCGAGGCGGCGATCATCGCGCGCCTGCGGCGGACCATGGAGTCGCGCTACCCCGGTGCCGAGGTCGACTTCAGCCGCCCCGAGCTCTTCGCCATGGCCCAGCCGCTGGAGGTCGAGCTGCGGGGCAGCGACCTCGACCAGCTTGAGCGCGCCAGCAGCGAACTGGTCCGGCGGATGTCCGGCGACGACCGCTTCGTCGACATCCGCGCGACGACCGAGGCGGGCTTCCCCGAGATCCGCATCCTCTTCGACCAGGAGCGTGCCGCGGCGCTGGGCCTGACCACCCGGCAGATCGCCGATCAGGTCGTGCGCCAGGTCCGGGGCGAGGTGGCCACGCGCTACAGCGTCCGCGACCGCCGCATCGACGTGGTGGTGCGCGGCCGCGAGCAGGACCGCGGTTCGGTGGCCGACATCCGTCGGCTGATCGTCAACCCGGCCAGCGAGCGGCCGGTGAGCCTGGATTCGGTGGCCGAGGTCGTCCAGACCATCGGCCCCAGCGAGATCCACCGCACCAACCAGAACCGCGTCGCGATCGTTTCCGCGGGCCTGGGTCATGGCGACCTGGGCAGTGCCGTGGCCGCGGTCGAGCGCCTGATCGCCGAGGCACCGCTGGCCGCGGGCGTGCGCGCCCGGGTCGGCGGCCAGGGCGAGGAGCTCGACGAGTCCACGCGCTCGATGCTGTTCGCCTTCGCGCTGGCCATCTTCCTGGTCTACCTGGTGATGGCCTCGCAGTTCGAGTCGCTGCTGCACCCGTTCGTGATCATGTTCACCATCCCGCTGGCGGTCGTCGGTGCGGTGCTGTCGCTGCTGCTGACCGGCAACACCATCTCGGTGGTGGTCTTCATCGGGCTCATCCTGCTCGCCGGCATCGTGGTCAAGAACGCGATCGTGCTCGTCGACCGCATCAACCAGCTGCGGGAGTCGGGCGAGACCAAGCGCGCGGCGATCCTGGGCGCCTGCGAGGCGCGCCTGCGGCCGATCCTGATGACCACGCTGACCACCGTGTTCGGCTTCCTGCCGCTGGCACTCGGCCTGGGTGACGGTGCCGAGGTCCGCGCGCCGATGGCGATCACGGTCATCGGCGGCCTGCTGGTGTCCACGCTGCTGACCCTGGTGGTGATTCCGGTGATGTACGACCGCCTGGACCGTCGCAGCGACGCCCACTACGTGGCGCGTGCGCGCCCGCTGACCACCGCGGAGGGCGCCGCATGAGCCCGCCGGACGGTGGCTGGAGCCTGGCCCGGCTGAGCCTGCAGCGGCCGGTGACCGCGGCGATGTTCTTCGTCACCCTGCTGCTGCTCGGCGGCATCGCGGCGATGCGCATCCCGCTGGCCTTCCTGCCGGAGTTCGACGCGCCTTTCCTCTACGTGGACCTGCCGTATCCCGGCTCCACGCCCGAGGAGATCGAGCAGTCGATCATCCGCCCGGTCGAGGAGGTCATCGCAACCCTGCCCGGTGTGCGCCGGATCACCTCCAACGCCACCGGCGACGGCGGCAACGTCGGCGTGCAGTTCGCCTGGGGCCGCAACGTCAACGCCCTGGCCTCGGAGGCCCGCGACCGGATCGACGCCATCCGCGGCGAGCTGCCCTCCGACCTGCAGTTCTACCGGGTGATGAAGTTCTCGACCCAGGATGACCCGGTCCTGCGCATCCGCTTCGCCGGCGACCGCGACCTCAGCGGTGCCTGGGGCCTGCTCAACGACGAGGTGAAACGACGGCTGGAGCGGCTGCCGGGCGTGGCCCGCGTCGACCTGTCGGGGATCGCGGCGCCGGAGGTCGAGATCGCGATCGACTCCGACCGCCTGACCGCCGCCGGGCTCGGCCTCAACGAGCTGGCGGCCAGCCTGCAGGCGGCGAACTTCTCGCTGTCGGCCGGTGAGATCGACGACGGCCAGCGCCGGCTGCGGGTGCAGCCGGTTGGGGAGATCCGCGACCTGCAGGCCCTGCGCGAACTGGTGGTCGCACCGGGTGGCCTGCGCCTGGGCGACATCGCAGAGGTCCGCCTGCAGGGCACGCGCCTGAACTACGAGCGGCGGCTGGAGCGGCGGCCGGCGATCGGCATCGAGCTGTGGAAGGAGCGCGATGCCAACCTGGTCGAGGTGGCGCGCCTGGTCCGTGCCGAGCTCGACCTCATCGCCGCCGAACCCGATTTCCGCGGTATCGAATTCATCACCATCCACGACCAGGCCGAGGGGGTCACCACCTCGCTCTCGGACATCGCCAAGGCCGGTGCGCTGGGCTCGCTGATGGCCATCCTGGTGCTGTTCTTCTTCCTGCGTCACTGGCTGTCCACGCTGATGGTCTCGCTGGCCATACCCATCTGCTTCGTGGTCACGCTGGGGGTGATGTACTTCTGGGGCAGCACCCTGAACATCATCTCGATGATGGGCCTGCTGCTGGCGATCGGCCTGCTGGTCGACAACGCGGTGGTGGTGGTGGAGAGCATCTACCAGAAGCGCGAGAAGTACCCCGACGACCCGGTGCGCTGCGCCATCGAGGGGACACGCAGCGTGCAGCTGGCGATCTCCGCGGGCACGCTGACCTCGATCATCGTCTTCCTGCCCAACCTGTTCGGCGAGCGCAACGAGGTCAGCCTGTTCTTCGGCGAGATCGCGCTCACCATCACCGTCTCCCTGCTGGCTTCGTGGCTGGTGGCGGTGAGCCTGATCCCGATGATCTCCGCGCGCATCCACTCCCCGCCGAAGGTCGCAGCCGGGGGGGGCGTGGTCGGACGCCTGCAGGAGCGCTACGCGAAGGCGCTGCGCTGGTCGCTGCGGCACCGCGGGGCCACCCTGGTCGCCTTGGGCACGCTGACCCTGTCGAGCTGCGTGCCGTTCATGCACACGATGTCGAATGCCGACATGTTCCCGCAGAACCCGGGCCGCGAGTTCGAGATGTACTTCCAGTGGCGCGGCTCCTATTCGCTGGAGCAGATGTCCGGCGAAGTCGCCAAGATCGAGTCCTTCCTCGACGAGAACCGCGAGCGCTTCCAGATCCGCCAGATCTACACCTGGTTCTCCGAGCAGGGCTGGGGCGGCGTGCGGGTGTCGCTGCACGAGCGTGGCCGAGGCCTGCGTCCGGTCGAGGAGGTGCAGGAGGAGATGCGCCGGGAGATGCCTCAACTGGCCACCGCCAACCTTGGCTTCCGTGGCCAGCAGGGCGGCGGCGGGGGCGGCGAGGGCCTGCGGGTCAACCTCTACGGCGACTCGACCGAGGTGCTGGAGGAACTGGCCGAGGACGTCGCCCGGCTGCTGTCGGGCGTGGAGGGCCTGCGCGACGTGCGCGCCGACCGCGGCGACGTCAGCAACGAGGTCCGGGTCCGTCTGGATCGCGACCGGGCGGCCCTGTACGGCTTCAACGCCCAGGAGGTCGCCACCTTCGTCGGCATCGCCCTGCGCGGCACGCCGCTGCGCGAGTTCCGCTACGGCGAGCGCGAGATCCCGATGTGGGTGCGCTTCGACGCCGGCGAGGACGCGTCGGTCGAGGACCTCAGCAACTTCATGCTGCGGGCGCCGGACGGGGCGATGGTGCCGCTGCTGGCCATGGTTCGGGCCGAGGTGGAGACCGGCCCGTCGCGGATCCGGCGCGACGACCGCCGCACCTCGATCCAGGTCGCGGCCAACCTCGCCGAGGGGGTGAACCAGAACCAGGCCCGCGAGCGCATCCAGGAGGCCCTGGGGCCGGTGTCGCTGCCGCCGGGCTACCGGTGGAGCTTCGGTGCGGACTTCCAGCGCTCCAACGAGGCCTTCAACCGCATGCTGGCCAACACCGGCATCGCACTGATCATGGTGGTCGTGGTGATGGCGGCGCTGTTCGAGTCGATGCTCTTCCCGATCGCCATCGTCAGCTCGGTGTTCTTCTCGTTCCTGGGCATGTTCTGGCTGTTCATGCTCACCGGCACCACGCTCTCGATCATGGCCTTCATCGGGCTGATCGTGCTGATGGGCATCGTGGTCAACAACGGCATCGTGCTGGTGGAGCACATCAACTCGCTCAGGCGCGAGGGCATGGGCCGGACCGAGGCACTGGTCGCCGGCAGCCGCGAGCGCCTGAGGCCGATCCTGATGACCATGGGCACCACGGTGCTGGGCATGCTGCCGCTGTGCTTCGCCGGTGCCCAGGTCGGCGGCGACGGCCCGCCGTACGACCCGATGGCCCGCGCCATTGTCGGCGGCCTGCTGTTCTCCACCATCGCCAGCCTGGCCTTCCTGCCGACGATCTACGCGGTGCTCGACGACTTCAGCCTGTGGCTGCGGCGCGAGTGGCGCGCGGCGCTCGAGTCGCTGCGGCCGGCCTGACCGCTGCAGGTGGCCGGGGCTTCAGCCCCCGGCCACCTGGCGGGCGATGCGGAAGCCGCTGATCCACACGCCGGCCGAGGTGCCCAGGCTGGTGAGGAAGAAGACCACGAAGACCCGCGAGACGCGGTTGCGCCACCAGCCGCGCAGGCTGTTGGTGTCGTTGCGCAGGTAGAGGAAGTCGCGGTAGGTGGGGCGTCGCAGCCAGGCCTCGACGCCGGCGCTGGCCATGCCCGAGCGCAGCAGCGGGTGGAAGGGCGTGAACGGGGAGGCGAGGAAGGCCGCCAGGATGCTCAAGGGATGGCCGCCGGCCGCCAGGCAGCCCAGCGCACCCAGCGTGCCGGTCGTGAGGACCCAGCCCAGCGCCATGCTGGTGCCGACCTCGGCCCCCTGCGAGAAGCCCCAGGCCAGGCCGCCGGCGATCAGGGCCACGACGACGAGGGTGAACCACGGGATCGAGCGGCGGACCGGCAGCGCCTGCAGTTCGGCGATGGCCTCCGCGGGTGGCTCCGTGCCTTCGCGCAGGTGGCCGGCCAGTCCCTTGAGGTGGCCGGCGCCGACCACGGCCAGGACCCGCTTCGCGTCCCCGGCGGCAGCCTGTTCGCGCAGCTTCAGCGCCATGTAGCGGTCGCGCTCGGCGATCACGCTGTCGTAGATCACCGGGCTCATCGCGGCGAAGTCGCCGAAGCTGCGCTCGAGCATGTCGCCCTGCTTGAGCTTCTCGATCTCGGTCTCGTCGACCTCGTCATCGACCAGCAGGCTGGCCGAGAGGCCGGCCATGAGCTTCATCCGCGCCCAGAGCCCCAGTCGCCGCCAGGCGCGCTTGAGGGTCAGGCCGACCTCGCGGTCGATCAGCCACACCGGCAGGCCGGCCGCCTCGCCGCGCTCGGCGGCGGCCTTGAGCTCGGCGCCGGGCTGGACGCCCAGCTGGTCGGCCAGGCGGCGCTGGTAGGCGGCCAGCGCGAGGTTGGCCGCGACCAGCCCGACCTTGCCCTGGCGGATGATCGCGAACAGGTCGAGGTGGTGCAGGGCCTCGCTGTCGGTGAGCGCGCGCAGCCGCAGCTCGTCGAGTTCCACGGCGACCGCGTCGAAGCGGGCCTCGTCCATCAGGCGGTGTACCGCATCGACGCTGGCCCGGGACACGTGTGCCGTGCCCAGCAGCGTGAAGTGCACGCCGTCGCGTTCGACCTCCACGACCGGTTGGCCGTGCAGCGCGTCCTCCACCGGCGCGGCGTCCGGCCCGACGTCCTGCGCTCCGGAACTCATCGGTCGCGGTAGCGCTTGAGCAGGTCGTCGTAGGCGTCGATGCGGCGGTCGCGCAGGAACGGCCAGATGCGCCGGACCGCCTCGCTGCGCCCGAGGTCGACCTCGGCGTGGAGGATCTCCGGGGCGTCGGTGCCGGCCCGGGCGAGGAACTCGCCCTGCGGACCGAGCACGTGGCTGGTGCCCCAGAAGCGGATGCCGGCGGTGCCCAGCGGGGACGGCTCGTGGCCGACGCGGTTGCAGCTGAGCACCGGCAGCCCGTTGGCCACCGCGTGCCCGCGGTGCGAGAGCACCCAGGCCTCGCGCTGGCGGTCGTTCTCGTCGGCGGCCTCGTCGGGGTCCCAGCCGATGGCGGTGGGGTAGAGCAGCAGCTGCGCGCCGGCCAGCGCCATCAGCCGCGCGGCCTCGGGGTACCACTGGTCCCAGCACACCAGCACGCCCAGTCGGCCGACCGCGGTGTCGACCGGTTCGAAGCCCAGGTCGCCGGGGGTGAAGTAGAACTTCTCGTAGAAGCCCGGGTCGTCGGGAATGTGCATCTTGCGGTACACGCCGGCCAGCGAGCCGTCGCTGTCGAGCACCACGGCGGTGTTGTGGTACAGGCCCGGCGCCCGGCGCTCGAACAGCGAGCCGACGATGACCACGCCATGGGCCTTCGCCAGCGCGCCCAGGCGCCGGGTGCTGGGGCCGGGGACCGGCTCGGCCAGGTCGAACTCGTCGACCGACTCGTGCTGGCAGAAATAGGGGCCGTTGTGCAGTTCCTGCAGCAGCACCAGCTTCGCGCCCGCGGCCGCGGCGGTGGCGACACGTTGCTCGATGGTGGCAAGGTTGGCTTCCGCGTCCCCGTGGTTGATGTCCTGCACCAGGGCCACGGGCAGGGTGCGCTTGTGCATCGTCGACCTCTTCAGCGTCGGAGCAGGCCGGCGGGCAACTGCATGGTGATGCAGTGCAGGCTGCCGTTCTGCCAGATCAGGGGGCGGCAGGGCACCGGGACGATCTCTCGCCCCGGGAAGGCCTCGGCCAGGACCTCGGCCGCACGGACGTCGGCCGGGTCGTCGTAGGCGGGCATCAGCACCGCGCCGTTGACGATCAGGAAATTGGCGTAGGAGGCGGCCAGGCGCCGCCCCTGGTCGAGTATCGGCGCCGGCCACGGCAGCTCGAAGGTGCGGTAGGGGCGCCCGTCGGCGTCCCGGAAGGCGGCGATCTGGGCGGCCATGGCCGCCAGCGGGGCGTGGTGGCTGTCGTCGGGGTCGTCGCAGCCCTGGTGGACGATCGCATCGGGCGCGGCGAAGCGGGCCAGGGTGTCGATGTGGGCGTCGGTGTCGTCGCCCTCCAGGTGGCCGTCGTGCAGCCACAGGAAGCGCGACTGGCGCAGGGCCGGGCCCAGCACGGCCTCGACCTCGGCCGGGGACAGGCCCGGGTGCCGCTCCGACAGGCAGTGCCAGGTCGACAGCAGCGTGCCGGCGCCGTCGGTTTCGATGGCGCCGCCCTCCAGGGCGAATTCCACCCGCTCGCTGCGGGCGTCCTGGAACAGGCCCGCCTGCATCAGCTGCGCGACCAGCTGGTCGTCGTTGCCGGCCTGGAACTTGCCGCCCCAGCCGGTGAAGCGGAAGTCCAGCAGCAGGTAGCCGGCGTCGCCGACCAGGCTGATGGGACCGGAGTCGCGCAGCCAGGTGTCGTCGTAGCGCGCACGCACGAAGCGGACCTGGTCGAGGTCGACGCCGGCACGCTGCAGGCGCGTGGCGGCGTGGTCGCGCAGGGCCGCGTCGGCCACGCACACCACCAGCGGCTGGCGCGCGGTGACGGCCTGGGCCAGGGCGACATAGGTGGATTCGACCTGGTCGAGCCGATCGGCCCAGTCGGTGCCGGCGTGCGGCCATGCGACGAGGACGGACGACTGTGCCTCCCACTCGGCGGGGAAGCGCAAGGATGGATCGTTCATCGGGTGGCGGGGCCCGGTGGGCCCGACGGGGTCGGGCGGGTGGGGGTCAGCGCACCGGGCGCGGACCGATCTCCTCGGGAGAGGCCTGGCGGGCGACGATGTTGATCACCCGGTCGTTCTCGAAGAACACGGTGTATTCCGGGTACTCCCAGCGGTGGATCACCGGCCACTGCCGCTTCTGGCCACCGCGGGGGTCCAGGCGCGAGGACGGTGCGCCGAACCGGGACTCGACCTGGGACATGCTCATGCCGCGGGTGGGCGCGTTGAGCTGGCGGGCCGCTTCGGTCCGCTCGATGAGCAGCACGTCCCCATGGGCCTGGCGGTCCTGGCGTTCGGAAGCGCCGGCGGAGGCGGTGGCCAACAGGCCGACCGAGGCGACGGTAAGGATCAGGCGACGCATGGTGGGGCTCCTTGCGGGAACGGTTTCCGGGTGCATCCTTTTAACACAGAAAAAACAAGGGGCCGCAATTGCGGCCCCTGTTTTCCTGCAGCTTCGATGGACCCGGCGCGGTCAGCGCTGGCGGGCCTTGAAGCGCGGGTTGGACTTGCAGATCACGAAGACCTTGCCACGGCGGCGGACCACCTTGCAGTCGCGGTGACGGGTCTTCGCCGACTTCAGGGACGACAAGACTTTCATGACTCAATCCTCGGAACGGGCGTACAAAGAAGCGGAATCATAGCTCGGCGGGGGTGTTTTGCGCAAGCCCATGCGACGTCAACCTGATGGGCCGTCCGGACGCCTGCCGCGCCGGGACGGTGGGCGCGCCAGCACGGGACACAGCGCCAGGCCGATGGCCAGACCCAGCAGGTTGCGCATCAGGTCGCCGACCCCGGGCCAGCGCCCCGGGATCCAGGCCTGGGCCAGTTCCGAGCCGGCCGCGAAGACCACGCCGGCGCCCACGCACAGGCCGACCGCCCGCCACCCGTGCAGTCCCAGGGCCGCCAGCGCACGCATCCACACCACCACCAGGACCGCGAACAGCGGCACATGGGCCAGGCTGGCCAGCGGGATCTGGCCCAGGCGTCCGGTCGGGGCCAGCAGCAGCAGCGCGGCGAGGGCGGTCGCCCCCAGCGCGAGCAGGAGCCTGTGGCGGACGTCGCTTGCCCTGGCCTCCACCCGCTCAGCCGGCATGGGCGAGCTGTCGGCGCCGTTCCCAGGCCAGCGAGGTCCGGACGATGACATCGATGTCGTCGAGCCGGGGTTGCCAGCCGATGGCGTCGTGGATGCGCGAACTGTCGGCCACCAGGGTGGGCGGATCGCCGGCGCGTCGCGGCGAGAAGCGCACCGGCAGTGGCTCGCCGGTGGCCCGCTCGACCGCGGCAATGACCTCGCGCACGCTGTAGCCGTGCCCGTAGCCGCAGTTGAGCACCTGCGAGCGCCCGCCGCCCCGGAGGTGGTCGAGTGCGTCGAGATGGGCCCGGGCAAGGTCCTCGACGTGGATGTAGTCGCGCACGCCGGTGCCGTCATGGGTGGGGTAGTCGGTGCCGAACACCTCCAGATGCGAGCGCAGGCCGCAGGCCACCTCGACCGCCACCTTGACCAGCAGCGTGGCCCTGGGGGTGTTCTGGCCGACCCGGCCCCGGGTGTCGCAGCCGGCCACGTTGAAGTAGCGCAGGGCGATGTAGCCGAAGTCCGGGGCCGAGGCCGCCAGGTCGCGCAGCATCCACTCGGTGACGAGCTTGGAGCTGCCGTAGGGATTGATCGGCTGCAGCGGGTCGTCCTCGCCGGCGCAGCCGCTGGGCGGCAGCCCGTACACCGCGGCGGTCGAGGAGAAGACGAAGCGCCCGATGCCGTTGCGCCGGCAGGCCGAGAGCAGGGTGGCGGCGTTGACGCTGTTGGCCTGGTAGTAGGCCAGGGGGTCGGCGACGGACTCCGGCACGATGGTGCGCGCGGCGAAGTGCATGACGGTGCCGAACCGGTGCTCGGCCATGAGCCGGTCGAGCAGGGCGGCGTCGCCGACGTCGCCGACCACCAGTTCGCAGCCCTGCACCGCCTCGCGCACCCCGGTGCGCAGGTTGTCCAGGACGACGACGCGTTCGCCGCGCTCGAGCAGCTGGACGACGACGTGGCTGCCGATGTAGCCGGCTCCGCCGGTCACCAGGATCGGGTCAGGTGGCATGCTGGGGCTCCGTGTGTCGGGGGCTGGGTCGAGCCTGGGCACGGGGGATGCGGAACTTGCCGTCGACGACCATCAGCCCATGCGCCAGCGCATAGGTGTGGCAGCCGCTGAGTCCGTCCCGCCAGGCGGGTTCGAGCACGCCCAGCGGGCGTTCCTCGTAGTGCTCCGGGGTCAGCCGGGTCACCTCGTTGAAGACCACCGCGCGGCCGTACTCGCTGCCGCAGTCCTGGCCGGGCCGGATCAGGCGGCCCTCGTGGACGAACAGCGGGCCGGCCGGTCGGGCGCGGCGCACGTCGGTGCACACCGGGTTGGCGGCATGCGGCAGCCAGGGCCCCAGCGGCGAGTCGGCGTGGAAGGCGAACAGCTCGTTCCATTCCCGGCCGCCATCGTCGAACGGCGATTCGGCCACGCAGGCGAACATCCACCAGCGCCCCTCGTGGTGGCACAGCGTGGCGTCGACGACGCGGCGTCCGGTGAGCAGCTCGCGCACCTGCTTCCAGCGGTCGGGGAAGGCTTCGCACGACCACAGGCCCACCGCCCCGGACTGGGCGCTCTCCACCAGCATCCAGGTCGTGTCCCGGTAGCCGAAGACGAACGGATAGGAGAGGTGGTGACGGCTGCGCATCACCGGCACGATCCGCTCCACCGACAGCGTGTGGTCGAGCATCAGCGCATGGATCTCGCCGCGCCCGGTGCGGTACTCCAGCGCCTCCACCAGGACCCAGTCGCGACCCTCGTGCCGCCAGGGCGAGGGGTCTGCCCAGAACCAGCCCGGTGGCGGCGCAAGCTCGTGGAAGCCCTCCGGTGACGGCGCATCGGGGCTGATCGGACCGCCGGCACGACGCACCCCGATCGACCAGCATTCGGCGTGACGCAGGCGGCGGCCGTGGCGGCGGACGGTGCGCGAGGCCAGGCTGCCCAGCAGATTGGCCACGCCGCGCCAGTCGGGCCGTGTCCGCGTGGCGAGGGGCTCGAGGCGCAGTGTCTCGCCGCGGGCCAGGCGTCGCAGGCAGCGCAGCAGCTGGGCGGGAGCCTTCTGCAGCTGGTAGGCACGGTGTCGGGCCAGGCTCAGGCGCGCCATCGACACCTCGCCGGGCTCGGCGAGATGCCAGCCTTCGCCGGTGTGGACCCTGAGGCCGGAGCGCGCGGTCGCCCGGTCGCGCTGGAAGTCCTTGAACATCCAGTCCCCACACAGCACCGGGTTGCAGCAATTGGGCTCCAGTGTCCAGGCGCCGTGCCGGGCCAGCCCCGACAGGGCGGGCACCGGCACCGGCAGGCCCACGCACAGCAGCAGGTCGGGCTCGCGTTCGCGCAGCTGCGCCATGCGTGGTTCGTCCAGGCACAGCCCGCCATCGGCCCGTCGGCCGGGCAGGCGCGGGGCCGACGCCGCCTGCGCCAGGGGGCTGGCCGCCAGGATGGGTGCCAGCCCGCCCAGGGTCAGCCGGTCGGCCCGCATGTACAGGCCGAAGGCCCAGCGCGGACTGCGCACCACCGGCGCGCCGTCCACGCGCAGGAAGGCCACGTCCAGGAACGGGGCGTGTTCCAGGGCGTCGAGCAGCCGTGCCAGCCAGGCCGGCCCGGTGTCGCTGCCCAGCAGCACCAGGACCCGCAGCGCGCGGTCGGGCACCGGCGGATACAGTTCGCTGCTCATGGGCGGGCGAGGTCGGGCCGGAAGCCGGCGAGCCAGTGCTCGAGCACCTCGAACAGGCGCTCCCGGTACTGGATGAGCATGAACAGGTGGTCGCAGTCGGGCCAATGCTCGAAGTGCACCGAAGGGTGGAGCGCGCCGGCGCCCCAGGTGCGTCGGAACTGCCGTGGCATCAGGAAATAGTCCGCCGACCCGCCGGTGTAGAGGAAGAAGGCCCTGCCGCCCCGGTCGATCAGCCGCTGCAGCTGGCCCGGCGCTTCGGCTCGGGCGGGCCACTCGCGGAAGTCCGCGGCCGCCGCGGGCGCCGCGCGTGGGGCCTTGAGGCGCTTGCGCAGGGACTTCATCCAGCTTCGCAGGGAGCGACCCAGGGCCAGCTTCGCCTGGCCGACCCGGTACCAGAAACCGCTGCGCGCGTAGCCGTCGAGCATCAGCACGCCGCACACCCGTTCATCGGACTGGGCGAGCTGCCAGCCCCAGTCCGAGGCGCTGCACAGTCCGCCGACGACCGCGCGTTCGCAGCCCGACACCGCCAGCGCCCGGCCCAGCATGTCGCCGGCGCAGGCCACCACGCTGTCGGGCGCGGGGTCGAGGGCGTCGCCGATCCGGTGCTGCTCCCAGCGCAGCACCGCATGTCCGGCACGCGCCAGCGCGCGGGCCAGTTCCACGTGCATGCGGAACGGCCCCATGCGGTGCATGTTGCCGGCATTGAACAGCACCACCAGCGGGCCACCGACGGGTACCTCGGGCAGGGTCAGGATCCCGAAACTGCCGTGACCGAACTCCACCAGGCGCTCGTTCACGTGGCCACCGCCTGCAGCACGGGGCGTCGTGCCGCGGGTCGCGGCAGCCGCTCGGCCAGGGCCTGCGCCAGTTCGTCCACCACGCCCGGTGGAAACACGCCCTCGATGCCGATCTTGCCCGGCCAGTTCGCCAGCACCGCCGGCAGCGCCAGGCTGTCCTGGCGGGCGCCCAGGGCCGGGACCGCCCCGTCCCGGGACAGCACCAGCGCGTCCCGGCACGGCTGCGCCCGGGTCGCCTCGAGTTCGCCGATACAGCGCGCCGCAAGCCGGAACCCCATCATCGCCTCGCCCAGCTGCGGCATCTCGCGGCGACGGCCGATCAGGGGGAAGGTCAGGTGGCAGGCGCGGGCACGGGCGTCGAGCCGGCGCAGCTCCAGCGCCAACGCCGCACCGTCGACCACCGGGTCCCAGGCCACCAGCGGCAGCCCGTGGCGTGCGGCGATCGCCGAGGCCGGAAGCACCCCGGCTCGCACGCCCATCAGCAGCGTCGGCGCATCCGGCGCCCGGCTTCGCAGGTAGGCCAGCATCGATTCGGTGTCGCTGCGTGCGCCGGCCAGCGAGAACGCGGTGCCGTCGCCGGAGCTGTCTCCGGTGCCGTGGTAGTCGAAGCGCAGCACGTGGATGCCGCGCTGCGCGAGGGCCTCGCCGAGCAGGGCGAACAGCCGCAGGCTGGTCGGGTACTCGTTGAGCATCGGCGGGCACAGCAGCAGTGCGGCCTCGGGCTGCCCCCGGGCGGGGTGCTCGACGCAGAACAGCCGCCGCTCGCCGGCGCGGACGAAGCAGGGCCGGGCCACCGCGCTCATTGGCCGGCCTCCGCGGTGCGGCCGAAGAGGCGGCGCAGCCGGGACCCCAGTCCCTTGCGCCGCACCGGTGCGGTGCTGTCGGGCACGGGCAGTTCGCCGGCCACCATGCGCAGGCTGCCGCGGGCCAGGCTGAGCAGGCTGGGCCGCACGCCGGTGGCCTCCTCGATCCGGCCGATGAGCTGCAGCGCCAGCAGGGAATGCCCGCCGACCTCGAAGAAGTTGTGGTCGGGATCGATGTCGCCCTGGCCGATGAGTTCGCGGGCGATGCCGAGCACCAGCGCCACGCGGGCGTCGGTGGTGGCGTGCGCGGCATCGGGCCGGCCGGCCGTCTCCGGCCCGGCCTGCCCGGTGGTCCCGGGTGCGTGAACCGGATCCGGGGCGACGTCCACCGCGGCGTCGGACGGCGCGCCCGGGCCAGGCAGGCGCAACGACGCCTCCGTGACCGGGCGCACCTCGACCAGGGCGGCGACGGATTCCGCGAAGCGTTGCGCGAAGCGCTCCACCGTGGCGGGCTCGAACAGGTCGCTGGCATAGGTCAGCACGCACTCCAGTCCGATCGGCGTCTCCACGCACCACAGGCTGATCTCGTGCCGCGTGCCGTACATCGGGACGTCGAAGCGGGCATGCTCGAGGTTGCCCCAGCGGGTCACGCGGTCGCGCACGTCCTGGAACGAGAACAGGTTCTGCGCCAGCGCCGGGCGCGAGGGGTCGTGCGGCAGCTTCAGCGTCCGGATCAGGTGTTCGATGGCGACCTCCGGGCAGGCCAGGGCGTCGGCCATCACCCGGTGGTGGCGCTGCAGCCGCTCGCCGGTGCCGCCGCCCGCGGAGAGGTCCAGGCGCAGGCTCAGGGCGTTGACGAAGAAGCCCATCAGCTGCTCGAAGGCCGGCTGGTCGCGGCCGCGCACCGGCGTGGCGATGACCAGGTCGGTCTGGCCCGAGAGCGCGGACAGCGTGTCCGCCCAGGCGGTGAGCAGGACGATGAAGGCGGTGGTGCCCGCCGACCGGGCGGTCTGGTGGACGGCATCCAGCGTGGCCTGGGGCAGGCGCAGGTAGTGGCTGGCCCCGCGGCCGCTGAAGGTGTCCGGCCGCGGATGGTCGGCGGGCAGGGCCAGCGGCTCGGGCAGCGGCAGCAGACGCTGGGCCCAGTGCCGGCTCTGCCGCTGCAGTTCGGCCTCGTCGAGTCGCTGCAGTTGCCAGCGGGCGAAGTCGGCGTAGCGCAACGGCAACGCGGGCAGCGCGGGCACGCGGCCGCTGCACCGCGAGCGGTAGAGCTCGGAGAGCTCCGCGTACCACAGGTCGAACGACCAGCCGTCCCAGACCAGGTGATGGACCATGAAGAACAGCACGTGGTGGTCGGGCGCCAGGCGGTAGAGGCGGTGGCAGTAAAGCGGTCCGCCGGTGAGGTCGAAGGCCTGGCGGGCGAGGTCGTCGATGCTGGCGGCCACGGCGGCTTCGGCCTCGTGCAGCGGGCGGTCGGAGCAGTCGACCAGCGGGCGCAGCGCGACCGGCGCCGGCGGCTGCACGTGCTGGCGCAGTTCGCTGCCACGCTGGCTGAAGACCGTCCGCAGGCTGTCCTGGCGGCGGACGATCTCGCCCAGCGCCCACTCCAGGGCTTCGATGTCGAGGTGGCCGCGGAGGCGATGGCCCGAGGGCAGGTTGCCGCTGCTGCCGCCGGGGTCGAGCTGCTCCTGGTACCACAGCCGCTGCTGCATCAGCGACATCGGTGCGGGTTCGCCGGGTGCACCGGCGACCGGCTCGGGGGCGGCCGGCGTCTGCGCCTGTGCCGCGGCCGGCGATGGCTCCGCCAGCATGCGCGAGAGCGCGGCCGGGGTGGGGTTCTCGAACACCGCGCGCAGGTCCAGGCGCCGCCCGGTGCGCTCGCGGACCCGGGCCACCAGCTGGGCCGCCAGCAGGGAGTGCCCGCCGTGGGCGAAGAAGCTGTCCCCGGGGCCCAGCGCGGGCAGGCCGATGAGTTCGCCCATGGTGGTGGCGAGCCACTGCGTGACGGCGTCATCACCCGCAGGCGCCGCTCCCGCCGCGACGGGCTCGACCGGCGTCGGGGCCGGCGCCCTGCCCGGATCGGGCAGGGCATGACGGTCGACCTTGCCGTTGGGCAGCAGCGGCAGCGAACCCAGCGCCACCACCGCCTGCGGCAGCATGTAGTCCGGCAGGCGACCGGCCAGTGCGCGGCGCAGCCCCGGCAGGTCGGGTGCCGGTCCGTCGGCGGGAACGACCCAGGCGACCATGCGCTGGTCGGTGGGGTCGCTGAAGGTCCGAATGCCGCACACCGCGCGGGCGATGCCCGGCAGGTCCTCCAGCGCGGCCTCGATCTCGCCGAGCTCGATCCGGTAGCCGCGCAGCTTCACCTGGTGGTCCAGGCGGCCCATGTGGATGATGCGGCCGTCGCTGCCCCAGCGCCCGAGGTCGCCGGTGCGGTACAGGCGCTCGCCGGGTGCCAGCGGGTCGGCGATGAAGCGTTCGGCGGTCAGCGCCTCGCGACGGTGGTAGCCCTGCGCCACGCCGGCGCCCCCGATGCAGATCTCGCCGGGCTCGGACCCGGTGCAGGGCGCCAGCGACGTGTCGAGGATGCGGACCCGGGTGTTGTCGATCGGGCGCCCGACGGTGATCGGGGCCGCGGCATCGGTGATCGGCTCGGTGGTCGACCACACCGTGGTCTCGGTCGGCCCGTACATGTTCCACAGCTGTGCACCGGCCTCCAGCAGCCCCGAGGCCAGGGCCGGCGCCAGCGCCTCGCCGCCGCACAGGGCACGGAACCCCTCCGGCGCGCGGAAGCCGGCCGCGAGCAGCAGGTGCCAGGTGGTCGGGGTGGCCTGCAGCACGGTGATGCCGTGGCGCTCGACCAGCGCGGCCAGGCTGGCGCCGTCGACCGCCGCCTCGCGCGTGGCCAGTACCGTGCGGGCACCCACGCACAGCGGCAGCAGCAGTTCCAGCACCGCGATGTCGAAGGAGAGGGTGGTGACCGCCAGCAGGCGATCGCCGATCGCCAGGCCCGGCGTGCGCGCCATGCTCTGGAGGAAGTTGCAGACCCCGCGCTGCAGCACCACCACGCCCTTGGGCTGTCCGGTGGAGCCGGAGGTGTAGATCACGTAGGCGGGTGCGTCGGCGTCCACTTCCAGCGGCGGCGTGGTGTCGGGCTGGGCATCGATCAGGGCGGCGTCGCGGTCGAGCAGCAGGCAGGCCTCCCCGGGCACGCCCAGGCCCTCGGCCAGGGGCTGGCGCGAGAGCAGGGCCGCCAGGCCGGCGTCCTCGACCATGTGGCGCAGGCGCTGCAGCGGGAAGTCGGGGTCCAGCGGCACGTAGGCCGCGCCGGTCTTCAGGACGCCGAGCAGGGCGGGGACCAGGTCGATGCCGCGCTCCAGGCACAGGCCGACGAAGGTGCCCGGGCCGGCACCGCGTTCGCGCAGCGCGTGGGCGATCCGGTTTGCCCGCTGCTCCAGGCCGCGGTAGTCCAGCTGGCCGTCGGCGGCCACCACCGCGATCGCGTCCGGCGACAGCAGCGACTGCTCGGCGATCCAGCGCTCCACGCGCGCGGTCGCATCCAGCGCACGCGTCGGCCCCAGGCCGGGCCCGGTCGCGCCCTCGTCGGGGTCGTCGGATGCGCCGCCGTCCGGGTCGGGCAGGGCCGCCCAGGAGCCGCAGGCCGCGATGACCGCATCCACCAGCGCGCGCGCGCGGCCGGCGGAGTACAGCTCGGCCCCGTAGTGCAGGTCGAGGCTGAGGGCGTCGCCGAGGTCGTGGAAGTTGAAGAACAGCCCGTGCAGGGTCGCGTGCTTGCGGCCCTCGAACAGCGCGACCGGCTGCAGCGGGAAATGCGCCAGGGCGACCCGCGGATTGAGGTTGAAGAACACGCTGGTCAGCGCGGCACGGTTGCCGCTGGGGGACAGGCCCAGGTCGCGCGCGATCGCACCCTGGGTCAGCAGCGGCTGTTCGAAGGCGTCCATGCAGCGCTGCTTCAGCCGCGCCAGGCGCGAATCGCGGTCCTCGCCGGGCAGGCGGTCGGCCAGCAGCGGCAGGTCCAGGACGCCGTCGGCGACCACGGCGGCGTCGCCGGTCAGGGCCTGGCCGGCGTAGGGGACGCCCAGCAGGGCCCGGTCGACGCCTGCACGCTCCAGCAGCACCTCCGAGACGATGGCGAACAGACCGTGGAACAGCGTCGCCCCGGAAGCGCCCAGCCGACGGCGCAGGGCAGCCAGGACCTCGCCAGGGACCCGGCCGCGCTCGGTGCCGGCACGGAACTCCCGGCGGGCCGGGGCCTGGAGGTCCTCCAGCGGCAGCGGCGCGGGCACATCGCCGTTGAGTCGGCGCCAGTGGGCGACCGCCGCCCGGCCTTCGGTGCCCTGGAAGCGCTGCGTGAGACGCTCGGCGAAATCCAGCGGCGAGACAGCCGGCGGCAGGTTCGGCGCGTGGCCCTGCAGGCGCGCATGCAAGGCCACGCCGAGCTCGTGCACGAACACCGAGGCGGCCCAGCCGTCGAAGACCAGGTGGCTGGCGACCACGTGCACGGCGGTGCGTCCGTCGCCGAGTTCGACCAGGCTGATCGCCGCCATCGGCGCCCGGGCGAGGTCGAAGTCGCGCGCGCCCGCCGAGGTGCAGAAGGCCTCCAGCGCCTGTTCGGGATCCGGCTGTGCGCCCAGGTCCACCGACTGCACGGCAGGCGCCGGTGCGGGACTGACCTGCTGCCGGGGGCTGTCCTCGTCGAAGGCGACGCGGAAGGCGTGATGGCGGTCGACGACATCGGACAGGGCCGCGGCCAGCGCCCCGCGATCGACGCCGGCGGGCAGCAGCAGGCAGATCGACTCGTTGAGCGCGATGCGCGCGGCGCGGTCGTAGCCGGCCATCAGCCAGCGCTCGGTCTGGCCCGGCGCCAGCGGGCCCGCCGGGGCCGCCGTCGCGGCCGCCGGCTCGACGACCGGCGTGGCGGCGGGCGGCTGCCAGGGCGCCCCGTCGCGACGCTGGACCAGACCCAGCGACATCAGCTCGTCCAGCGCGCCGACGTAGACCTCGTGGATGCGGTCGATCTCCCCGGGACCCATCGCGTCGGTGACGAAGTGGCCGAACTGCTCGTACACGTGCAGGCCACGGTGGCGGGCCAGGTAGTAGAACAGCCCGACGAAGGGCTGGTCGCCCTCCCAGGCCAGCCGCCACAGCGAGGCGCAGTGCACCGCGCGCACGGGGGCATCGCGGGTCTGGAAGGCGGCATTGAGCCGGTCGACCAGCCCCTGCGTCCGCTGGTTGAGGCGCTGCTGCAGCGCCGGCCCCTCCTGTTCCAGATGGGCCAGCGTGGCGTTGGCCGCCGCCAGCGCCAGCGGGTGGCGCACGAAGGTGCCGGCGAAGTAGGTGACCCCGGCCTCGGGCCAGGAGTCGTCGCCGTAGCGCCAGTCGCCGCCGTCGAGGGCATCCATCCAGCGGGGCGCACCGGCGATGGCGGCGAAGGGCAGGCCGCCACCGATGATCTTGCCGTAGGTGCACAGGTCGGCCCGCACGCCGTAGAAGTCCTGCGCGCCACCGGGGGCCAGGCGGAAGCCGGTCACCACCTCGTCGAAGATCAGCGCGCAACCGGCGCTGTCGCAGATCTCCCGCAGGGCCTCGACGAAGGCGCGTGGCTGCAGGGTGGGGCGCTTGTTCTGGACCGGCTCGATCATGATCGCGGCCAGTTCGCCCGCGCGCTCGCGCAGCACCCGCAGCGAGTCCTCCGACGCGTAGTCCAGGACCAGCACGTTCTCCACCGCGCTGGCGAGGATGCCCGGCGCCGCGGAGATCGAGCGCAGCTGGCGGGTGCCGCGGACGATCACCTCGTCGAAGATGCCGTGGTAGGAGTCGGTGAAGATGGCGATGGTGCGGCGCCCGGTCACGGTGCGGGCGATGCGCATGGCGCCCATCACCGCCTCCGAGCCGGTGTTGCAGAAGCCCACGCGGGCGTGGCCGGTCAGCCGGGCGATGCGTTCGGCCACCTCGGCGGCCAGCGGGTGCTGCGGCCCGACCTCGATGCCGCGCTCGAGCTGCTCGCGCATCGCCGCCATCACGCCCGGGGGCTGGTATCCCAGAAGGTTGGCGCCGAAGCACGAGAGCAGGTCGATGTAGCGGTTGCCGTCGATGTCGGTGACGGTGGCGCCCTCGGAACGGTCGGCGACGATCGGATAGACCAGGTCCTTCCACTGCGGGTTGAATCCGGTGACCACCCGCGGGTCGGCCATCCGTGCGCGGTGCTGCTGGCTGAAGGCCTTCGAGCCGGCGGTTCGGGCGTTGTAGTCGACGACGAAGCGGTCCAGCCAGGCCCGCTGGCGGTCGTCGAGTTCGCGGTTGGCGCGCACGGTGACCCGCGCCGAGGCGCCGAAGGGCTGGGCGCGCAGGTCGGGCGCGGCGGCCTCCGGCCCGGTGTCCGTCGCGGCGGCCGGCACGGCCGGTGCAGCAACGGCCGGCACCGGTGCCGTGGCCTGCGCGGCGGCCTGCGGTGCGGCAGGGGTGGCAGCGGCCTGGCCCAGCAGGGCCAGCTGCTGCTGCATCAGCCCGAGCTGCTGCGAGAGCAGGGCGGCCAGGCCGTCCCCGACCGGCGTGTCCAGCCGAACCGCCACGGCGGGCGCCGCCGCGGGTTCCGGGGACGCGGTCGCCGGCCGATCGGCGGGCGCTTGCGCGACACAGGGTGCAGCAGGCGCCGGGGCGAACTTCTCCGCCGGCAGGGTCTGGTCGAGGAAGGCGGTCAGCGCCTCGACGCTGGCCAGGTCCTCCATGAGCCGGCGGAACTTCAGGTGCACGCCGAACACCCGCTCGATCTCCAGCGTGGCCTGGGTCAGCGACAGCGAGTCCAGCCCCTGCTCGACCAGTCCATCGGCCGGCCGCAGGCTGCCCTCGGGCAATCCGGCGACCTCGGAGAACAGGTGCGTGAGCGTGTCGGCGATCAGGGGCTTGCGGTCCTGCACGGTGTTCTCCTGCGGCCCGCCGGGGGCCACCTGCTGTGATGTGTGTGTCGATGCGGCGGCCGGCGTGGTCGCCGTGCCCGCCTCGGGGGTGAACCAGCAGTGCACGCGCTGGAACGGATAGGTCGGCAGGTCGGCGCGCGGCCCGCGGCGGGAGATCTGCCAGTCGATCCCGACCCCGTGCTGCCACAGCTGGCCCACCGCGCGCAGCGCGTGGCGGCCGGCATCCAGGGCGCGCCCGGGTGGCGGCAGCATCGGCACGACGCGCGGGGCGGTGCCCTCGGGGTCGCGATGCTGCCGGACCAGGGCGGTCAGCGCCTGGCCGGGCCCGAGCTCCAGGAACACCGTCCCGGGTTCGAGCTCAGCCTGGATCGAGTCGCTGAAGCGCACCGGCTCGCGCAACTGTCGGCCCCAGTAGGCCGGGTTGGCGATCGACTCCGCGGTGTGCGCACGACCGTGCACGCCGGCATGCACCGGCACGCCGGGCGCCTGCATACGCGCCCCGGCCAGCGCGGCCTCGACCGCGGCGATGGCCGGTTCCATCGACGGGCTGTGGAAGGCGTGGGAGACGCGAAGGCGGGTGCATCCCACATCGCGTGCCGCCAGCAGCGAGGCCATGGCCTCGATGGCCTGGTCGGGGCCGGCGACCACGGTCAGCCCCGGTGCGTTGATGCCGGCGGGCACCACGGCCTCGGGAAGCATCGGCGAGAGTTCGCCCAGTGGCGACTGCACCGCCAGCATCGAGCCGGTCCGGCAGGCCTGCATGGCGCGGCCGCGTGCGCAGACCACCCGCGCGGCGTCGTCGAGCGTGAGCGCGCCGGCGATGCAGGCCGCGGTCAGCTCGCCGATGCTGTGGCCGACCAGGGCCGCGGGCTCGACCCCGAGGCTGCGCAGCCAGGCGGCCATCGCCCAGCCCATGCACAGCAGCGCCGGCTGGGCGTTGCAGGTCTGGTTGAGCGCCTGCGCCGACGCCTCGTCGCCGGGCTCGAGCAGCAGCGTGCGCAGGTCCACGTCCAGGTGCGGCGCGACCGCGTCGATCGCCTGGTCCAGCGCGCCGGCGAACACGCTCGAGAGCGCCGCCGGGCCGGCCGCCATGCCCGGATGCTGCGAGCCCTGGCCGGGCAGCAGGAAGACCACACGCGGGCTGGCGAGCGCCTCCAGCGGCTGGCTGGCGCCGGCCAGCGCCCGCGCCGCCTCCCCGGCGTTGGCGGCGTCGACCGCCACCCGCCAGCGCATCGGTTCGCGCCCGTGGACCAGGGTCCGGACCACCGGGCCCAGGGCCACGTCCGGACGGGCGGCCAGCCAGGCGGCGAGGTCGGCCGCGCGCGACTGCAGGGCCTCGCGCGAGCGCGCCGAGAGCGGCACCAGCACCGGGCCGTGGACGTCGTCGGCGGCGGCCGGCGAGGGGCCCTCGGCCAGCACCACGTGGGCGTTGGTGCCACCCACCCCGAAGGAGCTGACCGCGGCATGGCGCGGCGCATCCCCGCGCGGCCAGGGCTCGGCGTCGGCGCTGATGGTGAACGGCGATCCGTCCAGGCCGAGCTTGGGGTTGGGTTCGCGGTAATGCAGGGTTCCGGGAATGACCTCCTCGCGCAGCGCCAGCGCGCACTTGATCAGGCCCAGCACGCCGGCGGCGGCGATGGTGTGGCCCAGGTGGCCCTTGATCGAGCCCAGTCGGGCGAAGCCCACCGCGTCGGTGTCGCGGCGCCAGGCCCGGTTGAGGCCGGCGACCTCGATGGGGTCCCCCAGGGCGGTGCCGGTGCCGTGGGCCTCGACCATGCCGATCGCCGAGGCCGGGACGCCGGCGTGGTCGAGCGCCATGCGCACCGCGCCGGACTGCCCGTAGGCGCTGGGCGCGGTGAAGCTGGCCTTGCCGCCGCCGTCGTTGTTCAGGCCCACGCCGCGGATCACCGCGTGCACGGTGTCGCCATCGGCCAGCGCCGCCGACAGTGGCTTGAGCAGGACCATGCCCGCGCCGGAGGAGAACACCGTCCCGGTGGCCTGCGCATCGAAGGGGCGGCAGTGGCCGTCCGCGGACTCCATGCCGCCCTCCACGTGCAGGTAGCCGCCGGCCTGCGGGAAGACCAGCGTGGCGCCGCCGGCCAGGGCCATCTCGCAGCGGCCCGACTGCAGCGCCTCGCAGGCCTGGCCGACCGCGACCAGGCCGGTCGAGCAGGCGGTGTGCACGCTGATCGCCGGGCCGCGCAGGTTGAGCAGGTGGGCGATGCGGGTGGCGACGTAGTCCTTCTCGGCCCCGAGCATGGTCGGGAAGCTGCCGGTGCGCTCGATGAAGCCGGGCGCTTGTTCGCGCATCGCCTCGGCATAGGTGTTGTTGGCGGTGCCGGCGAACACGCCGATCCGCCGGCCGGCGTCGGGGCGGACGCCGGCGTGCTCGAACGTGGTCCAGGCCAGTTCCAGCAGCAGCCGCTGCTGCGGATCGATCAGGATCGATTCGCGCGGCCCGACCCCGAAGAAGCCGGCATCGAAGGCGTCGGCATCGGCCACCAGGCCGCGCGCTGCGACGAAGTTCGGGCGCTCGCGCACCGACGCAGGGATCGAACGGTCGACTTCGTCTTTGGAGAAAAAGCTAATTGATTCATGGTTCTGGAGAAGATTCTTCCAAAACGTCAGAAGATCTGGCGCGTCGGCGCAGCGCACGGCCATGCCGATGATGGCGATGTCCTCCCGCTGCGGTGCGAGGGCGCCGCCGGGCGCCGGCCCTTCCAGGGCCGTGGTGAGCGCCGCGGTGATGCCCGCGATGCTGGGCTGGTCGTAGACCATGGCGACGTCCAGGCCCTGGATGCCGGCTTCGCGACCCTGCTGGATGAACTGCAGCACCGTCACCGAACGGGCGCCGGCATCGAAGAGGTTGTCCTCGTCGCCGAGCGTGGGCTGGCCCAGCAGCGACCGCCACAGGCTGCGGATGCGGGATCGTGGCCCGGCATCGACCTGGGCGGGGGCGGATTCCCCGGGTTCGGGTGCGTCCTCGAGCGCGAGCGCGCGGCGATCGAGCTTGCCGCTGGGCGTGGTCGGGAGGCGGTCCAAGGCGACGTAGCGCATCGGGCGCATCCAGGCCGGGAGCTGGCGCTGGCAGGCGCCGCGCAGGGCCGGCAGCAGCGACTCCAACGCGACCTCGGGCACCGGGTGGATCCACGCCACCAGCTGGCGGCCAGCCGCGCCCAGGTCACGGGCGTCGACCACCGCTTCCCGGACGCCGCCCTGGCGGCGCAGCACGGCTTCGATCTCGGCGGGCTCGATCCGGTAGCCGTCGAGCTTGATCTGGTCGTCGACCCGGCCCCGGCACACCAGCAGCCCGGCGGCGTCGCAGGCGACCTGGTCCCCGGTGGCATACCAGCGCCCGCCGTCGGCATCCGCGAAGCGCTCGGCCGTGAGTGCCGGCCGTCCCAGGTAGCCGTCGGCGAGCGCGCCGCCACCGATGAGCAGCTCGCCCTCCTGGCCGGGCACGGGCTCGACGTCGCCAGCCGGGGTCCGCAGCCTCAGCTGCACGTGGGGCAGCGCCCGGCCGATCGGCACCAGTGCCGGCCAGGTGTCGGTGGGCCCCTGCAGGCGGTGGCTGGTCACCACGTGCGATTCGGTCGGCCCGTAGTGGTTGTGCAGCGCCACGCCGGGGAGCCGCTCGCACAGGTGTGCGATGGCGGGCGTGACCTGCAGCTGCTCACCGGCGCTGATGATGTCGCGCAGCGGGGGGAGGGGCTGCCCGACGGCAGCATCGGCCAGCAGCTGCAAGGCCACATAGGGCAGGAAGATCCGCTCGACGCCGGCGTCGCGCATCCACGCCAGCAGCCGGGCCGGATCGCGGCGCACCGCTTCGCCGACCAGGACCAGGCAGCCGCCGGTGGCGACGCTGCCCAGGATTTCCTGCAGGTGCACGTCGAAGGAGAGCGGGGCGAACTGCAGCGTCGGCGCGGGGCGCCCGAGCCGGGCATCGGCGGCCTGCCAGCGGATCAGCTCCAGCAGGGGGGCCTCGCCCATGCTCACGCCCTTGGGGCGGCCGGTCGAGCCGGAGGTGAACAGCACGTAGCCCGCGCCGGTGCCACCGGCATGGACGGCGGCCGGCTCGCGGGGCGCGTGGAGTCCGGGCAGCGGACCCAGGCGGCGGCCCAGGTCGTCGAGCGCCGCCCCGGCACCGACCACCGCACGGACTTCGCCGTCCTCGAGCATGTCCCGCAGGCGGGTGTCCGGGAAGGCGGGGTCGAGGGGCAGGTAGCGCAGCCCGGCCTCCAGGGCGGCCAGCATCCACACAACGGTCGCCGCCTCGCGCGCCGCGGCGATGCCGACGCGGTCGCCCTCGCGCAGCCCGGCCGAGCGCAGGGCGTCGGCGCGGCTCTGGACGCTCTCCCACAGGCTGCGGTAGTCGATGATCTGGCGACCGTCGCGCAGCGCGGGCGCATCGGGCACCCGTGCCGCGGTCGCCCGCAGGACATCCCCGAGTCGCGCCGGGGCTTCCGATCCGTTGTCCGTGAGTGTCGCCACCGCGCGCCATCCAGCGGGGAAGGGTGGAGCGCGCGGCAGGCGCCGGCGCGCCGGAACTGGACGCTCCCCCTGGTCGTCCATCCGGTACACGAGGAACGCGGCGGATGGCCGATCCCGGACAGCGCCCCCGCGCCTGTCCTGCGCGCGGACGATCCGGCGTTACCCACGACACCGACGCCTGCGCTGCCCGTTCCGGGCGCGCCGTCGCCGGCGTGTCGAAAAGGGGGAGTCACATGCGGTCCTTGCTGGAAGCCTGGCATCCATCCCGGCGATGGATGCTCCTGTTGGCGCTGGTCGAGTTCGTCGGCCTGCTGGCGATGTTCCACCTCGCGGCCTGGCTGCGCTTCCTCGGCCGGCCGGAAGTCATTGCCGCGGCGTTCGGTGACATCGCGCCGAGGGCGACGCTGTTCGCCGCCATCCTGGTGCTGTCGATGCTGGCCCTGGGCATGTACGTGCTGCAGAGTCGCGACGGCTTGCGCGGCCAGCTCATCCGGGCCGCGATCGCCTTCGCCGCCGGCGGAACCTCGCTGGTCATCGTGCAGTACGCGTTTCCGGTGGAGACCACCGGTCGCGGCGTGCTGGCCATCGCGCTGGGCCTGGGCCTGTTCTTCGTGCTGGCCCTGCGCACCGGGCTGCAGCTGCTCTTCGCCACCCGCCTGCTCAAGCACCGGGTGCTGGTGCTGGGGGCCGGCGAGCGCGCCAGCCTGATCAACACCCGCCTGCGCCGCCAGAGCGACCGCCGCACCTTCGAACTGGTGGGCTTCGTCGACGTCGACGGCGAGGCGCCGAAGGTGCCCGAGGCGCTGCGGGTGGACGCCAGCGACGGGCTGCTGCCGACCATGCGCCGGCTGGGCATCGACGAGCTGGTCATCGCGCCAGACGAGCGCCGTGGCCGCCTGCCGATGCACGAGCTGGTCCACTGCCGGCTGCATGGCATCCAGGTGCTGGAGCTCAGCGAGTTCTTCGAACGCGAGACCGGGCGGATCAAGCTGGCGATGCTCCACCCGGCCTGGCTGGTGTACGCGTCCGGCTTCGACAGCGGCCTGTTCCGTCGCCGCTCCAAGCGCCTGTTCGACGTCGCGGCGTCGCTGGTCATGCTGGTGCTGGCGGCGCCGCTGATGGTGGCCGCGGCCCTGGCGATCCTGCTGGAGTCTGGCTTCCGGGGCCCGGTCTTCTATCGCCAGGAGCGGGTCAGCCAGGGTGGGCGGCCGTTCAACGTGGTCAAGTTCCGCAGCATGCGCACCGACGCGGAGTCCGACGGCGTCGCCCGCTGGGCCACCAGCGACGACGACCGCGTCACCCGGGTCGGCCAGTTCATGCGCAAGACCCGCATCGACGAACTGCCGCAGCTGTTCAACGTGCTGGCCGGCGACATGAGCTTCGTCGGTCCGCGACCGGAGCGTCCGGTGTTCGTGGAGTCCCTGAGCCAGTCCATCCCGTACTACCAGCTGCGCCACGCGGTGAAGCCGGGCATCACCGGCTGGGCCCAACTGCGCTATGCCTACGGTGCCTCGGTGGAGGACGCCGAGGCCAAGCTCGAGTACGACCTGTACTACATCCGCAACCAGAGCCTGGTCTTCGACATGATGGTGCTGCTGCAGACCGTCGAAGTGGTGCTGTTCGGCAAGGGGGCGCGCTGAGGCATGCCCCGGGTCGCGGTGGACTCAGTCGCCGGCGCGGGCCTGCGCGACGGGCAGCGGGTTGAGCGGCGAGCTGTGCCAGCCGGCCACCCGGCCATCCTCGAAGCGCACGTGCGAGGGCCCGTACTCCCAGACGTTGCCGCTGCGCAGGAACGGGTCGCCCAGCAGCTCGCGGACGCGGGCGGCATCGTCGCCGAGGCGCAGCTGCGCGCGTGGACGGGCCTCGGCCGGTGCGGCCGGGACGACGGGGCCGTCGATACTTGCGTCCGGGCCGGCGTCCGACGTGGCCACGCCGTCGGTGCTGGCGGTGCGGCCGGCCAGCAGCAGCACCGCCACGGTGGCCAGCAGCGCGACGCCGAACAGCGCGCGGCGAAGACCGGAGCGGGGGCTGGCGGCCCTGGCCCGGGGGCTGTCGGCTTCCGCAGCCGGCCCGGCGCCCGGGGCGATCGCAACAGGGGCCTGGCCGGGCAGGCGCCCATGCCGACGCTGGAATTCCAGCAGCCGCTCGTAGCCGGCGTTGAGCTCGGCCAGGCGTCGACCGTCGCTGCCGGAGCGGTCCGGGTGCAGTGCGCTCGACAGCCGCTGGCGCGCCCGACGCAGCTCCGCCGCCGTGCAACCCGGGCGCAATCCGAACAGGGCGTAGTCGGTGCGGTAGTCGTGGCCGGGGGCGCGTTCCATGGTCCGGATTCTGCACCGGATCGCGTTCTCCAACACACAGCACCCCGGTATCCGGCCGGCGGTGCGCGATCCATGCGACTCCCAGGGGGAACATCACCGTGAACAACCGTCTCTTCAGGGCGCTGGCCGCACTGTGTCTTCTGGCCATCGTGTCGGCGCCGGCCGCCCTGGCCCGGTCGGATGCCGCCCGTGACGGCGCCTTCGTCGAGGAATACCGCATCGGTGTCGACGACCTGCTGCAGGTCGCCGTCTGGCGCAACCCCGAGCTCAGCGTCACCGTGCCGGTTCGCCCCGATGGACGCATCTCGGTGCCGCTGCTGGGCGACGTCGAGGCCGGTGGCCGTACCGCCGAGGCGGTGGCCCGCGACATCGAGCTGCGCCTGGCCGACTACGTGCGCGACCCGAAGGTCGCGGTGATCCTGACCGAGCTGCGCAGCCACGAGTTCATCTCCCGGGTTCGCGTCACCGGGGCGGTGCAGCGCCCGGTGTCGCTGCCCTACCGGCAGGGCATGACCGTGCTCGATGCGGTGCTTGAGGCCGGCGGGGTCACCGACTTCGCCGCCGGCAACCGGTCCCGGCTCTACCGCCGCATCGACGGCACCAACACCGAGGCCCACCGCGTCGACCTCAACGCCATCCTGCGTCGCGGCGACCTGGACACGAACTTCTACGTCCGCCCGGGCGACGTCATCACCGTTCCGGAGCGCGCACTGTGAACACGCTGGGTCGATTGCCCGGCCCCGGCGGGCAGGGTGGGGGAGGAGCAGGCGAGCTGGCGGCGGAGCTGCCGGTCATCCTGCGCGAGGGCCGTCGCCTCGGCCTGGTCCTGATGGCCGTCTTCGCCGCGATCGCGCTCTCGGCCCTGGTTGTCGGGCTGGTCTGGCCGAAGAAGTTCCTCTCCCATGCGACGGTCCACGTCGGCGAGGACAACATCATCGGCCCGCTGATGGAGGGCCGTGCCGTGCCCACCGGCGTCGCCGACCGCGCACGGATGGCCCGTGAGGTGGTCTTCAGCCGTCGCGCGATGGGCGAGATCCTGGAGGTCGGCGGCTGGGCCGGCACCGCCACCGACCCGCTGTCCCAGGAACGCCTGATCGAGGAGATCAAGCGTCGCACCGACATCGGCGGGCAGGGCGCCAACCTGGTGCGGATCAGCTACCACGACGCGCGTCCGGAGCGCGCGCAGGCCGTCACCGCCCACTTCACCGAGCTGTTCATCCGCGAAAGCCTGCGGACCAAGGAGGAGGAGAGCCGTGAGGCCTACGAGTTCATCGCCGCCCAGGTGTCCGCCTACCACGTCAAGCTGGCCGAGGCCGAGGAGCGGCTGAAGGACTTCCGCGCCGCCAACCAGGAGGCCCGCCCCGGCACCGACGTCGACGTGCGCACCCGGGTCTCGGAGCTGCGTCGGGCGATCGAGAACGGGCGCGCCAACATCGCCGAGCTGCAGATGCGCGAGCGCGCGCTGGCGCAGCAGCTCTCCGGCGAGGCGGAGATCTCCGACATGCGATCGACCGCCGCGCAGTACCGGATCCGGCTGGCCGAGCTCAATGCCCAGCTCGACCGCCTGCGCCTGGACTACACCGACCAGTATCCCGACGTGGTGCGCCTGCGGCACCAGATCGAGGACCTTCAGGCCGCGCTTCGGCGCGAGGAGGCGTCGGGCTCGGGCCTGGGCGCCACCGACGCCCAGATCAACCCGCTCTACCAGCAGCTGCGTGCCGACCTGGCGCGTGTCCGCAGCGACGTCGCCGCCATGCGCGCCCGCAACGCGGAGAACGAGCTGCTGCTGGAGGCCGAGCTGGAGCGGGGCCGGCGGGTGGCCGATTCCGAGGCCGAACTGGCCGAACTCACCCGCGACTACGAGGTCAACCGCGACGTCTACCAGGACCTGCTGCGCCGGCGCGAGAACGCCCGCGTCTCGATGAGCCTGGATGCCGAACAGCGTGGCCTGACCCTGCGTGTGCAGGAACCCGCGGCACTGCCCCTGCAGCCGGTGGGGCTGCGCCTGACCCACTTCGCGGTGGCGGGGCTCGGGCTTGGCGTGGCCGTGCCCTTCGGCCTGCTCTTCGCCGCCGTGCGGCTGGACCCCCGGCCGCGCTCGGCGAAGCGCCTGGCCGAACAGAGCGCGCTGCCGGTGCTGGTCTCGATCCCCCAGTACGCCACCCGCCGCGACCGCCGCCGTGAGTGGATGCGGCTGGGTGCGGGTGCCGTCCTGGTCGGCCTGGTCATGGCCGCCTACCTGTCCGTTGCCCTGAGCCGAGGAGCGGTGTTGTGAACGCGCGCAGTGTCGATATTCCCAAGCAGGACGGGGCCTCCGCCGGAGCCGGCCGGGCCCTGGTGCCTGCGGTGGGCGGGGCCATGGCGCTGTCGAGCGACCAGCTCGACGCACGCCGGATCATCCGTCACGACATGGACGATCCCGGCACCGCCGACGCCTTCCGCGACCTGCGCACGCAGCTGCTCGCGCGCAGCCTCGGGGGCTCGACGACGGTGCTGGTCACCCCGGTGGCCCACGGCCGCGGCGGCAGCTTCGTGGCGCTGAACCTGGCCGCGGCCATGGCCTTCGACGACCGCCGCGCGGTGGTGCTGGTGGACTGCAACCTGCGCCGCCCCTGCCTGCACCAGCGACTGGGCGTCGCGCAGTTCCCCGGCCTGGTCGAGTTCCTCGAGGGCAGCGTCGACGAGATCGGCGAGGTGACCCACGTCACCGGCATCCCGCGGCTGTACCTGATCCCGGCCGGCGACCGCCGCGAGGCCAGCGGCGACCTGCTGGGGTCCAGCCGGATGATCGCGCTGATGGATTCGCTGCATGGCGCCAACGATGCCGTCTCGGTGGTGCTCGACGCCACGGCGGTCTCGGCGGCGCCCGACGCCCGCATCCTCTCGCGCCTGACCGAGCAGTCGATCCTGGTGTCGGCCTACGGACGCGACACCGCGCAGGCGGTGCAGGAGGCCAGCCGCTCGCTGGATGCCGAGCGCCTGGCCGGCGTGATCTTCAACCGCGTGCCGGGCTGAGCCGGTGCGCCCGACGACGCGGAGACCCACGCCGATGCGCCTGACCACCGCCCTGATCACCTGCAGCTGCCTGGTCCTGGGCGTGGTTGCCGTGCCCCGCGCGGGCGCCGTGGAGCTCGATTACCGGCTCGGCGTCGGCGTGGAGTACAGCGACAACATCGACCTGGCCCCGGTCGACCGGAGCAGCGACACCGTGCTCGCGCCATTCGCCGCCTTCGTGCTCAAGCACGATGGCGAGCGCTTCAGCGCCGAAGGGGCCGGCTACTTCGAACACCGCAGCTACCGCGACAGCGACATCGGCAGCGAGCTGCGCTCGCGGGCGGGCCTCCGCGCCGACTGGCGGATCCTGCCCCAGCGCCTGTCCTGGTCGGTCCAGAACTACCTCATCGACCAGCCCATCGACACCCGCAGCCCGGGGCGGCCGGACAACATCCAGCGCACCAACGTGTTCATCACCGGGCCCACGCTGACCCTGCGTCCCCGTGCCGACACGCGGGTACTGCTGGAGGCGCGGCTGGCCGACACCCGCGCCCAGGACACCGCCGAGTTCGATTCCCGGCGCGTGGGCGGCGCGGTCAGGGGGCTGCGCGAGCTCAATCCCCGGACCACGGTCTCGGCCAATCTCGAGCGGCTGGAGGTCGATGTCGACCGTGGCGCGGTGCAGGCCCGAGACTTCGACCGCACCGACCTCTACGGCCGGGTCGACCACGAACTGCAGCTGACCCGCCTGGCGGTCGAGGCCGGCGCCACCCGTGTGGGCGGCAGCGGCCTGGGCAGCCGCACCGAGCCGCTGTTCCGGGCGCAGGTCGACGTGCGCCGTGGCGAGAGCCTGGGGCTGGATTTCGGCGCCGCCTACCAGGTCAGCGACGCCACCCTGGACATGGTGCGGATCGCGCCCACGCTGGGCGACTTCGACCTCGCGGTCCGGGTGCCGACCCTGTACATCGGCGAGGCCACCGTGGAGCTGTTCCAGGAGCGTCGCCTGTCCGCGGGCGCACGCTGGCAGGCGCGCGGCAACCAGCTGCGCCTGGGCGCCTACTGGCGCGAACAGGACTTCCTGCTCAGCCCGGACCTGGACCAGGACCAGACCGGCGTCGACCTGGTGTTCCTGCGCCAGGTGCGTCCGCGGCTGGGCATCGGCGCCTTCGCCGGCCACGATCGCCGCAGCTACGACGCGGTCTCGCGCCGCGACCGCGACAACCGTGCCGGCGTGTTCACCAACTGGCAGTGGTCGGCGAACCTGGGGCTGGGCGCGACCGTCTCGCGTGCCTCGCGCAGCAGCAACGTGCCGCTGCAGGGCTACACCGACAACCGGGTGCTGGTGACCCTGACCTGGACGCGGCGCTGAGCCCATGGCCCGAACGGTCCTGATGTACCACGCGGTCAACGGTCCGGGCGCACGCCTCGGGGCCTCGGACCCCGCTTACACGGTGGAGGCCGGGCAGCTGGTCGCCCACCTGCGGGTGCTGCTCGACGCCGGCGTGACCGTGGACTGTGCCCGGGACGGGCTGCAGCGGCGCGACGGCGCGCCGGTGATGATCGGTTTCGACGACGGCCACATCACCCATTACACCCACGCCATGCCGGTGCTGGTCGAACACGGCGTGCGCGCGGACTTCTTCGTCAACCCGGGTCTGGTCGGACAGGACGGGCTGGCCGACTGGAAGCAGCTCCGGGCCATGGCCCGGGCGGGCATGAGCATCCAGTCGCACGGTTGGACCCACACCTATTTCACCCGGCTTGGACGCGAACAGCTGCTGCGCGAGCTGATCGCCTCGCGCCGGCGCATCGAGGACGCCATCGGTGAGCCGGTGACCCTGCTGGCGCCCCCCGGCGGCCGCAGTCCGGCCGGCCTGGCTGCGCTGGCGCGCGAAGCCGGGTACCGGCACGTGCTGGGTTCGCGACCGGGACGCCTGCGCGGCGATCCAGGTGGCGTCGTGCCGCGGGTCGCGGTGGGGCCGGGCACTTCGCCGGCGCAGCTGCTGGCCTGGGGGCGCGGCGACCGTGTCCCGGAGCTGCGTGCACGACTGCGCCACGGGGTGCTGCAGGGCGCCAAGCGCGTGCTCGGCGACGAGCGCTACGAGCGGGTGCGCGCGCGCCTGCTGGGCCTTCAGGAGGTGCCGGGAACGTGATCGGCCTGGCCCAGGATCCGTGGTTCCATGTCCTGCTGGGTGCCTTGGCCCTGGCCGGCTGGACCTTCGTCGGCTATCCGATGGCCGTGCGCCTGCGCGCTCGCCTGTTCCCGCGGCCGGTGGCGGGCCGGGCCTGGTCGCCGTCGGTGTCGGTGATCGTGTGCGTCCACGATGCGCTGCCCGAGCTCACGCGCAAGCTGCCGGCGCTGCTGGAGGTCGGCCGGGACCGGGCGCAATTCGAGGTGATCGTGGTCAGCGACGGTTCCGGCGACGGCACCGCGGCCTGGCTGTCGCGCCTGGAGGACCCGCGGGTCCGTTCCGTGGTCCATGAGCAGCGTCGCGGCAAGTCGGCCTGCCTGGCCGATGCGGTGCTGGCCGCGCGCCACGACGTGCTGGTCTTCACCGACGCCCGCCAGCGTCTTGAGCCGGGCAGCATCGATGCCCTGTGCGCGGCGCTGGTCGACGATGGTTACCGGCTGGTGGGTGGCCGCCTGGCCTTCGAGTCCGAGGACGGCTACGGGGCTTCGATCGGCGCCTACTGGCGCTACGAGCAGCGCCTGCGCGAGGCCGAGGCCCTGACCGGGTCCTGCGTCGGGGTCAGCGGCGCGCTGTACGCGGTGCGTCGTCCGGACATGCCGCTGCCGCCGCCGGGGCTGATCCTGGACGATGTCTGGGTGCCCATGGAGGTCGCGCGACGCGGCGGCCGGATCGGCCTGGAACCCCGGGCGATCGCCTGGGACCGGCCCTCCAGCGACCCGGCCGCGGAGGCCCGGCGCAAGCGCCGCACCCTGGCCGGCAACTGGCAGCTGCTGCGGCTGCACCCGGGCTGGTTGCTGCCCTGGCGGCACCGGCTGTGGTTCCGCTGGCTGTCGCACAAGCTGCTGCGCCTGGTGATGGCGCCGGTGCTGGTGGCCGCCCTGGTCGCCAACCTCGTGCTGGCCGGCGCCCATCCCGCCCTGGACGCCCTGCTCGCCGCCCAGCTTGGCGCCTGGGCGCTGGGCATCGCCGGCATGCTGGCCCCGCGGCTGCGCCGGCTGGCGCCGGTGCGCATCTGCGCCGCCTTCCTGGAACTCAACGCCTTCGCCGTGCTGGGCCTGCTGGATGTGGTCCGCGGGCGCGCCCAGCCAACCTGGCCGGCCGCGACCCAACGCACCCCGCTCGCCCCGCACACGCCCTCCGGACCCCAAGGCCGATGACCGACGCCCACGCCACGCCACCGTCCACCCGACGCGTGCTCTACATCGTCTCGCTGTTCCCGTGCTGGTCGGAGACCTTCATCGTGCGGGAGATCCAGCAGTTGCTCGCACGCGGCTACGACGTCCGGATCCTGTCCTTGAGGCACCCCAGCGAGCGCCTGGTCCAGAGCGACGCCCAGGCCCTGCTGTCCCGGGTCATGTGGCCGCGGGGACCGCTTCGCGCGGCGGTGTCGGCGTTGCGGGCACTGGCCGGCAGTCCGCTGCGCAGCCTCCACGTCCTCGCCGCCATCGTCGCGGGGCTGTGGCGGCAGCCGGTGGTGCTGGCCAAGACCCTGGTCGCGGTCTGGCGCGCGGCCTCGGTGCTCGACGGCGTTCGCGCCTTCGATCCCTGGCGCATCCACGCCCACTGGGCCACCTATCCCTCCACGGTCGCCTGGGCGCTGTCGCGACTGCTCGGCCGGCCGTTCTCCTTCACCTGCCACGCCCACGACATCTTCGTCGAGGACCAGATGATCGGCCGCAAGCTGGCCGATGCCTCGCTGGTGGCGACGATCTCGGAGTTCAACGTCCGCTGGCTGGAGCGCTGGCGCAGCCCGGGTGGCCGGCGCGCGCCGGTCGAGGTGGTGCACTGCGGCGTGGACGCCGAGGCCATCGAGCCCAACTACGACCGGCGCGCCGAGGCCCACATCGTCGGCATCGGTCGCCTGGACCCGATCAAGGGTTTCGACGTGCTGGTCGAGGCCCTGCGGCGGCTGGACTGGCGGTCGCTGGCGTTCGAGTGCACGGTGGTCGGGGAGGGCCCGGAGCGCGGGCGCCTGGAGCGCATGCGCGACGAGGCCGGGCTGTATTCGCGCCTGGAGCTCCCCGGCGCCTGGCCGCAGGAGCGCGTGCAGGCGCTGCTGGCGCAGGCGACGATCTTCGTGATGCCCAGTGTGGTCGCCCGCGACGGCAACCGCGACGGCATCCCGGTCGCCCTGATGGAAGCCATGGCCGGTGGTGCGGCGGTCATCGGCACCCAGGTGTCGGGCCTGCCGGAACTCATCGAGGACGAGGTCTCCGGCCTGCTGGTGCCGCCGGAGGATCCCGAGGCGCTGGCGGCCGCGATCGCCCGGCTGCTGGCCGATCCCGCGCTGCGCCAGCGGCTGGGGCACGCCGCGCGGGAACGCGTGCTGGCCCGGTTCAACATCCGCAGCGAGGCGGCGCGCCTGGCCGGTCTGCTTGAGCAGCGGCCCGCGGCGCTGGAGGTCGCGCATGCGCGCTGAGCGGATCCTCGTGATCACCGACGAGATGGAGGTGGGCGGCAGTCAGCGTCAGATCGCCCTGCTGATCAGGGGTATGGTCGACGCCGGCCGCCAGGTCGAGCTGCTGTATTTCCGCAACGACTCCTTCCTGGTCCGGGAGCTGGTCGATGCCGGCGTGCGCGTGGCTCGGATCGACAAGCGTGCTCGGCTGGATGCCGGTTTCGCCTGGCGGCTCGCGCGGCACATCCGCGCCGGGCGCTACGACGTCATCCACTGCTTCTCCATCACCGCGGAGATCTGGACCCGGCTGGCGCTGGTGTTCGTGCGCGGGCCCAGGCTGGTGGCCTCGGTGCGGGGCTTGTCGCTGCAGATGCCGGCATGGGGCTGGCGCGCCAAGCGCTGGGTGCTCGAAGGTGCGCGGGCGACGATCTCCAATTCCAGCCGCGGGGCCCTGCACGTGTCCGAGCGCTGCGGCCTGCCACTGGATCGCATCGACGTGGTTCACAACGGCGTACCGCAACCGCAGGCGCTGCCGGGAAGCCGCCGTCAGGCACTGCGTGCCGCCGACGGGGTGGGGCCCTCGGAGACACTGCTGCTGTTCGTGGGACGCCTGGTGCCGGAGAAGAACCTGGGCCTGCTGGTCGAGGCCCTGGGCCGGCTGCCCGCCGCGCAGCGACCGAGGCTGTGGATCGCCGGCGACGGACCCGAGCGCACGGCGTTGCAGCGCGCGGTGCTGGAAGCCGGCATCGCCGAGCGCGTGTGCTTCCTGGGCGAGCGCAGCGACGTCGAGGACCTGATCACCGCGGCCGACCTGGTGGTGCTGCCGTCGCGGGAGGAGGGGCTCTCCAACGTCCTGCTGGAGGCGATGGCCTGCTCACGCGCGGTGATCGCCTCCGACGTCGGCGGCAACCCCGAGATCATCGAACACGGCGTGACCGGCCTGCTGTTCTGTTCCGGCGACGCCGCCGGACTGGCGGCGGCCATCGCCCGCCTCACCGCCGACCCGGCCTTCCGGGGCACGCTGGGGCGCGCGGGACAGGCGCGGATCCGGGACGATTTCTCCGTCGAACGGATGGTCGCGCGGACGCTGGCGGTGCACGACCGCTGCATGGAGGTGGCCTGATGCAGGCGCAGGCACTGCGCGACGTGCTGTCGATGCGCAGCGCGGCCGCGGGTCCGACCATCGGCGGCTTCGTCGTCGACTCGCAGGCCGCGCCGCGGGCCTGGGGCAACGCGCGGCATCTGGTCGGTGGCGAGGTCGAGGTGCTGGGCCTGTTCGACCTGGTCGAGGGTCGCCCGGAGGACCTGCTCGATGCGGATGGCGACTTCCCGGCCTGGAACCGCTGGCGCGGGCGCTGGTGCTTCGTGCGCCGGGAGGGTCCGGGCGGACGCTGGCTGGCGGTCACCGACCATTTCGGTTCTCTGCCGCTGTTCCATACCGCCTACGGCGACCGGCTGGTGGTCGGCTCCCAGCTCGCGCCGCTGCTGGGACTGCCGTGGTGCGAGCGCCGCGTCGACCCCGAGGCGGTGTTCCACTTCCTCAATTTCGGCTGCATCCCCGCGCCGTTCACCATCGCCGAGGAGATCCGGGCCCTGGGCCCGGGCGAGCAGCTGTGCGCGCACGGGGGCTTCATCGAGGTGCGCCGGTGGTGGCAGCCGGTGTACGGCGAGGACCTCGACGGTGATCCGGCGACACTGGCCGGTGTCCTGCGTGAGCGCATGGAGGACACCGTGGAGCGCTACCGCCCCCGGGGGGAGGCGCGCTGGGGTTGCTTCCTCAGCGGCGGCACCGACAGCTCCAGCATCGTCGGCCTGCTGTCCAGGCAGTCGGAGGCGCCGGTGGATGCGTTCTCGATCGGTTTCGCCGAGGCGGGCTACGACGAGCTGGCCTTCGCCGGCATCGCCGCCGATGCCTTCGGCGCGAACAGCCACCGCGGCAGCATCGACGAGACCGAGACCCTGGACGTGCTGCAGCGGCTGTGCGAACTGTTCGAGCAGCCCTTCGGCAACGCCTCCGCGGTCCCGACCCGGGCCTGCGCGGGCATGGCCGCCGGCCGGGACTGCTCGATCCTGCTGGCCGGCGACGGTGGCGACGAGATCTTCGGTGGCAACGAGCGCTACGCCAAGGACCGCTGGATGCAGGCCTTCCACGCACTGCCTTCACCGGTGCGCGCGGTGGCCAACGGCGTGGGCCGGGCCGTGTCCGGCGGCCGCGTGCGCCTGCTCAACCGGGTCGGCAATTTCACCCGTCGGGCCAGCCTGCCCAACCCGGACCGCTTCTACACCGACGACGCCTTCGCCTCCGAGCACTTCGAGGCGATGATGGGCCCGGCGCTGTCGCCGGCGCTGTCGCCGGACCTGTCGCTGGCCTTCATGCGCCAGCTCTACGACCAGGGCCAGGCGGGCGAGGCGCTGCACCGCTTGATGGCGCTGGACCTGGAGATGGCCATCGCCCGCAACGACCTGGTCAAGGTCGACGGTGCCTGCCGCCACGCCGGCATCAGCGCGCGCTTCCCCTACCTGGACCCCGACCTGGTCGCCTTCACCGGTCGCCTGGGCGCGCGCATGAAGCTGCGCGGCATGGACAAGCGGCACCTGTTCAAGCGAGCGGTCGCCGACCTGCTGCCACGGGCGATCATCGAGAAGCCCAAGCAGGGCTTCGGCCTGCCGATCGCGGTGTGGATCCGGCGCAACGCGGCCTTCCGCGACTGGATGCGGGCGATCCTGCTGGATGCGCGCAGCGTGCAGCGGGGCTGGTTCCAGCCCGGCTTCGTCCGCGACCTGTTCGAGCGCCACGTGGCCGGCGCCTGGGACTACTCCGCGGTGCTGTGGCAGCTCACCGTCCTGGAACTGTGGACCCGGCGCAACCTCGATGCCTGACGACGACGCCCGCGTGGATGTGCTGATGATCCTGGAGGGGCGCTTTCCCGCCATGGGCGGCGCCGAGCGGCAGCTGCAGACGCTGGCCGCGGCGCTGATGCGCGACGGCCACGGCGTCGAACTGGTCTGCCCCCGGCTCGACCCGGCACTGCCCGCCGGGCGCGACAGCGTCCAGGGACTGCCGGTGTGGCGCATCGCCTTCCCGCGGCTGCCGGTGTTGGGGAAGCTGGTCCTGCTGGTGCGGCTGGCCGCCTGGCTGGTCGCACACCGCGCCCGCTACGACGCCATCCACGTGCACATCGCCCACCACATGGGGGCGGTGGCGGCGGTGGTCGGGGCGCTGCTGGGCAAGCCGGTGATCGTGAAGTTCTCCGGCTGGTGGGAGACCGAACGCGGCTGCCTGCGCAACCGCACCCCGGGCGCCACGCTCTCGCGCTGGATGCTGCGGCGTGCCACCGCCGTACAGGCGATCAGCCGGCGCTTCGCCACCGACCTGGTGGACTGGGGCTTCCCGGCCGATCGCGTGCACTGGCTGCCCAACGCCGTGGACACCAAGCGCTTCGGTGCCACCCCGCTGCCGCCGTCCGGGGCGGGCACGCGCATCCTGGTCTACGTCGGCCGGCTGGTGCCGGAGAAGGGCCTCAACGTGCTGCTGCAGGCCTGGGCGATGACCCTGGGGCATTCCGGGTCCGGCTGGCGGCTGCGGCTGGTCGGCGACGGCCCGCTGCTGGTCGGCCTGCAGGCCCAGGCGCAGGCGCTGGGCGTGGCCGACACGGTCGATTTCGCCGGGGCGTCCGACCATGTCGAGGAGGAGCTGGCCCTGGCTTCCGCCGGCGTGCTGCCCTCGCGATTCGAGGGGCTGTCCAACACGCTGCTGGAGTACCTCAGCGCCGGCCTGCCGGTGGTGGCCACGCGGATCAGCGGCAACGAGGACTTCGTCCGCGACGGGTACACCGGTTGGCTGAGCGAGCCCGGCGACGCCGCCTCGCTGGCCGTGGCGCTGCAGTCGCTGGGCACCGCATCGGCCCCGCAGCTGGCCGACATGGGGGCGCAGGCCCGTGCCGCGGTGGTCGAGCGGGCGTCGATACCGGTGGTGACCGGACGCCTGCTGGCCCTGTACGGGGGCTCGCGCTGATGTGCGGCATCGTCGGCATCGCAGCGGGGCAGGGCGGCCGCGTACCCGGCGAGGCCGTCGCCCACGCGATGAACGCCCAGATCCTGCACCGGGGCCCCGACGAGGGTGGGGTCCACCGCGAGGACGCGGTGCTGCTGGGCATGCGCCGGCTGTCGATCATCGATGTGGCCGGCGGCCACCAGCCCATGCGCAGCGCCGACGGCCGCCATGTGCTGGTGTTCAACGGCGAGATCTACAACCACGCCGCGCTCCGGCGCGAGCTGGCGGTCCTGGGGCACCGCTTCACCACCCGATCGGATTCCGAGGTCGTGCTCCACGCCTGCATCCAGTGGGGCGAGGACGCCTTCGCCCGGCTGGAGGGCATGTTCGCCATCGCCTGCTGGGACCGCGACGCCCGCCGGCTGCTGCTGGCCCGCGACCGGCTTGGCAAGAAGCCGCTGTTCGTGCACCGGGGCCCCGCCGGGCTGGCCTTCGCCAGCGAACTCAAGTCGCTGCTGGCGATCCCGGGCTTCCAGGCCCGCTTCGACACCGGCGCGCTTCCGGGCTACCTGGCCTTCGGCTACGTGCCCAGCCCGGGCTCGGCGCTGGTCGGCGTCGAGCGCCTGCCCGCGGCCCACGTCGGGGTCTGGGAGCAGGGACGCTGGCGGCAGAGCGCGTACTGGCGGCTGGCCTTCCAGCCCGCCTTCCAGGGCAGCGAGGCCGAGGCCGAGGAGGCGCTGGCCGGGCACATCGACCGGGCCGTGGGCGACCGTCTGATGTCGGACGTGCCCTTCGGCGCCTTCCTCAGCGGTGGCCTGGATTCCAGCGTCGTGGTCGCACGCATGGCGGCGATCCTGGACCGGCCGGTGAAGACCTTCACCATCGGCTTCCGGGAAGCGCGCTTCAACGAACTCGACAGCGCCCGCGCCGTCGCCCGCCACCTGGGCACCGAACACCACGAGGAACTGGTCGAGGTGGAGGCCACCGCGCTGGCGCAGCAGCTGGCCTGGCACCTCGACGAGCCCTTCGCCGATTCCTCCGCCTTGCCGACCTTCCTGGTCTCGCGACTGGCGGCGCGACACGTGAAGATGGTGCTGTCCGGCGACGGCGGCGACGAGGCCTTCGCCGGCTACGACCGCTACCTGCGCTGGCTCCGGCTCAGCCGCCTGGGCCCGCTCCGGGGGCCGGTGGCCGGACTGCTGTCGGGAGCCTCGCGCCTGCTGCCGGGGCACCGTGGATTCCGGGCCGGCCGGATCGCCGAGCGCCTGCGCCAGCCCTGGCCGGACTGCTACCTCAGCGGTGTGGCGCTCTCGCGCCCCGAGCAGGCCTGCGCCCTGATCGGCGAGGCCGGGCGTTCGGGCTACGCCAGCCTGCACCCGCTGTTCGAGGCCGGCGATGCGCGCCACCCGCTGGACCGCATCGTGGCCGCGGACATCGGCAGCTACCTGCTCGACGACATCCTGGTAAAGCTCGACCGCATGACCATGGCGGCCTCGATCGAGGGCCGGGCACCGCTGCTGGACCACCGGCTGATGGAATTCGCGGTGCGCCTGCCGCCCTCGATGCGGGTGCGCCGGGGCCGCGGCAAGCACCTGCTGCGCCAGGTCGCCCGGCGCTGGCTGCCGCCGGAGATCCTGGACAAGCCCAAGCAGGGCTTCGCGATCCCGCTGGCGGACTGGTTCCGTGGTGGCCTGGGGGTGATGGCCGCCGACCTGTTCGCCGACCGCCAGTTCCGCGAGCGCGGCTGGGTCCGGCCCGAGGCGGTGCAGGCCCTGGCCCGGGCCCATGCCGGGGGCGGGGAGGACCACTCCGAGACCCTGTGGCAGGTGCTGATGCTGGAGCTGTGGGCGCGCGCGATGGTCGACCGTCGCGAGGAGGCGGTGGCGTGCTGAAGCTGCTGCTGGCCGCGATCCTGGTCTACACGACCAACCAGATCCACTTCCCGGCCGACCTGGGCCTGCCGGGACTCAACATCGTCAACCTGATGGTGCTTGCCGGCTTCGGCCTGCTGCTGATGTCGCCGCGCGATCCCGAGGCGCACCGGCCGACGCTGGACGGCCCGCTGAAGTTCTACTTCCTCGCCCTGGCCGTGGGTCTGGTGATCGCACTGGTGTCGCGTCCGATGGGACTGATGGCCGACCTGACCTACTTCAAGACCCTGGTGTTCTTCCCGCTGTACTACTACCTGTTCTTCCACGGCGTGCAGGACCGCAGGACCGCCTGGCAGCTGCTGCTGGTGGTCGGTGCGGTCGCGGCGCTCGCCGCGCTCGAGGCGCTCTCCGAAGCACGCGCCTACGGCTTCACCTACTCCGAGACCCGCCGCTCGGCCGGGCCCTTCGGTCCCGACTACCGGTCCTCGAACCGGGCGGCGGTGTTCTACGCGATGTTCCTGCCGCTGTTCCTGGCGCCGCTGCTGATGCTGCGCGGCCAGGCGTTCTGGCGGCTGGTGGCGCTGGGCTGCGTGCTGCTGGTCGCCGCGGCGATCCTGTTCACCTACTCGCGCCAGGGCTACGCGATCGGCCTGCTGGCCGCGGCGCTCGTCGCCCTGCGCCGCGGACCCTTCACCGCGCTGGTCCTGGCCGCGGTGTTCGCCGTGGCGCTGCCGATGCTGCCCGAGGGTGCCAGCGAACGGGTCTCGGAAACCCAGCAGGAGGGCGAGTTCGGCGAGGAGCAGCTCGACGAGAGCACCGAGAGCCGTTTCGAGATCTGGTCGGGCGCCATGGCGATGTGGTCGGAGAACCCGATGGGCACGGGCCTGAACCGGTTCAAGTCCCTGATCGGCGAGTATTCGATCTACAGCGACATCGACGCGCACAACTATTTCGTCCTGACCCTGGCCGAGGCCGGGCCGCTGGGGGTGGTGGCGCTGCTGTGGCTGGTATGGTCGATGTGGCGCCTGGCGCGCCTGGTGCAGGGCGCAGCCATCGATGCCAGGACCGTCGCGCTGGCGCGCGGGCTCCAGATCGCGGTCCTGGCCATGGTGCTGGGCAATCTCTACGGCAGTCCGTTCAGCGAGGGAGCAGTGATGGGGATGTTCTGGGCCGTGCTGGCCCTGCTGGAGCGCCTGGCGATCCTCGAACAGCGCGAAGCCGAGGCCTGGGCGGCGATGGCCGAAGCCTCCGCCGGGGCGGCCGACGCCCGGGCGTCGGAGCCGCGCCTGCGGCACCCCGACGGCGGCCTGACGGCCGGACGCCCATGAGCGCGGGACGCCTGCAGGGGCTGGCGCTGGGGATCTCGGCGCTCAACCTCACCAGCAAGGTGCTGGCGATCGGCAAGACCATGCTGATCGCCGCGGTGTTCGGCGCCGGCGCGGCACTGGACGCGTTCTGGGTGGCCTACACGCTGCCGCTGCTGCTGCCGGCGTTGCTGACCACGGTGATCACGGTGGCCTTCGTGCCCCGGTTCATGATCAGCCTGGAGGGCAGGGAAGGGCGCGACGCGTGGCGCGGGGCGAACACGCTGTTCACCGTGATCCTCGGCCTGTCGGTGGCCGCGGCGCTGGCCATGTGGCCCGCCGCTCCCTGGCTGGTGGCGACGCTGGCACCGGGCCTGGCCCCGGAGACGTCGGCAGAGGCTGCGCGCCTGACCCGCTGGATGCTGCCCTGCGTGCCGCTGCTGACGTTGGGCGCCCTGCTGGCCTCGGTGTGCAATGCCCGCGAACGCTTCACGCTGCCGGCGCTGGAGGGCGTGCTGACCAATGCCGCGATCATCGTGGCCGCGCTGGCGTTGGCGCCGCGCTACGGGGTCAAGGCGCTGGTGCTGGGCGTCATCCTCGGCTTCATCGTGCACGTGATGGTGCTGGCCTGGGGCAACCGCGACCTGCTGCGCGGCTCGCTGCGCCCGGCGCTGGCCTTCAACCACCCCGACTTCACCGGGCCGATCAGCCATGTGCTGCCGCTGCTGGTGGGTTCGGCAGGCTCGATCGTCGCCGGGCTCATCAGCCAGTACTTCCTGTCCCTGGCCGGGGAGGGGGCGATCGCCCTGATGGCCTACGCGGCCATGTTCGCCTTCCTGCCGGTGGAGGTGTTCACCCACGCGGTGATGAACACCCATTACCCGGGACTGGGCCGGCACTTCGCCGCCGGCGAGTTCACCCAGGCCGGCGAGCGCTTCATGGAAGGGCTGCGCTTCCTGATGGCTCTGACCCTGCCCGCCGCGGTCCTGCTGCTGCTCTACGCCAAGCCGATGGTGGCGCTGCTGCTTGAGCGGGGGGCCTTCTCGGCCGGGCATACGCGTCAGGTGGCCCTGCTGATCGCCATCCTCTCCATCGCGATGGTGTTCCGCTCGGTGGCCTACCTGGCCTACCGGGTGCTGCACGCCGCCCGGATGCCGTGGCGCCAGGTCGCCATCGGCCTGGTCGGGGTCGGAACGCACCTGGTCCTGTGCGCCGTGCTGGTGCAGCCGCTGGGGGTGGCCGGCATCGCCCTGGCCACCGTGATCTCGGCCATGCTCATCGCGGTCGTGGCGACCGCGTTCGTGCAGCGGCTGACCCGGCTGGCCTGGCGTGGACGGCACGGCACCGAGTTCGCCCGCTTGCTGGTCATGGTGCTGGGGATGCTGGTCGGCGGCCTGCTGCTGCTCGAACTCGTCGGGCTCACCGGCCTGTCGGGCACGGCCCGTCACTGGGCGTCTGCCGGCGCCGCCTTCGCCACCTGTGGCCTGGGACTTGGCCTGGCGTGGCTGCTGCGGCAGCCCGACCTCATGGCGATCGTCGAGAGCCTCATGGCATCGTTCCGGCGCGCGTTCCCGCGACCGTCCCGGCGGTGATTGCGCCGGTGCAGGGTCGGCAACATAATCGGGTATCCGCGCCCCCCCAACGCGGTAACGGCAGTATACAAATGACCCAGTTCCGTTCCCTGCTCCGCGCGTCAGCGCGGGGCGCCGCGGCCTTGGCCGCCCTGTTGAGCCTCGGCGCCGCCGCCCAGTCCCAGCGCGTCGAGATCCTGTTCGAGGACCGCGTGCTGCCCGAACCCCGGGTGTGGTGGCTGGTCGGCACCGAGTCCCGGCCGGTCACCGTGGTCTGGCTGCAGCCACGCCAGGCCAGCATCTTCGATCCCGTCCCGGTCCCCGGCACCGGCGTGCCGGCGACCCCGCAACCGGGGCCGGTGCCCTGTCCGCTGTGTGTTCCGGCGGCGCCGGCGACCCCGACGGCCCCGGTCCCTGCGACGGCGCTCCCGGAGCGCCCCGGTCGGCTTGCCGGGCACGACCTCTCCAGCCTGCTGGAGCCGTCCAGCGTCCTGGACCTGCACGTGAAGCACCCGGAGTGGCAGATCGAACGGCTCCCGGATGCGCCCCCACCCCCGCCGCCACCGCCACTCCCTCCGCCCCCTCCGCCGCTCTCGGAGCCGTGCGACGGGTTCTACGGTGAGGACTTCCAGCCGGTGACCGGACGCGTGCGCCACCAGCGCCCGGATGTGCCCCGGCCCGCGAAGGGCGTGGTGGTCACCGACACCCACTACCGCACCTGCGTGGTCCGCGCGACCGCCCACGCCAGCGAACCGCCGGTGGGTTTCGCCCGCAACGACTACTCCCGCCGCCAGGCCTTCAACGTCGACAACACGCTGTTCATCGTCTCGGCGCAGGACGGCTTCTTCCACCTCTACGATGCCAACAGCCTGCAGCACATCCGCCGCATCGACGGCATGGACTCCGGCTCCGAGCCGCAGTGGCACCCCGGCGAGCCGGACCTCATCCGCTATTTCCCCCGGGGCGGCGGCCTGCAGATCCGGGAGATCAACGTGTGGACGTCCGCCAACCGCGCGCTGGCGACGATGCCGGCGCTGCCCTGGCCGGATGCGGCGCGTGCATGGACCCGCTGGGAGGGCAGCCCCTCGTCCGACCACCGCTACTGGTGCCTGATGGCCGAGACGGCGAATTTCGCGATGCGCGGGGTGTTCGTCTACGACCTGGTCGAGAACCGCATCCTGGGCTCGCGCTCGATCTCGGCCAAGCCCGACCACACCAGCATGTCGCCCTCGGGCCGCTGGTGCGTGGTCTCCAGCGTGGGCGGTACCGGGACGGTGGCCTGGAACCGGACCATGACGCAGTCGGTGCAGCTGCACGCCACCTCCGAGCATTCCGACATCGCCGTTGGCGCCGACGGGAACGACTACTACGTGTTCCTGGACTACCAGAGCCATGCCGGCGACCTGGTCATGGTCAACATCGACACCGGCGTGCGCACCACGCTGTTCGAGACCTACATCAACGGCACGGGCACGGCCTACCACGTCTCGGGCAAGAACTTCGACCAGCCCGGGTGGGTGCTGATCTCGACCTATGCGGCGAGCACCAGCAACCACCTGTGGCTGCACGAGAAGATCATGGCCGTGGAACTGGCCCCCAACCCGACCATCGTCAACCTGGCCCACCACCACAGCCGCTTCAACGAGTACTGGACCGAGCCGCACGCCTCGGTGAACCGCGACTTCACCCGGGTGCTGTTCAACTCCAACTGGGGCACCAACTCCTCGACCGATGTGGACGCCTACCTGATCCAGCTGCCCCCCGATCTGCTGGACTGAGCTCCCCCCGAAACTGACGGACTGCGTCACAGTTCCTGGAATCAATGGTCACATTCCGCCGCCCGAGGGCGGCGGATGTGCGCTTGGTCACTGTTTCGGGTGCCCTTCGCCGGAAGAATGCACCCACCGCGCCCCCCCTTCGCGGATAGAGACCACAACCCATGAAGTCCAAGACGTTCCCGGTGGCCATCACGGCCGCCTCGGCCCTGTTCGGCCTTGTTTTCCTCGCCCCGGTCAGCGATGCCCAGGCCCGCAGCCTGGTCCGCAGTGCCGACCTGGCGACTTCCGAAACCCCGTCCAGCAACCACTCCGTTCCGCCTTCCCGCATCGGTTTCCGCGGTCGTGGCTTCGCGCCGCCGCCGCAGCCCGAGCCCGAGCCTGAGCCGGAACCCGAGCCGGAGCCCGAGCCCGAGCCGCTGCCGCCCTATGTCGGCGTGGATGCCTGCGAGGGCTTCTACGACGGTGGCTTCAACCCGGTCGTGGGCAAGGTCCGCCACCAGCGTCCGAACGTTCCGCGTCCGGCCAAGGGCGTGGCCGTCGAGGACAGCTTCTATGGCACCTGCGTGGTCCGCGCCACCAACCACGCCGGCGAGGCGCCCAGCGGCTACGCCCGCAACGACTACTCGCGCCGCCAGGCCTTCAACGCCGACAACACGCTGTTCATCGTTGCCGCGCAGAACGGCTTCTACCACCTCTACGACGCCAACACGCTGCAGCACATCCGGCGCATCGACGGCATGGACTCCGGTTCCGAGCCGCAGTGGCACCCGACCAACCCCGACCGCCTGCGCTTCTTCCCGCGCGGGGGCGGCCTGCAGATCCGCGAGATGAACGTGTGGAACTCCAACGAGCAGGTCATCGGCAACATCCCGACCCTGCCCTGGGGTGACGCCACCCGGGCCTGGACCCGCTGGGAGGGCAGCCCGTCGGCCGATGGCCGTTACTGGTGCCTGATGGCCCAGACCTCGAACTTCGGCATGCGCGGCGTGTTCACCTACGACCTGCAGGAGAACCGGATCCTCGGCCACCAGAGCATGTCGGCGGTGCCCGACCACGTCAGCATGTCCGCGTCCGGCCGCTGGTGCGTGGTGTCGCATGTCGGCGGCACCGGCACCCGCGCCTGGAACCGCGACATGACCCAGTCGCGCCACCTGCACCACACCTCCGAGCATTCGGACCTGGCACTGGGTGCCGACGGCAGCGACTACTTCGTGTTCCTGGATTACCAGAGCAACGGCGGCGACCTGCTGATGGTGAACATCGACACCGGCGTGCGCACGCCGCTGTTCAACACCTACCTCAGCGGCACCGGCACGGCGTACCACGTCTCGGGCAAGAACTTCGACCGCCCCGGCTGGGTGCTGGTCTCGACCTACGCGGCGAGCACCAACAACCACCTGTGGCTGCACGAGAAGGTCATGGCCGTGGAACTGGCGCCCAACCCGACCATCATCAACCTGGCGCACCACCAGAGCCGCTTCAACGGCTACTGGACCGAGCCGCACGCCTCGGTGAACCGTGACTTCACCCGGGTGCTGTTCACCTCCAACTGGGGCACGACCTCGTCCACCGACGTCGACGCCTACATGATCCAGCTGCCGGAGAACTGGCTGCAGTAACCCCTGGGGGGATCGCGGGACGCAGCGCCCCGCCCGTCGGCTGACGGGCGGGGCGTTTGCGTGTGATAGTCCGGCTGCGCCACCGGGGCGCACGCAAGGGCAGGGCATGGCCGACGCCGCCGACATCACGCTGCACGCCTTCGACCTCGACGCCTGGCCGCTGCGACCGGAGCTGCTGTCGACGGTGGAGGCGGAGCGGGTGGCCCGCAAGGCGCGCGAGACCCTGCGCCGCCGCCAGGCCGCTTCCTTCTGCGCGCTGCGCGTGCACCTGGGCCGGCACCTGGACCGCGACCCCGCGGGGCTTGCCTTCGTGGTCGATGAGCACGGCAAGCCGCACCTGGCCGGACCCGGGCAGGTCCACTTCAACCTCAGTCACTCCGGTCCACTGGGCCTGCTGGCCATCGCCCCCTTCGCGGTCGGCGTGGATGTCGAGCGGCTGATCCGGCGCCCGGACGAGCGCCTGGCCCGGGAGATTCTGCACCCGCGCGAACTCGAGCACTGGCTTGGGCTGGATGCCGCCCTGCGGCAGGCCGCACTGACCCGTGCCTGGTCGCGCAAGGAAGCGGTCCTCAAGGCCGTGGGCACAGGCATCCGGGTTCCGCCGGCCAGCGTGGAGGTCGGGCTGGGCCGCGACCCCGCCGATCCCGTCGCGGTCGACGCGGTGGCGGTGCCCGGCCACGGCAGCTGGGGCGTGCGGGCGGTGGACACCGCGCCCGAGGCCCGGGCGGCGGTGGCGTGGCGGTTGTCCACGTGAGCGGCGGACTCCCCACTTGACCCGGGCGGCGGTCTGGCATTGGCTGGGGGCATGAGGACGCGCCGCAGGTGGGCCCGGCTGGTGACCGGGGTCGTGCTGGTGTCCGCGGCCCTGGCCGCGGCAGCGGTGCTGTCGGCCTACCGGGCCGACCTGCGCGAGGCGCTTGACCGGGTCGAGGGACGCAGCGCGGTGGTACAGACCGCCTGCGGGCCCATCGAGTACGCCGAGGCCGGCGAAGGCCCGGCGGTGCTGGTCGTGCACGGCGCCGGCGGCGGCTTCGACCAGGGCCTGCTGCTGGCCGAGGAGCTGGCGCCACGCGGCTTCCGGGTGGTGTCGATGTCGCGCTTCGGCTTCCTGCGCACCCCGCTGCCGGAGGACGCCTCGATCGAGGCCCAGGCCGATGCCCACGCCTGCCTCATGGACGCCCTGGGCATCGGGCAGGCGGCCTTCATCGGCGCCTCGGCCGGGGCGACGTCGTCGGCCCAGATGGCCATTCGCCAGCCCGACCGGGTCACCGCACTGGTCCTGCTGGTGCCGGCCCTGTACGCCCCGCGTCCGGACGGCGCGCCCTCGATCCACGTGCCGCGCGACACGCAATGGCTGCTGGACCGGGCGCTGTCCTCGGACTTCATCGCCTGGGCGGCGATCCGGTCGATGCCCGGGCGGGTCACCGAGTCGCTGCAGGCCACGCCGCTGGTGGTGGTCGAGCGCGCGGACCCGGCCGAGCAGGCGCGGGTGGCGCGGATGCGGACCCTGGTGCTGCCGGTCAGCCGGCGCCGCGAGGGCATGCTCAACGACGCCTCGCTGCTGCCGGTCATCCCCCCGTACCCGCTCGAGCGCATCCGGGCGCCGACCCTGGCGATCAGTGCCCGGGACGACCTGTTCGGTACGCTGGACAGCGCCCGTCACAGCGTGGAACGGATTCCCGGCGCCCGCCTGCTGGAACTCCCGGATGGCGGGCACCTGTGGGTCGGGCATCACGAGCGGGTCGTGCGGACGATGGCGGAGTTCCTGCAGGCGCATGGCGGGTCTGAAGCGGCCTCGCGGACGCGGTGACGCCAGTCGGATCAGCGGTGTCGCGTGGGTACAGCAGGGTCTGACCGGCCAGCAGCACCAGCGTGATCCAGGCGGCCTGGACCAGGCCGGGCAGGGTGTCGGGGCGGGCAGGGGGCGGCGTGGGCGTGTGCATGTCGGCTCCGGGGCGGCATCGGTCGGGGCGGGCGCACGGATGCGCCGGCTCCGGCATTACCGTCCTGCGGCCGATCAGGCGGAACGCCACCCAGCCGCCCTGTCGCATTCCCGGCATGCGTCAGGCGCTGTCGCATCGGCCCCGGGGATGCCGCCAGCGCGCTGTCGCACGGGCTGTCGCACGCCTGTCGGTGCGCCTGTCACCGGCCTGACGTAGCCGCCGGGCGTCGCCCGGGGTGCAATAATCGCCTTCGCCGAACCCTCGAGGCCCGCCGTGAAACCAAACACGCCCCTGCAGGAGCAGCCCGGCCGGCTGGATCTGAGCCTGGGTGGCGGCATCCGCTGCTATTTCGACGTCGACGGCGTGACCATCACCGTGTGGGGCTCGGCCTGGAGCGGGCGCGAGAAGGTCTGGGTCGACGACCGGCTGGTCTCCACCGCCTGGAGCATCCGCTACACCACCGAGCATGTGTTCGAGCACGACGGGCGCCGCTACACGGTGCTGTTCAAGATCCTGTCGATCCTGAAGGGCGACGTCCGCATCGAGCTGTACCGGGATGGGCAGCTGGTCGATTTCGACCAGGCCACCTTCCAGACCGTCAAGGTGGACCCGCAGACCGGGCGCATCGCCTGGGGCGTGGAGCTGCGGTCGCTGCTGGTGTGGGTGCTGGTCGGTGCGGGCTTCGGCGCCGTGGTCGGCTTCTTCGGGGCGAGGCTGGTCGGGTGGCTGGGTGGCGTGCTGTTCACCGGTGGCCCGGGCTAGGCGCGCGCGATGGATATCCGGGCAGACCATGTGAAGGACCTGCGCACCCGGCGCGGCTGGACCCAGTCGCAGCTGGCCGAGGTGGCCGACCTCAGCCTGCGCACCATCCAGCGGGTGGAGAACCAGGGCGTGGCCTCGAACGAAACCGTGTCCGCGCTGTGCGCGGTGCTGGAAGTCGACCGTGAAGCGCTGCTGAGGCCGCGTCCCGACCCTGGTGACCTGGCGCGCGCACAGGGTCGGGCAGGGCTGCTGGTGGCCGGTGCCCTGGTCGTTGGCAGTGTTCTGGGCTCCACGCTCACAGCCGTGATCATGCGGCTGTGGTGACGCAGGCCGGTTCGCCGGACACGTGGTGAGCCGTCGCGACCGACACCGGCCGCCGTCGCCCGACGGTGTCGCAGCCAGCTGGTTCCAGCTGCCGCCGGGTGACTGGGCCACGGTGCTCGAGGCGCTCGACGCCTGCTTTCCGCAGGTGGGCCGTGCGGTGTGGTCGCAGCGCCTGGAGGCCGGGCTGGTCGCCGATGCACAAGGCCAGGCGCTGGCCGTCGATGCCAGGTACCGCGTCGGGCTGGAGCTCAGCTACTACCGTGACCGGCCCGACGAGCCGGTGCTGGCGCCCGCCGAGCACATCCTCCACCACGACGAGCGCATCCTGGTCGCCGACAAGCCCCACGGCCTGCCGGTGACCCCGGCCGGGGGCGCGGTGCGCGAGACCCTGCTGGCGCGACTGGTCCGGCGCACGGGCAAGGCCGAGCTGGTGCCCCTGCACCGGATCGATCGCGACACCGCCGGGCTGGTGCTGTTCTCGACCGACCCCGGCACCCGTGACGCCTACCAGTCGCTGTTCCGCGAGCGCCGCATCGCCAAGACCTACCAGGCGCTGGCGCCACCGTTGCCGGGCCTGGACTGGCCACAGCTGCGCTGCAGCCGCATCGAGCGGGGCGAGCCGTTCTTCCGCATGCACGAGGTGGCGGGCGAGGCCAACAGCCGGACCCGGATCGAGGTGCTCGGGCGCGGCGCGTCGGTGTGGCGCTACCGGCTGCAGCCGGTGACCGGGCGCAAGCATCAGCTGCGCGTGCACATGGCGGCACTGGGCGCGCCGATCCTGGGCGACCGCCTGTACCCCGTACTGCAGCCGGGTCACGAACAGCCCGGTGGACCGGTCCTGCAGCTGCTGGCGGCGTCGCTGGACTTCATCGACCCGCTGGACGGTTCGTCCCGGACCTTCGCCAGCCGCCGGGTGCTCGACCACCCGCACGCACCGGCTGCAGCGGCGGCCGGGGAGCCCGGGCACCGCACCTCTAGGTCCGACGATCAGGCTCCACGAAGGGCACCGGCTCGACCCGGGTCCCGTGGCGGTTGCTGAAGAGCTTGTCCTGGCCGGCGTGCTCGTCGCCGCTGGCGACCTCCAGTGCGAAGCGCGCCGCGTCGCGCTCGCGCACGTCCTGGGACACCGCCTCGGCGGCGAGCACGTTGACCTCCAGCAGCTCCAGCGCCCGTCGGCCGAAGACCATCGCCGACTCGAAGCTCTCGCGAACCTGCTCGTCGACGCCGACGCGGACCAGGTCGCGGGCATGCGCGCGGTCGTAGGCGCGCACCATCAGGATGGTGTTGGGAAACGCCGCGCGCACCAGCTCGGCGATGCGGGTGGCGCCCGGCGCGTCATCGATGCACACCAGCACAGCCCGCGCGCCCTCCGCGCCCGAAGCCCGCAGCACATCCAGCCGGGTGCCGTCGCCGTAGTAGACCTTGAAGCCGAAACGCTCGGCGTTGCGGATCATCCCGGCGTCGTTGTCGATGATGCTCACGTCCATGCCGCCGGCCAACAGCGACTGGCTGGCCACCTGGCCGAAGCGCCCGAAGCCGATGACCAGCACGCTGGCACGCAGGCCGTCGGCCGGCTCCACGCCGTCGGCGGGCGCCACGGCGCGACGCAGCAGCGGCCGGACCAGGATCAGCATCAGCGGCGTGAGCACCATCGACAGCACCACGATGGCGGTCAGGTTGGCGTTGACGCTGGCGTCGATCAGGCCCACGCCGGCGGCCGCGGCGTACAGGACGAAGGCGAACTCGCCGCCCTGGGCCATCAGCACCGAGCGGTCCAGCGCCTCGTGGTGACTGCTGCGCAGCAGCCGGGCGACGGCGTAGATGCACACGCCCTTGGCGAGCATCATCGCCGGCACCGCCGCGGCGATCAGCACCCAGTTCGCCGCCACCACCGCCAGGTCCAGCGACATGCCGACCGCCAGGAAGAACAGGCCCAGCAGCAGGCCGCGGAAGGGCTCGATGTCGGCCTCGAGCTGGTGCCGGAACGTGGACTCCGACAGCAGCACGCCGGCCAGGAAGGCGCCCATCGCCATCGACAGCCCGCCCAGCTCCATCAACAGCGCCGACCCCAGCACCACCAGCAGCGCCGCCGCGGTCATCACTTCGCGTGCCCTGGACGCGGCCAGGATGCGGAACAGCGGATTGAGCAGCCACAGCCCGGCGACCACGAGGGCCAGGATGGCGCCCACGCCCATCAGCGCCTCCAGCCAGCGCGCCCCGGCCGAGACATCCGGCGCGGCCGGTGCCATGAACGCCACCAGGGCGAGCAGCGGCACGATGAGCATGTCCTCGAACAGCAGCACCGACACCATCTTCTGGCCGGCCGGCGTGGCCAGCTCGCCGCGCTCGCCCAGCACCTGGAAGACGATGGCGGTGGAGGTGAGCACGAAGCCGGCGCCACCGATGAAGGCGACCACCGGCGGCAGACCGAAGGCCAGCCCGACACCGGTCAAGGCCGCGATCGAGAGGCCGATCTGCAGCGTGCCGAGGCCGAAGATCTGACCGCGCAGCTGCCACAGGTGGCTGGGCCGCATCTCCAGGCCGATCACGAACAGGAACATCACCACGCCCAGTTCGGCGACGTGGAGGATGGCCGCGGGGTCGGAGAACAGCGCCAGCCCGAACGGCCCGATGACCAGGCCGGCGGCCAGGTAGCCCAGCACCGATCCCAGGCCCAGGCGGCGGAACAGCGGCACCGCGATGACGGCCGCGGCCAGCAGCGACACCAGGCGGATCAGGTCGCCGGCGCTGTGGCCGGGTTCAAGCGGTGCGATGTCCATCGGCAGGCTCCCGGGGCGATGTGGAAGCGTAGCGCCAAAATGGCCCGCGCGACGCGCGGACCCCGGCGCAGCCCGGGAGGCGTGTGTTCCGCCCCCCGGGCCGGACCGGTCTCAGGACGCGTTGGAATGCGTGCTGTAGCTGGTGATCAGGTTGCGGTAGTCGGGAATGTGCTCCGAGAACAGGGCGCCGAGTCCCTCGACGTCGTTGCGCCAGTCGCGGTGCAGCTCGCAGGCCACGCCGAACCAGGTCATCAGCTGCACGCCGGCTGCGCTCATGCGCTGCCAGGCGCTGTCGCGGGTGAGCGGGTTGAAGGTGCCCGAGGCATCGGTGACCACGAACACGTCGAAGCCGGCCTCGATGGCCGACAGGGCGGGGAAGGCCACGCAGACCTCGGTCACCACCCCGGCGATGATCAGCTGCCTGCGCCCGGTGGCACGAATGGCCTCGACGAAGGCTTCGTTGTCCCAGGCGTTGATCTGGCCAGGGCGCGCGATGAAGGGTGCATCGGGGAACATAGCCTTGAGCTCCGGCACGATCGGACCATTGGGGCCGGTCTCGAAGCTGGTGGTCAGCACGGTGGGCAGCTTGAAGTAGCGCGAGAGCGCGCCGAGGGCCAGCACATTGTTCTTGAACCGGTCCGGGTCGATGTCGCGGACCAGCGACAGCAGCCCCGACTGGTGGTCGACCAGCAGGACGGCGGCCTGGTCCTTGTCCAGGCGGGTGTAGGGCTTGCTCATCTCGTGTCTCCTGGGGTGGGTGGAACGGGGTGGCGCGGGCACGTGCGGCCCGCGCCGGGGTCAGGCCGGCACCTGTCCGAACCGGCCGGCATGGAAGTCGTCCAGGGCCTGCTGGATCTCGGCCGGGGTGTTCATCACGAACGGGCCATGTCCGACGATGGGTTCGTCGATCGGCTCTCCGCCCAGCACCAGCAGCAGCGCGTCGACGTTGGCCTCGATCTCCAGCGGGCCGTCGCCCTCGGCGAGCAGGGCGACCTGGCCGTTGCGAAGCACGGTCTCGTCCTGCAGCTGCACGGTGCCGTCGAGCACGGCGACCGCCACGTGGTGGCCCGGCGTCAACGGCAGCGTCGCCCGCGCGCCGGCACGGAGCCGCACGTCCCAGGTGTCGATCGGGGTGAGGGTGCGCGCCGGCCCCGCGTGTCCGTCGAAGGTGCCGGCGATCACCCGCAGGGTGCCCGCCCCGTGGGGCAGCTCCACGGTGGGAATCGCCTCGGAGGCCAGGGTCTGGTAGGTCGCAGGGGCCAGCTTGTGCGCGGCCGGCAGGTTCACCCACAGCTGCACCATCTGCAGAGTGCCGCCCTCGCGGGTGAAGCGCTCGGAATGGAACTCCTCGTGCATGATGCCGCCGCCGGCGGTCATCCACTGCACATCACCCGGGCCGATGCGTCCGCCGGCGCCGGTCGAGTCGCGATGGGCCAGCTCGCCCTGGTAGACGATGGTGACCGTCTCGATGCCGCGGTGCGGGTGCGCGCCCACGCCACGCGGCGCGCCCGCGGCCTCGAAGTCGGTCGGCCCTGCGTAGTCGAGCAGCAGGAAGGGGCTGATGCGTGCGCCCAGGCTCTGGTAGCTGAACAGGCTGCGGACCGGGAAGCCGTCCCCGACCCAGTGCGGGCGGGGTGCGCTGAGGACGGTGGCGATGCGGCGCATGTCGTGGCTCCAGTGAACGATTGGAGGTCATGATCCCAGCGCAACGCCGATGCCTGTAGATGGGTAATATTGCCTTCTGCGTTCTATATGGTGAACGATGATGGCGCCATTCGGTGATCTCAACGACCTGTACTACTTCGCGATGGTGGTCGAACACGGCGGGTTCGCACCCGCCGGCCGTGCCCTGGGCGAGCCCAAGTCCAAGCTCAGCCGCCGCATCGCGCTGCTCGAGGCGCGGCTGGGCGTGCAGCTGTTGCGGCGAAGCACACGGCACTTCTCGGTCACCGACCTTGGGCAGGAGTACCTCCGCCACTGTGTCGCGGTGCTGGCCGAGGCCCAGGCGGCACAGGAAGTCATTGAACAGCAGCGGGCCGAGCCGCAGGGCACGATCCGCGTGAGTTGTCCCACCACCTTGCTGCATTACCGCATCGGCGGTCTGGTGGCCCGTTTCATGGTGCAGTGCCCGAAGGTGCGGGTGGAATTGATGGCCACGAACCGGCGTGTCGATCTACTCAGCGAAGGCCTCGACGTGGCCTTGCGGGTGCGTTTCCCACCGATCGAGGACAGCGATCTGGTGATGCGGGTGCTGGCGCGTAGCCCGCAGCGGCTGGTGGCAGCCCCCAGCCTGGTCGGCCGCCTGTCCACGCCCTTGGCACCGGCCGAACTTCAGCGCCTGCCCAGCCTCGACTGGGGGCCGCCACGCGACCATGTCTGGCAGCTCGAAGGCCCCAACGGTGCCGGGGCCGAGGTCCGCCATGCGCCGCGCTACATCACCGACGACATGACCGCGCTGCGGCAGTCGGCGCTGGCCGGCGTGGGTGTGGTCCAGCTGCCGTGCATGGTCGTCGAGGAAGACCTGGCGGCGGGCAGGCTGGTGGATGTGCTGCCCGACTGGGTGCCGAGAAGCGGGGTGGTGCACGCGGTGTTTCCTTCTCGACGTGGATTGGTGCCGGGGGTGCGCGCCCTCATCGACTTCCTCGCCGAGCACATTCCGCAGGATCCGGGTTGAGCCGCCGGGTCACGACCCGATACCCACCCCAGCCGGCTTGAGCAGCATCCACACCGCCATGCCCACCATCATCAGGTTCTCGGTCAGCGACACGAAGCCCAGGGGCACGTTGCTGTCGCCACCCACGCACGCGCACTTGAGTTCCCGGTGGTCGATGTACACCGCCTTGAACACCGAGACCGCCCCGACCGTGCCGATGAACAGCGCGATCGGAACCGAGGCCCACATCATCGCGCCGGCCACCATCAGCACCCCGGCCGTCGCCTCGCCGAACGGGTACAGGTAGGCATAGCGCACCCAGCGCCGCGCCAGCAGGTCGTAGTTGAGGAACATCGTGGAGAACGATTCGATGTCCTTGAGTTTCTGCAGCGCCAGCAGGCACATTGCGATGGCGATGAACCACTCGGCCGCCGCCACGGTCAGGATCGAACCGTAATTGGCCCGGCTGACTGCCGCCGCCATCGCCGCCGCCATCGCGAACAGGGCGATCACGGGGGTGTAGGTGGTGGCGTCCTTGTCGGGGGGCGGCTTCCCGAGGAAGCGCAGCGTCTCGTCGTGGCCGCCGATCCGACGGCCATCGATGAACACCTGTGGCGTGGTTTCCACGCCGTGTTCGGCCTTGAACGCATCGGTCTGCTCGCGTGACTCGAGGTGGTGGTCGTCCACCGCATAGCCTGCGCGCTCGAGCGCATCGCGCACCTTCAGCCCCCACGGGCAGGTGTGCTCGGGCGTCACCATGCGATAGAGCACGGCGCGCTTGTCGTCGGTGGCGTTCATGCGGTCCTCCTTGCTCCGTGGAGCGAACTGGCCTCTCGCTGTGACCTGCGCCCCCGTTGTACCGCTTCCCCTCGTGGGAAGGTCAAGCCTCCCCGGGCGAGGCCACGGTTGTGAACACGGCGGTGACGATCACGATGCCCACCATCAGGGCGGCCTCCACGGTGATGCTGCGCCGCAGTGCGGCTCCGGCCTTGTGCGGGTGCCGGGGCAGGGACGGGACCAGGTGCCATTTGTTGAGGGCTCCCAGCCCAAGCACGGCCACGGCCAGCAGCAGCTTGGCCAGCAGCAGCTGTCCATAGGCGGATCCGAACAGCTCGCCGAACCCGCTCAACAGCACCACCGCGAGGACCGTCCCGCTCGCCACGAGCGCGGGAACAAAGATCAGGCCGAAGCGTCCGAACCGGTCCAGGACCGCCGAGGCCAGGCCTGGATCCCGCCACCTCGAGACGCGCCAGAGCGGGGGCAGGGAGGCGGCCCAGAACGCGATCGCCAACAGGTGCAGGAACAGCATCGTCGCCAGAAGCGCCCGGGGCTCACCGCGCGTGTGTCCCACTTGCGTAAAGGCCAGCAGCATGAACGCGGTGCCGCCCAGCCCGAGCACCCAGCCGGGCACCGATCCACGCCACCTGAGCGACAAGCTGCCCAGCAGCAGGCTCAATCCGCCGACACCCAACAGCAAGCGGGTGCCCTGAGGGCTGTCATGAACCATGCCCAGCAGAACAGGATCCGCAGCGGCGGCGAACTCACCCCCAAGATAGGCTGCCTGCAGCGGCCACTGCAGCATAAGGAGCATGAATCCGACGCAGGCCGCGATCACGCCCGTGCGGACCACGCGGGCGCCCTCATTCGGGGGCAGCACCGGGAATGCGAACAGGAACAGCCGGCTGCCCACCGCCATCAGCGCGCAGACATGGAAGCCCGTGGCCACCAGCACCCGTGCCAGCGTCCATGCATCGAGCCCGGCGACAGCCGACTGCCATGCCATGGCTCAGTCGCCGACGTGGAAGCTGAACTGGCCGGTCATCACGTGGCCGTCTGCGGCGATACCGCGCCATTCGACCTGGTAGGTACCCGGCCCGAGCGGCTGGGCCGGGGCTGTATCGAAGCTGCGCGTCGGCTCCCGCCCGGGGCGCTGGGCCAGCGCGACAGCGCCGTCCGGACCGGTGACGACGAAGCGTGTGATGCGCATGTCGCCATCGAAGCGCAGGCCCACCGACTCGGGCGGCGAATCCAGGTGCGCGCCATCCTCCGGTGTCGAGGCGGTCATGGCGCTGTGGGCGGATGCCAGGCCGGCGAAGCCCAGCAAAGCGAGAGCCATGAGGGTCGACATCAGGCTGGCTGATCGAATGCGGTGAATCATGGAAAGTCTCCTTGCGAGGTCCATTCAATAGCTGTGATGGGTTGCCCGGCGCAGCCGATCCGCGCATCCGCCTTGCCCGGGATACCTTCGACAGTCCGTGAGGCGTGGCGCGGGCCGCAACCGGCTCCAGCATGGGAGGTGGCGCAGTTCTGTGCGGACTGCGTTCCCGGCAGCTCAGCCGATCGGGGGTCGGAGCAGCAGGCCCGGCACGGTGCCGTGCACGGCGTCGCTGCGGCCGGCAACCGCGGGATTGCTCGCCGGTGTCACCATGGGCGGGAAGATGCGCGGCAGGGCGCACCACGCCGAATAGAACAGGCAGCTACAGCTTTCGCAGGGGCAGCCCGTGCAGCACGCGTCCTCACAGCAAGTCTGTGGGGACGCCAGTGCCGGGGCGCCCTCGGCCTGGGCACGACACGGATCCACGGATGCCGCCTGAGCAGCCGGTTTCGCACCGTCAGATGGACTGTGCCCATGCGCCATCATTGGCCAGCCGGTGAAGACCAGCGCCAGCACGAGGAGTGCCCGGGTCAGCAGTGGCAGGAAGAAGCGCATCCCTGCGAAGGATAGCAATCAGGGGGTGGGGGTGCCATCCAACGGGTCGGCTTGACGACGTTGGAGGGCCAATCTGCGGCTTCCCACAGGGGGAAGGGCAGGCGTCGGACGCCAGCTCGCATACTTGACAGGGGTCAACTCCTCCCCCGCACTGACGTCGCATACTGCGAATGCCATGTCACTTCCACTCGTCCATCGCATGATGCTTGCGGCCTTGATCGCCGTAGTGCTGGCCTTGTGCGCACGTGGAACGGTCGCATCCTCCGCAGAGGACGAAAGCGATCTGTCTCACTTGCCGGTGCCATTCACTCTGTTCGAGGCGATCGAGCATGCCGCGTCATCGCGGTCGGAGATTCGTGCCTCGCACGCCCGGCTTGCCGCTGCAGAAGAACGCCCTCGCATGGCTGGTGCCTTGGACGACCCCATGATCATGGCCGGCATCGACCACTACCCCTACCGGATGCCCGGAGCTGGGGTGTCGGCCAACGGTGGAATGGGCAGCGCTATGGACGACGGCTCCCGTTACGACTGGAGCGTACAGGTCGAGCAGGCGTTCCCCATGTCCCGCTTGCGGCATCATCGACGCCGCGCGGCCGAGGCGGGCGTGGATGTCGATCGCTTCGCGCTGGACGAAACCCGCGCGCAGGTCGGTCTCGAAGTGGCGCAGGCGTTCTTCATGCTCTACGAGGCCGAAGCGATGGTCGTCGTGCGGGACAACCAGGTCATGACCGCGAGCCGCCTGGTGGAGATCGCCGAGCGGCGGCTGGCCTCGGCACTGGGCGACCAGTCGGAGCTGATGCGGGCTGAAGCCGAGCACGCCCGCCAGCTGGCCGAGCGGGATGTTGCCCAGGCTCGGGTCAACGGGGCGAAGGCCATGTTCAATGCGGCGCTGGGCCGACCCGTGCACTTGCCGGTACCGCCGCTGGTCACGCCCGACCTTGAGGTTGCCATCCCGACCGCGCAGCAGGCCGTGCAACGGGCTGTCGGCAGTCGTCCAGAGCTTTCGCGCATGCAGGCCGAAGTCAGACGCGCAGGGGCCGAAGTCGACGTAATGCGCTCGATGGGGGCGCCCATGGGGTTCGTGCGCGTGGGAGAAGCCCGAACCATGGCGGAAGGGCGGGGGTGGATGGCGATGGTGGGCGTGAGCGTACCTTTGGCCCGGGGCCGGGTGCGCGCCGGGGTCAGTGAAGCTGTGGCGATGCAGGCGATGGCCGAGGCCGAGACCGACGCCATGCGACGAATGGTGGAGGCCGAGGCGATCGTGGCGCGCGAGGCGGTGGCCGCCGCGCGTGGTCGGGCGCTGGCGTACCGCGACGAGGTCATGCCTCGATCGCGTCGGGCTGTGGAGTCGGCCATGCAGGCCTACGCGGCCGGAAGCGGTTCACTCGTGGACGTTCTCGAGGCAACACAGGCCCAGTGGCGCACCGAAGAGGCACAGGTGATGGCGCTCAGCGCCTGGGGCCAGGCCTGGGCTGAACTCCGCAGGGCCGTGGGCGGGGAGGGTCTATGAGGCGTTGGCTCTTGTTGTGGCTTGGGGGCCTTCTGGCGCTACTGGTCGGTTGCTCCGAGCAGGCTGGGCGCCCGGCGCGTGTCGCCGATACCGACCCCCATGCCCGGCATGCCGGGCTTCCCGAAGGCCGCGTGCCGGTCTCGGTTGATCCGGCTTGGGTCGACCGCCTGGCGATGCGTGTGGAGCCAGCGCGTGTCGAGCCTGTCGCCACGCACGCCCGGGCGGTTGCCAGTGTGGTGCCGGAAGAGGGGAGCGTGGTTCACATCCATGCCCGCGTTGCTGGTTGGGTGGAACGCATGCATGTGGGCTACACCGGCGAGCGGCTGGCGCGGGCGGCACCGGTGGCCTCGATCTGGTCACCCGAACTCTACGCAGCCCAGTCGGAATATCTTCTCGTCCTGGCCCAGCGGGACGGGTCGCCAGCCAGCGCCATCGTCGAAAGCAGCCGTCAGCGCTTGAAGGTGCTGGGCATGAGCGAGGCCCAGATCGCGATGATCGAGCGGAGGGGCGAGCCGATGCGCACGGTCACGATCACTACGCCACGCGGTGGCGTCGTCCTGCGGCGACCCGTGCCGGCGGGCACCTCGGTGGATCCGTCTACGGAGCTGCTGACCTTGGCTGACCTCTCCCGGGTCTGGGTCGTGGCGGATATCGCCGAGAGCGATGCGGCATTGGCGGAAGCCGGCTCCAATGCGCTGGTCAGGTTTCCCGGCCGCGAAGACCTGGAGGTGGGCATCGATTTCGTTTCCGCCACGGTCGAGCCACGCAGCCGCACCCTGCGGGTTCGCGCCACAGTGGACAACACCGATGGGCGTCTGCGCCCGGGCATGTCGGGAACGCTCCAGCTGTCGGGCTCGCGCGTCGAGCGGCTGACCGTTCCGCGCGATGCCGTGGTCGACGACGGTCAGCGTGCCCTGGTGTACGTCCAGGGCCCGGACGGGTCGCTGATCCCGCGCGAGGTCCGGATCGGCGGCCGACGTGGCGAGCGCGTGGTGGTACTCGATGGCCTGGAGGAGGGTGAACCGGTTCTGGTTTCCGGTGTGTTCCTGGTGGATTCCGAAAGCCGCCTGCTGGGAGGTGGCGGCGCTGGCCTGCACAGCCACGGGTCGCATGGTGAGTCATCGCCATCACCGGGTGGACAGGACGATCCACACCGGGGCCACCGATGATCGAACGGGTGATCGAAGGGTCGGTGCGTCATCGCGCCTGGGTGCTGCTGGTCGTGGTTTTTCTGGTGGCCTGGGCGCTGGACTCGATGCGACGAACGCCGCTGGATGCTATCCCCGACCTGTCCGATCCCCAGGTCATCGTCTTCGCGGAGTGGATGGGACGCAGCCCCGACCTGGTCGAAGACCAGATCACCTACCCGATCGTTCGAGCGTTGCAGAGTACGCCTGGCGTGCGCGATGTCCGTGGCTATTCGATGTTCGGCATGAGCTTCGTGTACGCCATCTTCGACGACCGGACCGATCCCTACTGGGCGCGCACGCGTGTGGTGGAGCAGCTGGGGCGAGCCCAGGCGCAGCTGCCCCCCGACGTGGTACCCACGCTGGGCCCCGACGCCAGTGGCGTGGGCTGGATCTACCAGTACGTGTTGCTGGATCACTCCGGGCGCCTTGACCTGGCCGATCTGCGCGCGCTGCAGGACTACGTGGTGCGCCCGGCGCTCCAGGCGGTGCAGGGCGTGTCGGAGGTGGCGGGCATCGGTGGCTTCGAGCGCCAGTATCAGGTGGTGATCGATCCGATCCGGCTGGCCGCCTACGATCTCACCCCGGGTGAGGTCGCTTCGGCCTTGCGCAATGCCAACGCCGAAGTCGGGGCGCGTGTTGTGGAGGAGGGCGGCCGCGAGTTCGTACTGCGGGGGCGCGGTTACGTGGGCAGTCTCGAGGATCTCGAGTCCGCGCTGGTGCGTCGTGGGCCCGGAGGCGCCCCCATCACTGTCGGCGATGTGGCCCAGGTGCGTTTCGGCCCGGAGATCCGCCGCGGCGCCGCAGACCTGGACGGGCGCGGGGAGGTGGTCGGCGGCATCGTGGTGATGCGCCTGGGAGCCAATGCCCTGCAGGTCATCCGTGGAGTGGAAGCCCAGATCCAGACGATTGCGCTGCCCGAAGGGGTCGAGCTGCTCACCACCTACGACCGTTCGCAGCTGATCGAAGGCTCCATCGCCACCCTGCGCGACACGCTGTTGAAGGAAACCGCGATCATCATCATCGTGAGCCTGGTGTTCCTGATGCACGTGAGGTCGGCACTGGTCGCGGTGGTGATCCTGCCCGTGTCGGTCCTGATGTCGTTCATTGGTATCCGCTACCTTGGATTGACCTCCAACATCATGTCGCTGGGCGGCATCGCCATCGCGCTGGTGGAGCTGGCAGATGCCGTGATCGTCATGGTGGAGAATGCCCATCGCCGGCTGGTGGCGGCCGGCCGGAATGCCGACCGGCGACAGGTCATCGTCGATGCCTGCAAGGAGGTGGGGCGACCGATCTTCTTCTCCACGGTGCTGCTGACGGTGAGTTTCCTCCCCGTCTTCGCGCTGGGCGGTCAAGCCGGGCGGCTGTTCGATCCACTGGCCTGGACCAAGACCTTTGCCATGTTGTCGGCCAGCGTGCTCACGATCACCCTGGCCCCGGTGTTGATGGTGTGGCTGCTACGCGGGCGCCTGCGCGATGAGCACGAGAACCCGGTGGCCCGGCTGCTCAACAGCGCGTATGAGCCGCTGGTGCGCCGGATCGTGCGCCATCGCCATATCGTGATTGGGGCTGCGGTGGCGGTGGTGGTCGCCACCGTGCCGGTCTACCGCTCGTTGGGCAGCGAGTTCATGCCGCCCCTGGACGAAGGCAGCCTGCTGGTGATGCCCACCACCTTCCCCGGTGTCTCGATCGAACAAGCCCGCCAAGTGCTAACGGCCCAGCACCGCGTGCTCAGGGAACAGTTTCCAGAAGTCGTTTCGGTTCATGGCAAGGCGGGGCGCGCTGAGACAGCCACCGATCCGGCCCAGCTGGACATGAACGAGTCGGTGGTGGCGTTGGCTCCACGGGCACAGTGGCCGAAGCGCCCTCTGCCTCGCTGGCACACGAATGTCGTGCCTTCGGCACTGGCCCCGATGGCGAGGCGCATCTGGCCGGAGGAGCGGGCTTATCAAACCGACGAGCTGGCCGCCGCGATCGGCCAGGCGTTGAGTGTCCCTGGCTATCAGATGGCCATCGCACCACCGATCCGGACGCGTATCGACATGCTCACGACCGGAGTGCGCACCCCGGTAGGCATCAAGGTGTTCGGGGATGACCTGCAGGGTATCGAGGAGGTTTCGATCGCGCTGGAAGTGCTGTTGCGGGACGTTCCGGGTACGAGGAGCACCTTCGCCGAGCGCCAGAGTGGCCGCGAGTACATCGATATCGTGCCCGACCGTGTGGCGCTCGCACGACATGGCCTGTCGATGGCCGAGGTGCACGATCTTCTCGAACTGGCGGTGGGCGGCATGCCGGTCTCCACCGTCATTGACGGCCGTGCCCGCTACACCATCAACCTGCGCTACGGAGCCGGCTTCCGGGGCGATGTCGATGCCTTGCGAGCGTTGCCGGTGCCCGTCCCGGCCACCGACCCAGTGCCGGGTGCGTTGGGAGGTGGTGGGGCGGCTCCATCATCCACAGCGAGTGGCGCGCAATCCTCCGCAGGCGGAGGGGCCGGGGGGGCGGGCGGCATGGGAGGAATGACCATGGGCGGAGATGCCGTGGGGGGCAGTGGTGGCCGCAGTGCACCCTCGAGCGTCGGGATGGGAATGGGCGGAAGCGAACCCATCAACTTCGCTCCGGTGACAGCAACGGTGCCGCTGGGCGCTCTCGCCGCGATCCACGTCGCCACCGGCCCGCCGATGATCAAGAACGAAAATGGCCAGTTGGTGGGATACCTCTTCGCCGATATCGATGCCGGCCAGCGGGACCTGGGCGGCTGGGTCAGGGACGCACAGCGCCTGGTCGAGACGGAGTTCACCGTGCCTGCCGGCTATCGGCTTGAGTGGACCGGGCAGTACGCGTTCATGGCCGACATGCAGAAGCGCCTCCTGCTCGTGATCCCGTTGACCCTGCTGTTGATCGTGGGCTTGCTGTACCTGGCCCTGCGCAGCTGGGCGCAGACTCTGCTGGTTCTTCTTAGTGTGCCGTTCTCCGTGCTTGGCAGCTTCTGGCTGCTCGCCGCCCTGGGCTACAACATGTCCACGGCGACCTGGGTGGGAGTGATCGCCGTGGCGGGTGTCGCCGCGCAGACGGCAATCGTGGTGATCGTCTATCTGGACGGGGCGATGCGCGAGCGTGTCCGTGCCGGGGCGCCCAGCGCCGAGGCGATCGACGAGGCGGTCGTCGTCGGCGCGCTTCGCGGTGTCCGGCCCATGGTCATGACCGTGGCGACGACCGTCCTGGGCCTGCTGCCGCTTCTGTGGACCGCTGGCGTGGGTGCGGATCTATCGGCACGCACTGCGGCACCGGTCGTGGGAGGAATGCTCTCAGCACTGGTGCTGACCCTCGGGGTGCTTCCAGCGGCCTACGCGATCTGGCAGCGAGCCCACTGGAGGGCGCAAGCGCGGTCAGGCGCCTAGAAGCTCCCGAACAGCGTCCCCAGCGTGATCAGCACCAGCAGCGACAGGAACGGCCCGACCATGGCCACCATGGCCAGGTCGCCGTAGGCCTGGCGGTGGGTCAGCCCGCAGATGGCCAGCAGGGTGATCACCGCGCCGTTGTGGGGCAGGGTGTCCAGGCCGCCGGTGGCCACCGCCGTCACCCGGTGCAGCAGGTCCGGGCTGATGCCCTGTTCGGCGGCGACCTGCAGGTAGGTGTCGCCCAGCGTGGACAGCGCGATGGACATGCCGCCGGATGCCGAGCCGGTCATGCCCGCGAGGATGTTCACCGCGATGGCGAGCGAGATCAGCGGGTTGTCGCCGCCCATGCCGGTCACCGCGTCGCGGATCAGCACGAAGGCCGCAAGCGAGGCGATGACCGCACCGAAGCCGACCAGGCTGGCGGTGTTGAAGATGGGCAGCAGCGAGGCGTTGGCGCCGCTGTCCAGCGAGGCCTTGAGCCCGCGCAGCCGGCGCAGGTTCAGGGCCACCAGCACCAGCAGCGACACCACCAGCGCCGCGACCACCGACCAGATGCCGCGGACCTGGTCGATGCTGGTCTCTCCGTACAGCGGCAGGGCCAGGTAGCTGGTGTCCATGCGCGGGATCAGCACGAAGGTGAACACCAGGTTCACCGCGATCACCAGCACCAGCGGCAGCAGCGCCACGACCAGGCCGGGGCGGTCGGCCGGGGCCTGTTCCACCGGCAGCTCCATCAGGTCGAAGCCCTCGCCGGCGGCGCGCTCGCGCAGGTCGCGGTCGGGCGCGAAGCGGGCGTCGGCGTGGTCGCCGTAGCCCTCGTGCGCCAGCCGGCGAGAACGCCAGCCCAGCCAGGCCAGGCCGAAGCCGAGCATCACCGCGGCGGTGACCAGGCCCAGTCCCGGCGCGGCGAACGGCGAGGTGCCGAAGAACGGCATCGGGATCGCGTTCTGTATGGCCGGGGTGCCGGGCAGGGCGGTCATGGTGAAGGTGAAGGCGCCCAGCGCGATGGTGGCCGGGATCAGCCGCTTGGGCAGGTTGGCCTGCCGGAACAGCGAGGCGGCGATCGGGAACACCGCGAAGGCGACCACGAACAGGCTCACGCCGCCATAGGTCATCACCGCGCAGCTGAGCACCACCGCCAGGATCGCGCGCTGGCTCCCCAGGCGCTGGATGATGCCGCCGGCCAGCACCTCGGCGCTGCCGGAGTCCTCCATCAGCTTGCCGAAGATCGCCCCGAGCAGGAACACCGGGAAGTACAGGGTGATGAAGCCGCCGGCCGCGCCCATGAAGACCTGCGTGTAGCTGGCCAGCACGGGCCCGTCGAGCGTGGCCAGCACCGCCACCGCCGACAGCGCCGGGGCCAGGATCAGCAGGCTGATGCCGCGGTAGGCCAGGCCGATGAGCAGCGCCAGCACGATGACGATGATCGCGATGCCGGACATCAGGCGGCCTCCCCGTCGTGGTCGTCGCACTCGACCTCGGGCGGCCGGAAGCTGTCGGCGAACAGCGAGCCCAGGTCGAAGCTGGAGCGCCGGCCGATGTCCTCGTAGTGGCGGTCGAGGAAGGCGTCCGCCCAGCTCCAGCCGCGCTCGCGCAGGTGCTGCAGGTAGGCCCACTCGGCGTTGAGCTTGCTGGAGGCGTCGAGGTCCTTGAGCTCCTCGTGGGCGTGGATGAGGTGGACGAACAGGTCGCGGTAGCGATCCGACTCCAGTCCCTCGGACTCGATGAGACGATGCAGCAGCTCGATCGAGCGCAGCTCCTTGATGAGGCTGGAATTGAAGGTGATCTCGTTGAGCCGGTTGACGATCTCGCGGCCGGTACGCGGCAGCGTCTCGCGCACCAGCGGGTTGATCTGCACCACGATCAGGTCGCGGGTGGCCATGTCCTCCACCAGCGGGTACAGCGCCGGGTTGCCGATGTAGCCGCCGTCCCAGTAGGCCTCGCCGTCGATCTCGACGGCCTTGTACAGGAAGGGCAGGCAGGCCGAGGCCATCACCGAATCCACCGACAGCGCCGGCTGGGTGAAGGTCCGCGCCCGGCCGGTGCGCACATTGGTGGCGGTGACGAAGACCTTCAGCGCGTCGCAGCGGTTCACCCGCTCGAAGTCGACCTGGCGGGCGACTAGGTCACGCAGCGGATTGATGTCCAGCGGGTTGAGCTCGTAGGGCGAGAACTGCCGCGTGAGCTGCTCGAAGAACAGGTAGGCGGGGTTGGCGTCCATCGACCACTGGCCGCTGAGCCGGTCCCAGAGGCTGCGCTGGATCGGCGAGAAGCGGGCGGCGTCGCTGACCGACTTCCAGAACGCTTCCAGCGCCTCGCGGGCCCCGTCGCGGCCGCCGCGCTGCAGGCCGTCGGCCATGGCCACGGCATTCATGGCCCCGGCGCTGGTGCCGCTGATGCAGGCGATGCCGATGCGCGGGTCGGCCAGCAGGCGGTCGAGCACGCCCCAGGTCAGGGCGCCATGGGCACCGCCGCCCTGCAGGGCCAGGTCGACGATCTTCTCGGGTGTCGGGGTCTTGGAGGGCATGGCCGGCGTCCGTGGCAGGTGGCTCTATGCTGCAACGCAGCATGCGTCATGTCCACCGCGATTCCGCGCGCCGTGGCACGTTCAGGGGCCCGGTGCCGGGAGTAGACTGCCGGCAACGCCCTGCGGTGCGGGCCCGGCGCCCGCCGCCCCGATCCATGACCGACACCTCCACGCCTTCTTCCGCGCTGCGCTTCGAGTTCGACGAAGCCGGCGGACGGCTGCGTGCGCACTACGACCCCGGCCAGCCGGACGCGACGGCGCCGGGCCACGCCGGCCTGGTCGCTGCGATCGAGGCGGCCGGCTTCGGCGCCCTGTTCCGCATCGAGGAGGCGATGGCCCGCTTCCTGGATCTGGCGGCCACCGCCACGGCGCCGGTGCACCTGGACATCGCCGAGCGCCGCGACGGCGAGTGCCGGGTGCTGGTGGCGCGCGATGCGATGAGCGCCTCGCTGGAGGTCTCGCCCGCCTTCGGGGGACGTGCCGTGGACCGGGCCGATGTGGACCGGGCCCTGGCCGCCGCCGGCGTGGTCTTCGGCCTGGACGAGGCCGCCATCGCCGCGGCCATCGCCGAGGCCGCCGCGCGCCCGCAGGTGGTGGCCGCCGGCGCGGCGGTCGACCCCGGGCAGCCGGTGCGCTTCGAGAGCCTGCTGCCCGAGGCGCAGCGACGCGGCCCGCGTGTCGACGAACGCGGGGTGGCCGACTACCGCGACCTGGGCACCCTGGTGGTGGTGCACGCCGGCGACCCGCTGATGCGCCGGCGGCCGGCGGTGGCGGGCCGCGACGGGCGCAACGTGCTGGGCGCGGTGGTGCCGGCGCCGGCGCACGCCGACCAGCCCTTCGACACCGACATCACCGGCGCCGGGCCCGAGGCCGGCGAGCCCGACCGGCTGGTCGCCCACATCGCCGGCCAGCCGGTGGTCCGGGACCGTGGCGTGTCGGTGCTGCCCACCATCGAGGTCGCCAGCGTCGACCTGTCCACCGGCAACCTCGACTTCGACGGCACCGTCACCGTCACCGGCCACGTCGCGGCCGGCATGCGTGTGAGCGCCACCGGGGACGTGTTCGTCCGCGGGCACGTGGAGGCCGCGCACATCCAGGCCGGCGGCAACATCGCCGTCTCGGCCGGCGCCATCGGCCGCGCCGACGGGCACGACGGCGGCCCGGGGCACCTGGCACGGCTGGTGGCCGGCGCCGATGTCGGGGTGCAGTTCTGCGAGCACGTGGCCATTGAGGCCGGCGGCGACGTGCAGGTCGGCCAGGTGGCGCTGCACAGCCAGATCACCGCCGGCCGGCAGATCCTCATCGGCCAGCCCGGCGGGCGCCGCAGCCAGCTGATCGGTGGCGTGGCCCGGTGCGCGTCGCTGCTGCAGGTGGCGACCCTGGGGTCGAGTGCGGCGGTGGCGACCGAGGTGGAGGTCGGCCACGACCCGGCCGCCCACGCGAAGGTCGACGAACTGGAGGCCGGGCTGGCGTCGCTCGACGCGCGGCTGGGCAGCGTGCGCCAGGTGCTGGACCGCACCGGGGATTCGACCGACCCGCAGCATGTCCAGCTGCACGAGCGCGCGCAGCGCACGCTGGAGGCCGTCGAGGCCGAGCGGGCCGGCGTGCTGCAGGCCCTGGCCACTGCACAACAGGCGGTGGCCCGGTTGGAGCACGCCCGCATCATCGTCCGCGAGGCGGTGCATCCCAACGTCGAGGTGCGGATCTGCGGCCGGGTCTTCCGCACCCGCGAGGACGGCGGGCCGCGGACCTATGCGCTGGAGGACGGTGAGATCGTGCTGGTGTAGCGCTCGGCTGCCGCCTCGCAGAGCACCGATCGGTTTACCCCACGTTCGCCGCCGCGCGGTGATACATCTCCAGCAGGCGCTCGAGGAAGGTCTCCTCGACCACGATGCCGATGACGCCGTTGACGATGAACTGCACGCCCACACACAGCAGCAGGAAGCCCATGATCCGGGTCATGGCGTTCATGCCGTTGGTGCCCATGAACTTGACGACCTTCGTGGAGGCGAGCAAAGCGCCGAGGCAGATCAGCGTCACCGCGGCCAGCCCGATGGCGATGGCCCCGTAATCGATCCACTGTTCGGTTTCGGTGGCCAGGCCGATCGTCACCGCAATGGCCCCGGGGCCGCTGAGGCTGGGCATGGCCAGCGGCGTGAACGACACGTCCGGCTTCTCCTTCGCCTCCTGCTTCTCCTCCTCGTCGATCTTCTTCTCTTCGGCCGGGCGCAGCATGCCCAGCGCGATGAGGACGATCATCATGCCGCCGGCGATGCGCAGGCCGGGGATGGAGATGCCGAAGAACTCCATGATCATCGTGCCCGCAATCAGGAACGAGACGAGGATGATGAACATGTAGGTGCAGGCACGGATGGCCTGCGTGCGGCGCTCCTGCTCGGTGTTGTCGGACGTGATGCCGAGGAAGACGGCCGCGGTGCTGAACGGGTTGGCGATGGGCAGCAGCGCGACAAGCGTTGCCAGGATCATGTTGAACCAGTGCGTCATTGCGAAGGATCTCCCTGGTTTGACGAGGTGACTTCCTGCTCATGCCTTGCCTGCGCATGGCCAACGTAACGGATGAAACGAGAGCGTGAATGGAGCAGACTGCGCAGAATGCGGCTCGAGTGCGCGGCTGCTCGAGCCTGCGCTGGGAGCGAGCTGATGGCGTATGAAGCCGACTATCCGCTGCGCGAACCGACGCGCGAGGATGTGGACCGCATGCCCGGGCGCGTGCTGTTGGAGTTTGGTGCGCCGGGATGTCCACATTGCTCCGCCGCCCAGCCCGGGCTGCGGTCGCTGCTGGCGGAACATGATGAGGTGGCGCACATCAAGGTCGAGGACGGCAGGGGGCGTCCGCTGGGTCGGTCCTTCGGGGTGAAGCTGTGGCCAACGCTGGTGCTGCTGGAGTCGGGAGAAGAGCGCGCACGCGTGGTGCGGCCGCGTGGCAAGGGCGAACTTGCGCCGTTGGGCCATGCGCTGAAGGCACGACTGAAGAGGGGCAGATGAGGAAACCGCCGGCTCACGCCGGCGGTTCGTGCAAGGTCCAACGCGTGACCCGCCTCAACCTGCGCGACTGCCCTCGATCCACTGGTCCACGCGCCGCTCCAGCAGGTCCAGCGGCATGGCGCCGCCGCCGAGCACGGTGTCGTGGAAGCCGCGGATGTCGAAGGCTTCGCCCAGTTCGGACTCGGCCTTCCGGCGCAGCTCCTGGATCCGGATCATGCCGATCTTATAGGCCGTGGCCTGGCCGGGCATGATCAGGTAGCGCTGGATCTCCGACTCCATCGCCGCCTGCGGGATCGAGCCGTTCTCGCTGAAGTAGTCCAGCGCCTCCTGCTGGGTCCAGCCCTTGGCGTGCATGCCGGTGTCGACCACCAGACGAACCGCGCGCCACATCTCCGACATCAGCCGCCCATAGTCGGAGTAGGGGTCCTGGTAGGTGCCCGGCATCTCCTTGGCCAGCCACTCGGAGTACAGCGCCCAGCCCTCGGCGTAGGCGGTGGAGCCGTACCGGGTCCGGAACACCGGGATGTCCTGCAGCTCCTGCGCGATCGAGATCTGCATGTGATGCCCGGGCAGGCCCTCGTGGTAGGCGATGACCTCCAGCTCGGTCTTCGGCATCGCGTCCATGTCCGACAGGTGGGCGTAGTAGATGCCGGGGCGCGAGCCGTCGGCGGTGCCGGGGAAGTAGTGCTGCGCGGCGCCATCCTCCTCGCGGAAGGACTCGACCCGGCGCACCACCAGGTCGGCCTTGGGCAGGATGCCGAAGTACTCCGGCAGCACCTGCTTGATGGTCTCGATGGCGGCGGTGGCGTCGTCGATGTAGGCCTGGCGGCCGGCGTCTGTGTTCGGGTAGCGGAACTGCTCGTCGGTGTTGATGAACGCGAAGAACGCCGCCAGGTCGCCCTCGAAGCCCACCTGGTCCTTGATCGCCTCCATCTCGCCGCGCAGCCGCGCCACTTCGGCCAGACCCAGCTGGTGGATCTCCTCGGCGGTCATCGATGTGGTCGTGTTTTGCCGCAGCTGGTAGGCGTAGTAGTCCGCGCCATTGGGGTGGGTGCTGCCTACGCCGCTGGGGTTCACCAGTGCGTTGGGCTGCTCCTGCTCGCTCCAGGCGATGACCGCCTCGTAGGCCGGCAGCACGTGGTCGACCAGCGCGGTGCGCGCCTGCTGCTTGAGTTCCTCGGCGCGCTCGGGAGTGATCCCGCCGGATTCCACCAGCGCGTCGGCCTTGGCCTGCAGGTCGGTCCACAGCGCGCTGTCGGCGCCGTCGTCGAACGGTGCGCCGCTGACCACCCGGCGCGACTGGTCGGCCACGCCTTCCAGGGCGAACCGCGGCGGCAGGATGCCCTGTTCGGCGGACGTCCGGGCGAGGGCCAGCAGCTGGTCGAACAGGCGGGGCACCTGGCCCAGGCGCGACAGGTAGGCCAGGTAGTCCTGCTCGTCGTCGACCCGGTGGAAGTTGATCAGGAAGGACGGCAGGATGCTGTGCATGCCGTTCATCTGGTCGAAGGGGTAGCCGTTGTAGCGGAAGGCCAGGCCGTCGCGCGTGTCCTCGTACTGCCGCTTCCACAGGTCCCAGGACAGCCGGGTCTCCTCGTCGAGGTGGTCGCGGTTGAACTCCGACTCCATCGCCGCGACCGAGGCCTGCATCCATTCCAGCCGCCGGCGCATGCCGTCCTCGGACGCGTCGTCGATCTGGTCGTTGAGCGCCTTGCTGCCGTAGAAGGTCAGCATCAGCGGGCTGAATCGCATCGACTCCTCGTACTGCGCATCGAACCAGGCGTTGAGGCGCTGCGATTCATGGCGCACCTGCTCGGCGGTGGGTGCGGCGGCGGTCGGGCCCTCGGGCTGCGGCGCGCAGGCGGCGAGGGCGAGGGCCAGCGCCAGGGCGCAGGAGGCAAGGACGGGTGAGCGACGCATCAGGGTGCCTCCGGCGGTTGGGATGGCTGCAGTGTGCGCGTGGCGGGGAGTGCGGCGCCAGTGCGTGTGGTCACGGGGTTGGCCGGGCCAGCCGGGCCCGTCACCGACGCGTGTGCTGCAGTGCCAGGGCCAGCAGGCGGGCGCTCAAACGCTCGCGGAGCCCGGCGGGCCGGGCCAGTCCCATCCGGTCCACTGCGTCCGTGTCCTGCTCGGCACCAGGGCGTACGGCCAGCGCCTGGAGGATCGTGCGCAGCTTTCCCGTCGTGGACGACGTGCGCGACTTCAGCCAGCCCAGTGCCACGACCAGCCGCTGCTCGACCGCCGTGAAGTCGCTGCCCAGCGGGTAGTCGGGCAGCTGGTCGGGGTTGCGGAACGGCGCCAGCCTGCGGCCGAGCTCCTCGGGGCGGTTGCGCGACCAGGCCTCCGGCGCGCGGAAGTCGTCGGCCAGCTTTCCCGCCTGCTTCGCCTGCTCGATCAGCTCACCCTGGAAGCGGGCGTCGGTGATGGCCAGCATGGCCTTGATGCAGTCCTCGTCGCTGCGCCCGCGCAGGTCGGCCACGCCATACTCGGTCACGACGACGTCGCGCAGGTGCCGGGGGATGGTGGTGTGGGCGTAGTTCCAGACGATGTTGGAGTGCAGTGTCCCGCCGCTCTCGCGGGTCGACCGCAGCATCAGCACCGAGCGTCCGTCGTCGAGGGCGTGTGCCATCGCGACGAAGTTGTACTGGCCGCCGACGCCGGAGATGACCGTCCCGTCGGCCAGGGCGTCCGAGGTGGCCGCCCCGAGCACCGACATCATCATCGCGGTGTTGAAGAAGCGCGCATCGCGTCGCTGCAGCTTCTCCAGCGCCTCGGATCCACCATAGAACTGGTTGATGCGCGACACCCGGGTCATCCCGATCGCGTTGCGCAGCGCCACCGGCAGCTCGCGCAGCCAGGCGTAGAAGTCGCTGGACCCCAGGTAGAAGGCCGCCTGCAGGATGTTGCCCTCGCGCCGCAGGCGCTCGCGGTCCGCCTCGCTGGTCGTGCCCTCCAGGTCGCGGTGCATCAGGCCGATGTCGTCGACCACCGGGCGCGCGATGACGCCGGCCTCGACCAGGTGCTGGAACCCGTCGGTGATCATCTCGCTGGCGCCGAACAGGCCCCGCTCGAAGCGGTCTTGCCCACCCCATTGCTCGCAGACCTCGGCACACGGGCTGTCAGCGTCCAGCGCGGCAAGGATCCTGCGGTAGCTGGCGTTGTCCTCCTGTCGCAGCACCAGCGCGCGACACAGGCCGTCGCACAGCGCGCCGATGCCGATCTGCAGGGTGCCGCCGTCGCGGACGAGCCGGCTGGCATGCAGCCCGATGGCGTGTTCGGCATCGCCCACCGGGCGGCGGGGCAGGGCGAACAGCCGGGGAGGCGGGCCGGACACCGTGGCGACCCGGTCGAAGAACTCGCGCGGCACGGCGGCATCCCCGCCCAGCCACGGAAGATCCGGGTGCACCACCGTCACCAGCCTGGGCCTGGGCCTGCCCTGGCGCTCGACCTCGTCGAGCAGGTCGAAGGTCAGGTCGGGATTGCAGCTCAGGCTCAGGCGGTCGTCGTCCGGGGAACGTGCCGTCCACTGGACCAGCACGTTGACGCCGCGTGCAGCGACCGCCCGAGCCACGTGGGTGTAGTTGAGGCTGACGTAGTGGCGCTGCGCGACCCGGGAACCGGCCAGCAGGCCGGACTGGAGGTAGAACTCCTCCACCGTGATGTTGTCGGGCAGCGCATCCTTGCGCTGCGCGTCCACGTGCAGCAGCCGCTCGAAGTCGTCGCCGTACAGGCGCGACACCATGGGTTCGACGAAACGGCGCTCCATGTCGCTGGAGGCATCCGGTGGCGTGAGCGACAGCGCGGTGAGCAGGTGCAGCGACAGCGAGGGGTCGTCGGCGACGCGCCGGTACAGCGCGTTGAGCACGTGATGCGGCTTGCCCAGACCCAGCGGGGCAGCCACGACCAGGTGCGGGCCGGCGTGGCGGACGATCCACTCGACGAGCGTGTCGAGCTCGAAGTCGGCATCGGTCTCGCTCATGATCCAAGCATACCAAAGCGCTCGAACGCACTAGAATCGATGGCAACGTGAGTACCAACGGACGCGACCCCTACCTCGACGCACTCCGTGCCGGCGCCCTGATCATCGTGGTGCTCGGGCACTGGGTTGCGACCCTTCCACGCTTCGAGGAGGGCGTGCTGGTCGCGACCGACCACCTGCTGCAGGAATGGCCGGCGGCGGGTTTCCTGACCTGGCTGGTGCAGGTGGTGCCGTTGTTCGTGTTCGTCTCGGCGGCGGTGGCCGCCGATGGCGTGGAGGAGCGGCTCGGGAAGCCGGGCACCCAGCGGCACTGGTGGGCGGGGCGGGCGCTGCGACTGGCGCGGCCGACGGTGACCTACCTGGCGGTGATCGCGGTGCTGGCCGTGGCCTCGCGGATCGCCGGTGGGCAGGTGATGGCGCAGTTCGACCAGTCCCTGACCATCCACCTGTGGTTCCTGCTGATGTTCCTGTTCACCCAGGCCCTGTTGCCACTGTGCCTGAAGGCCGACCGGCGCTTCGGGCTGGGTGCGGTGGCCGCGCTGCTGCTGGTCACCGCGGTGGTGGACCTGGCGCGGGCCGTGCCCTTCACGGCGGGCGACCTGTCCGGGCTGGGCGAGCGCGTCACCGACTCGTTCAACGGCATCGGCTGGATCAACGCGATCACGGTGTGGCTGCTGCCCCAGCAGCTGGGCATCGCCTGGCGGAAGGGGCGCTTCCGCGGCGCGTGGACCGGCCTGGGGCTGCTGGTGCTGGGACTGGTCTGGCTGCTGCTCACCTATGCCGTGGGCTACCCCTCGGCGATGGTCGGCGTGGACTTCGAGGGGCGAAGCAACATGCTGCCACCCACCCTGGCCCTGGTCGGGGTGATCTGGCTCCAGGTCGGCGCGGTGTTGCTGATGGAGCGGCCGGCAAGGGCGCTGTTCGAGCGCTGGAACCTGGGCAGGACCGTGGCGCTGGTGGCGGCCATGGGGATGCCGCTGTACCTGTGGCACAAGTTCGCCGAGCTGCCCGCGGCGTGGCTGGGCATGCGACTGCAGCTGCCGATCGATGCCGGACTGCCGGGCCAGAGCAGCTTCTGGACCGGGCGCCTGTGGTGGCTGGGCCTGTGCCTGCTGATGGTGGTGCCGGTGATCGCGGCCGTGCTGAGTTTCGAGTTGCGCCGCAAACGCGACCTGGATGCGGTGCGCGACACCCGCGCGGTCGTCGCCGGCGGCGTCGCGTTGTCGGTCGGCATCGCGCTGGCTCTGGGCCTGGGGGCCTGGCCGGGCGCACCGTTGGGCGTGGTCGGGGTGGCCGCGGCCTCGTGGTGGCTGCGGACGCGGAGGTCGTGAGGGCTCGCCGAAGACCGGTGCTGGAGTCCGTCGACCGTTGGTCGTGTCCATGAGCAGGGGAGGTGGGAGCAGATGATGCGCTTTGTCCTGTGGTGCCCTGGGCTGGTCGCCTGTTCGAAATCCAGGACGGCCTGCACGCGGCGTCGATCGGCGAGTCCTACCGGCAGGCGATGGTCTGGCTGTTCCGGGACGCCGGGGAACCCTAGGTCACCAACGCTGGTTGGGACAACCGCGTGTCAGACTGGATCCGCCTGTCGCGCGTGCGCTGTTGGGACGTGAGACCTCATGAACGGGAACCGAGATTGCCGCCACCGGAGCGATGCCGCATTCTGAGATTCGGCGGCGCGCGCCCGCTTCGGGATCCGCGCGGCCTGCGAAGCCAGCCACGGGAGTTCTCGCGATGACCAAAGCCTCCGACCTCCTCATCCAGTGCCTCGAGGAAGAGGGGGTGGAGTACATCTTCGGAGTGCCCGGGGAAGAGAACCTCGACCTGCTTGACAGCCTCGGCCGCTCGACACGCATCCGGCTCATCCTTACCCGGCACGAACAGGCCGCAGGCTTCATGGCCGCCACCTATGGCCGGCACACCGGCAAGACCGGCGTGTGCCTGGCGACACTGGGGCCGGGTGCGACCAATCTCGTCACTGCCGCCGCCTACGCGCAGCTGGGCGGCATGCCGATCCTGATGATCACCGGGCAGAAGCCGATCAGGAGGTCGAAGCAGGGCCGCTTCCAGATCCTCGATGTGGTCGGCATGATGAGGCCGCTGACCAAGTTCACCCACCAGCTGGCCAGCGCCGACAACATTCCCAGCCGGATGCGCGAGGCCTTCCGGCTCGCCGAGGAGGAGAAGCCCGGCGCAACGCACATCGAACTGCCCGAAGACGTCGCCGCCGAGAGCACCCGGTCGGTGCCACTCAAGCGCAGCCAGGTGCGTCGCCCCGGCGCCGATGTGAAGTCGATCCGGGCGGCGGTGCAGGCGCTGCAGAACGCCAGGTCCCCGATCCTGGTGATCGGCGCAGGTGCCAACCGCACCATGACCAGTCGAATGCTCCAGCAGTTCATCGACACGACGGGAATTCCCTTCCTGACCACCCAGCTCGGCAAGGGGGTGGTCGATGAGCGCCACCCCGGGTTCGTCGGCTGTGCCGCCCTGTCCGCAGGCGACTTCGTCCATCGCGCGGTGGAGGCCGCCGACCTGATCGTCAACATCGGTCATGACGTGATCGAGAAGCCGCCGTTCTTCATGGAACACGGCGGTTCGCAGGTTGTCCACATCTCGACCAGGACCGCCGAGGTCGACCCGGTCTACTTCCCGCAGATCGAGGTGATCGGCGACATCGCCAACGCGATCTGGCAGATCAGCCAGCACCTCGTCCCCAGTGAAGCGTGGGCGTTCGATGCGATGCTGGCGGCCCGACGGGCCGAGGTCGCGCACACCGCGTCGCTCTCCGATGATGAACGCTTCCCGGTCTTCCCGCCCCACCTGGTGAAGCAGGTCCGCGAGGTGATGCCGGACGACGGGATCATCTGCCTCGACAACGGGATCTACAAGATCTGGTTCGCCCGTGGCTATACGGCCTACGGTCCCAACACCGTGCTGCTCGACAACGCGCTCGCATCGATGGGCGCGGGCCTTCCGTCGGCCATGGCCTCGGCGATGGTGTATCCCGATCGCAAGGTGATGGCGATCTGCGGCGACGGCGGCTTCATGATGAACAGCCAGGAGCTGGAGACCGCCGTCCGCCTGAAGCTCAACCTCATCGTCCTGGTCCTCAACGATGGTGCCTACGGCATGATCCGCTGGAAGCAGGAGGACATGGGATTCAAGGACTGGGGGCTGACCTACGGGAACCCCGATTTCGTCCGGTACGCCGAAAGCTATGGCGCCTTCGGCCACCGCGCACACAGTGCGGCGCACCTCGAACAGCTGCTCGTGCATGCGCGCGACACACCGGGCGTCCACCTGATCGACTGCCCGGTCGACTACTCGGAGAACCACCAGATCCTCCACGTCGACCTCAAGGACCTGTCGAAGCAACTGTGAGCGCACGACTCCGGAGATACCAATGACCGAGCTCAAGCCCGTCTACCCGCTCTATCTCAACAACGCCGCCGAGCAGCCCAACACCGATCTCGCGGTGACCGACAAGTTCACCGGCGAGGTCGCGTTCCGAGTGGCACAGGCGAACACCGCCATCATCGACGCGGCGATCGCGGGTGCGGTCGAGGCGGCAGAGCCGATGGCGCGAATGGCGAGCTACGAACGCCAGGCGGTGCTATCCCACTGTGTCAACCGCTTCACCGAGCGTGCCGACGAGCTCGCCAACGCCCTGTGCGTCGAGGCGGGCAAGCCGATCACCGACAGCGAGGGCGAGGTCGATCGACTCATCGACACCTTCCGCATCGCCGCCGAGGAGTCGGTGCGGATGACCGGAGAGGTCCAGCCACTCGATATCTCGCCGCGCGCGAAGGGGTACCAGGGCATGTGGAGGCGCGTCCCGATCGGGCCGTGCTCGTTCGTCTCGCCGTTCAACTTCCCGCTCAACCTCGCCGCACACAAGATCGCTCCGGCGCTTGCGGTGGGTTGCCCCTTCGTGATGAAGCCGGCGAGCCGCACGCCCCTGGGGGCGATCCTCATCGGCGAAGTGCTGGCCGAAACCGACCTGCCCAAGGGGGCGTTCTCGATCCTTCCCGCCCGCCGCGAGGGGGCCGACCTGTTCACGACCGACGAGCGCTTCAAGCTGCTCTCGTTCACGGGTTCGCCCGAGGTGGGCTGGGACCTGAAGGCGCGCAGTGGCAAGAAGAAGGTGGTGCTTGAACTCGGTGGCAATGCCGCCGTGATCATCGACGCCGATGCCGATCTCGACGATGCGCTCGAGCGCGTGGTCTTCGGCGCCTTCTACCAGTCCGGGCAGAGCTGCATCGGGGTGCAGCGCATCGTCATCCACGCCGACGTCTACGACCGGTTCCGCGACATGCTCGTCGCCAGGACGAGGACACTGGTCGCCGGGGACCCGAAGCACCGAGATACGTTCATCGGCCCGATGATCGACGTCAGGGAAGCAACGCGGCTGGAAGCCTGGATCAGCGAGGCGGTGAAGGCGGGTGGTCGAGTGCTGTGTGGCGGCCACCGCGATGGCGCGATGCTCGAGGCCACCCTGCTCGAGGCCGTACCTGCCCACGCCAGGATCGTCGCAGAGGAAGCCTTCGGCCCGGTTGCGATCCTGTCGAAGTTCAGCGACTTCAGCGCGGCGATCGCCGAGGTGAACGCCTCCCGGTTCGGACTGCAGGCGGGGGTGTTCACCCGCGACCTGTTCAGGATGTTCAGCGCCTGGGACCATCTCGAGGTCGGAGGCGTGGTGGTCAACGACGTGCCCAGCTACCGGGTCGACAACATGCCCTATGGCGGGGTCAAGGATTCCGGCCTCGGGCGTGAAGGCGTGCGGTTCGCGATGGAGGACATGACCGAGATCCGCAACCTGGTGATCCGCCGGCCGTGACGCGACGGTGGTCCATCACCGCTGCAGGACGTCCTGCCATTCCGGATGACGGTCGATCTGGGCCTTCGCAAACGGGCACAGCGGAATGATCGATACGCCGTCGCGTCGCGCATCCTCGACGGCCCGTCGCACCAGCTGCTCTCCCACCTTGCGGCCTCGCAGCGCCGCCGGGACGTCCGTGTGGTCGATGATGATCAAGCGCTCGCCGGCGCGGCTGTAGGTCATCTCGGCCTCGTGGCCATCGACGATCATCCAGTAGCGTCCCTTCGACGCGCCATCCTCCCGGCTGACCGCGCCGTCGGCGGTCGCCGTCGAATCCCGCCCGGGCTCGGCATCCGGCGGCCGGACCGCACGCGGCCGCCCCTGAGCGCATTCGAGCAGCTCCCGGTCCCAGGCGCCCAGATCCGCAGCGGCCTCGTAGGTGGACACGAGGAACGCCATCAGCGCCGCGTCCGGGTCGGCATCGGATTGCACGGCATCGTAGGGCAGCATGAACTCCGACAGCTCTTCGCTCCAGAACGCCGCCTCGGGCTGCACTTTCGCTGCCCGGTAGCCACTCGGCGACGGATAGGCATAGGCGTAGAAGGCGGGGTAGTCGATCCCGTTGCCCCCGGGCCAGAATCCTGCCGAGGAGACTTCGCGGTCGTAAGCCTCCTGGGCCACGTTGTCGGGCAGGGTCGGGATGCCCGCGGGGTGGAGCGGCGCGCGCCGACCCGAGAAGCGGGTGACCGCCAGATCCAGCGCACCCCAGAACAGGTGGACGGGGCTGGACTTGCCGAGGAAGGATGTGCGGAACCGGTTGAACACGCGGTCGATCGACACCAGCGCCTGGTGGTAGCGCCGCACCGCTTCGGGGTCGTAGGGCCGATCGCGATGATCGGCGCTGAACGGAACGGGGGAGGGGACTTCGTTCGGCGTGTCGCTGAAGGTCGGCGTCCCACCGAGCTCGGCAACCAGTTGCACGAAGCGTTCGCGGAATGCCGCGACCGTGGTCGGTCCGAGCTCGAAGGATGCCTGGCGACCGTTTCCGCTCGTGCCCACCACCCGGTGGTCGTGAAGATCGAAGAGGAGCTCGATGCCCGGACCGTCCGGGATCGGCGAGGATGCCAGGCCGCGCGGTGTGACGTAGAAGGTGGCGTTCCAGGAATGGTTGAGCCACGGCGAGTGCGCGAGTCGGTACTTGCCGGCGATCTGCAGGTACAGATGCAGCGCCGAGCACGTCTCCCGCCAGCCGAGGTAGTCGAGATTCGGCCACGGACTGCTCATGGTGCGTTTCTCCATCCAGGGCGCGCTTCGCGCGAGATCGGGTCCGCTTCCATCACAGCGGCATCGGATCCGCGGGTCAAGAAGACCCGGTTGAACGACGGAGCAAGCTTATTAAATTGCGCATAATGTATATTATGTACACGCCTGGTTTTCGCGCCGGCGGCGTTCCGATGGCGAACTGACTGAAGCGCGCCACGCGAGCCGCTGGGGAACCATGACCATTGGGCGATGGTTGTTCTGTGCTTGTGTGCTACTGTGCTAGCACACCACATGAAAGAAATCGCCATGACACGTGCCATCGTTCTCTGCCTCTTCATGGGACTGCTGCCGCTGGCAGCCCAGGCCCTGCCCATCGAACATGAAGTGCGCATCGCCACACCGGACCCTGGGGTGACCCTTGCCGGCACCTTGCTGCTTCCCGCCGAAGGTGCCAGCACTCGAACCGTCGTGCTCCTGGTCACCGGCAGCGGCGACCATCCACGCGACGCGGTGATCTCGGGCACACCCTTGTTCCGTGTGATCGCCGAGGACCTCGCGGGCGAAGGCATCGCGTCATTGCGGTTGGATGATCGGGGAACGGCCGATTCCACAGGACCGAAGACCACCGAATCCACCACAGCCGACCGTGTAGTGGACATGGCCGCGGCGCTGGCGTGGCTTCGTGAACACACCCGGGAAACGATCGACCATTTCGGGGTCCTTGGGCACAGCGAGGGTGCCAGCATCGCCTTGCGCCTTGCCGCCGGGCCCACGCCACCGGACTTCCTCGTGCTCGCCGGCGCGCCCGCGCGTCCGGGCGCCGAGGTCTGGGTGGAGCAGCAACTGGCCGGATTCCGCCAAGGCGTCGGTATCGAGGAACCCGCCACGCTGGAGGAGGTTCGTGCCGCGCTGCAGGAGGCCGCGCGGTTGTCGATGCAGGGTGCGGATGCCGACGCGATGCGTGAGAACACCGTGCACCTGTTCGCACTGGGGAACATCGATGTGACGATCGAAGAAGGCCGCCCGGCGCTCGAGGGCTTCGTCGGCCGCATGACGGATCGGTGGATGCGCCACTTCCTCGCCGACGACCCCAGTGAGGTCCTGGATCGCGTGCGCGTGCCCGTGCTCGCCATCTATGGCAGCCACGACCGGCTCACCTCCCCCGCCCAGAACGCCGTGCCCCTCCTGGACGGGCTGCAGCGGGCCGGCAACGCAGACATCACCCTGCGCATTCTTCCCGACCAGGACCACTTCTTCCTACGCCACGCCAGCGAACCGGTGGGCGTGCACAAGTACGGCGAAATGACCGTGGCCCCGTCGCTGCTGGATGCGCAGCGCAACTGGATCCTCGAGTACGCAAACACTCGCTGAGCGAAGCCGGGATCCAGCCCCTGCGGATCCACGTCATCCGCCGGGGCTGGATCACTGGAGGACTGGCATGAGGTCAGCGTTCTCGGGCCAACGGCAGCGCCAGCCGCACGACCGTCCCCCGGCCCGGCTCGCTCTCGATCTCGAGCTCTCCCTTGCAGCCGCGCACGAAACCGTCGGCCACGGCCAGCCCCAGCCCGCGTGCATTCCCAAGACCCTTGGTCGAGAAGAACGGATCACGCGCCCGCCGCAGCACCTGATCGCTCATGCCCATGCCCTCGTCGACGACCTCCAGCAACACGCACCGCTGCTCGTGATCGATGCCAAGGCGAAGAACGATCTCACCACCCTCGGCCATTGATTCCCGGGCGTTGACGACGATGTTGACCACCGCGTCGGCCAACAGCCCGCGATCGCACAGCACCGGTGCGGACTCTCCGCCGATGTCGGACGTGAAGCGGTAGTCCTCCGGCAGCATCTCCCGGAACACGACCGCCAGCCGCCGCATCTCCGCGCCGATCTCCACGACTTCGGGCCGGTTGCGGCTGCGCGCACCATAGGCCAGCAACTGCTCGACCAGCCCGGCGCCGCGTTCGGCCGCCAGCAGCAGGTTCGACACCAGGCTGCGCTCCCGGCTCGCGTCCGGGTCGAGCTCCAGCTGAAGGGTCTCGGCGTTGCCGATGATGACCGCCAGCAGGCTGTTGAACTGCTGGGCCACGCCGCCGGTGATGCGCGAGATCGTGTCGGCCCGCATGCCCTCCATCAGGACCCGCTCCTGGCGACGGACCCGGGTCACGTCGTGGAACTGCCACAGCCGGCCCTGCAACAGTGCACCGTCCAGCCGCTGACTCAGCACCGACCAGACTTCGCCCTCGCGTTCCAGCTCGCAGGCGAAGCGGTCCTCCGAGGCCCGTGAATCCAGCGCGTCGCCCAGCAGCTCGCGCATGGCGCCGGCCACCTCCCGCGGAGTGCTGCCCGACTCCGGCAGGCCCAGCAGGCGCTCGGCGGCCGCATTGAGCAGCACATCGGCGTTGCCCGAATCGAACAGCACCACCGGCGTCTCCAGGGCGTCGACCAGGCCTTCCAGGCGCGCGTTGACCCGGAACTCGAGGCGGTCGCGGCCGCCTGCGGCGAATCCGGATTCCAGGGCTTGCGCGGCCAGGTCCAGGACGGCCGTCGCGCGGGCATCCGGACCGGCGGCCGCCGCGGCGACCAGAAGGCGGTCGGTGCCCCCCAGCGGACGGTGGTAGAGCTGCGCGGGCCGATCGCCCAGCGCCAGGCTCCAGCCGGTGCCCAGGCGCAGCCCGGCGCAGTCCAGCCACGCCTCGGCCTGGGCCTGTCCCGGGACTGCCAGTCGCAGACCCGGGGGGCACTCCGGCCGCGTGGACTGCACGATCTCCAGCTCGCCGGCGGGAAGCGCCCTGGCCAGTGCCACGAAGGTGCCCGGCAGCGCCTGTCGCAGGCGCACCAGCACCGGTGCAGCGGTGTCCCCCCCTGCCCCGTCGGCACGGGCGCTCACAGGTGCGGCTCCAGGGCGTCCGCCACCGCCTGCGGCGCGCTCATGTGCGGCAGGTGCCCGCGGGCCTGGATCCAGTCCAGCCGGCTGTCGGGCAGGTGTTGGTGCATGTAGTGGGCCACGGACTCCGGCACGGCGATGTCGTCGCGGCTGTGCACCAGCACGCACGGCACGCGGATCGACGGCAGCGCGTGGCGCAGGTCCGACTCGAAGATCGTGCGCGCCACCGCCAGGGTCAGGTCCGGCGACATCGACAGGAAGCCGTCGGCGAACTCCCGCACCGCGGCAGGCGCGTCCTCGGCGATGGCGGCCGGGGCGAAGCCGGCGACCCAGTCGGCGTAGTGGGTGGCGATGGCCCGGTAAAGCCCCTGCAGGTCGGCGGCCTTGAAGCCGCCGGTGTATCCGGGTGCGTCGAGGTAGCGCGGCGAGGCGTTGAGCAGCAGCAGCTGTTGGAAGCGCTGCGGGTCCTCGACCGCGGCCAGCGCGCCGATCATGCCCGACACCGAATGCCCCAGGTAGCGGCACCGTTCGACGCCGACCTCGTCGAGCAGCGCGAGCAGATCGTCCGACCACGACGCGATGCTGGCATAGCGGCGCAGGTCGAAGTCGTCGGGAACCAGCGGTCCGGCACCGGGAAGGTCCCACAGCAACAGCCGGTAGCGGGCCGGCAGCAGCGGCACCAGACGCGACCAGGCCGACTGGTCGGTGCCCAGGCCGTGCGAGAGGACCAGCAGTTCGGCCCCCTCCCCGATCAGCCGGGCGCGGTGGCGAAGCGCCAGCGGGCCGTCGAGTCGGATGTCCTGTTTGGCCAACGTTTTCCCCTGCGTGGCTGGTCTTGGATTACGGCATGGCGGGCGACGGCACGCAAGCGACGTGGCGTCAGCCTGCCTCCATCGCGATACGGTTGCGACCGGCGGCCTTGGCGGCGTACATCGCCTTGTCGGCACGCTCCAGCAGCGCCTGCGACGAGTCGTCCGGGCGTGCGGCGGCCACGCCGATGCTGATGGTCAGGGTGACCTCGGCGAAGCCCTGGTCGGGACCGAGGCCTTCCACGCGCCGGCGGATGCGCTCGGCGATGCGGCCGGCTTCGCCAAGCTCGCACTGGGGCAGCAGCACGACGAACTCCTCGCCGCCGAAACGCGCCAGGGTGTCGCCCTCGCGCAACATGCCGTCGATGGCACCGGCCACCAGCCGCAGTGCGCGGTCGCCCTCGGCGTGACCGAGCCGGTCGTTGAGTCGCTTGAAGTGGTCGAGGTCGGCGAACAGCACCGCCAGCCCCGGGCCCTTGCGCGGCTCGGCCAGCAGCGAATCCAGGCGCTGTTGCAGCGCGCGCCGGTTGACCGCACCGGTCAGGGGGTCGCGGCTGGCCAGGGTCAGGGCCTCGTCGCGGGCGCGACGCACCGAAGCCGTGCGGTCGGCCAGTCCCGCCGACAGCACCAGGGCCTCGAAGGCGGCCGCCATCAGGGCGGTTTCGGTCGCGGAGAACCAGCGTGGCCAGGCCCCGTACAGCTGCAGGCTGCCGGCCACCGTCGCCAGCAGCAACGGGGTCCAGCCCACGACGAAGAAGCCCGCATAGCGCGAACCGCGACGCCAGGCCATCGCCGCCACGACCAGCAGCAGCGGGCCTCCGATGATGATCAGCGGATTGACCAGCGCCGACGCCAGCGGCCGCGTGAGCGGGAACACCGCCAGCGTGCCGGCGACCAGCACGGTGACGGCATAGGCCTGCAGCGGGCGCACGCTGCGTGGCAGGAACTGCCGCAGGTCGGCGAAGCGCACCAGGAAGAGCACCGCGAACACGATGCTGCCCATGACCGCGATACGGCCCCACAGGCGCGGGTTGCCGGCCAGCCACGACCACCCCAAAGGACTGCCGGCGTAGCCGGTCTGCAGCGCCTGGATGAGGGCGTAGCTGAGCAGGTAGCCGGCGTAGAGGAAGAAGGTGGCCTCGCGCAGGCGCGCGCCGAACACCAGGGCGATCATCGCCATGCCGGCCAGGACCGACAGACAGGTGCCGACCAGGCCGACCCAGCGCGCGTCGGCGACCACCAGCGTCTGGCGCTCGGCCAGCCGGAACGCCAGGCGGCCGTTGACGCCGTCCTGCGCCTCCAGGCGCAGCTGCACCGGATTGGCGGCCGTGGGCGTGCGGTCGAGCTCGAAGCCGATGCGGCCGTGGCCCATCCAGTCCGGCCGGCCGGTCTGCAGCAGGTGCGCACGGACTTCGCCGCCGTCGGGTCGCAGCCAGGTCACCCGCTCCATGCCCGGGTTGCGCACCTCCAGCCAGTCCGCGCGGGGCGTGCCCTCCCCCTCCAGCCACAGCCGGACCAGCGCGCCGTCGGGCTGGCGGCTGATCAGGCTCAGCTGCGACGGATCGAAGGCGGTCCATGGCGCATCCGCCACGGCGGCCGGACGCCACTCACCCGCCAGCCGCGGCGCATCGCCGGCGGAAGAGGGAGGAGCAAGGGCCAGCCACAGCAGCGCGACCGTGGCCATCGCCCACTTGGGAAAACGCGTGCGCATCGTGGAATGCACCGGTGTTCGGGAGCCGCATCGTAACCTGCGACAGGCTGTCCGGCGGCGGCTCCACACGGGTGCGAATCTATCCACGCGCCGCCGGCCGGGCAATAATGCAGGGCTGACCTCCCAGGACGCCGTCGAAAGCCGGCCAGTGCGCATGTTCGATTCCTTTTCCCGTGACCAGCTCATCGCCTCCGCCAAGGGACTGTTGTTCGGCGAGGACGCCGGCCGCCTGCCGCTGCCGCCGATGCTGATGTTCGACCGCATCACCCGCATCGACGCCGAGGGCGGCGAGTACGGCAAGGGGCAGGTCCTCGCCGAACTCGACGTCGATCCGGACCTGTGGTTCTTCGACTGCCACTTCCAGGGCGACCCGGTGATGCCCGGCTGCCTGGGCCTTGACGCGATGTGGCAGCTGGTCGGCTTCTTCCTGACCTGGAAGCGCCTGCCCGGTCGTGGCCGCGCGCTGGGCGTGGGCGAGGTGAAGTTCACCGGCCAGGTGCTGCCCACCGCGAAGCTGGTCACCTATGCCATCGACATCAAGCGCGTGGTCGAGCGCCGGCTGAAGCTGGCGATCGCCGATGCGCGCATGCTGGTCGACGGCCGCGAGATCTACAGCGCCCGCGACCTGCGCGTGGGCCTGTTCACCGACACCTCGACGCTGTGAACGCGCGTCGGGTGGTGGTGACCGGCCGGGGCATCGTCTCCTGCCTGGGCAACGACATGGACGCCGTGGCCGCCGCGCTTCGCGACGGCCGCAGCGGCATCCGGCACATGACCGACTTCGCCGATGTCGGGCTGCGCAGCCAGGTCGCCGGCCGGCCCGAGATCGACATCGACGCACTGATCGACCGAAAGCAGCGCCGCTTCATGGGCGAGGCGGCGGCCTGGTCGTTCATCGCGCTGCGCGACGCGATCACCGAGGCGGGCCTTGCCACCGAACAGGTCTCGCACCGTAGGACCGGCCTGATCATGGGTTCCGGCGGCGGATCGCCGCGCCACCAGATCGAGGCCGCCGACACCCTGCGCGAGCGCGGGGTCAAGCGCATCGGCCCCTACCAGGTCACCCGCACCATGGGCTCCACGGTCTCGGCCTGCCTGTCGACCGCCTTCGGCATCCGCGGCCTGAACTATTCCATCGTCTCGGCCTGCGCCACCTCCGCCCACTGCATCGGCGTCGCCGCCCAGCAGATCGCCTTCGGTCTGCAGGACGTGGTCTTCGCCGGTGGCGGCGAGGAACTGTCCTGGGAGATGAGCATGTGCTTCGACGGGATGGGCGCCCTGTCCACCCGCCGCAACGAGGCGCCGCACACGGCCTCGCGTGCCTACGACGCCGACCGCGACGGCTTCGTCATCGCCGGCGGCGCCGGGGCGCTGGTGCTCGAGAGCCTGGAACACGCCCAGGCGCGTGGTGCGCGCATCCTCGCCGAGCTGGTGGGCTTCGGCGCCACCTCCGACGGCGTCGACATGGTGGCGCCCTCCGGCGAGGGTGCCGCGGAGTGCATGCGCCAGGCCATCGGCCCGCTCGACGCGCCGGTGGACTACGTCAACACCCACGGCACCTCCACCCCGGTCGGCGACCGCTGCGAGGTCGAGGCCCTGCGCGCGGTGTTCGGCGAGGCCGTGCCGCCGTTCTCCTCGACGAAGTCCCTGTCGGGGCATTCGCTGGGGGCGGCCGGCGTGCACGAGGCGATCTACAGCCTGCTGATGATGGAGCACGGCTTCATCGCCGGCTCGGTCAACGTCGACACGCCCGACGACTGCATCCAGGGCCTGCCGCTGGTCACCACCTCGCGTCCGGCCCGGCTCGAGCAGGTCCTCTCCAACAGCTTCGGTTTCGGCGGCACCAACGCCAGCCTCGCCTTCCGGCGATACACGGCCTAGGCGGTCGCCGCGCCGGCGTCGCCCTGCCCGCGCGCCTGTGCGACACAGGCCTCGATCGCCCCGGCCAGTGCCGGTGGCACGCCCGGTCCATCGGTGGCCCGCGCGGCATCCAGCACCGCCATCGCCAGCGCGGGCTTGGACACCCGCTGTCCCAGCGTCTGGATGAGCCGCTCGGGCGCGTCGGCGGCCACCGCCCCCTCCCCGCCTGCCAGCAAGGCCATGATCGCCTGGCGGTAGCCTGCGTCCCACAGCAGGTGCTCGATGTCGGGGGCGCCCAGGCGGCTGATGTGGCGGCGCCGCGGCCGTCCCTGCAGGCACTCCGCGGCCACCCGCGCGTAGGTGGCGCCGGCACTGTCACCGTCGCAGACCACGTGCCAGCCGATGCCCAGCGCGTCGGCCAGCTGGATCAGGGGCCGCACGCCGCACTGGGCGAACTCGATGCAGGCCACGCCCTCGGCCGCCAGGTCCAGGCCCAGCAGGCCGGCGAACCCCGGCAGGTACCAGAACTCGCTCTCGCCTTCGACCAGCAACCAGCAGCGCGCGAACAGCGCGTCGCCGCGGCGGGCGCGGACGTGGTAGCCGAGCTTGCGAAGCTCGTCGGTGTGGAAGGCGTCGGGCTCCATCCGGTGCACCCGCCGCCGGCCGTTGTCGCCGGTGATCCGGCGCAGCGCGGGCAGCGGGACATTGGCGATGACCGCCCCGCTCTCGGTGGCGACCAGACGTTGTGCGACCAGCCCCTCCAGCACCCGCCAGGCCGAGGCCAGCAACAGCGGATGCAGCCCGGACTCGGGCGATTCGACCATCACCAGCGGCTGCGGAGCGTCCGGGGCGCAGGCCTCGCGCGCCCACAGCAGTGCCGCGCACAGGTGCAGGCTGGCGATGGCCAGGGCCGCCGAGCCCTGGCCCGATAGCGGCACGCCACCGTCGAGGTTGGCGGGCGAACGGGTCCCCAGGGCCGAGGACACCGCCACGACCAGGTCGTGCAGCGACGGCAGGGCATCGGGCTGGGCCGGTAGTCCGGCCGCCAGCCGTCGAGCCGAGCGCGCGCCCTCGGTCACGCCGCAGCCCGGACCGGCGCCCTGCCGGCCGAGGCTGTCGAAGCCGGCGTCGAGCAGCGCATGCACGCGCCGGCCGGCGGGCAGGCGGCCCAGGCTCGCCACCGAGCCGGCCACGGGCCGGCCGTGGCGGATCAGCAGGACCGGCACCTGCGCCTGCAGCGCCGCGAGTTCGTCGGCCTGAAGCTCGCGGCGCGCGCGTCTCCCCTGCACCGTCGCCTCGACCCGCCAGCGCCGGCGCAACCCGCCCCCGCCGCGCCGCGCGCCGACCACGACCAGGCGCAGCAGGGCCCGGCCCTGCGCGTCGGCGTCGGGTCGAAAGCCCAGCACGGCATCCACCGCGTCCAGCGGCAGGGCCAGGTCGGCGGCCAGCATCACCGGCGATCCGGCATCGTGCTCGACATCGGCCGCGCGCAGGCGGCAGGCGCCCGTGTGCCCGTGCGCGCCCAGCACGATGGCCACCGCATCGAGCAGGCTGGACTTGCCGCAGGCGTTCTCGCCGATGGCCACCGTCAGCGGATCGAGGTCGATGTCGAGGCGGGCGACGCCCCGGAAGTGGCGGATGCGGAGTCTGCGCAGGGACATGGGGCCATCTTGCCCGAGGCCCGCCGGCCGCGGCATCCGCGGCCGCGAAAAAAAAAACAGGCCGGGCCACGCTGATGCGGTGGACCCGGCCTGCGGGGAGTGAGGTGCCCCAGGTTTGCTGTACCTGTTCCGTGGTCGGCGCTCCACGCTCCTGTCAACGCCTGCGCCCCGGGGGCAGAAACAGGATGCCGCCGGGCCCGGTGGCGCGGTAGTCGGAACGCGGCGCGAACGGGGGTAGGAAAATTCCTACTGTCGGAAACGACAGAACCCCGCCGGGGCGGGGTTCTGAGCGAAGCGTTTGGCGTCCCTACGGGGATTCGAACCCCGGTCGCCACCGTGAAAGGGTGGTGTCCTAGGCCTCTAGACGATAGGGACGAGGCGTGCTTGTTCGGTGGTGGAGCCAGCCGGGATCGAACCGGCGACCTCTACAATGCCATTGTAGCGCTCTCCCAGCTGAGCTATGGCCCCACTGCTGGAAAGCCCGCTATCTTAGGGGCGGGTTTCGGGTCCGTCAAGCGATTCGACAGGAATTTTCATCGGCTTCGAACACCGACAGCGTTTCCGGGCCGTGGCCCTGCTCCGCCAGGTAGGCCAACCACTTGTTCAGGAAGGCGTTCATGCGCAGGCGGTGGTGCAACAGCGCGCCGTGCGGTGGCCGCAGCCCCAGTGTGTCCTGCCAGCGGCGCCCCACGTAGCAGTGGGTGGCCTCGGCCTGGCGCGCGTCACCGTACACGCGCAGGTGCGCCGAGGGGTCGGGCTGGCCGGTCAGCGGATCGAGCAGTTCGTAGCTCAGCGTCAGTTCGACGGTGTAGGCGTGGCGGGCCACCACCTCAAGGCGCAGGTCCAGCCCGTCGCCGACGCTGGAGCGGTAGCTGCCCTCGTCGAGCCCGGAGACCGCGAACAGGCGCTCGACCCGCTCGTGGTTCTCCGCGTACAGGCCCATGAGCCAGGCGAAGCGGCTCAGGCGTGGGGCGCGGACGATGTCGGTGGGCGTGGACACGCCCCGATGCTAGCACGCGCCCCCGGACGCTCCCGGCGGCGCGCCGCGGCTAGAACATGTGCCGTTCGATGCCCAGTTCGGAGAGGATCTTGCTGGAGATCTCCTCGACCGAGGTGCGGGTGGTGTTGAGCATCGGGATGCGCTCGGACTTCAGCAGCGTCTCGGCGGCGGCCACCTCGCGGCGGCACTGCTCGATCGTCGCGTAGCGGGAGTTCGGGCGCCGGACCTGCCGGATCTGCTGCAGCCGCACCGGGTCGATGGTCAGCCCGAACAGCTTGGCCCGGTGCTTCACCAGGCTGGGCGGCAGCTCCATGTTCTCCAGGTCGTCGGGGGTCAGCGGGTAGTTCGCCGCCTTCACACCGAAGTGCAGCGCCATGTACAGGCAGGTCGGCGTCTTGCCCGAGCGCGAGACGCCGACGAGGATCACGTCGGCCTGGTCGTAGTGCAGGTCCATGCCGTCGTCGTGGGTCAGCGCGAAGTTCGTGGCGTGCATGCGCTGCTCGTACTCGCCGAAGTCGACGATGCCGTGGGCGCGGTTCACCTGCGGCGTGTGCCGGGTGCCGAACTCCTCCTCCAGCCGGGTCATGAACGGGGAGAACACATCCAGCATCAGCCCGCCCCCGCCGGTGAGCGCGGCGTTGATGCGCTCGTCGACGATGGTGTTGACCACGATCGGGCGCAGGCCGCTGCGCTCGCCGGCGCGGCGGATGACCTCGGCGGCGTCGCGGGCCTTCTCCTCGCTGTCGACGAAGGGCAGCCGCCGGGTTTCCACCACGACGTTCTCGAACTGCGTCAGCAGGCTGTTGCCGACGTTCTCGGCGGTGATGCCGGTGCCGTCGGAGACGTAGAAGACCGGTCGGGCCTGGCTCATGTGTTCCCCCTGCTGGGCCGGAATACCCGGTGCTGGCGCGAATCCCGGCGAAAATCAAGCTTGTATGCGTTTCCGTCGGGTCGCATCATATGCGATTTACGGTCGCCCACGGCGGCCCCTCGCCTCACCTGCCCGCCTCGAGGCACACCCCTTAGGAGACCGGTTTTGAACGCGAACGTCCTGTGGCTGCACGAGCTTCGACTCTCCGACCTCGCCCAGGTCGGCGGCAAGAACTCGTCGCTGGGAGAGATGATCGGCAACCTGGAGAAGCTCGGGGTGTCGGTACCGGGTGGCTTCGCCACCACTGCGGATGCCTACAAGGACTTCATCGCCGCCAACGACCTCGCCGAGCGCATCCAGCAGCGCCTGGCCACGCTGGACGTCGAGGACGTCGACGCCCTGGCCGAAGCCGGAGCCCAGATCCGCGGCTGGGTGATGGACGCCCCGCTGCCGCCGGCGCTGGACCGCGACATCCGCGAGGCCTACGCGAAGATGGGCGCCGACGCCGGCGTCGGGGAACTGGCCGTCGCCGTGCGCTCCTCGGCCACCGCCGAGGACCTGCCCGACGCCAGCTTCGCCGGCCAGCAGGAGACCTTCCTCAACGTCCGCGGCGTCGAGGAGGTGGTGTCGCGGGTCAAGGAGGTCTTCGCCAGCCTCTACAACGACCGCGCCATCGCCTACCGCGTCCACCACGGCTTCAAGCACGAGGACGTGTTCCTGTCCGCCGGCATCCAGCAGATGGTGCGCTCGGACTGCGGCGCCTCCGGCGTGCTGTTCACACTCGACACCGAGTCCGGCTTCCGCGACGTGGTGTTCATCACCGCCAGCTACGGCCTGGGCGAGAACGTCGTGCAGGGCGCGGTGAACCCCGACGAGTTCTACGTCTACAAGCCCACCCTGAAGGCCGGCAAGCCGGCCATCCTGCGCCGCGGGCTGGGCTCCAAGGCGATCCGGATGATCTATTCCGACGTCCCCGGCGAGCGGGTGGTCAACGAGGACACCCCGCCGGAGCTGCAGACCCGTTTCTCGATCTCCGACGAGGACGTGCACGAGCTGGCGCGCCAGGCGCTGATCATCGAGGACCACTACGGTCGTCCGATGGACATCGAGTGGGGCAAGGACGGCGAGACCGGCCGCCTGTACATCCTGCAGGCACGCCCGGAGACGGTGAAGTCGCGTGCCCGCGCCACCCAGATCGAGCGCTACCACCTCGCCGGCTCCGGCGAGGTCCTGTGCAGCGGCCGCGCGATCGGCCAGAAGATCGGCGCCGGCACCGCCAAGGTGATCCGCTCGGTGAAGGACATGAACCGCGTGCAGCCCGGCGACGTGCTGGTTGCGGACATGACCGATCCGGACTGGGAGCCGGTGATGAAGCGCGCATCGGCGATCGTCACCAACCGCGGCGGGCGCACCTGCCACGCCGCCATCATCGCCCGCGAGCTGGGCGTGCCGGCGGTGGTCGGCTGCGGCAACGCCCTCGACACCATTCCCGACGGCGCCGAGGTGACGGTGTCCTGCGCCGAGGGCGACACCGGCAACATCTACGCGGGCAAGCTGGACTTCGAGCGCACCACCACCGACCTGGGCAACATGCCCGAGGCGCCGCTGAAGATCATGATGAACGTCGGAAACCCCGAGCGCGCCTTCGACTTCGCGCAGCTGCCGCACAAGGGCATCGGCCTGGCACGGCTGGAGTTCGTCATCGCCCGCCAGATCGGCGTGCACCCCAAGGCGCTGCTGGAGTTCGACAGCCTGCCCGATGAGCTCAAGGCCGAGATCCGTCCGCTGATCGCCGGCTACGCCGACCCGGTCAGCTTCTACGTCGACCGCCTCGCCGAAGGCATCGCCACGCTCACCGCGGCCTTCTCGCCGGAGCCGGTCATCGTGCGCCTGTCGGACTTCAAGTCCAACGAGTACGCCAACCTGGTCGGCGGCCAGCGCTACGAGCCACATGAAGAGAACCCGATGATCGGCTTCCGCGGCGCCAGCCGCTACATCGACCCCAGCTTCAGCGACTGCTTCGCGCTGGAGTGCCGGGCGATGAAGAAGGTCCGCGACGAGATGGGCCTGACCAATGCCTGGGTCATGATCCCGTTCGTGCGCACGCTGGAGGAAGGCCGCAAGGTCATCGAGATCCTTGAAAAGAACGGCCTCAAGCGCGGCGAGAACGGCCTGAAGCTGATCATGATGTGCGAGCTGCCCTCCAACGCCCTGCTGGCCGAGGAGTTCCTGGAGCTGTTCGACGGCTTCTCGATCGGCTCCAACGACCTCACCCAGCTGACCCTGGGCCTGGACCGCGACTCCGGTGTCATCGCCCACCTCTTCGACGAGCGCGACGCGGCGGTGAAGAAGCTGCTGTCGATGGCGATCCAGACCGCCAGGGCCAAGGGCAAGTACATCGGCATCTGCGGCCAGGGCCCTTCCGACCACCCCGACCTGGCCGAGTGGCTGATGGCCCAGGGTATCGAGTCGGTCTCGCTCAACCCCGACACCGTGGTCGACACCTGGCTGCGGCTGGCGAAGACCAAGGCCGGCGGCTGAGCGCATTGACCCGGCCTTGACCGGGAGAACGGCTACCATTCACCAAGCTGAAAAACCCATGCCCCGCCCCAAGCGGGGCATGTCGTTTCAGGCGCCGCCCCGTTTGGCGGCCCGTGCAGGCACAGGAGAACGCCATGGAATCGCTACGCGAGTACTTCGCCTCCGCCCAGTGGGGAGAGCTGGTCACCGTCTGGGGCATGCGCCTGGTCGGCGCCATCCTCATCCTGCTGGTTGGACTGTGGGTGGCCAGCGTGCTGGCCAACATGGTCCGCCGCAGCCTGCTCAAGGCCAACGTCGAGGAGATGCTGGCCAGCTTCATGCGCCGTGTCGCCTATGGCCTGCTGCTGGTGGTCGTGCTGGTGACGGTGCTGTCGCAGCTGGGGGTCCAAACCACCTCGATGCTGGCGGTGCTGGGTGCGGCGGGCCTGGCCATCGGCCTGGCGCTGCAGGGCTCGCTGTCGAACATCGCCGCGGGCTTCATGCTGATCTCGCTGCGACCCTTCCACGTCGGCGACTTCGTGCAGGTGGCCGGCCAGGAGGGCCTGATCCACGAGGTCGGCATCTTCCAGACCACCGTGAAGACCTTCTCCAACCACTACGTGACCATTCCCAACCGCCAGATCACCGACTCCACCATCGTCAACTACACCGCACTGGGCCAGCGCCGCGTCGACCTGCCGGTCGGCGTGGGCTACGAGTCCGACGTCCGGGCCGCCCGCGACGTGCTGGTGGCCGTGGCCCGGGCCCACGAGAAGGTGCTCGACGACCCCGAGCCCAACGTGATCGTCACCGGCCTGGGCGACAACAGCGTCGACCTGGTGCTGCGGGCCTGGGTGCAGACCCCGGACTTCGCCGGCGTGCGCAGCGACCTGCTGGAGGCCGTCCACCGCGAGCTGGGCCGTGCCGACATCAACATCCCGTTCCCGCAGCGCGACGTGCACCTGAAGCTGCCCAAGGACTTCCGGCTGCCCGCCGCCAACGGCGGCTGAGGCCCCTGCCCCGCCGCCGCGGCTCAGCCGCGCGGCGGCGGCCCCATCACGTCGCGGATCTCGACGTCCAGGCTGCGCACGGCCATGCGCACCTCCAGCGCCAGGAACAGGCTGGCCAGCAGCAGGCAGACGGTGCCCAGCAGCGCCAGCAGCGTCGGCACCGGGCCGAGGATGAACTGGGTGAAGGCGTCGATGGCCAGCGCGATGGAGGTGGCCACGAAGGCGGCCAGTGCCAGGTAGAGCATCAGGCAGCCGCGCAGGTTCAGGCCGCTGCGGGTGCGGTGCCGGGCGATCTCGCCGTCGAGCTCGGCGCGGCGTTCGGGCCCGGCCTGTTCCCAGACGCCGATGAGGTGGCGCAGCCGGTCGACCACGCGCGCCAGCCGCACGTTGGCCGAGATCAGCAGCGACCCGGTGGCGGCCATCAACAGGGCCGGCGCCAGCATCGCTGCGAGTACCTGGTAGTGGTCGAGTCCATTGAAAAGCATGTGCGAACGGTCCCTGGATGGAGCGCTCCAGTATCATGCCCGCTGGATCGGCAAGGAAAGAACCATGAGCAACCCCGTGATGATCGGTGAGGACAACCTGATCTGGATCGACCTGGAGATGACCGGGCTCGATCCCGACGCCGACGCGATCCTGGAGATCGCGACCATCATCACCGACAAGGAACTCAACGTCTTGGCCGAGGGCCCGGAGCTGGCCATCGGCCACCCGCTGTCGCGGCTGGAGGGGATGGACGAGTGGAACCGCACCCAGCACACGAAGTCGGGGCTGTGGCAGCGGGTGCTGGAGGCCGGCGTGCCGCTGGCCGAGGCGCAGGCCCGGACCCTGGACTTCGTGGCCCAGTGGGTGCCCCAGCGCCGTTCGCCGATGTGCGGCAACTCGATCTGCCAGGACCGGCGCTTCCTGTACCGCGAGATGCCGGCGCTGGAGCGCTTCTTCCACTACCGCAACCTCGACGTGAGCACGGTCAAGGAACTGGCACGGCGCTGGGCGCCGGACATCGCCGCGGGCCTGAGCAAGAACAGCGCGCACACCGCGCTGAGCGACATCCGCGACTCGATCGACGAGCTGCGCTACTACCGCCAGCACATGGGACGGCTGGCCGGCCTGTAGGCCCGCCTCAGCCGGGCTTGCCGCGCTTGCGCCGGAAGTAGCTTCGCAGGCGCTCGCCCGCCTCCCCGGCCAGCACCCCGCCGACCACGGCCACGCGGTGGTTGTGCCGCGGGTCGGCCAGCAGGTCGAAGACGCTGCCGCAGGCGCCGGTCTTGGGGTCGGCGGCGGCGTACACCACGCGTGCGATGCGCGCGTGCACCATCGCCATGGCGCACATCGCGCACGGTTCCAGGGTCACGTACAGGCTGCAGCCGGTCAGCCGGTGGTTGCCCAGGCGCAGGCCGGCCTGGCGCATGGCGACCACCTCGGCGTGGGCGGTGGGGTCGGACTCGGTGATGTTGCGGTTCCAGCCTTCGCCGATGACCGAGCCGTCGGGCGCCAGCAGCACGGCCCCGACCGGGATCTCGTCATCCTCACGCTCGGCGCGCTCGGCCAGCGCCAGGGCGTGGCGCATCCAGTGCAGGTCGGTCGCGAGGGGGTCCATGGATCTCACGCCCGGACGCGTGCGACGGGCACGGGGCCCGCCTCACTCCCACTCGATGGTCGCGGGCGGCTTGCCGCTGATGTCATAAACAACACGAGATATGCCGCGCAACTCATTGATGATTCGACGTGAAACGACGTCGAGGAAGTCGTAGGGCAGGTGCGCCCAGTGCGCGGTCATGAAATCGATGGTCTCCACCGCACGCAGGGCGATGACCCACTCGTAGGCCCGCTGGTCGCCGACCACGCCGACCGACTTCACCGGCAGGAACACCGCGAAGGCCTGGCTGACGCGGTCGTAGAGGTCGTGACGGCGCAGCTCCTCGATGAAGATGTGGTCGGCCCGGGCCAGCAGTTCGGCGTACTCGGGCCTGACCTCGCCCAGGATGCGCACGCCAAGGCCGGGGCCCGGGAACGGGTGTCGGTAGACCATGGCCCTGGGCAGGCCCAGTTCCACGCCGATGCGGCGCACCTCGTCCTTGAACAGCTCGCGCAGCGGCTCCACCAGGCCCAGCTTCATGTGTTCGGGCAGGCCGCCGACGTTGTGGTGGCTCTTGATCACGTGCGCCTTGCCGGTCCTGGAGCCGGCCGACTCGATGACGTCGGGGTAGATCGTGCCCTGCGCCAGCCACTGCACGTTGTCGATCTTCGCGGATTCCTCGTCGAAGACCTCGATGAACAGCCGGCCGATGACCTTGCGCTTGGCCTCGGGGTCGGACACGCCCTCCAGCGCCTTGAAGAAGCGCTCGCGGGCATCGACCCGGATCACCTTCACGCCCATGTGCTCGGCGAACATGGCCATGACCTGGTCGCCTTCCTGCCAGCGCAGCAGGCCGGTGTCGACGAAGACGCAGGTGAGGTTGTCGCCGATCGCCTCGTGCAGCAGCGCGGCCACCACCGAGGAGTCGACGCCGCCGGAGAGGCCCAGCAGGACGTGGTCGCTGCCGACCTGCTCGCGCACGCGCTGGATCTGGTCGGCGATGATCTGCTCGGCGGTCCACAGCTTCCGGCAGCCGCAGATGTCGGCCACGAAACGCTCCAGCAGCGCGGTGCCCTGCCGGGTGTGGGTGACCTCGGGGTGGAACTGCACGCCGTAGTAGCGGCGCGCCTCGTCGGCCATGGCCACGATCGGCACCGACGGCGTGCGCGCGGTGACGACAAAGCCTTCCGGGATTTCGCTGACGCGGTCGCCGTGGCTCATCCACACGTCCAGGCGCGGCGGCGCGCCCGGGTGGTCCTTGAGCCCGTCGAGCAGCGCGCACTCGTGGATGACCTCGGCCTCGGCGTAGCCGAACTCACGCTCGAGGTCGGCCTCGACCAGGCCGCCGAGCTGCATGGCCAGGGTCTGCATGCCGTAGCAGATGCCCAGGATCGGCACGCCGGCGTCGAAGGCCTCCTGCGGTGCCGCCGGGGCGTCGGCCTGCGTGGTCGACTCCGGGCCGCCGGAGAAGATGATCCCCTTCGGCGCGTAGGCGGCGATCTCGGCAGGGTCGTGGTCCCAGGCCCAGATCTCGCAGTACACGCCGATCTCGCGGATGCGGCGGGCGATGAGCTGGGTGTACTGGGCCCCGAAGTCGAGGATGAGGATCTTGTCGGAATGGATGTCGGTCATGGGGGCCCGGGACGGAAGGCGATGGACCAGGGCTGCGCAGCGGTCGCCGCCGCGTCAGCCGACCTGGTAGTTCGGCGGTTCCTTGGTGATCTGGACGTCGTGGACGTGGCTTTCGCGGGCGCCGGCGTTGGTGATGCGCACGAACGACGGGCGGGTGCGCATCTCCTGGATGGTGGCGCAGCCGACGTAGCCCATCGAGGCGCGCACGCCGCCCATGAGCTGGTGGACGATGGCGCGCAGCGGGCCGCGGTACGGCACCCGCCCCTCGATGCCCTCGGGCACCAGCTTGTCGGCGTCCTGGGTGTCCTGGAAGTAGCGGTCCTTGGAGCCCTTCTCCATCGCGCCCAGGCTGCCCATGCCGCGGTAGCTCTTGTAGCTGCGGCCCTGGAACAGCTCGACCTCGCCGGGGCCTTCCTCGGTGCCGGCGAACAGGCCGCCGATCATCACCGTGGAGGCGCCGGCGGCGATGGCCTTGGCGATGTCGCCGGAGAAGCGGATGCCACCGTCGGCGATCAGCGGGATGCGGTCCTGCAGGGCCTCGGCGACCATCGAGACGGCGGTGATCTGCGGCACGCCGACGCCGGCGACGATGCGCGTGGTGCAGATCGAGCCCGGGCCGACGCCGACCTTGACCGCGTCGGCACCGGCGTCCATCAGCGCCAGCGCGGCGTCGCCGGTGACGATGTTGCCGCCGATGACCTGCACCGACCCGAAGCGCTTCTTGACCCAGCCGATGCGGTCCAGCACGCCCTGGCTGTGGCCGTGGGCGGTGTCGACGATCAGCACGTCGACGCCGGCGGCGACCAGCGCCTCGACCCGGGCCTCGGTATCCCCGGCCACGCCCACGGCGGCGCCGACCAGCAGCTGCTCGTCGGCGTCCTTGGCGGCGTTGGGGTTGTCGCGGGCCTTCTGGATGTCCTTGACGGTGATCAGGCCCCTGAGGTGGAAGGCCTCGTCGACCACCAGCACCTTCTCGATGCGGTGCTTGTGCATCAGCTGCAGGACCTCGTCGTGGTCGGCGCCCTCGCGCACGGTCACCAGCCGGTCCTTCTTGGTCATGATGTGGCGGACCGGGTCGTCGAGCTTGCGCTCGAAGCGCATGTCGCGGCTGGTGACGATGCCGACCAGTTCGTCGCCGTCGACGACCGGCACGCCGGAGATGCGCCGCGCGGTGGTCAGCTTGATCACTTCGCCGATGGTGGTCTCGGGGCCGACGGTGAACGGCTCGCGGATGACGCCGGCCTCGAAGTTCTTGACCTCCTGCACCTCGGCGGCCTGCCGCTCCACGGACATGTTCTTGTGCAGGATGCCGATGCCGCCCAGCTGCGCCATCGCGATCGCCAGCCGCGCTTCGGTCACCGTGTCCATCGCCGCGGAAAGCAGCGGCAGGGTCAGCCGCAGGTCGCGCGTGAGCCGGGTGGAGAGGTCGACGTCCTTCGGGAGGACCGTCGAATGCGCCGGGACGAGCAGGACGTCGTCGAAGGTGAGCGCTTCGGCCTGGATGCGCAGCATGGGGCGGCTCCGGGAGGGGAAGCCGGGCATTATAGCGCAGGGCGGGGGCCGGGCGCCCGTTGCGCGGGCGCGGGGAACGGGTGAAGGGGAGTGGGAAAAGGGTGTGGCTCGTGGGCCTGCCGACCGCCCTCTACCGCTCGCGCGCCTCCGCGGCCTCAAGCGTGTTCTGCATCAGCGTGGCGACGGTCATCGGGCCGACGCCGCCGGGGACGGGGGTGATCCAGCTGGCGCGGCGGGCGGCCTCCTTGAAGCCGACGTCACCGACCAGGCGGCCGTCGTCGAGGCGGTTGATGCCCACGTCGATGACCACGGCGCCGGGCTTGACCCACTCGCCGGGGATCAGGCCCGGGCGGCCGACGGCGACGACCAGGATGTCGGCGTCGGAGACCGCGCGCTGCAGCACGTCGGGCGGGGTGAAGCGGTGGCAGCAGGTGGTGGTGCAGCCGGCGATGAGCAGTTCCAGGGCCATCGGCCGGCCGACGTGGTTGGAGACGCCGACGATGGTGGCGTTGCGGCCGCGCACCGGGCGGTCGGTGTAGGCCAGCAGCGTGGTGATCCCGCGCGGGGTGCAGGGGCGCAGCCCGAACTGGCGCAGGGCCAGGTGGCCGACGTTGCTGGGGTGGAAGCCGTCGACGTCCTTGCGCGGGTCGATCCGCTCGATGATGTGGTTGGCGTCGCGCCGGTCCGGCAGCGGCAGCTGCAGCAGGATGCCGTCGACGGCCGGGTCGGCGTTGAGCCGGTCGATGAGTGCGATGAGGGTGGCGTCGTCGGCGTCGGCGGGCAGGTCGTGGTCGACCGCGCGGATGCCGACCTTCTCCGCGGCGCGACGCTTGTTGCGCACGTACACCGCCGAGGCCGGGTCGTCGCCGACCAGGATCACCGCCAGCCCGGGCGCGCGGTGGCCGGCTTCGGTGCGCGCCTGCACGCGGGCGGCCAGATCGTCGAGCAGGGTGTCGGCGATGCGCCGGCCGTCGAGGATGCGTGCGGTCATGGGAGGGGTCGGGCCTGCTAAAGTGAGGCGCGATTATCCCCGAAGCCGACCGGACCCCGCAAAGATGAGCAAGCAGCCCGACCGTTCCGACCTGGAAGCCGCCGTGTTCCGCCGCCTGATCGCGCACCTCGACGAGCGCAAGGACGTGCAGAACATCGAGCTGATGAACCTGGCCGGTTTCTGCCGCAACTGCCTGGCGAACTGGTACCAGGACGCCGCCGAGGCCGCGGGCACGCCGGTGAGCCGCGACGAGGCACGCGAGCTGGTCTACGGGATGCCGTACGAGGAGTGGAAGTCCAGGCACCAGCAGGAGGCCACGCCCGAGCAGCTGGCGCAGTTCAAGGCCAGCCAGCAGACCGGCGGGCACTGAGCCCGCGCCCGCCGGGGCCGTGCGGGCCCCGCCCCGCTACTTGCGCTTGACGTGCCGCAGCAGGCGCCGTTTGCTGCGGATCTGGCGTTCGCTGAGCACGTTCTTCTTGCCCTCGTAGGGGTTGGTGCCCTCGCGGAACTCGATGCGCACCGGGGTGCCGACGAGCTTGAAGCGCTTGCGGAAGAAGTTCTCGAGGTAGCGCCGGTAGCTGTCGGGCAGCTGCTTCAGGCGCGTGCCGTGGATCACGAAGGTCGGCGGGTTCTCGCCGCCGGGATGGGCGAAGCGCATCTTCGCCACGTTGCCGCGCACCGCCGGCGGCGGGTTGGCCGTGGAGGCCATCTCCACCGCGCGGGTCACCTCCGCGGTCGAGAAGGTCCGCATCGCCGAGGCGTGGGCCCGGTGGATGGCGCGGAAAAGTTCCTTGAGACCGGAACCGTGCAGCGCGGAGATGAACACCACCTCGGCCCAGGGCGCGAAGGCGAGCTTGCGCTCGAGCATGGCCTGGGTCTGTTCGCGCTGGTAGGTGCTCAGCCCGTCCCACTTGTTCACCGCCACCACCAGCGCCCTGCCCTCCTCGAGCACGTGGCCCAGGACGGTGGCGTCCTGGTCGGTGACGCCTTCGGTGGCGTCGAGCATCACCACGGCCACCTGGCAGATCGAGACCGACTGCAGGCTCTTGATGACGCTGAACTTCTCGACCGCCTCCTCGACCTTCGACCGGCGCCGGATGCCGGCGGTGTCGATGAGCCGGTACAGCTTCCCGTCGCGCTCGAGGTCGACGGCGATGGAGTCGCGGGTGGTGCCGGGGACCTCGGAGGCGATCATCCGCTCCTCACCCAGGATGCGGTTCACCAGGGTCGACTTGCCGACGTTCGGGCGACCGACGAAAGCGATGCGCATGCGGTCGGGGTCGTGGTCGAGCTCGGCGCCGTGGCCGGCCTCGGGCAGGCGCTCGGCGATGGTCTCCAGCAGTTCGTCGAGGCCGCGACGGTGCGAGGCCGAGACCCCGAGCATGTCGGCGATACCGAAGGCCGCGAACTCGGCCAGGGCGGCGTCCTCGTTGACGCCGTCGGTCTTGTTGACCACCAGCAGCACCGGTTTGTCGATGCGCCGCAGCCAGCCCAGGATGGTCTCGTCCAGCCCCGCCGGCCCTTCCCGGCCGTCGACGACGAACACCACCACGTCGGACTCTTCCGCGCCCGCCCGCGCCTGGCGGGCGGTGGCGCCGGCCAGGCCCAGGTCCTCGCCGGCCAGCCCGCCGGTGTCCACCAGCATGAAGGGCCGGTCCGCGATGAGGCGGCAGACGCCGTAGTGGCGGTCCCGGGTGACCCCGGGCTCGTCGTGGACCAGCGCGTCACGCGAGCGCGTGAGCGCATTGAACAGGGTCGACTTCCCGACGTTGGGGCGCCCGACCAGAGCAACCATGGGCAGCATGGCAGGCGCTCCGGGGTCTCAGTCGCGGGCGATGCGGTAGGCGGTCATCGCCCCGCGCACATCGACCACGTAGGCCAGGCCGTCGGCGGAGACCTGCGGCGTGGCCCGGATGGGCTGGCGACCGTGGCGGGTGCGCGCCACGATGCGGCCGTCGTCCGGGGACAGCCAGTGCAGGAAGCCCTCCAGGTCGCCGACCAGCAGCAGGCCACCGTGCATCACCGGGGTGGTGAGCTGGCGGTTCTGCAGCGCTTCCTGGCGCCACTGCGCGCTGCTCGACCCGCGGTCCAGCGCCCACACCACGGAGCTGTCGTCGGCGAGGTAGAGGTTGCGCGAATCCAGGCTGAGCCCACCCGGGGCGCGCAGGTCGCGCGCCCACAGCGGCTGGCCGCCCTGGATCGACAGCGCCATGACCTGGCCGCCGTAGCTGGCCACGAAGACCTCGTTGAGGCCGGCCTGGACGTCACCGCGGATGTCGGCCATGCGCTCGAGCTCGCTGCGGCCTTCCGGCTCGGCGACCTGGGTCTCCCAGACGCGCTGGCCATCCTGCGGGCGCAGCGCAGCCACCAGGCCATCCTCGAAACCGGCGATGACCAGACCCTGTGCGGTGACCGGCGCGGCATGGCCACGCAGGCTCAGCGAAGGAACCGGCCGCTCGAACTCCCAGCGCAGCTGGCCGCTGCCCAGGTCGAAGGCGCTGACGCGGCCGTTGTTGGCGCGGACCACGGCCAGGCCCTGGGACACCAGCGGCCGGGCCAGCACCTCGCCACCGACGCGGGCGCGCCAGCGCTCGGCGCCGGAATCGGCATCCAGCGCAACCACCTCACCGTCCAGGGTGCCCACCACCAGGCGGCCGGCACCCACGCCGGGCGCGGTCGAGATGCGCAGGCCGGTGCCCTCGCTCCAGACGGCCTGGCCACTGGCCGGGTCCACCGCGGACACGCGGCCCGACGGATCGGTCAGGTACAGCCGGCCCTCGGCCAAGGTCGGGTGCAGGCGCAGGCCCAGTCGGCGCTCGCCCTCGCCGGTGCTCCGGCTCCAGGCCTGGGAGGCACGCGCCTCGGCGGCGAAGTCGACCAGTTCCGCCGGGTCGCCCGGACTCGGGCCACGGCTGGAGAACCACGAACCCACGCGGGTGCCGCAGCCGGCGAGCAGGCTCACGACCAGACCGGCCGCCAGGATCGTCTTGAAGTTGGGCATCCGCATCAGGCCTCCGGGGCGTCGACGGTCTCGCCGAGGTTGGCGAGCTTGAATTCCAGCAGTCCACGGGCGGGCTCGCCGGGCTCCAGGGCCTCGAAGGCCTCGCGGTAGGCCGCAAGCGCCTCGGACTCGCGGCCCAGGGCCAGCAGCACGTCGCCCTTGAGCTCCTTGGCCATGGGCGCGTACTCGCGCCCCACCCCGTCGAGCAGCGCAAGCGCGCGCTCGTGGTCGCCCAGGGCGTGGTGGATGCGTGCCTCGCGCAGGCCCAGCAGGTCGTCCAGCGCGGGGTCGCTGTTCTTGCCGCGTGCGCGCTGCAGCAGCGCCACCGCCTCGGCGGGCTCGCCGGCCTGGTTGTGAATCGAGGCCAGTCGCAGCGCCGCCAGCACGGCGTACGGGGAGCCGGCGTGGTCGCGGAGGATCACGTCGCCGTGGGCCCGGGCCACGTCGGACTGGCCCTGGTCGGCGGCCAGCACCAGGCGCTGGTACTCCGACCCGGCGGCGAAGCCCAGCTGCACCTGGCGGTCCTGCCACCAGTTGAAGCCGAAGATGAGCGCGATGCCGGCAACGATGCCGGTGAGGATGGTGGTGCCGTTCTGGCGAAGCCACTCGCGGAGGCGTTCGCCCTGTTCGATTTCTTCCATTTCAACTGCCGTGATGGGGTCGGGTCCGGCCCGGGGGGCCAGACTGGGGGACGAGCGTGGGACCGTCCGGGGTGTCAGCCGCCGACGGCGACCAGACGACCGTCGGAGGATACCTCAAAGCGGGCCACGTTGGCCCGTGCAAAGGCGCTGGTGTCGTGGGTTTCGCCGTCGCTGAGGACGTCGACGACACCGGCATTGCCCAGGGTGACCCGGCCCACGCGACCCGGCTCGTAGCTGAGTCGGCTGCCGGCCCGCATCAGGGCCTGCTCGATGCGCTGGCCATCCCGGTCGAAGACCTCGACCCAGCTCTCGCCGCGGAAATGCAGCTCGATCCCGGCCGCCGCCGGGGCCGGGGCGGCCTGGCGCTCGACCCGGCGGAACGGCGACATCGAGGCGACCACGGTCTCGGGCACCTCGACGGTGTCCTGGAGGGTCGGACGCTCACGCGGGACCGCCAGTTCAAGGGGCGTGCCCGGACTACCGGGACCCGCGACCGGCTGCGGCTCCAGGCTGACCCGGGTCGGCGCATCCGGCGACTGGGTGGCGATGTAGAAGACGGGAACCACCAGCACCGCGGTCAGCACGACATACACCGCCCGGCGACCCACCTGCTCCAGGGCATGGTGCACGCGCGAACTCGGCACCATGCTGACCAGCGCCGGCTGCGCGGTCGAGGCGGTGGCGGCCTGCACCAGCGGCTCGACCTCGATGGCCAGCAGGCGGGCGTAGGCCTGGACGTGGTTGCGGACGAAGACCGGCGCGCCGAGGCGGCTGTAGTCGTCGGCTTCCAGGCCGGTGATGACGTGGTGGGGGACTCGCAGCCTGGCTGCGACCTCGGCGGTGCCAAGACCCAGGGCCTCCCTCGCCTGCCGCATGCGTTCTCCGACGCCCGGGCCGGTGGTGTGCGAGGGGTTGAAGGACGATTCGCGTGGATCGGTCATCGGCGTGTCAGGAGTCGGGCGTGGACGGGCGGAACTCCGGGAACTCGTTCACGAGCCGGGTCCGGTAGCGGTTCGCAGCGTCCATGTCGCCAAGTCGTTCCTCGATGCGTGCGGCCAGTTCCAGGGTCTCGGGATCGACGGTCCCGGCGGACTCGCGGCGCTGGATGAACGCTCGTGCCCTGAGGAAGTCGCCCTGGTCGAACTGCAGGCGGGCGAGCTCGGAGAGCACGGTGGTGTTGCGGGGGTTGGCCTCCAGCGCCCGACGCAGCAGCGCGTCGGCGCGTCCGACCTCCCCGGCCTGGCGGGCACAGCGCCCCGCATTGGACAGGGCGAGGTCGGGGGTGCGGTAGAAGGGATCTTCCAGGGCCTTCTCGAACCAGTCCAGGGACTCCGACGGCTGGCCGTTGCGGCACAGCCATGCACCGTAGTTGTTGGCGAAATCACCCTTGTCGGGCTCGAGCTGGGCAGCCCGGCGGTAGGAGACACCCGCGCGTTCGGACCGACCGATCCGCTCGTTGAGCAGGCCCATCATGGTGTGCGCGTTGGCCGAGCGCGGGTCGAGCCGCAGGGCCTGCTCCAGTCGCCCCATGGCGATCTCGTACTGCCCGTTGCGGATGTATTCCTGGGCCAGCGCGACGTTGTCGTTGGCCGCACGGGCGTTAGGGCTTTCACCGCCCGAACGCGGCGCGGAGGTCCCTGCGCAGGCGGCCAGCCCAACGCACAGGGCAATCGAGGCCACCAGGGCCCTAGGCTGCAACATCCGGAGTCCCCCCCTCCTTCAGTGACTTGCGGAACTCGGCCTGGCGCCGCGTGCGGTCCAGGACCTGCCCCTTGAGCTGTCCACAGGCGGCGTCGATGTCGTCGCCCCGGGTGCGCCGCACCGTGGTGAGCACCCCCGAATCCAGCAGTATCTTCTGAAATGCGCGAATGTCCAGCTCCGTCGACCGCTCGAAGCGGGTCCCGGCGAACGGATTGAACGGAATCAGGTTGACCTTGGCGGCGTCCTTCATCTGCGCGGCGTTGCCGAAACCGCGCATCAGACGCGCCAGCTGCCGGGCGTGCCCGGGCTGGTCGTTGACGCCCTTCATCATGGTGTACTCGAAGGTGATCGAGCTGCGCGGCTTGCGGCGGACGTAGCGCACGCAGGCGTCCATCAGCTCGGCGATCGGGTACTTCCTGTTCAGCGGCACCAGTTCGGTGCGCAGCTCGTCGACCGGCGCATGCAACGACACCGCCAGCGACACGTCGGACTCCTCGCCCAGCCGGTCGATCATCGGGACCAGACCGGCGGTGGACAGGGTCACCCGCTTGTTCGCCAGGCCAAAGCCGAGGTCGTCGCGCATGATGCTCATCGCGGTGACGACGTTGTCGAAGTTCAGCAACGGCTCGCCCATGCCCATCATCACCACGTTGGTCAGCTTGCGCTCGCGGTGCGGGACGTTGCCCAGGTGGCGGGCGGCCACCCAGACCTGGCCGATGATCTCGGCCACCGACAGATTGCGGTTGAACCCCTGGGTGGCGGTCGAGCAGAACTGGCAGTTCAGCCCGCAGCCCACCTGCGAGGACACGCACAGCGTGCCGCGGCCCTTGTCGGGGATGAAGACGGTCTCGATGGCGTTGGCGCCATCCATGCCCAGCAGCCACTTGTGTGTGCCGTCGGTGGACGGCTTGTCGAAGATGACCTTGGGCGGGACGATCTCGGCATGGTCCTTGAGCTTGGCCCGCAGCGCCTTGCCCAGATCGGTCATCTCGTCGAAGTCGGTGGCGTGACGGTGGTAGACCCACTTCATGATCTGATGGGCCCGAAAGCGCTTCTCGCCCAGACCGGCGAAGAAGTCCTCCATGCCCCGGCGGTCCATGCCGAAGATGTTGGTCAGGGGTTGGTCCACGTCAGCCACCGCTTCGCTGCACACGCCTCAGCGCGGGCAGATCTCCGCATCGGAGAAGAAGTACGCGATCTCGACCTTCGCGGTCTCGGCGGCGTCGGAGCCGTGCACGGCGTTGGCGTCGATGGAGTCGGCGAAGTCGGCGCGGATCGTGCCCGGCGCGGCGTCCTTCGGGTTGGTCGCGCCCATCAGCTCGCGGTTCTTCGCGATCGCGTCCTCGCCTTCCAGCGCCTGGACCATCACCGGGCCGGAGATCATGAACTCGACCAGGGCGTTGAAGAACGGGCGCTCCCTGTGAACCGCGTAGAAGCCCTCGGCCTCCTCGCGGGTGAGCTGCTTCATCTTCGCGGCGACGACCTTCAGGCCGGCGTTCTCGAAACGGGTGTAGATCTGGCCGATGACGTTCTTGGCGACGGCATCGGGCTTGATGATCGAAAGGGTGCGCTCCAGCGCCATGGGTGGACTCCAGCTAAATAGAAACGGAGGGGGCCGGAAAACCGGCCAAACTGAGGGAAGACTAACACCAAAATCCCGGCAGGGCGAGGGCTTAGGACGACTTCCGAAGCAAATTCTAACCCCGCGTGCGTGCCCGGCGACAGGGGGCGCGAGGGCGCCGGTTCAGGTGATTGACCACCGGACCGGACCGGGCGTAGGCTCTAACGGTCGTTTGAATCGAGCGCTCGCTGGCCATGACATCCACCACCCACTTCTCCACCAAGGAGCGGATCATCTCCGCCGCGGAGTCCCTGTTCGCGCAGCACGGCTTCGCCGGGACGTCGCTGCGCCAGGTCACCAGCCGGGCGGACGTCAACATCGCCGCGGTCAACTACCACTTCGGCTCCAAGGAGAACCTCATCAACGAGGTCTTCCGACGCCGCCTCGACGAACTCAGCGCCAACCGCCTGATCCAGCTCAAGGCCGCCGTGGAGCGCGACCCGAAGGACCTGGAGGCCATCCTGGCCGCCTTCATCGAGCCGGCCCTGGCCCTCACCATCGACCACCGCGGCGGCTCGGCCTTCGTCCGGGTCATCGCCCGGGCCTACGCCGAGAAGAACGACCGCCTGCGCAAGTTCCTCTCGGACAACTACGGCCATGTGCTGCGCGACTTCGCCCGCGCCATCGCCCATTGCCTGCCGGAGCTGGGCAAGGAGGCGCTGTACTGGCGCCTGGACTTCGTCGCCGGGGCGCTCACCTACGCCATGGCCGACTTCGGCCTGATCAAGCGCCGCCCCACCGCCAGCGAGGAAGACCACTGCGACCACGCCGCGCGTGAACTCATCGCCTTCGCCGCCGCGGGCCTGCGTGCCCCGGCCTGACCCTCAACCCCTCCCCCACGGAGCCTCCCGACCCATGTCGAACACCCTGCACATCCGCAAGGTCGCCGTGCTTGGCGCCGGCGTGATGGGCGCGCAGATCGCCGCCCACCTCGTCAATGCCGACGTCGACACCGTCCTCTTCGACCTGCCCGCCAAGGATGGCAAGCCCAACGGCGTCGTCGAGCAGGCGATCGCCCGGCTGGGCAAGCTCAAGCCCGCCCCGCTGGCCACGGCCGACCGCGCCCGCGCCATCACCCCGGCCAACTACGACCAGCACCTGGAGCTGCTGCGCGACTGCGACCTCATCATCGAGGCGATCGCCGAGCGCATGGACTGGAAGCGCGACCTCTACAGCAAGATCGCCCCCTTCATCGCCGACCACGCCATCGTGGCCTCCAACACCTCGGGCCTGTCGATCAACGGCATGGCCGAGGTGCTGCCCGAGGCGGTGCGTCCGCGCTTCTGCGGGGTGCACTTCTTCAACCCGCCGCGCTACATGCACCTCGCCGAGCTGATCCCCTGCACCGGCACCGACGCCGCCGTGCTGGAGGGTCTGGAGACCTTCCTGACCACCACCCTGGGCAAGGGCGTGGTCTACGCGCGCGACACCCCGAACTTCATCGGCAACCGCATCGGGGTGTTCTCGATGCTCTCCACGATGGTCCACACCGAGGGCTTCGGCCTGGGCTTCGACGAGGTCGACGCGCTGACCGGCCCGGCGATCGGCCGCGCCAAGTCCGCCACCTACCGCACCGCCGACGTGGTGGGGCTGGACACGATGGGCCACGTCATCAAGACCATGGCCGACACCCTGCCCGACGACCCCTGGCGCGAGTTCTTCGCCGCACCGGCCTGGCTCAGGGGCCTGATCGACAACGGCGCGCTGGGCCAGAAGGCCGGCGCGGGCGTGTTCCGCAAACAGGGCCGCGAGATCCAGGTGCTCGATCCGTCCAAGGGCGAGTACGTGGCCAGCAGCGGCACCGCCGCCGAGGAGGTCGCCGAGATCCTGAAGATCCGCGACCCGAAGGAGAAGTTCGAGAAGCTGCACGCCTCCGGGCATCCGCAGGCGAAGTTCCTGTGGGCGATGTTCCGCGACCTGTTCCATTACGCCGCCGTGCAGCTGGAGGACATCGCCGACACCGCGCGTGACGTCGACCTGGCCATCCGCTGGGGCTACGGCTGGAAGCAGGGTCCGTTCGAGACCTGGCAGGCCGCCGGATGGAAGCGGATCGCGCAGTGGATTCAGGACGACATCGCCGCCGGCAAAGCCATGTCCGCCACGCCGCTGCCGGCCTGGGTGACCGACGGCCGCGACGGCGTCCACACCGCGGACGGCAGCTACAGCCCGTCGGCAGGCAAGGTCGTCCCGCGATCGGACCTGGCGGTCTACCAGCGCCAGCGCTTCCCGGACCCGGTCCTGGGCGAGCAGTTCGCCCGCGGCGAGACGGTCTACGAGAACGACGGCGTGCGCCTGTGGCACGACGGCGACGGCATCGCCGTGCTGAGCTTCAAGACCAAGATGCACACGGTCAACGACGCGGTGCTCGACGGCATCCAGGAGGCGATCGGCGTCGCCGAGCGCGACTTCCAGGCGATGGTGATCTGGCAGGCGTCGGAGCCCTTCTCCGCCGGTGCCGACCTGGCCGGGGCGATGGGCCTGCTCAAGGACGGCAAGGTCGATGCGTTCAATGCGATGGTCGCCAACTTCCAGGCCACCAGCCAGCGCATCAAGTACGCGATGGTGCCGGTGGTGGCGGCGGTCCGCGGACTGGCGCTGGGCGGCGGCTGCGAGTTCCAGATGCACTCCGCGCGCACGGTGGCGGCGCTGGAGAGCTACGTCGGCCTGGTCGAGGCCGGTGTGGGCCTGCTGCCGGCCGGTGGTGGCCTGAAGGAGATCGCGCGTCGTGTGGCCGAGTCCAGTGGCGATGATCTGTTCGCCGGGCTCAAGCCGTACTTCGAGGCAGTGGCGATGGGCAAGGTGGCGACCTCGGCACTGGAGGCCAAGCAGCTGAAGCTGCTGCGGGCCGACGACGTGGTCGTCTTCCACCCCCACGAGTTGCTGCACGTCGCCAGGCAGCAGGCGCGGGCGCTGGCGGAGTCGGGTTACCGGCCGCCGCTGCCGGGGCGGTCGATCGCGGTCGCGGGCGACGTCGGCGTGGCGACCCTGAAGATGATGCTGGTGAACATGCTCGAGGGCGGGTTCATCTCCGAACACGATTTCGAGGTGTCCTCGCGGATCGCGACGGTGCTGTGCGGGGGCGATGTGGACCGGGGCGCGGTCGTGGACGAGGAGTGGCTGCTGCGTCTGGAGCGCGAGCACTTCGTGGCGCTGGCGCAGATGCCGAAGACGCAGGAGCGGATCGTGCACACGTTGAAGACCGGGAAGCCGCTTCGTAACTGAGTGTTGTGCGGGAATTGTCGCTGAGAGCTGGGATTCCTCGCCCGGCCTCGGCGGCCCGGTATCCACCCCTGAATCGAAAAATCGCTGCGCGATTTTCCTTGAAAGATTCCTGGGGTGGACACCGGGCCACCGAGGCCCCGAATTGAGACCGAATTTATGAGCAAGCAAGTTCAGGATGCCTATATCGTTGCCGCGACGCGTACGCCGGTGGGCAAGGCGCCGCGCGGTGTTTTCCGCAACACTCGGCCGGACGACCTCCTGGCGCACGTGTTGCGCGAGGTGGTCAAGCAGTCGCCGGGGATCGATCCGTCGCGGATCGACGACGTGGTGGTGGGCTGTGCGATGCCGGAGGCGGAGCAAGGGATGAACGTGGCGCGCATCGGCGCGCTGCTGGCGGGGCTGCCGGAGACGGTGGCGGCACAGACGATCAATCGTTTCTGTTCCTCGGGCCTGCAGGCCATTGCACTGGCGGCGGATCGGATCCGGCTGGGTGAGGCCGACCTGATGATCGGCGCCGGCACCGAGACGATGTCGATGGTGCCGATGATGGGCCACAAGGTGGCGATGAACCCGAAGGTGTTCGCCGACGACAACGTCGCCATCGCCTACGGCATGGGCATCACCGCCGAGAAGGTGGCACAGCAGTGGAAGGTGAGCCGCGAGGACCAGGACGCGTTCGCGTATGCGTCGCATCAGAAGGCGCTGGCGGCAATCCAGGCCGGAGAGTTCCGCGGCGAGATCTCGCCGTTCGAGGTGGTCTCGCACCAGCCGGAGCTGGGGTCTGGGGCCATCAAGGAGTACAAGCGGCTGGTCGAGCACGACGAGGGGCCGCGACCGGACACGTCGCCCGAGGGGCTGGCGAAGCTGCGCACGGTGTTCGCGGCCAGGGGGTCGGTGACGGCGGGCAATTCGTCGCAGATGTCCGATGGCGCCGGCGCGGTGATGCTGGCCTCGGAGAAGGCGGTCAAGGAGTTCGGGCTGACGCCGCTGGCGCGCTTCATCGGCTTCTCGGTGGCCGGCGTGAGCCCGGAGATCATGGGCATCGGGCCGATCGCGGCCATCCCCAAGGCACTGGCACAGGTCGGGATCTCGCAGGACCAGCTGGACTGGATCGAGCTCAACGAGGCGTTCGCCGCCCAGGCGCTGGCGGTGATCCGCGATGTCGGACTGGATCCGTCGAAAGTGAATCCGCTAGGCGGTGCGATCGCGCTGGGACACCCGCTGGGCGCGACCGGTGCGATCCGTGCCGCGACCCTGGTGCACGGCATGAAGCGACGCGGCCACAAGTACGGCATGGTCACCATGTGCATCGGCACGGGCATGGGCGCGGCGGGGATCTTCGAAGCGCTTTGATCTCGCCGGCGACGTTCAGGAAAAGGAAACGGCCCGCCTGCCAGCGGGCCGTTTCCGTTCGGGGCCTACGCCATCCGGGTCCCATCGGGGACCGGGCGTTCGAGTGTGGTGAGCACCACGCCCGCGTCGGTCGGGAAGCCGGTCAGCAGGAACTCCGACATGAACGGGCCGATCTGCTTGGGCGGGAAGTTGACCACGCCCACGACCTGGCGCCCGAGCAGATCCGACGCGTCGTACAGGTCGCGGATCTGCGCGCTGGTCCTGCGCGTCCCGTGGGGGCCGAAGTCGACCCAGAGCTTCCACGCCGGCTTGCGCGCTTCGGGAAAGGGCTCGACCCGCACCACGGTGCCCGCGCACAGCACCACGCGCGTGAAGTCGGCCCAGGTGATCGTCCCGGTGCCTGCCCCGGCCGTTTGCTCCTCGCCCTGCCCCATGTCGCATCGCCCCCCGGTTGCGGTGTGTCCGCCCACCCGATCACGAGACCCCGCGCCGACGCAAGCCCCGAAGCCAGTCCCGCCCCTGCAGCCACCAGTACGTCGCCTGGGCCGCCCACAGCCCCACCGGCTTGAAGCCGTGCACCAGGCCGAAGTCCGAGAGCATCCGCCAGCGCGCGTCGCCCTCGGCGATGGCCGAGGCCACCAGCTCGCCGGCGAAGGTGGTCGGCGCCATGCCGTGGCCGCCGAAGGCCTGCGCCACCCACAGGCCCGGCGCCACCTCCCCCACCTGCGGCATCTCGTGCCGCGCATAGCTCATCAGGCCCGACCAGGCGTGATCGATGCGCACCCCGGCCAGCGACGGGAACACGCGGGCCAGGTCGCGGCGCAGCAGACGCTCGACCGCGGCCGGCGCCCGGTCGCGCACGGATATCCGGCCACCCCAGAGCAGCCGGCCATCGGCCAGCGGCCGGTAGTAGTCGAAGGCGAAACGGGTGTCGTACACCGCCGAGACGGTGCGCATCACCGCGGTGAGCCGATCACCCAGCGGCTCGGTCACCATCACGTAGGTCGCGATCGGGAGGATCGAACGGTCCACCGCCGGTACCAGCCCGGCCAGGTAGCCGCCGCAGGCCAGCACGACCCGCCGGGCGCGCACCTCGCCGTCCGGCGTGCGGATGCGCCAGCCCGCGGGCCGGGCTTCCAGGGACAGGGCCGGGGTGTCCTCGTGCAGGGCCACCCCGGCCCGCTCGCAGGCCCGGGCCACGCCATGGAGGTACTTCAGCGGGTGGAAGTGGAACGAGCCCGGCTCCGCCAGGGCATCGGTGTAGCGCGGGGTGTCCAGCCACCCGCGCAGCGTCGAGCGGTCGATCCACTCCCACTGCGCCCCGAACTGCTCGGCCAGCAGGGCCTGGCGACGCCGCAGTATCCCGGGTTCGTCGAACCAGTTCGCCCACAGCACCGGGCTGTCGACCCGGTCGCAATCGATCCCCAGGCGGATGCTGCGCTCGCGGACCAGGGCGACCGCATCCCGGGTGCCCCGGTGCAGCGCCCTCGCCCGCTCCGGACCGACCGCCCGAAGCAGCGCGGCCTCGCCCAGCGAGAAGCCGGAGAAGACGAAGCCACCGTTGCGTCCGGAAGCCCCGAAGCCCAGTGAACGGGCCTCGAGCAGTCCGACGTCGGCGTGGCCGCGTTCGGCCAGGCCCTGCGCGACGTTCAGCCCGGCCAGACCGCCGCCGACCACGCACGTGTCGAGTTCGATCCGCCCACGCAGGCCCGGGAACCGGGGTGGCGTTCCGGCGGTCCGGTCGTAGTAGATCGAAGCGCGGCCGCCGGTCGTCGACACGGCGGCTCAGTCGTGCTCGGACACGCCCAGCTCGCGCAGCGCCGACTGCATGGCCGCCGCCGCCGGCTCGCTGAGCTTCTCGTTGTCCAGCGCGAAGCGGATCGTGGCCTCGATGAGGCCGATGTGGCTGCCGCAGTCGAAGCGGGTGCCCTGGAAGCGGTAGGCCAGCACCGGATCGCGCGCCAGCAGCGAAGCGATGGCGTCGGTCAGCTGGATCTCGCCCCCGGCACCGGGCGCGGTGCGTTCGAGCAGGTCGAAGATCGACCCGTCGAGGATGTAGCGCCCGACCACGCCCAGCGTGCTGGGCGCCTCCTCCGGCCGGGGCTTCTCGACGATGCGGTCGACGCGCCCGCTGCGGCCCTGGAAGCCCTCGACCGCGACGATGCCGTAGCTACCGGTGCGCGCCCGCGGCACGTCCTCGACCGCGACCACGCTGGCCCCCTGGGCCTCGGCCAGGTCGGCCATCTGGCTCAGGGCACCGGCGCCCTGCCGGTTCCAGATCAGGTCGTCGGGCAGGAGCACGGCGAAGGGTTCGTTGCCGACCACCGGCCGGGCGCACAGCACCGCATGGCCCAGGCCCAGCGCCTCGGCCTGGGTCACGAAGATCGCCCGCACGTGCGAGGGCAGCACGTTGCGGACCGTCTCCAGCAGCTGCTGCTTGCCGGCCTTCTCCAGCTTCTGCTCGAGCTCGTAGGCCTTGTCGAAATAGTCGGCGACGGCATGCTTGTAGCGGTTGGTGATGAAGACCAGCGTGTCGCAGCCGGCCTCCACGGCCTCGTCGACCGCGTACTGGATCAGCGGGCGATCGACGATCGGCAGCATCTCCTTGGGCACCGTCTTGGTGGCCGGCAGGAAACGCGTACCCAGGCCGGCCACCGGGAAGACGGCCTTGCGGATTCTCCGGCTCACGCGCTCAACTCCCCTTCAGGTGCAGGACATCGGCGGACTCGGTGCGACCCCGGTCGACCGGACCCGGCCGGTACTCGGGCACCGAGGTGCGCAGGATCTGCGCGATCCGGGCGAGGTCGTAGCGGGCCACCGCATCACGCGCCAGCTTCAGCGACGACACCACCGTGGCGCTGTTGACCTCCCGGGGCACGGCCTCCAGCACCTTTGGGTGGCTGGTCGGCTGGTACTTCTCCTCGGGGTGGAACAGGGCCTCGTGCAGCTTCTCACCCGGACGCAGACCGGTATACACGATGTGGATGTCCCTGCCAGGCTGCTTGCCCGCGACGCGGATCATCTGCTCGGCCAGGGTCTTGATCTGGACCGGCGTGCCCATGTCCAGGGTGAAGATCGATTCCTTCATGCCCATGGCCGAGGCTTCCATGATCAGCTGGCAGGCCTCGGGAATGGTCATGAAGTAGCGGGTGACCTCGGGATGGGTCACGGTGACCGGCCCACCGGCACGGATCTGGTCGCGGAACAGGGGCACGACCGAACCGGCGGAGTCGAGCACGTTGCCGAAGCGCACGGTCACGAAGCGGGTGTCGCTGGATTCCGACAGCGTGTGGCAGACCATCTCGGCCAGGCGCTTGGTGGCGCCGAGCACGTTGACCGGGTCCACCGCCTTGTCGGTGGAGATCAGCACGAAGGTGCCCACGCCGGCCTCGACCGCGCAGCGCGCGGCCACCTCGGTCGCCAGCACGTTGTTGAGCATGGCCTCGCGCACCTCGGTTTCCAGCAGCGGGACCTGCTTGTAGGCCGCGGCGTGGAAGACCGCGTCGACGCTGTCCTGGGCCAGCGCGTACTTCATCAGCGCCGCATCGCCGCAGTTGCCCAGCATCGGTACCAGCTCCAGCGACGGGAAGCTTCGACGCAGGTCCTGGCTGATGTTGCACAGGGCCAGCTCGGAGAGCTCCACCAGCACCAGGCGCCGGACGCCCAGCCGCGCGCACTTCCGGCACAGCTCGCCGCCGATCGACCCGCCGGCACCGGTCACCAGGACCGACCGGCCCTCCAGCCAGTTGCCCATGCGCTGCCAGTCGCCGGAGACCGGCTTGCGTCCCAGCAGGTCCTCGATCGGCACCTCCTGGAGTTCGCCGGGCAGGACCCGGCCGTCGAGGACGTCCTGGATGCGTGGCACCGAGCGGAACGGCAGCTTGGATTGCTCGCACAGGGTGAGCACGCGGTGCATCTGCTCGCTGCCGACCGAGGGCATCGCGATGATGAGCATCTGCGAGGCGGTCTCGTGGCCGATGCGGATGACGTCGTCGAGGTTGCCCAGCACCGGCACGCCGTGGATGCGGCTGCCGCGCAGGAACGGATCGTCGTCGAGGAAGCCGATCGGCATGTAGCGCGCGTCGCGGTTGAGGTCGCGGACCAGGGCCTCGCCGGCCCGACCGGCGCCGAGGATGAGCACCCGCATGCCCGGCTCGCCGTTGCGGTGGCCGCCATGGTCGGCGTCCTTCCACGCCCGGTAGAGCAGGCGCGGCGCACCCAGCAGCACCATCAGGCCCAGCGGATAGGCCAGCAGGACCGCCCGCGGGACCAGGAAGGCCCGGTCGAAGAACAGGAACAGCGCCATGCCGATGGCGACGGCCCCCAGCACCGTGGCCTTGAGGATGTTCGCCAGGTCCGGCAGCGACGCGAAACGCCACAGGCCCTTGTAGAGGCCCACCCGCCAGAACACCAGCCCCTGCAGGACCAGGACGGTGAGGATCTCCAGCGAGAAGAACGGGAAGGCCGGCGGATCGGGCTGGTAGCTGAAGCGCAGCAGGTTCAGGCCCACCCAGCACAGCCAGACCATCGCAAGGTCGTGCAGGACGACGAGCAGGCGTGGTGCATGGTTTCGGAACAACTGCCTTGTCTTGATCATCCGCGCCTCCCGCGCGCGCTATCCAACCATTTGTTTTTCAACCACCAGCGCAGGACCAGCAGTCCCACAGCCCAGCCCGCAAGGGCCCACCAGCCCACCGGGCCTTCGCCCGGCCAGAGCCATCCCCCCATTATGGCAGCCAACAGCCCCAGCAGGGCGTACGCGGAGGCCACCTGGAAGTGGCTGCACCCGCGGCGAACCGCCCACTGATAGGCGTGTTCCCGGTGGGGCCGCCACCACCGCCGCCCGGCGACCACGCGCCCGGCCAGCGTCGCGCCGGCATCAACCAGGAAGACAACGCACAACAACAACACCAGCGGCCAGGACGCCGGGGGGGACGCCGCAGCCGCGGTCAGCAGTAGCACGCCAATGCTGAACCCGATCGCACCGCTGCCCACGTCGCCCAGGAAAATCCGCGCCCTGGGCAGGTTGAACGGCAGGAAGGCCGCGCAGGCCACGGCCAGCACCATGGCCAGCAAAGCCCAGCCGGCGGAGAGCATCCCGGGCACCAGCCACAGCGCCAGGCCCACCACCACCGCTTGGCCGCTGGCGATGCCGTTGATGCCGTCCATGAAGTTCCAGGCGTTGAGCATGCCGGCCAGCCACAGCGTCGCCAGCGCCAGCGCCAACACCTCGGCCATCCCCGCCGGCACGCCGAGCACGCCCAGCGCGGCCACGGCGCCGGCGGCCAGGTGCACCAGCAGCCGGAAGGCCGCGGAAAGGTCACGGTGGTCGTCCCACCAGCCCACACCGGCCACCATCAGCAGCGACGCCACGAAGGCCAGGCCCGGCGTGGCGTCGATGCGCCCACCCGCAACCAGCAGCAGACCCGCACCCACCATGGCCGCGACGATGCCAACGCCACCGCCCCGGGGGGTCGGCAGCGAATGGCTGCGACGCGCACCGGGCTGGTCGAGCATCGAGCGGGCGATCGCGTAGCGCCGGGCGAGCCAGGCCCCGCCGGCACCGGCGAACACCGCCCACAGCGCCAGCAGCTGGGTCGGCAAGGGCTCAGGCATCGGCCAGGCTGTGCACGGGTTTGACCCCGCCCCAGGACTTGCAGCTGGGGCATTGCCAGTGGTGGTTGCGCGCCCCGAAACCGCACTGCTGGCACCGGTAGGCCGGCGAGCGGATGATCAGCTGCTCGGTCACCTGCCGCAGCGCGTCCAGCGTTGTCTTCAGGTCGGCCTCACCCCGGTCCAGGCTCATCTCGATGAGGGCGGCCTGGCCGCGCACCGAGGGCCGCCTGCGCAGCTGCTCGGACAGGAAGGCGATCGCGGCCTGTGTCCCCTCCTCGCGCTCCTGCAGCCGGGCCATGGCCAGCACCGGCGACACACCGGGGTGGCGCTCGATCATCTCGGCCAGGAAGGCCCTCGCCCGCCCGCTGTCGCCGCGCCGCTGGTAGGCCGCCAGCAGCGGCTCGAGCACCTCGGGCAGGTAGTCCACGTCGAAGCGCACGACCCGCTCCCAGGCGCGGATCGCCGCGGCGTCCTCGCCCTGGGCCGCCTCGATATGCCCCTCGGCCATGCTGGCCCTGACGCACTGGCCGTCGGCGGCGAACGCCTGGTCGAGGTGGGCGCGCGCCTGTTCCGTGTCGCCGCCGGCGCGGGCGGCGTCGGCCAGCTCGCAGTGGAACTGCGCGACCAGGCGGCCGGTCGACTCCCCGCTCGCCTTTTCCAGGCGCTGCGCGTGGTCGATGGCCTTGAGCCACTCTCGTTCGGCCTGGTAGATGGCGATGAGGTGGCGCAGCGCCTGGGGCACGTTCGCCCCGGCCTGGACCAGGTCGGCGAACAGGGTCTCGGCGCGGTCCAGCAGACCGGCACGCATGTAGTCCTCACCCAGTTCCAGCAACGCCTGGGTGCGCTGGCCCTCGTCCAGCCCGGGCCGGGTCACCAGGCTCTGGTGCAGGCGGATGGCGCGCTCGATCTCGCCGCGTCGCCGGAACAGGTGTCCCAGCGCCAGCTGCGTCTCGACGGTCTCCCGGTCGGTCTGGGCGATCTGCATGAACAGCTCGATCGCCTTGTCCTGCTCCTCGTTGAGCAGATAGTTCAGGCCGCGGAAATAGGTGGTGGACAGCCGGCTGACCCGGTGGCCGGTGCGACGGGCGCCGCCGCGCCGGCCGACCAGCCAGCCGCTGAATGCCGCCACCGGCAGCAGCAGCCACAGCAGGGTCCAACTCACGGCGATGGGGGCTGTGTCCCGGACCGCGGGGCGTGCGCGCCCCGCGCCGATCTGTCGCCGGCCTTGCGGCGACGCAGCGGCCAGATCACGCCGATGAGGACGGCGGCACCGCCCAGCAGCACGCCGGCCAGGATCGAGAGCAGGACCAGGACGCCCACGGAGAGTTCGAAACGGCCGATCCACAGGTCCAGGGCCACCGGCTCGGGATTGAGCGCGGCGAGCACCATCCCCAGGAGGATGACCGCGATTGCCAGAAGGATCTGCAACAGGCGCATGCTTGGGGCCGCTGTCGGAACAGCGGGAAGCTTAGCGGAAAGCGATGACGCGGGAAACGCGCGGGGCGTCGCCTCAGCGGGCCTTGGCGACGGGGGCCTGGTTGACCCGCTCGCGGAGTTCCTTGCCCGGCTTGAAGTGCGGGACGTGCTTGCCCGGCAGGGCGACCGACTCGCCGGTCTTGGGGTTGCGGCCGATGCGCGGCGGACGGAAGTGCAGCGAGAAGCTGCCGAACCCACGGACCTCGATCCGCTCGCCCTCCGAGAGGGCCTCGCTCATCAGCTCCAGCAGGGTCTTGACGCCAAGGTCCACGTCGTCGGCCTTCAGGTGCCCCTGTCGGCGGGCCAGCACTTCGATGAGTTCGGACTTGGTCATGGGCTCTGCGGTCGGGCTGGACAGGCATGACCTGCCCGGGGCCTGGCCCCGGGCAGGTGGTTCACGGCGTTACTCGGACTTGTTGAGCTGCTCGCGGAGCAGCGCGCCAAGCTTGGTGGTGCCGCTGGAGGCCTGCTGGTACTCCTCCATGATCTCGCGGGTCTCGGCCTCGTCCTTGGCGCGGATCGACAGCTGCAGCGAGCGGCCGCGACGGTCCATGCCCATGAACTTGGCTTCCACCGACTCGCCGACCTTCAGCACGGTGGTGGCGTCGTCGACGCGCTCCTTGGCGATCTCCGAGGCGCGCACATAGCCCTCGACACCATCGCCCAGGTCGATCGTCGCACCCTTGGCGTCGACTTCCTTGACGGTGCCGTTGACCAGCGAACCCTTCGGGTTGGCCGCCATGAACTGACCGAACGGGTCCTGCTCCATCTGCTTGATGCCCAGCGAGATGCGCTCGCGCTCCGGATCGACCGCCAGCACGACCGCCTCGACCTCGTCACCCTTCTTGAAGTTGCGGATGATGTCGTCGCCGGTGGCGTCCCAGGAGATGTCGGAGAGGTGGACCAGGCCGTCGATGCCGCCGTCGAGGCCGACGAAGATGCCGAAGTCGGTGATCGACTTGATCTGGCCGGACACCTTGTCGCCCTTCTTGTGCATCGCCGAGAAGGCTTCCCACGGGTTGGACTGGCACTGCTTGATGCCCAGCGAGATGCGGCGACGCTCCTCGTCGACGTCCAGGACCATCACCTCGGTCTCGTCGCCGACCTGCACGACCTTCGACGGGTTGACGTTCTTGTTGGTCCAGTCCATCTCCGAGACGTGCACCAGGCCCTCGACGCCCGGCTCGATCTCCACGAACGCACCGTAGTCGGTGACGTTGGAGACCTTGCCCATGACGCGCGAGTTGGCCGGGTAGCGACGCGCGATGTTGTCCCAGGGATCCTCGCCCAGCTGCTTGAGACCCAGCGAGACGCGGTTGCGCTCGCGGTCGAACTTCAGCACGCGCACGTCGAGCTCGTCGCCGACGTTGACCACCTCGGACGGATGGCGCACGCGCTTCCAGGCCATGTCGGTGATGTGCAGCAGGCCGTCGATGCCGCCGAGGTCCACGAACGCGCCGTAGTCGGTCAGGTTCTTCACGACGCCCTTGAGCACCGCGCCCTCGACCAGCTTCTCCATCAGCTGCTCGCGCTCCTCGCTGTGCTCGCTCTCGACCACCGCACGGCGGGAGACGACCACGTTGTTGCGCTTGCGATCCAGCTTGATGAGCTTGAACTCGAGTTCCTTGCCCTCGAGGTAGGCCGGGTCACGGACCGGGCGCACGTCGACCAGGGAGCCCGGCAGGAACGCGCGGACGTCGCGGATGTCGACGGTGAAGCCACCCTTGACCTTGCCGCTGATGCGGCCGGTGACGGTCTCGTTGTTCTCCAGGGCCTGCTCCAGCTCGTCCCAGACCATCGCGCGCTTGGCCTTCTCGCGCGAAAGGACGGTCTCGCCGAAGCCGTTCTCGAGGGCGTCCAGGGCCACCTTGATCTCGTCGCCGACGGCGACCTCGATCTCACCCTGGTCGTTCCGGAACTGTTCGATGGGCACGATGCCCTCGGACTTCAGGCCAGCGTTGACCACCACCACGTCGTTGCGGACCTCGACGACGGTGCCGGTGACGATGGCGCCCGGCTTGAGCGAGGCGATGCGCGCCTGGCTCTGTTCAAACAGTTCGGCAAATGATTCGGTCATTGGAAAGTTCTCGGTTGAACACACGGGCCGCCCGGACCGGCACAGCCCACCTGTTGATGCGGCCGTGGCCGCGTGGGTGGACGACTCCACCGCCCCCATGGCGATGGATGTCTGCGACACGGGAAACGCGACCAGCCGCCCTGGCGGACGGCATCGACGATGTCCTTCGGGGGTCGGGCGGGCCCTAGCTGGCGCGGAGGTTTTCCGGGACCAGCGTGAGCACGCGCTCGATGACCTCTTCGATGCCCATGCCGGTGGTATCCACGTGGACGGCGTCTTCGGCCGGCCTCAGGGGCGCCACCGCGCGCTGGGCGTCGCGGGCATCGCGGGCGAGAATCTCGCGTAGCAGACCGGGAAGATTAACCGAAACCCCTTTGTCCTTCAACTGCTTATAGCGCCGCTCCGCGCGCTCCTCGGCGCTGGCGGTCAGGAACACCTTCACCCGGGCGTCCGGGAAGATCACCGTGCCCATGTCGCGACCGTCGGCCACCAGCCCCGGCGCGCGCCGGAACGCCCGCTGGCGCTCGCGCAAGGCCGCCCTCACCTCCGGCACCGCGGCGATCGCCGAGGCCGCGGCGCCAGCGGTTTCGGTGCGCAGTTCACCGGTGGCATCGGCGCCGTTGACCACCACCCGCGGCTCGCCTTCGCCGTCCTCGCGGAAATCGACCTCGGTGTCGAAGGTGCACCGGACCAGGGCGCCGTGGTCGGAGAAGTCGATGTCGTTCCAGCCCGCGGCCAGGCCCACGCCGCGGTACAGGGCGCCTGAGTCGAGGTAGTGCCAGCCCAGGCGGCGGGCGACGGCACGCGAGACGGTGCCCTTTCCGGCCCCGGACGGGCCGTCGATGGTGAGTACGGGGATGGCGTCGGTCATCCCGACAGTCTATCCGAGCAGGCCGAATCCGGCCTGCCTGGCGACGCCGGAGAAGTTCGGGAAGGAGGTCTCGACGTTGGCGACGTCGTGGATGCCGACTTCGCCGCCGGACAGCTGGGCGGCGACCGCGAAGCTCATGGCGATGCGGTGGTCGCCGAGGCTGTCGACCACGCCGACGCCGAAGCGACCGCCCTGGATCACCGCGCCGTCGTCGAGCTCGTGCACGCGGATGCCCAACCGGCGGAGGCCCTCGCACATCGCGCTGATGCGGTCGGACTCCTTCACCCGGAGCTCGGCGGCGCCGGAAATGCGCGTGGTGCCACGCGCCGCCGCCGCGGCAATGGCGAACACCGGCAGTTCGTCGATCATGTCCGGCACCAGTCCCGGCGGCAGGTCGATGCCGCGCAGCGGCGCGTGCCGCACCACCAGGTCGGCAACCGGCTCCCCGCCCTGCTCGCCTGCCCGTTCCACCAGGATGTCGGCCCCCATCAGGCCCAGCGCCTGCAGCAGGCCGATCCGGCGCGGATTCACGCCCACGCGGCGAAGCCGCAGCTCCGACCCGGGAACGATGGACGCGGCCACCAGGAAGAAGGCCGCGGAGGAAAAATCCGCGGGGACGTCGATGTCGCGGGCCTGCAGACGGTGGCCGCCGGTGAGCAGCACGTCCCCGGGTCGGTAGTGCACCGGCCAGCCGAAGGCCTGCAGCATGCGCTCGGTGTAGTCGCGGGTCGGGTGGATCTCGCGCACGCGGGTTTCCCCGTGCGCGTACAGCCCCGCCAGCAGGACCGCAGACTTCACCTGGGCGCTGGCAACAGGCGGTTTATAGTCAATGCCTTGTAAGCCATTGCTCGGGTGAATTCTCAAGGGTGGCCTGCCGCCGACGGCGGTGTCGATCCGCGCCCCCATGGCCTGCAGCGGCTCCACCACCCGACCCATCGGGCGCTGCGACAGCGAGGCATCCCCGACCAGTGTCGATGCGAAGCCCTGCCCGGCCAGCAGCCCGGCCATCAGCCGCATGCCGGTACCGGCGTTGCCGCAGTCCAGGGATTCCGAAGCCGCACGGAGTCCGTGCAGGCCGACCCCGTCAATGATCCGCTCGCCCGCCGAAGGCGCCTGCACCTGCACCCCCAGCCGGCCGAAGATCGCCGCGGTGGCGCGCGTGTCGGCGCCTTCCAGGAAGCCGAACACCCGCGAGCGGCCTTCGGCCAGCGCGGCGAGCATGATCGCCCGGTGCGAGATCGACTTGTCGCCCGGGAGGGTCACCTCGCCACGCAGGGCCTGCCCGGGACCTGCACGCCAGCCCGGCGCCGCGCTCACGGCAGCACCTCCGCCAGCGCCTGCAGCAGGCGGTCGTTCTCGGCCGTGGTGCCGACGCTGATGCGCAGGCAGTCCGGCAGCCCGTAGCCGGCCATCGGCCGGACCACGACCCCGCGCTCGAGCAGGCCGGCCTCCACCGCGGCCGCCGGCCGCCCGAAGTCGACCAGGACGAAGTTGGTCTGCGACGGCGTCACCGTCGGCCCCAGGGCCCCGACCGCCTCGGCCAGCCGGGTGCGCTCGCGGGCGTTGTCGGCGCGGAAGCGATGCACGAAGGCCTGGTCGCCCAGCGCCGCCTCGGCCCCGGCCAGCGCCGCGGCGTTGACCGCGAAGCTCTCGCGCAGTCGTTCCAGCGGCGCCAGCAGGCCCGCATCGGCCAGCGCATAGCCCACGCGCAGCGCGGCCAGTCCGTAGGCCTTGGAGAAGGTGCGGGTGACCACGAGGTTGGGGAACCGACCGAGCAGGCGGGCCGCCGATTCAAGCCCCGGCTGTGTCGCGGTCTCGTGATAGGCCTCGTCGACCACGACAACGACCTCGCCGGGCACCTGCGCCAGGAAGGCCTCCAGCGCCGCCGGCTCGAACCAGGTGCCGGTGGGGTTGTTGGGATTGGAGACGTAGACCAGCGCGGTGTTCCGGTCGATGGCCGCCGCCAGCGCCGGCAGGTCGTGGCCACGCGGCATGGCGTCGTCCACCGGCAGGGCGTCGACCCAGACCACCTCCGCGCCCGCGGCGATCGCGGCCAAGGCGTGCACCGCGAAGCCGTAGCGCGGCAGGACCACCGTGCACCCGGGACCGGCGTAGGCCTGGGCGATCTGCATCAGCAGCTCGTGCGAACCGTTCCCCGGCAGCACCTGGCTGGCCCGCAGGCCCTCGCGGCGGGCGATGGCCTGGCGCAGGCCGGTGGCCAGCGGGTCCGGGTAACGCCCCGGGTCGCGCAGCGCGGCCTGCATGGCCGCGGCCGCCGCCGGGCTGCAGCCGTAGGGGCTCTCGTTGCCGCCCAGCTCCACCAGTGCGTCGCCGAAGCGTCGGCGCAGGGCGACGATGTCGTGGCCGGGGTCATAGGCCTTCAGCCGGGCGATCCCGGGCTGGACCCGGGACTCGAAAGCCAGCGCGCTCACAGCACCGCGACCGGATAGGAGCCCAGCACGCGGATCTCCGAGGACAGGCCCTGGATGGCCCGGATGGCGGCCGCCACGGACGGGTCGTGGACGTGCCCGTTGAAATCGATGAAGAAGGCGTACTGCCACTTGCCGCGGTGGGCCGGGCGCGACTCGATGCGGTTCATGCTCAGCCCGTGCTCGGCCAGCGGGGTCAGCACCGAGTACAGCGCCCCGGGGGCGTCGTCGACGAAGACCAGCAGCGAGGTGCGGTCGTTGCCCGAGCCCGGGAACAGCTCACGGCCGATGACCAGGAAGCGCGTGGTGTTGTCGGAGCGGTCCTCGATGGGGCCGTCGACGATGCGCAGGCCGTAGGCGTGCGCGGCGTTCTCGCCGGCGATCGCCGCCACGTCGTCGGCCTGGCGCGCGCGCCGGGCGGCCTCGGCGTTGGAGCTCACGCCGACGCGCTCGACCTCGGGGAGGTTGTGCTTCAACCACAGCTTGCACTGCGCCAGGGCCATGGGGTGGGCCTCGACACGCGCGATGTCCTCCAGCCGGCCGGTCCGCGAGAGCAGGTACTGGTGCACCCGCAGTTCCACCTCGCCGCAGATGGTCAACGGCGAGTTGAGGAACATGTCCAGCGTCGACTGGATGGTGCCCTGCCCGCTGTTCTCCACCGGCACCACGCCGAAGTCGGCCGTGCCGGCCTCGACCTCGTGGAAGACCTCCTCGACGCTGGCCATCGGCAGGCCCTTGGCGGAGTGCCCGAAGTGCTTGAACACCGCCTGTTCGGAGAAGGTCCCCTGCGGCCCCAGGTAGCCGATCTTCAGGGGCTCCTGCTGGGCCAGGCAGGCCGACATGATCTCCCGGAACAGGCGCACCAGCACCTCGTCGGCCAGGGGACCCTCGTTGCGGTCGACCACCCGCCGCAGCACCTGGGCCTCGCGCTCGGGCCGGTAGTAGTCCACCGCCGCGGCCAGCGGGCCCTTGGCGCGGCCCACTTCCAGCGCGAAGCGGGCGCGCTCGGCGATCAGCGACTGGATGCGCTGGTCGATCTCGTCGATCCGGGCACGGACCTCGGCCAGCGCCGGCTGCGGTCCGGGCGCCTCGTCGGGGGCTTTGTCGTCGCTCATCGTGGCCTATCCGTGTCGTCGTGCGAAGTCATCCATGAAGGCCACCAGCGCCGAGACGCCGGCCTCGGGCATCGCATTGTAGAGCGACGCCCGCAGCCCGCCGACCGCCTTGTGGCCCTTGAGGGCCAGCAGGCCCGCTTCCCGGGACTGGACCAGGAACGGGTCCATCAGCCGCTCATCATGCAGGAAGAAGGGAATGTTCATCCACGAACGCGTGGCGGGGTCGACGGTGTTGCGGTAGAAGCCGTCGCTGCCGTCGATGGCACGGTACAGCGCCTGCGCCTTGCGCTGGTTCACCGCGCCCATCACCTCCAGCCCACCCATCTCCTTGAGCCATTCCAGCACCAACGAGGTCAGGTAGACGGCGAACGTCGGCGGCGTGTTGAGCAGCGACCCGGCGGCGGCATGGGCCGCCCAGGTCAGTATCCGGGCCCGGGGCTGGCCGGCGCGTTCGAGCAGGTCGCGGCGCACGATCACCAGCGCCAGGCCGGAGGGGCCGATGTTCTTCTGGGCACCGGCGTAGATCACGCCGAAACGCCGGACGTCCATCGGCCGCGACAGGATGGTCGAGGAGAAGTCGCCGACCAGGGGCAGCGGCCCGGCCTCGGGCGGGGCCGGGAACTCCACGCCCTGGATGGTTTCGTTGTGGCAGTAGTGCAGGTAGGCCGCCGAGGGGTCGGGATCCAGCCCGTCCAGCCCCCCGAGCCCGGTGTAGCGACCCTCGGGGTCGGCGGTGTCGGCCAGCACCTCGACCCGGGCGTGCGGACGCGCCTCCTCGACCGCCCGCCGGCTCCAGTGCCCGGTCACCAGGTACTGCGCGCCCTGCCCGGCCGCGGCCAGGTTCATCGGCAGGAGCGCGAACTGCTGGGTCGCCCCGCCCTGCAGGAACAGGACCGCGTAATCGTCGGGGATATCGAGCAGGGTCCTCAGATCGGCCTCGGCGCGGGCCACCAGCGCCTCGAACGCGGCACCGCGGTGACTGACCTCCATCACCGAGGCCCGCTCGCCCCCCCACTCCAGCAGTTCCGACTGCGCCTGGCGCAGCACCGTTTCGGGCAGGGCCGCCGGTCCCGCACAGAAGTTGTAAGCCCGACCCATCCCAGCCTCCCGCATCGACCGGCGCAGGCTAGCACGCAGCGCGCGCCACCAAGAAGGCCCGTTACGGGATGCTGTTTTCCGGGCACACCCGGGCCTGGAAGGCCTCCGCGGTCATGGGCTCGGCGAACAGGTAGCCCTGGGCGTGCCGGCAGCCCCCGGCCAGCAGCAGTTCGCGCTGGCCGGTGGTCTCCACGCCCTCGGCGGTCAGCGACAGGCCGAGGTCGGCGGCGAAGCGCGTGATCGTCCGCACGATGGCCCGATGACGGGGGTTGGACTCCATGTCGCGGACGAAGCCGCGGTCGATCTTCAACGCGTCGAAGGGCGAGGAGGCAAAGGACTCCAGCGACGACCAGCCGGTACCGAAGTCGTCCACCACCAGCCCGACGCCCAGCGCCTTGAGCGCCTGCAACTGCTCCTCGGCATGCCCGCGCCCGGCCCGGAACACCGTCTCGGTGACCTCCAGCCGCAGGGCCGACGCAGGCAGGCCCGCCGCCGCCAGGGTGGCCGCCACCCGCTCGACGAAATCGTGCCCGGCCAGCTGGCGCTCGTCGACGTTGACGTTGGCCATCAGTGACGCCGGCCCGTCACTTCGCGCGCGCAACCCGGCCACCTGCCGGCAGGCCTGCTCGAGCACCCAGTGGTCGAGCTCGGTGATCAGGCCGGTCTCCTCGGCCACCTGCAGGAACACGTCGGGCACCAGCAGCCCGCGGCGTGGATGGCGCCAGCGCACCAGCGCCTCGCAGGCCACCAGCGACAGGTCGTTGAGGTCGACGATGGGCTGGTAGTGCACCTCGAACTCGCCCCGGTCGAGCGCCCGCCGGAAGTCGGTCTCCAGCTCGAAGCGGGTCCGGGCCTGGCGGTGCATGTCGTCGTCGAAGAAGGTGAAGCCGGCCTTGCCGCGGGCCTTGGTGCCGTACATGGCGGTGTCGGCATCGCGGAGGATGTGCTCGGGTTCGGCGTACTCCGGCCGTCCCATGACGATGCCGACGCTGGCACCGGAAAAGACCTGCTGGGAACCGATGTCGAAAGGCTGTTCGAACAGCTCGAGGATGCGCCGGCACAGATCCTGGGCCCGCTCGGCGTCGCAGGGCGCACTCGGCAGGATGGTGAACTCGTCGCCACCGTAGCGGGCCAGCAGGGCCTCCCCGCCCAGCAGCTGGCTCAGCTGGCCGGCGATGGCGACCAGCAGGCGGTCGCCGGCGCCGTGTCCGAGGCTGTCGTTGATCCACTTGAAGCCGTCGAGGTCGAGGAACAGCACCGCATAGCGGTAGTCGCCGGAGGCCGCGGCCAGGGCGATCACGCCGGCGAGGCGCTGGTGGAAGACGGGCCGGTTCGGCAGGCCGGTCAACGGGTCGTGGGTGGCGTGGTAGCGCAGGCGCAGCTCGGCCTCGCGGTGCTCGGTGATGTCGCGCACCGTGCCGGTCATGTGGCGGACCCCGTCGAGTTCGATCGGCCCGATGCTCACCGTCACGTGCACCCGACTGCCGTCCGCGCGCAGGTAGCAGCTCTCGTAGTCGCGCTGGATCGAGTCGCCCCGCTCGATGGCGGCCAGCCTCTCCCGCATCGGCCCCTGGGCCTCGGGCGCCACGATCCGCTCGAAGGGAAGCGCGTACAGGGTCTGCTCGTCATGGCCGAGCATGTCCAGCAGGGCCTGGTTGGCATAGACGTAGTGGCTGCCCCGCGAGATGAACACCCCGACCTGGCTGTGCTCGACCAGGGTGCGGTAGCGCGACTCCGAGCGCTTCAGCGCCCGCTCCACCTCGCGCACCCGGGTCACGTCCCGGATGACACCGCTGGAGGCGATGGCCCCGTCGTACTCCACCGCGCTGGCCACCACCTCGCACAGCAGCCGGCTGCCGTCGGGCCGCAGCAGCGTGATCTCGTAGCGTTGGGTGCGGCTGGACCCCGACTCGCGCTCCTGCCGGCGCGCCAGCTGCGCATCGCGGTCCTCCGGCGCCACCAGGGCCATGTACTCCGAGCCGGTGAGTGCCTCCACCGTCATGCCCAGCATGCGGGCCATGGACTGGTTGGCGAACACGACCCGGCCGTTCTGGATCAGGAAGACGCCATCCTGGCTTGAATCCACCAGCACCTTGTAAAGCGCCTGGGACTGCTGCAGCGCCTGCTCGGCGTTCACCTGGGCGGTGATGTCCACCACGGTGCCTTCGTAGAACAGCACCTGGTCCTGCGGCCCGGTCACCGCGCGGGCGTTCTCGCTGATCCAGATCACCTGGCCGTCCGCGCGCCGCACCCGGATGCGCTCGCCCTTGATGCGCTTGCCCTGCAACAGGCGGGCGTGGATGTCGTCGACCTGGTCACGGTCGACGTAGACCGAAGCGGCGTTGCGCCCGACCGACCGCAGCATCTCATCGGGGCCGTCGAAGCCGAAGATCCGGGCCATCGCGGGATTCACGTCGATGAAGCCCCCGCCCGGCAGCGATCGGTAGATGCCTTCGGCTGCGGCCAGATACAGGGCCCGGTAGCTTTCGTTGATGGGGTCGGGGTGCAGTGGCGCCTCGATCGGCCGAAGGTTCTGCACCAGGCAGAACACCGCCGGCTCCGGGCCGTCCTGCATCAGTTCGCACGACAGCTCCCCGGCCAGCAACCGCCCGTCGGCGCACCGCATCTGGACGGTCAACCCGCACACGCGATGTTCGGCACGCACCCGGGCCCAGATGCTCGCCCGGACCTGGGCGTCGGCCCACAGGTCGACCTCGACCGGTAGCCGACCGACCACCTCCTCCGCCCGATAGCCCAGATGCCGCTCGAAAGCCGGATTGACCTCGAGGAAAGCGCCGTCCCGTGCGCGCATCAGGACCACCAGGGACTCGGAAAACCTGAAGCACTCCGCGAGTGTCATCGGCAGCCCTGTTCTCGAGCGGGCCGGGACCGGCAACCGCTGCCTGAGGCTTGAGAGTAATAGCAACCGGCGCGGCATCCGGCAATGGTGGATGCGTGAAGCGTGACCGGGGTCAGGTTCCGCCCGGCCCGTAGAGCAACAGCCCGGTGATGACCGCGGCAAGTACCGCGGCCGCCGCGATCAGCCACCACACGGTGGTGGCATTGTCCGCGGGAACGGCGACGCCGGCCGCCGGCGCGTCGCCGCCTCCGGTCTGCGGACCATCGGCCTGCTTGCGCGCACGCAGCCTCAGACCGGGGGCCTCCAGTACGAACCGGTGCGGGTCGATGCACAGCTGGTCGCCGTGGCGCAGCAGGGCGCGACGACAGGGGCGGCCATTGACCTCGACCTCGTCCCCGGCCTGGACCACCAGCCACGCCCCCCCCTCCACCAGCGACAGTTCCACGCTGGTGCCCTGCAGGGCCGGGTCGGAGAGGTGCAGGCCCGCGTCGGAGGCGCTGCCCAGCGCCAAGCCATCGCCCACCGGGAAACTCCGACCCGAGTGCGGACCGGCGACACCGCGCAGAACGACCTTGCTGGCCGCAAGCCCGCCCGGAACCGGGCCACCCGACGGGGGCGCGTCCTCGACCGCCCCGCAGACCTTGACGTGGAGGTGGCCGACGCACAGCAGGTCGCCGGCCCTGAGCAGGGCCAGCGAGCGCACCGGCCGGGCGTTGAGATGGACCGGACCGACGTCGCCGGCCACGCGCATCCACAGCCCCCGGCGGTCGCGGACCAGGCGCAGGTGCTGCGCGGCCAGTCCGGCGGCCGGGATGCGCACACGGTTGCCGGCCGCCGAGCCGATGCCGGCCTCGCCGTCGTCGAGTTCGACCGCCTCGTGTTCGCCGTTCGGGAATTCCAGTCGCATGCGCCCTCCAGTGGCGCGAATCTACCACGTGCGGCCGGGCCTGCCCGCGCTTGGCAGGCGGGCGCCGCCGACGCAGAATCAGGCCCATCCCGCCCATTGGAGCAGTGCATGTCCGACATCGATATCCGCCACGCGCATTCCCGCCCCGTCGAGGAGGCCCGTGCCGCGGTGGAGCGGGTGGCCGGCAAGATGCAGGAGAAGTTCCAGATCGACTACGCCTGGGAAGGCGACCACCTGCACTTCCAGCGCGCCGGGGTCGACGGCCGCATCGCGCTGGAGCCCGGGCAGATCCACGTCACCGCCAAGCTGGGTTTCCTGCTGTCGATGATGCGCGGTTCGATCGAGCAGGAGGTCAAGCGCTACCTGGAGCGCGAGTTCGGCTGAACCCTCGGCCCGAAGGGCTCGCCTGCACCCTCGAACAGGCGGGCGGAGGCGGCGGTTTCGCGTTCGCTGATGGCGCGCAGGAAGCCGTCGGCGCCCTCCAGGGCCCGGAACGCCTCGAAGCCGCGCTCCAGGAAGGCCTGCAGGCCCATCACCCCGGCCGCACGTGCCGGCACCCGGGACAGTCGCAGCATGCGCGCCACGCCCATCGTGTGCACGGCGCGGTCGAGGGTTCGCCCGACCTCGACGATCAGGTGGATCTGGTGGCGGCGCAGCCTGGGCAGGCCGGCGGCGCGGTAGGCGGTGCCGTAGGCGGCCAGGTCGATCGACTCCGGCCCAACGCCGGCTTCGTGCAGGGCCTCGGCCACCCGCAGGTCGAAGGCGTGGCTGAGCGCGCCCAGTTCCACCGCCTGGGCCAGTGCCAGCACCAGGCCCGCAGGCAGCAGCCGGGCCATCATCGGCGCCACCCGGGCCACGTCCCGGTCGCGCCCGCTGTGGTCCTTGTCGCCGTAGAGGTCCTCCAGGAAGAAGGTCGCCGCCGGCCGGGTCGACGGCCGTTCCAGGAAGTCCCTGAAGCTCAGGGCCAGCCGGCGCTGCTGGAAGCGGCGCAGGCCCGGCAGCACGGCCAGGTGGTTGCGCGGGTCCTGGGTGCCGTCGTGGAGGAGCTGCTGCCAGGCCAGTCGATGCGCCAGACGGGCGCGCGCCTCGCTGCGGTGTGCGGCCATGTACCCTGCACCTTTGGGATTACACTCGAACGTCCACGACGATCCTCGCACCGACCATGCTCCTGCTCCAGCCCGCCAGCGTGAAGACCCCCCCAGCCCGGCGCCGCGGCGACCGCTGCCGGATCGGCCTGGCCATCGCCGGGGGCGGCCCCATCGGGGCGATGTACGAACTGGGCGCCCTGCGCGCGCTCGACGACGCCATCGAAGGCCTCGACCTCAACGCCCTGGACGTCTACGTGGGCGTGAGCTCCGGCTCCTTCCTGGCCGCCGCGCTGGCCAACGGCATGGGCACCGCGCAGATGTTCCGCATCTTCATCACCGGGTCCGACGTCGAGCTGGAGTTCAGGCCCGAGCAGTTCCTGCGCCCGGCGGTGATGGAGTACGCTCGGCGGGCCACCGGGCTGCCGCTGAGCCTGGCCCGGCTGTGGCGCGACTGGGCCCGGCGCCCGGGCTCGGCCAGCTTCTCCGACCTGCTCGACCACATGGCCAGCCTGGTCCCCACCGGCGTGTTCGACAACGCCGGCATCGAGAGCTTCCTGCGCCAGGCCTTCACCACGCAGGGCCGCAGCAACGACTTCCGCGAACTGGAACGCAAGCTGTTCGTGGTCGCCGTGGACATCAATTCCGGGGAGGCCATCCGCTTCGGCGCCCCGGGGTGGGACGACGTCCCGATCTCCAAGGCGATCCAGGCCTCATCCGCCCTGCCCGGCCTCTACCCGCCGGTGGAGGTGCGCGGGCGGCAACTGGTCGACGGTGCGCTCAGGCGCACGATGCACGCCTCGGTGGCGCTCGACGAGGGCATCGACCTGCTGCTGGGCATCAACCCCCTGGTGCCCTTCGACGCCAGCCGTTCGACCAGCGCCCGGCACCCGCAGCGGCTCACCAGCGGCGGCCTGCCCGTGGTCCTGTCGCAGACCTTCCGCACCCTCCTGCAGTCGCGCATGGAAGTCGGCCTGGCCAAGTACACCCAGACATACCCCGGCGTGGACCAGCTGGTGTTCGAGCCCAACCCCGAGGATGGCGAGATGTTCTTCACCTCGATCTTCGGCTACCGCAGCCGGGCGCGGGTCTGCGACTACGCCTACCGCTCCACCCTTGGCGACCTGCGCCAGCGTGCGGCCGCGCTGGCCCCGCTGCTGGCGCACCGCGGCCTGGGCCTGCGGCGGGCGGTCATCGACGACCCGGAACGCTCGATCTTCGACGGCCTGCCGAACCCGGTCGGCGGCACCCGGACCACGCTGCAGCTGCGCGACGCCCTGGACCGTGTCCGCCGACGCATGGGCGCCGCGGGCTGAACGGCGCCCTCGCGCTGGTATGAATGCTCTAGACCGCAGCGGCACACTCGCATCCACTCCAGGCACCGCCTGGCCCAATCGCAACCGAGGGTGATCCCATGGCAAAGCTGAAGTCCTCCGCCCGCGGCAAGCGCAGCAGCGCCGGCGCCGCGAAGTCCTCCACCGGTGGCGGCAAGGCCAAGGCCCCGGGCCTGCAGGCCCGCGCCGAGAAGATGCAGCGCTCGATCGTGGAGTCGGCCCAGCAGATCTGGCTGGCCGGCGTCGGCGCCTTCTCCCGCGCCCAGGACGAGGGCACCAAGATGTTCGAGGCCCTGGTCAAGGAAGGCGTCTCGATCGAGAAGACCACCCGCAAGTACGCCGGCGAGCAGGCCAACGCCGTGCGCGACGTCGTCGAGGGCAAGGTCGGCGAAGTCCGCGGCCGCGCCTCCGACACCTGGGACCGGCTCGAGAAGGTCTTCGAGCAGCGCGTCCAGCGCGCCCTCAACCGCCTGGGCGTGCCCGGCCGCGAGGAGATCGCCGACCTGACCGCCCAGGTCGAGGCCCTCAACGCGGAACTGCGCCGCGGCGGCAAGACGGCCACCAAGGCCCCGCGCAAGGCGGCCGCCCGCAAGACCCCGGCGAAGAAGGCCGCGGCACGCAAGGCCCCCGCGAAGAAGGCCGCGAAGGCGCCGGCGAAGAAGGCCCCGCGCAAGGCCCCGGCCAAGACCGCCGTGCCGGCCGTCGCCAAGCCCAAGGCCCCCGGCGCCACCGACTGACGCGTACCGGACAAGGCCCGCCGGGCCGAAGCCCCCCCAGGACTCCCTCCCCCTGGTTCCGGCTTCGCCCGGCGGGCCTTTCTGCGTCCGGGCCCGGCGTCCGGGTCGAGGGCGGGATTGCGTTCTCATCTGGCAAGCCCCCCGCCCCTCTCCACGGAGCCAACCCCGATGCTGGGACTGCATCCTGCCGTTGTCGCGGTGATCTTCGTCGTCATCGCCCTCAGCGCCTCCGCCGGCTATCTGCTCACCCATGCCCGCAGCCGCGCCCGGACGCAGGCCGGCATCCTCGCCCTGTCGGACCTGAAGTGGCGCGAGTTCGCCCAGCTTGTGCTCGAGGCCCTGCGCAAGGAGGGCTACGTCGAGGAGGACATCGAGCGCCAGCCCGGCGACAGCGGTTTCGACTTCGTGCTCTCGCGCAACGGCGAGCGCGTGCTGCTGTCGTGCAAGCACGGCCGGCACTTCCGCCTCGGGGAAGCCAACGTCCGCGACTTCGCCACCGCCGTGCGCATGCACGGCGTGGCCGGCGGCATCATCGCCACCCTGGGTTCCATCGAGGGCTTCGCCCGCGAGGTGGCCGAGGCCAACCAGATCCAGGTCATCGACGGTGCCCAGCTGTGGCAGCGGGTGGAGGGCTACCTGCCCACCGGCACCGTCGGCCACATCGACCATGCCGTGGACGGCGAAGCCCGTCGACGGGTCGGCATCGCCTCGGCGGCAAGCATCGCCCTGGGCGCGGTGCTGTTCGTCTCCCTGGCCGGTCTCGAGCGCGGCCCGGCCAGCGCCGGCACCCTGGCGAACACCGTGGAGCGAAGCACGACGACCGCGCCCGCGGCGCGCATCCAGCCGGCGGCGAGCCAGTCCGGCCTGGGCATCCCGGGGGTGAACGGGCGCGGCGAGGCGCCGGTGAGGCTCGGGGCAAACGATCTGCTCGCCCGCCGCCAGGCGGCCGTGCAGACCCTGATGACCATGCCGGCCTTCGGCACGGCCAACTGGTCGACCCAGTCGACCCTGGTGCTGGGCCTGGCCGAGCGCGACACCCACCCCGAGACCATCGCGCCGCTGGTCGAGGAGGCCTGCGAGGTGCTGGTGCAGTTCGAGGAGCTGCGCTTCACCCGGCTGCAGCTCGAACCGCCGCCGGGCGTCGACACGCCGGTGCGCTGGCGCCAGTGCCGCTAGGCCCCGGCGCCCGCCCGGGCGCTACCAGTGGACCCCGCGCATCACGCTGGCGAAGGCGATCTGTTCGCTGGTGGGCTTGTCGCCCTCGCGCGCGCCCTTGATGCCCTTGGCCGCCGAGGAGTCGGGGAACAGCTCGAACGCGGTGTTCATCACCACCTCGTAGGCTCGCGGCACCACGGCGTTGAGCAGTGCGGCGAAGATGCCCAGCCGGGTGGCGATGCGCCCCGGGCGCTCGATGATCCCCTTCACCACCAGTCCCGCCGCCTCGTCCGGCGTCAGCGTCGGCACGCTGTCGTACATCTTCGTCGGCGCGATCATCGGCGTCTTCACCAGCGGCATGTTGATGGTGGTGAAGCAGATGCCCTTGTTCGACAGCTCGCCCTGGGCGCATCGGCTGAAGGCGTCCAGGGCCGCCTTGGACGCCACGTAGGCGGAGAAGCGCGGTGAATTGGCCAGCACGCCGATCGAGCTGATGTTGATGATGTGGCCGCGGCGCTGTTCGATCATGTGCGGCATGAAGCCCATGATCAGGCGTAGCGCACCGAAGTAGTTCAGCTGCATGGTGCGCTCGAAATCGTGGAAGCGGTCGAAGCTGAGCTCGATCGAGCGCCGGATCGAACGCCCGGCGTTGTTGACCAGGATGTCGACCCCGCCGTGGTTGTCCAGCACGGCCTTGACCAGCCGGTCGCAGTCGGCCAGGTCGGCCAGGTCGGCCCGGTAGGCATGCACATCGCCACCGGCCTCGCGCAGCTCGGCGGACACCGCGTCGAGCTCGTCCTGGCCGCGCGCCACGATCAGGGTGACCGCACCGGCCGAGGCCAGCTTGCGCGCCGTCGCCAGGCCGATGCCCGAGGTGCCACCGGTGACCAGCACCACCTTGCCCTGCACCCGCCCACGCAGCGAACGGTCCACGAACAGGTCCGGGTCCAGGTGCCGCTCCCAGTAGTCCCACAGCCGCCAGGCGTAGTCCTCCAGCGGCGGCACCTCGATGCCGCTGCCCTTGAGCGCCCGCTCGGCCTCGCGGGCATCGAAGCGCGTGGGGTAGTTGATGAAGGACAGCGCCTGCCGGGGGATGCGGAAATCGCGCAACAGCATGCCCAGCATGCGCTTCACCGGCGGCAAGGCACTGACCGCGCCCTTCACCGAGGGCGGCACGAAGGCGAACATGCGCGCGTCGATGCGCATGGTCATCTCCGGGGCGTGGCCTGCGCGGCAGAAGGTGTTGAGGATCTCCCCGACCCGCTGCGGGTCGGGGTCGACGAGGTGGAAGCACTGCCCGTCCAGCCCCCGCTTGTGGGCGATGTGGTCCATCGCATCGACCACGTAGTCCACCGGCACGATGTTGATGCGCCCGCCCTCGATGCCCAGCGTCGGCATCCATTGCGGCAGGGCCGCGCGCAGCTTCTTGATCAGGGTGAAGAAGTAGTACGGCCCGTCGATCTTGTCGATCTCGCCGGTGCGCGAATGGCCCACGACGATGCCGGGACGGTAGATGCGGAACGGCACCGGGCACTCGCGGCGCACCAGGCCCTCGGATTCGTGCTTGGTGCGCAGGTAGGGGTCGTCGAGGTCCTCGGCCTCCTCGAACATGTCCTCCCGGAACACGCCGTGGTACATCCCCGCGGCGGCGATCGAGCTGGTGTGGTGGAAGCACTTCGCCTTCAGCGCCCCGGCCAGCTCCATGGCGTGGCGGGTGCCCTCCACGTTCATCATGTACTGCTGGTCGGGGTCGGCGGACAGGTCGTAGACGGCGGCCAGGTGGAAGAAGTGCTGCACCTTCCCGGCCAGTCCCTTGATGGTCGCCGGGCCCAGCCCGAGGTTGCGCTTGGTCAGGTCGCCCGACACCGGCTTGACCCGCTTGGGGTCCCAGCCCATCCGTTTGGCGATGGCGTCGAACTTCTGCTTCGAACCGCGCCGGACCAGCACGTGCACCACGCCCTTGCGCTGCTGCAGCAGGCGGGCAACCAGGAAGCGTCCGACGAAGCCGGTACCGCCGGTGACGAAGTAGCTCATGTCCCCTCCCGTGAAGACGGCGAGGCGCGGCCGCGCCCCGCATCGCCGCAGCATAGCCAGCCCGGACGCGGTTGCCCAGCAACGCGCCCGTCAGATCGCGTTCACATCCGCGACACGCGGCTGTAGCTGCCCGGGCGCAGCATTCGCGGCGTCGTGCGCCGGCCCGGTGCCGACAGCCACCCGCCCAGTCACAGCCAGGAAGCGACGATGAGCAAGCACCCGACCCCGCTGCAGCCCTACGGCTCGCAGGACTTCGATGTGGAACTGTCCAACAGCAGCGACAACCCGCACTTCAACGACATCCTCGAGACCAACCTCAAGCGCCGCGGCCTGCTCAAGGGCGGCCTCGGCCTGGCGGTGGCCGCCGGCCTGTTCGCCAGCCCGCTGGCGCAGGCGCGCGAGCTGGCCCTTGGCGCGGCCGCCAACCGCCGCCGCCCGCCCGGCACCGCGCTGGGCTTCCAGGCCGTCCCGGTCGGACGGGCCGACACCATCGTGGTGCCCGAGGGCTACCGCGTCGACACCATCCTCAAGTGGGGTGAACCGATCCTGGGCGACTACCCGCCCTACCTCGACGGCGGCCTGAACACCGGCGCCGAGCAGGAGCAGCAGATCGGCATGAACCACGACGGCATGCACTACTTCCCGCTGCGCCCGGGCACCGCCGGCAACATCATGGGCCTGCTGGTGATGAACCACGAGTACATCGAGCAGGCGGCCCTGCACCCGGAGGGTCAGGTGATCGTGGGTGGGTCGCGCCTTGAGGACGACGTGCGCAAGGAGATCGCCGCCCACGGCGTGAGCGTCACCCAGATCGGCCGCCAGGCCAACCGCTGGGGCATCATGCGCAGCCGCTACAACCGTCGCATCACCGGTGCCACCCCGATGCGCCTCTCCGGCCCCGCCGCCGGGCACGCCAAGCTGCGCACCGCCTACAGCCCCGACGGCACCCGCACCCGCGGCACGCTCAACAACTGCGCCCACGGCGTCACCCCGTGGGGCACCTACCTCACCTGCGAGGAAAACTGGGCCGGCTACTTCGTCAACCGCGACGCGCAGCGTCCGCGCGAGCACGCCCGCTACGGCGTCGCCACCGTCAACAGCCGCTACCGCTGGGACACCGTGGAGCCGCGCTTCAACGCCTCCTCGGTCGGCGCCTCGGCGCTCGATGACTACCGCAACGAGCCCAACGGCTTCGGCTGGATCGTCGAGATCGACCCCTTCGACCCCAGCTCCACCCCGGTCAAGCGCACCGCCCTGGGCCGCTTCGCCCATGAGGGCGTGGTCTTCGCCGACCCGGTCGCGGGCCAGCCGCTGGCGCTGTACAGCGGTGACGACGCGCGCAACGAGTACATCTACAAGTTCGTCACCCGTGATGTCTGGACCCCGTCGGTGAGCAACGGCAGCATCCTCGACGACGGCACCCTGTACGTGGCGAAGTTCCACGACGACGGCACCGGCGAGTGGATCGCGCTGGACTTCAACGACCCCGCCTTCCAGGCGGCCTGCCAGGACGCCGGCGTCGTGTTCGACTCCCAGGGCGACGTGCTGCTCAACACCCGCCTGGCGGCCGATGTGGTCGGCGCCACCCGGATGGACCGTCCGGAGTGGGGCGCGATCGACCCGGTCAGCGGTGCGGTCTACTTCACCCTGACCAACAACTCCAACCGCGGTCCCGGCGACGTCGACGAGGCCAACCCGCGCGGCCCCAACCCCTACGGCCACATCATCCGCTTCACCGAGTTCGACGGGGCGCCCGACGCCCTTGGCTTCGACTGGGACATCTTCTGCCTGGCCGGCACCGCCACCGACAGCCTGGGCCCGGACGGCCAGCCGTTGAACGACGACAACATCTTCGCCAGCCCCGACGGCCTGTGGTTCCAGCCCAACGGCCTGCTGTGGATCCAGACCGACATGTCCGGCGGCCAGCTCAACAACGGCCCGTTCGGCAACAACGCCATGCTCGCCTGCAACACCCGGACCGGCGAGATCAAGCGCTTCCTGGTCGGCCCCCCGGGCTGCGAGGTCACCGGCGTGGTCGCCACCCCGGACCAGCGCACCCTGTTCGTGAACATCCAGCACCCCGGCGACTCCGGCAACAGCAACTGGCCCGACGGCGGCGACCGCCGCCCGCGCTCGGCCACGGTCGTGGTGACGAAGGTGGACCAGGGGATCGTCGGAACCTGAGGAGCGGGAACGGGTAAAGGGAAGTGGGAAACGGGAGCGGCCCCAGGCCCCTCTCCCGTTTCCCCACTCCCCTTCACCACTTTCCCGCCCTTCAGGCCGAAGGCCTGTACGCCTCCACCAGCGTATTGAGGTGGAGGCGTTCGGCGTCGCGCAGGAACGGGGCGATGAGCATCATCACCTGCACGATGCCCTCGCGGATGGCGTGGGTCTCGTCGTGGTCGCCGCGGGCGGCGGCGTAGTTGAGCCAGAAGGTCGCCAGCAGCAGGATGTTGGTGGCGGTGGCCTCGATCTCGGCGGCCGAGGCGCGCATGACGCCGCTGCGGACCATGCCGCGCATGATGCCGGTGGCGTCGCCGGCACCGCGCTTGAGGATGCGCGCGAAGCGCAGGCGCAGCCGGCGGTTGCGGCTGAGGATGTCGACCAGGTCGCGGTACAGGAAGCGGAACTCCCAGATGCACTCGAACACCCGGTGCAGCTCCAGCCAGATGTCCTCCAGGCCCGGCTCCCGCTCCACCGGCATCACCAGCGCCTCGTCCATGCGCGCCTCGTAGCGCGCGAACAGCTGCTCGATGATGTCGTCCTTGTTGCGGAAGTGGTAGTAGAGGTTGCCCGGGCTGATCTCCAGCTCGTCGGCGATGTGGTTGGTGGTGACGTTGGGTTCGCCCTGGGCGTTGAACATGGCCAGGGCGCAGTCGAGGATGCGCTTGCGCGTGTCGCGCGCCATCAGCCCGCCAGCCGGTCCACCAGCGCGACGTACTTCTTCTTCGCCTCGTCCTGCGGCATGCCCGCCAGCTTCGACCAGGCCTCGTACTTGGCCGTGCCGACGAAATCGAAGAAGCCCGGCTTCTCGCCCCGGACGTCACCTTCGGCACCCTGCTTGTACAGGGCGTAGAGCTTGAGCAGCGTGTCGTTGTCGGGCCGCTCGGGAAGCTTCTCCACGCGCTGCTTGGCGGTCTGGAATTCGGCGTCGATGTCGGACATGGGCGGCTCCGCGGGGCAAGGGGTGCGGGGCTGGTGATAGCACGCGGCCCGAGGGGGGTCAACGCGCCTTTCGCCGGGGCGTGGCAAGCCCGGCGCCACCCGGGGCGACCCCCGGTGGCACGATGATCTATGCTCGTGGCGTGCCCGCCACGGACACCCCACCCTCGCCTCGCCGGAGTCCACGCCATGACCGATGCCCCGCCGCCCATCGACGCCGACGCCATCGACCGCTGGCTGGGCCGCACCCGCGGCGGGTACGACTTCTGGAAGATGGCACGGCTCATGGCGACCGCCGACACGGCGGCCTACTTCCAGGAGCACATGCTCACCACGCCGCTGTTCAAGAGCCGCGCCGCCCTGCACAAGACGGTGTTCGCCCGCCCGCTGCCGCCTGGACTGGTGCTCGAGTTCGGGGTTGCCGGCGGCCGCTCGCTGAACCGGCTTGCACAGCTGCAACCCGAGCGCACCGTCCATGGCTTCGACAGCTTCCAGGGCCTGCCCGAGGCCTGGCGCAGCGACTACCAGGAGGGGCATTTCGCCCAGCGCATCCCCGCCATCGCGGAAAACGCGCGGCTGGTGGTGGGCTACTTCGAGGACACGCTCGGCCCGTTCCTTCAATCAACGGACCAGCCGCTGGCCCTGCTGCACGTCGACTGCGACCTCTACAGTTCCACCCGGACCGTGCTCACCGGCCTGGCCGAACGGTTCCAGCCGGGCACCATCATCGTCTTCGACGAGTACTTCAACTACCCCGGATGGCGACAGCACGAGCACCGGGCGTTCACGGAGTTCATTGCCGAAACCGGCCTGGCGTTCCGCCATCTCGGCGCGGTGCGCTCGAACAAGCAGGTCGCCGTGGAGATCACCGGCGGCTAGACAGACCAACGCCCCGGCCGGGGCCGGGGCGCTGGTTCCAGCACAGGCCGGAGAGAGCTCGGTTTCAGGCCAGGCCGAAGCGGGTCAGGATCGGCTTGAGCGCGCGGTCGGCGCGGTCGGCGGCGTGTTCGACCAGGTCGGCGGCCTGCTGGCGTGCACGCACGGCGCGGGCCTGGGCGCGGCCGGCGACCTGCAGGGCCTGCTTGCGGGCCAGCGATGCGGCGCCGAGGCCGGCGAGGAACACCGCGCGGGGGCCGGTCGGCTGCTTGGAGGATGTGCGGCGGGGCTTGCGCGTGCGGCTCATGGTGCACCTCGGGGCTGCGGATTCGACCGCCCCAGTGTGCGACCTGCGGCTGGAGCAATCACACTAGCCCCGCCCCGGGGCTTGCCCTGGCCGGCACGGGCGCGCAATGCTGGGCGCCGACTCGCCAGAACCGGGGATGGACATGGCTCGACGCTCGGCCGACTGGGCCGCCTTCACGCCGCAGGGCAAACCCTTCGACTTCTCCGGCGCCCGGCTGCGCAAGGCCTGGGACGGCCTCCACGCCGGCGACGGCGAACCCTGGCCCGACGTCGAGCGCGCCCAGGGCCTCATCGACGCCCTGGGCCGCCCGCCCAAGGGGCATGATGCGACATCGCTCTCCGCCGCCCTGGTCGACGCCTGGCGCCTGTTCCACGAGGGCGACTTCCAGTCCGCCTTCCAGGCCGGCTCCGCGCTGGGCCCCGCCGGCACCTCGGTGGCCTGCAAGGCCCTGGTCATCCATGCCAGCCACCTCGTCGACGACCCCGACGAGCAGCTGGAGCGCTACCAGCAGGCCGCCGACCTGGCCGAGGCCGCCATCAAGGCCCTGCCCGGGGAGGCCAACAGCCACTACCGGCGGGCCCATGCCCTGGGTCGCTACTCGCAGGGCATCAGCATCGCCAAGGCCCTCAAGAAGGGACTGGCCGGCAAGGTCCGCGAGTGCCTGGAGGCCGCGCTGGAACTGGAGCCCGAGCACGCCGAGGCGCACACGGCGCTGGCGCTCTACCACGCCGAGATCATCGACAAGGTCGGCAGCATGCTCGGCGGGCTGACCTACGGGGCCAAGGCGTCGGAGGCGCGCTCGCACATCCGCCAGGCGATCAAGCTCACGCCGCAGGCGCCCATCGTCCATGTCGAGCACGCCCACCTGCTGCTGATGCTCGACGGCGAGGACGGCGAGGACGCCGCCGCGACGGCCTTCGAGAAGGCCAGTCGACTCAAGCCGCGCGACGCGATGGAGGCGCTCGACGCCGCCTTCGCCGCCGCCCAGATCGAGTAGCGGCGGCGGAAACAAAAAAGGCACCCGGTGAGGGGTGCCTTTCCGCGGAACTGGTGGGTGGTACAAGGATCGAACTTGTGACCCCTGCCGTGTGAAGGCAGTGCTCTACCGCTGAGCTAACCACCCGGAAGAGCGGCGTATCTTAGGCAGGTGCCCCGGTGCCGTCAAGGCCGGAGCGCGGCGTCGGGGCCTGCGGCGGCACAGGCTAGAATCAGCGCCTGCCTCCGACCGACCGGGACGCCGCATGCCCCCAACCCCCGCCCTGGACGACCTGCGCGCCCTCATCCGCGAGGCCGGACGCGCGGTCATGGCCGTGTACGCCACCGACTTCGATGTGCGCGGCAAGGACGACGCCTCCCCGGTCACCGCCGCCGACGAACGGGCCGAGGCCATCATCCTCGATGGCCTGGCGCGCCTGTCCCCCGGCGTCCCGGTGGTCGCCGAGGAGCAGGCCGCAGCCGGTGAGTCGCCCGAGCCCGGCGCCCGGTTCTGGCTGGTGGATCCGCTCGACGGCACCCGCGAGTTCATCAAGCGCAACGGCGAGTTCACCGTGAACATCGCCCTGGTCGAGGACGGCCGCCCGGTCCTGGGCCTGGTCCACGCGCCGGCACTGGACCGGCTGTACTGGGGGCACGCCGGCCACGGCGCCGGCGTCGTGGACGCCGACGGCGAGCGCGCGATCCGCGTGCGCACGCCGCCGCCGGAAGGCCTCACGGTGGTGGCCAGCCGCTCGCACTCCGACCCCGCCACGCTGGCCGCCTTCCTCGGCGGCCGCCCGGTGGCCCAGCTGATCAACGCCGGCTCCTCGTTGAAGCTGTGCCTGGTGGCCGAAGGCCGGGCCGACCTCTACCCGCGGCTGGGCCGCACGATGGAGTGGGACATCGCCGCCGGCCACGCCGTGCTGGCGGCGGCCGGCGGCCACGTGCGCCGGGTCGACGACGGCCGCGAGCTCGCCTACGGCAAGCCGGGCCTGGACAACCCGCACTTCATCGCCAGCGGGGCCTGAGGTCCCGTCTCGCGGCCACCGGGGGTTCGGACGTGCTGGCACGAACCAGGGCCGCATTCCGTATGCCGCCCTGACCACCCGGAGGAATTCCCGATGCGCCTGCCGACCACCCTGCCGACCACCCTGCCGACCACCCTGCCCGCCGCCCTGGCCCTGTGCCTGGCCCTGTCCCCATTGCCGTGCTTCGCGGCCGGCACCGACGACGGCCCCGTCGCCCGCCAGCAGCTCATCGACCACGTCCTGGACCAGTGGGCCCATGACGGCACCGGGTTCGGCGACAGCTGGCCACAGCACCTGGAGGCCTGGCTGTACAGCACCGACCTTCCAAGCCTGCGCGCCGCCGCGCAGGCGCGCTCCGCCGAGTCGGTCGCCGCCATCCTCGAGCACGGCGCCCGGCTGGAGGGACAGCCGGCCTTCGGCAGCAGCGGCGGCAACCAGGTCTACTTCCCGCTGCCGCCCTGCCGCCTGCTCGACACCCGCCAGCCCAGCAACAACACCGGGCGCATCCCCGCCGGCACGACCCGCTTCGTCTACACCCAGGCCTCCATCGCCAACTTCTCCACCCTGCAGGGTGGCGCCAACAGCAACTGCGGACTGATCCCGGCGCAGCAGGCCGAGGCGCTGTCGCTGAACATCACCGTCGTGCAGCCCGCCAGCGCCGGCTACCTGACCGCCTGGCGCGCCGGCCAGGCGCAGCCCACCGCATCGGCCCTGAACTTCGTGGCCGCCAGCAACCTCTCCAACGAGGTGGTGGTCCCGGTGAACCCGTTCGCCGACCAGGGACTGGCGGTCTACCTGCACCGCGAGGCGCACCTGGTCATCGACGTGCTCGGGTACTACGCGCGCCCGGAGTCCGCGCCGCTGGACTGCTACAACACCGTGACCAGCAGCCTCCTGCAGGGCAACAACTTCACCACCCTCGCCGGCACCAGCTGCGACCCCGGCTTCATCGCCACCGGGGGTGGTTGCGACGTGGCCAACAGCACCGTCAACACCCTCTCCAACCGCATCGACACCGGCAGCAGCCAGCGCTGGCAGTGCCGGTTTCTCAACCCCTCCGTCGACCCGGTGCCCGCCAGCGTCTACACCCGCTGCTGCCAGACGCCGGGACGCTGAGTGGCGGAGGGGCGGATCAGCCCCGCCCCCCGATCAACGCCTCGACCACCCGCGTGGCCAACGCGTCGGCGTCGGCCCCGGTGGTGTCCAGGCGCAGGTCCGGTGCCGGCGGTGGCTCGTAGGTCGAGCCGATGCCGGTGAAGTTGGGGATCTCGCCCCGGCGCGCGCGGGCGTAGAGGCCCTTGGGATCGCGCTGCTCGCACACCGCCAGCGGCGCGTCGACGAAGACCTCGACGAACTCGCCCTCGCCGAAGCGCGCCCGCACCGCCTCGCGTTCGGCGCGGAACGGCGAGATGAAGCTAACCACCACGATCAGGCCCGCATCCACCATCAGGCGCGCCACCTCGCCGACCCGGCGGATGTTCTCCACCCGGTCCTCGTCGGTGAAGCCCAGGTCGCGGTTGAGGCCGTGGCGGACGTTGTCGCCGTCGAGCAGGTAGGTGTGGTGCCCCCGTGCCAGCAGCTGCTGCTCGACCCGGTTGGCGATGGTCGACTTGCCCGACCCCGACAGGCCCGTCAGCCACACGCACACCGGCTTCTGCCCCTTGATCCGGGCGCGCGCGGCCTTGTCGACGTCCAGCGCCTGCCAATGCAGGTTGCGCGCGCGCCGCAGCGCGAAGTCGATCCGCCCCAGGCCGACGGTCTGGTGGCTTTCGCGGTCGACCAGGATGAAGCCGCGCAGCGCCGGGTCGCCGTCGGCCTGGAACGGCAGCGCGCGCTCCAGGTCCAGGTGCACCACCGCCACGGCGTTGAGTTCCAGACGCCGGGCCGCCAGCGCCTCCTGGGTGTCGACGTCGACCTGGTGGCGGATCTCGCCGACGCGCGCGTCGACCTCCGCGGTGCCCATGCGCAGGCGGTAGCGGCGTCCCGGCAGCAGCGGGGCCTCGTCCATCCACAGCAGGTGGGCCTGGAACTGGTCGGCGACCTCCGGCGGAGCCTGCACCGGGGCGATCACGTCGCCGCGTCCGACGTCGATGGCGTCGGCCAGCTGCAGCATGACCGCCTGGCCGGCCCGGGCCCGGGACACCGGCCGCTGCCCATCACCCAGCCACGACACCCGGGATCGACGCCCGGAGGGCAGCACCACCACGGCGTCGTCCACCGCCACCGGGCCACCCAGCAGCGTGCCCGCGTAACCCCGGAAATCCTGGTCGGGCCGGCACACCCACTGCACCGGCAGGCGGAACGGCCCCGCGGGCGGGGCCTCCTCGCGGGCCGCCGCCTCCAGCGCCTGGACCAGGGTCGGACCGTCATACCAGTCCATGCCCGCGTCCCGGCCCACCAGGTTGCCGCCCTCGGTGGCCACGACCGGGATGGCGGTCACCTGCCCGATGCCGATGGCCGCGGCCAGCTGCCGGTATTCCGCAACGATGCGGTCGAACACCGCGCGGTCGCGGCCGACCGCGTCCATCTTGTTCACCGCCAGCACCACCTGCCCCACCCCGAAGAGGTGGCAGATCCAGCTGTGCCGACGGGTCTGCGGCAACACGCCCTTGCGCGCGTCCACCAGCACCACCGCCAGCTGCGCCATCGAGGCGCCGGTGGCCATGTTGCGGGTGTACTGCTCGTGCCCCGGGCAGTCGGCCACGATGAAGGCCGCCGCGGGGGTGGAGAAGTAGCGCCAGGCCACGTCGATGGTGATGCCCTGCTCGCGCTCGGCCTCCAGCCCGTCGAGCAGCAGGGCGTAGTCGACCTCGCCACCGCGGGTGCCGTGGCTGGCGCTGTCGCGCGCCAGCGCGGCGAGCTGGTCGTCGTAGACGCCGCGCGTGTCGTGCAGCAGCCGGCCCAGCAGGGTGGACTTGCCGTCGTCGACGCTGCCGCAGGTGATCAGCCGCAGCAGCGGCCGCCGGCCGTGCCGCTCCAGCCAGTCCCCGACCCCGACGTGGTCCAACGGCATCAGAAGTAGCCCTCGCGCTTCTTGCGCTCCATCGACGCGCCGGGAACGTGGTCGATCACCCGTCCCTGCCGCTCCGAGGCCCGGGCCTGCAGCATCTCGGCGATGACCTTGTCCAGCGTGTCGGCCTCCGACGCCACCGCACCGGTCAGCGGCCAGCAGCCCAGGGTGCGGAAGCGCACGCGTCGGGGGAGCACCTCACCCGGCGCCACCGGCATCCGTTCGTCGTCGACCACGACCAGCATGCCGTCGCGCTCCACCACCGGCCGCTCGGCGGCCAGGTACAGCCCCGGGACCTCGATGCCCTCGCGACGGATGTAGGCCCACACGTCGAGCTCGGTCCAGTTCGACAACGGGAACACCCGCATCCCCTCACCGGGCCCCAGGTGCGGGTTGCACATCTGCCAGGGCTCTGGCCGTTGCCGCTTGGGGTCCCAGCGCTGGGCGGCGTCGCGCACGGAATAGATGCGCTCCTTCGCCCGCGAGGCCTCCTCGTCGCGCCGCGCCCCGCCGACGGCCGCATCGAAGCCGTGCGCGGCCAGCGCCTGACGCAGCGCCTGCGTCTTCATCACCTCGGTGTGCCGGGCCGCACCGTGGCTGATCGGCCCGATGCCCTGGGCCAGGCCCTCGGGGTTGGTGTGCACGATCAGCCGGCAACCGGTCTCCGCGGCACGCCGGTCGCGGAAGGCGATCATCTCCCGGAACTTCCAGCCGGTGTCGATGTGCAACAGCGGCATCGGCGGCGGCGCCGGCCAGAAGGCCTTCAAGGCCAGGTGCAGCAGGACCGAGGAATCCTTGCCGACCGAATACATCAGCACCGGCCGGCGGAAATTCGCCGCGACCTCGCGCAGGACATGGATGGCCTCGGCCTCCAGTCGGTCGAGCTGCGACGGCGCGGGGGACGGCGTGGCGTGGTCTGGCATGCGGCGCCATGGTACGCGAAGCCGCCGCCGCCCGGGCAGCCCGGACGGCCCGATGGCACCGACCGGTCGAAAACCGCGTTGGCGCCATGGACACCACGCCAAGAGCACCGCCATGCGCCTGACCGCCCCGCTCCTCGCCGCGCCGCTCCTGTTCCTGTCCCTGTCCTGGACCCCGCCCGCACAGGCCGAGGACATGGACCCGCTGGAACGACAGGTCCTGATCGACCATGTACTGCAGCATTGGGGGGCCCAGCCCGGTCCCGATGAGATGGCGCTGCAGCTGGAGACACTGCTCTACAGCGCACCCGACGCCCGCCTCAACGCCGCCGCCCTGGCCCGCAACCGGGAAGAACTCGAGACCGCCCTCACCGGCCCGCTCGGCGAGGACGGCCTCAACAGCTTCGGGGACACCGGCGGCAACCTGGTCTATTTCCCCCTCGCGCCCTGTCGCATCCTCGACACCCGCGTGGCCAGCCCGGCCGGCGGCCGCCTGGCCGCCGAGACCACCCGGGCGGTCTACACCCAGTCCAACAACACCACCTTCGCCGCCCTGCAGGGTGGCACCAACAGCGACTGCGGCCTGGTGACCGCCTCCCAGGCGGAAGCCCTGGTGCTGAACCTGACCGTGGTCAATCCCGCCAGCAGTGGCTTCCTGACCGTGTGGCCGTCGAACCTGGCCCAGCCCACGGCCTCCAGCGTCAACTACACCGGGTCGATGAACCTCTCCAACGAGGTGGTGGTTCCGGTGAACCGCCTGAACGTGCAGGGCCTGTCGGTGTTCTCCCGGCGGGCCGCCGACCTGGTCATCGACGTCACCGGCTACTACGCGCGGCCGCAGTCGGCCGCCTTCACCTGCTACAACGCCGTCACGACCGTGTCCGTGCCCGCGACCACCACCGTCCAGGCCAGCGGCCAGGCCTGCGCCACCGGCTATTCCGGCACCGGCGGCGGCTGCGAGGGCTCCAACCAGAACGTGCTCATCATCGGCACCCGACAGGACACCGTCTCGGCCAACCGCTGGCGCTGCACCTTCCGCAACAACTCCGCCACGGCGCTGAGCGGCCAGATCTTCGTGCGCTGCTGCCGGTCGCCGGGGCGCTGAGCGCCCGCCGCCGGGTCGGGCGCGTCCCGACTCAGCGGCGTGGGCGCCGGCCGCGTCGGCGGTGCCTCGCCCAGAGCGCCGTCAATGGCACCGCAAACGCCAGGCCCGCGCCGATGCCGATCAGGTTGGCGTAGACATCGCCCAGCCGCGCCTCGCGGCTGGGCGTGAGCATCTGCATGGCCTCCGCACCCACCGCCAGCGCCAGCAGCACCAGCAGCAGCCGCCACACCCGCAGGTCCGGCCGCAGCCACCACAGCAGCATGGTGAAGCCGGCGAAGCCGACCACATGCCCCAGCTGCCCGACCGTCCACGGCGTCCGGCGCGCCAGCGATTCCGCCAGCGACACCGCCGGCTGCCCGAACAGCGCCCGGACCTCGGGCCCGGGCAGGAACAGCGCCGCGGACACCGTCAGCGAGGCGACGATGACCACGACCGCCACCACCGGGTGCCGGCCCCAGGCCAGCCAGGTGCTGACCGCGGACACCAGCAGCAGGACGAGCCAGTCGGTGGCGACCATCACCGCGCCGGCAGATCGCAGTCCACCCGGATATCCTCGCCGAAGTCGAACCGGTCCACCGCGTCCCGTGCACGCCGCTCGGGCACACCCATCCGGACAACCCCTTCGGCGGACTCCTCCAACCACGCTGAGGCCTGGGCCTGTGCTTCCCGCAGGGCTTCGGGCGAGGCGGCCTGCATCCGGGCGGCGTCGCCCAGGTCGAACTCGAACACCGGCGACCCGTCGGGCCCTGCGGCCACGGCCGGGACCAGCTGCCTGGCCTGCGAAACGTAAACCGCCAGCGCCAGGGCCGTCGCCTCGTCGGGCTCGACCACCTGACTCAGCGGCAGCACGCGACCAGCACGCGAGGCATCCGCATAGGCCGCCTTGAGCGCGATGCTCGCTTCCAGATCGCCCGCCCGGTGCGCGCGCCAGGCCATTGGCAACAGGTCCCGCCGGATCGCCTCCAACTGCGGCAGCAGGTTGAACCAGGCGTCCGGCGGGAACGCATCGCCGGAGATGAGACCGCGCACCGCGGCCGGGTTGCCGGCACGGGCACTCTGGTGCCACCACGCCAACTTCTGACCCGGCGCAATCCCGGGCGCCCCGCTGCAATGCTGCTCCATGCCGTCGACCCGTTCGACGAGCCGATGGACGCGCTCAAGCTGGGCCTCGACCAGCTGCAGGCGCTGCGGCGACCAGTCCGAGCGGTCGATGTCCGGATCGCTCTGGCTGGCCCGAAGCCCTATCTCGGCGATCGAGCGGGCGTCGTCCAGCACGCGTCCGCACCGCTGCGCCTCGGCGGCCAACCGGCACGCCGCGCGGTGGTCCCCCCGTGCTGCGCGATCCCGGAGCTCATCGAACACCTCGGCGAAGGGCGCGTCCAGCGACGGCAACGGGGCCGGCTCGGACTCGACCCTTGGCGCTGGCAAGCCATCGCCGTCGGCAGCCGGCGCCCGGTCCGCGACCGGAGAATCCTGCACCGACGCCTGTTGCTCCGATACCGGCTCGTGTCCCGGCTGGGCAGAGCTTCCCAATCGCGTGCCGATGAAGACGAACACGCCGGCCAGGGCCACTGCAATGACCGTGATCGCCACGCTTCGTGCTGGCTTCACGCCTACTCCCTCGTATCGTCGAAGTGCCTGCGAACAATACCCGCTGAGCGTCGCAGCACCCAGCCCGACGATAAACCTCGACAGGGCGCAAGCCCCGGGCCAGCGCGTACAATCCGACGCAGCAGCGGCACCGATGCCCGGTGCCCGCGGACACGGGAACGCCACACGACATGAAGGTCCTGGTCACCGGCACCGCCGGCTTCATCGGTTCGCACGTCGCCCGGCAGCTGCTGGCGCGTGGCGACACCGTCGTCGGCTTCGACAACCTCAACGACTACTACGACGTCAGCCTCAAGCAGGCGCGGCTGGACCGGCTGAGCGGCCAGCCCGGCTACACCCACGTCACCGCCGACCTCGCCGACCGCGAGGCCGTGGAGGCGGTGTTCGCCACCCACAGGCCGCAGCGGGTGGTGAACCTGGCCGCGCAGGCCGGCGTGCGCTACGCGGCTGAGAACCCGCACGTCTACGTCGCCTCCAACGTCACCGGCTTCCTGCACATCCTGGAGGGCTGCCGCCACCACGGCGTCGAGCACCTGGTCTACGCCTCCACCAGTTCGGTCTACGGTGCCAACCGCGCCATGCCCTTCACCGAACACCGCGGCACCGAGCACCCGCTGACCCTGTACGCGGCCACCAAGAAGGCCAACGAGCAGATGGCGCACAGCTACGCCCACCTCTACGGCGTGCCCTGCACCGGCCTGCGCTTCTTCACCGTCTACGGCCCCTGGGGCCGGCCCGACATGGCCCTGTTCCTGTTCACCCGGGCCATCCTCGAGGGCCAGCCGATCAAGGTCTTCAACAACGGCAACCACACCCGCAGCTTCACCTACGTCGACGACATCGTCGAAGGCGTCGTGCGCACCCTGGACCGGGTGCCGGGCGTGGACCCGGACTGGAACGGCCACCACCCCGACCCGGCCAGCAGCGGCGTGGCGCCCTACCGCCTGTACAACATCGGCAACGAGCGCCCGGTCAAGCTGCTGCGCTACATCGAGGTGCTGGAGGAGTGCCTGGGCCGCAAGGCGCAGATGCAGATGCTGCCGCTGCAGCCCGGCGACGTCCCCGACACCGAGGCCGACGTCTCCGACCTCATCGCCGACGTCGGCTACCGTCCCCAGGTGTCGGTCGAGGACGGCGTCGCCCGCTTCGTGGACTGGTACCGGGGCTACTACCGGGTCTGAGCCCCCGGGCGCCCGCTGCGCATCGGCGCAGGCGCAGGCAGGGGCGCGGAACGCAAGGCCGGAACAGGATCGCCCGCACCGGCCCCGTCGACTTCACCGGCCGACGGCACGGCCGGCGCCACCGGCGACTGCGGCTCGCGCAGGTGGTATTCGATCGTCGAGCGTTCCAGTTCGACCTCGCCGGGCGTGTCGGCGCTGTAGCGCCGCTCGCGGATCGCCACCACCACCAGCTCGCGACCGTCGCCGGCCGCGTCCGGCGCCCGCGTCAGCAGGTCCCAGCGCAGCGATGCGTTCGGGCTGCAGGTCTCACCGTCGGGGCATTCCAGCACCACCTCGCCGGCACCGGTGCGCAGGTTGAGGCCCTCGACGTGGGTGTCGGACACCGTGGCCGCGAACGACTCGACCACGGCGAAGTCGTCCGAGCCCAGGCCCGCGTAGCGCTCGACCACCGCACCGGCGGAATCCACCAGCACATGCCGGTGCTGGGCCGGCGGCACCGGCAGGCCGGTGCCGGCGAAGCGCAGCGTGTTGTGGTCGGCCGCCCACAGGCCGTCGAAGTCGACGCTCACCGGCGGCAGGTCGGCCAGCAGCGGCGAGGCGTGCAGCCGCACCCGGCCGTCGGCCCCGGTGCGCCGCACCAGCACCGACCAGGAATCCCCGGCCGAGGGGCGCACCAGCTCGCCGCGCAGGTCGAACACCTCGCCGCTGCCGTCCAGGGCCAGGGTCACGTGCCCCGTGCCCTGCCCCAGCTCCAGCACGGTGATGTCCGGCGCATAGCCCGCCGCGTCGAGTGTCGACCCGACCAGGTCCATCAGGCCCACCGTGTCGCCCTGCCCCGGCACCGTGTCCGCGCCGCCGTGGACGTTGAACAGGACCAGGTCGAAGTCGGTCGCCACGCGCATGTGCTGCGACCAGCGGCGGTCGACCATCGCACCACCGACCGTGGCCCAGGCCGGCGGATCCAGCTCGGGCAGCTCGCAGTCCGCCGGCACCGCGTCGGGATCGACCCAACCGCGGGCCACCCGCGCCTGCAGGCGCGTGAGGTGGTGACCGACCATCGCGTGCACCCCGTCCAGCCGCAGCTGCTCGACCTGCTCGTGCCAGGGCACGGCCTGCTCGCCGCTGTCCGGGCAGTCCAGCACCTGCTCGCCCGTGGCGGTGGGCAGCGGCACGTCGAGCGCCATCAGCACCCCACCGGCATCGGTGGTCCAGCCCATGCCGCCGCTGGCGGTCGGCACCCCGGTGAGCACCACGCCCCGGCCGTCGTCGTCGAAGCGCAGGTCCATGACGTCGAAACCGTCCAGCACCCCGCTGCGCACCCCGAAGGCGTTCACCCCGTCGGAGAACAGGCGGTGCCCCCGCACGTGGCGCCGGAAGCCACGGGCCTGTGCCGGGTCCGCCAGCAGGGCCGCCTGCGCAGCCTCGTAGACCCCGGGCGCCAGGTCCCCGGCTAGCCCACGCGCCACCGGCACGTCCTGCACCAGCGCGTAGGCATCGGAAAACGGGGCCGGCACCGCGATCACGCCCTGCAGCGCCAGCTCGAACAGCGCCGCGTCCTCCAGCAGCGTCGCCCCGGAGAAGCCTCCCAGGGCACGATCCAGCGCCGTCCCGTCGTCCTGTCGGACCCGTGGGTCCATCGCCACCAGCCGCGCGTGCAGCGCCGTGCTCACGGCATTGAGCCCCACGCGCGGGGTGAGTTCCCCGCCCGCCTCGCGCCGCCAGGCCGACAGGCGCAGCTGCACCGGCGTGCCGACCAGGGCCTTGGCGCGGTGCACGCCGCCGTCGGGTCCCTGCACGTGGCCGACCAGTTCGATCACGCCACCGCTGATCAGGGCCGGCGGCAGCACCACCCGTGCACGACCGCCGTCCATCGTCACCGTCTGGATGACCTGGCCGTCCTGGCGGACCACCACGTCGGTGGCCAGCGACCACGACGCGGGCACCAGCACGTCGAAAACCAGCGAGCCGACCGGCAGCACCTCGATGGTGCGGCTGTTGACCGAGATGCGGCCGGAAGGGTGCAGCACCGACCAGCTCAGGCGGTCGGTGACCGGCTGCGCCGGCGGCTCGTAGCGCACCCAGCCGTTGTCCCACTGCACCTGCCCGTGCGTGGCCTCGGCGCGGCCGATCCGCCAGCCCTCGGCCTGCGACAGCCCGGCGTCCTCCACGGCGACCACCAGCCGACCGAACACCGGCACCGCCTCGGTGGCGGACTCCGGTTGCACCGGCGGCCGGACGATGCGCCGGTCGAAGCCGGTGGCCAGCGTGAGAGCGATCGCCGCCAGCGCCAGCGGCGCCAGACGACGCCCGAACGCAGACAGGCCGATTCCGGCCAGACGATTGACGTGCATGCAGATTCCCCCCGGAACGCGATCAGGACTGGTGTTCGAGTCGATCTGTAGAACGTGGTTCTTCCCAGCGCAGGGCCAGTCGCGACCGGTTGATCACGACGCCCCAATACTGGCGGCGTTCCGGCCGATGGCCGCGGCCACCCGTTCCACGTGCCCGGGGTCCCCGCCCTGCGCAACCAACGTGTCGCCGACCTCCTCCAGATTCCCGGTCACCGCCTCGGCAAGCGACTGGACGCGGTCGAGCACGTAGGCGGCGCGGTAGCCCGACGCCCGGGCGAACGCCGCCCAGTCCGAACGCGCCACCGCGTCGATCCGTGCGGCATCCCCGATGTGCATGGCCGGCCGACGCTCGACCAGGGACTCCGGCAGGTACACGGTGGGCACCAGGTCGTAGAGGGGCGCCAGCCACCGGCGTCCCGAGCGGTCGGACAACAGGGAAAGGTTCTTGGCGTGCGCATCGGCGTTGCCGATCAACGCACTGAACACCACCCAGTCCAGCAGCCCCCGCACCGCCCGCGGCCCCAAAGCCAGGCGGCGCACCAGCGCCGAGCAGGCGGCCAGGCCCGGCCCACCCGTCTGCTCGTACTTCAGCGCGTCGGGAAACCCCAGGGCCTGGCAGAAGTCCTCCTGATGCAGACGCTGGAGCCCGCCCTCGGATCCCTGCTTGCGGTCGTAGCGGCGGACCAGCAGCGCTGGCGTGTCCATCACCTCAACCATCCGGGACTCCACCGCGTCCAGACCGACCCGCCGGGCCAATGTCAGGCCAAAGGCCTCCGCCTCGCGCAGTCCGCGGAAGCGGGGACTGTCCGGCTTCAGGATGTGGGTGCTCGGCTCGCCTCGACGCGGCAGCCGCAGCCGCCCGTCCGGCTCCGCCACCACGGCCAGCTTGTCCTGGGCGCCGGCCAGGGACAGCCGCATCGGCGTGCCCGCCAGCGCCCAGCTGCCCGAGCCGCCGTACCCGCCCTGGAGGTACAGCACGGCCTCAAGATCGGTGTCGTCGGAAGCCGAGCCCGTCGCAGTGTCGGTTGCACAGGGGTCGCGCAGGCTGACCGCGCCCGCACACTCCCCCCCGATCGCGGCCAGCAGGGCGAAGTCGTCGTCGCCAGGCAGACGCAGCCGGTCCACGATTGCCTGCCGGACCGCCCCCTCGGGCAGCAGGTTGCAGAACCAGTTGCGCGCCACCGCGCCCCTCCACGGTGCCTCGCGCAGCGGCAGCGTGACCGAAAGTTCGGGCCCACCGGCACGCACGTATTCGTGTCGGTAGGCGAAGCTCCAGTCCTCGGGGCCGCGCAGCGGGCCGTCGATGGTCAACGTGCCGACCGGCTCACCGAAGAACTCCACGTCCAGATGGGCAATCACGGCCCTTCCCCCTCCAGACCGAGCCGCAGCCCCAGCACCGCCAGGACATCAAGCACCTTGCCCAGTTCGACGGACGCCTTGCCCCGCTCCAGCTCGCTCACGAAGCGCGCGCCCACACCGGCCAGACCCGCCAGCTCCACCTGGGTGAGGCCGTGCGCGCGCCGGGCCACCCGCACCGCCGCTCCCACCGACACGGCGTCGATCAGCGGCTGGAATGCTCCCGATCGGGATGAATTGCTGTCCATGGAGACCCGTCAACTGAGGTATTCCCGAACGGGACTTTGAAGCCAGTTCCGAGGAAAATCAAGCCAATCATTCCCGATCGGGAATGCAATCGACCGCCCGCATGGGATCGCATCCGGCATGCAAGGCCAAAGCGCCCTGCAAACCGCACGCACTGGAGCCTCGTACAGCGGATGGCGCCCGGGCCGCCTAAACCACCCCGGCCGCCCACACGTACGCCCAGTTCGCCAGCACCAGCGCGAAGGCCAGCCCGACCACCACCCGCAGCTCGGTCAGCGAGGCCAGCCGCAGGCGCAGGCGTGGCAAGCGCAGGGTCAGCACCAGCGCGGCGTAGGCGAAGAACAGCAGCGACGCCAGGCCGCCCGCCGTCACCAGCGGGTTGAAGGCCCAGGCCGCCGCCGGGTCCCCGGCCAGCAGGGCCCGCAGCGCGCGGGTGCCACCGCAGAACACGCAGGGCCAGGGCATGCGCTCGTGCAAGCGCGACACCGGCAGGTCCAGCTGCAGCCCGTGCAGCCAGACCACCAGCCCGACCACCGCCAGGCCACCCACCGACAGCCCGATCAGCTCGGCGTCGGGCTCGCGCGGGGGCTCCAGGGTCAGGCGCATGGCGTGTCTTCGCCCGGCGTCAGTTCGAGAACATGGCCACCAGGGCCGCGCCGAACACCACCGACACACAGATCGCCAGCGCGAAGCCGATGGCGAGGGGGATCAGCACCGCCGCAGCCGCCTTGCCGGTGGACACCCGGTGCGCGTCGGCCAGGCCGATGATCTCCAGCACGATGCCCCAGACCCAGAACACCAGGCCGCCGCAGACCGGGATGATCATGGTCCAGGCCAGGCCGCCGTAGGCGTAGCCGTTGACCCGGAAGGTCGCCTCGAAGCCCTGGTTGGCGCCGCCGAGCAGCATCAGGAACAGGTGGGTGATGCCGGCGCCGATGAACAGGCCGATGGGAATGAGGAACGGCATCAGCACCAGCCCGATGCCGGCCGCCAGCAGCGACTCGCCCACCGTGGTGCCCACGGCCATGTCCACCGGCAGCCCGACGATCACGCTCAACAGGTAGGACGGCGCCATCACCAGCGCGTAGAACAGCAGCGGCGGCAGCAGGCCGCCGCGCAGGCGCATGTCGGCGAAGAAGGCCTTGGGCTGGGACACGACCAGGGCCAGCGTCTGCCAGGCCCGCTGCAGGACATTGCCGCGCTCGGGCTGCTCCCACGGCGGACCCAGGCGCTGCGGCGCTTCGTCGTGCGGGGGCTCGGCGTAGGGGGACTGGGTGTCGGTGTGTTCCATGGCGTTGGGTTCCTTGTGGGTGCGGTGGGCCGTTCGACCGTGGACGGCATCATAGCCGCCTCACCCGTCCACCGCTGCCCTGAGTTCGGGGTCCAGCGCGATGCCGGGAATGCCGGCCACGTCGCGCGCGGCGTTCAAGCGGCGCGCGGATCTGGCCACGTCAACCAGCGGGCCCGGGACCGGCCGGCCCTGTGCCTGAAGCCACTCCAGCACGGCGTGGAGGTGCCACAGGCTGGTCTTTCCACAATGGATCGCCAGCGGCGGACGGCTGCCCTCGTCCAGCAGCAGCCGGCGCGCATACTGCCGCGACACGCCCAAGGTTTCGGCCAGGTCCGTCAGACCGACGATGTCCGGGCCGACCTCGATGAGTCGAGCCCCCGGAATCGCGGACCGGACGGCGTCGATTGCGCTGGTGAGCGCCTCCCAGGCAGACCCCGCCTCGCGGTCGAACTCCAAGGCCACACGCCCCGCAACGCCGACGCCAACCAGCGCGTCGTCGCAACCGGCGTGTGCCAGCGCATCGGTCAAGGCGTCACCGCCCGGGCCCTCCGGGGGCAGCTGGAACTTCAGGACGAAGCTGTGGTTCATGGGGCCTCCTCCTGGCCGTCGTCGGGGGACACAGCCTGCCCCAGGCATCGGTCGACCACCCGAGTGAGTTGCTTGGCGTGCACCCCGGGGGACCGCGGCGTGCTCCAGATGCAGGTGATGCAGAACTCGCCGCAGGCGCATCGCGTGACGGGCGCAGGGCAGAACATGCGGCCCCATGCATGGGCTCGGGCGTGTTCGACCCGCCAGCCATAGCGTGCGGCTCTAGTTGTCAGCGCCAACAACGGGGTCACGCGCGCCGATCTTGATGGTTCTAGCACCCACGTAAACCCCCCACTTCTCCGTCGACTTGGCGACGGTCACGCCAGCCCCTACGACACTTCCCTGCTCAATGACGACGCCGGGAAGCAAAGTTGCGTTTGCGCCAATGAAGGCATCCTTCCTGATAAGGACCTTTCCGCGAAACACCTTGCGCTGGTCCGCGCTAACCATGGGGCCCGAACAACGAGCACCATCCTTCAGAACTTCTGTCGAAGTGATGATGTTCGAGTTGGTTGCGATACACGCGTAATCCTCAATCTCGAACTCCCCCCCCCCACTCACAAAAACTCGCGGCGCGATGTGGACTCGTCTGCCAACCTTCGCGGAACGACTCATGATCAAGACGTTTTTGTCCACATAGCTAAATGACTTCAGTTCGACACCCCTCGGATGAGCGAAGAAGACGCCCTGATCGATGAATACGTTGGGCTCCATCAGCCCCAGTTTGGGTCTGTAATACAGGGCCCGTGCGTACATTCCAAGATAGTGCGGAAGCCCCCGCATATGGGTGACCAGGCCGTACATCGCAGCGCTGTAGATCGGGATGGGAAGCACCATCAGGAAGCCAACTACGTGCTCTATGACGGCGAGCGGGGCACGGATCCAACCCTTGCGAAGCAATCGCTCTGCAACCAAGAGTGCGCTAGACGCTCGACCATGCTCCCTCTCGGAGGATTCGATGATGTGGCGCAACATGTGGTGGTCAAAAACCAGACGCATCGAATCTCTCCCTACGCGGCGCTTGCAAGACCTGCCCGCAATGCCTTTGGCGGTGAAGGCAATCCGTCGAACACCTTCCACGCAATAGTTGAACTCGGGAACACCACCACCCACGCCGTGACCCCAATGGCCAGCAGGTAGGTCCGCAGCCCCCGGTTAGCCACGAACCACTCTTCCAACTGCCCCTTGTAGGGCATGATCACCTCATCGTAGAAGCGCTCCGGGTCCTGGGCAGCGTGCATCATCTCTTCCTCGTCGCGGAAGATGATCGAACCGACGCCGGACAGCCCGGGCCGCACCTTGATGATCTCGGCCTGCGAGCGCGGCGGGAAGGCATCGAAGCAGCGCTGTGTCTGCGGCCGCTGTCCAGCGACACCCAGATTTACGCACTAAGGCGACACCTACCTTTACGCACCCCGGGCCGGGTTGAGGCTCAGGTCTGAGCCTGGGTCAGTGTGGCTTCGAGGTCTCTGAGTCGGTAGCTCCTCCC